>Ga0209053_1000062_pt1 | contig 149677 bp, 112 predicted proteins | sample EBPBio152010_DNA_FD_185864 | JGI IMG/M metagenome (GOLD analysis project Ga0209053, IMG submission 185864) | Wastewater treatment Type I Accumulibacter community from EBPR Bioreactor in Madison, WI, USA - Reactor 1_7/15/2010_ DNA (SPAdes)... | ecosystem: Engineered > Bioreactor > EBPR >... | reverse complement strand
GCGTCATCCATCGCCAGTGCGGCTTCTCCGTTCATCAGATCCTTCGTGTCGTTTGCCATGATGGGAACCTACCTTTCTACTCTAATTTGTCAGGGGTAGGTGTCTCAGGTCATATTGGCACAGGGGGCTGGCGAACAGCTTATCCCGTCGAAAGCGTTGACGGTACGTCGTGGTCGCGCTCCGCTCCCTACCGACCGTAAATATACGAATCGCTGGACTCCGGAGCTCCCTTCGCCTTGCCTGCTGTTAGCCGAGATGCTATGTTGCCGCCAAGGTCTTTCGGCATTCAACGCACGCTGTATCGGGAATGGCGGCGCAGGAAGAAGAGCGATAATCGGATGCCCGTCAGGGGGAGGTCACCAGGCTTGGCAAAGTTGAGCCGTCCGCGGCTCGCTCGCGTTCATCCTCGCGAGCGCTTGTTTCAGCGCCTCGACGAATGTCTGGAACATCCGGCAGTGTGGGTGAGTGGCGTTGCCGGCGCTGGCAAGACGACCTTGATCGCCAGCTACCTCAGTGCGCGGAAGTTGCCAGCCCTCTGGTACCAGGTTGACGCCAGCGATATCGATCCCGCGGCGTGTTGCCATTACCTTCGCCTCGCTGCGATCCGCATTGCTCCTCGGTCCTGCAGTCAACTCCCTACGCTTCCGCCAACGCTGATGGCTGATGAGACGTCCTTCTTCAGCCGCTTCTTCGCTAGGCTTTACGCTTGCACCAAAACTGCGCGCGTTCTGGTCATCGACAACAGTCAGGAAGCGCTCGCCTCGCCCGGTTTTCGCAAGCTTCTTCGAGCCGCCATCCGCGAAGCGCCGGAAAACGTCCGAGTGATCATTGCCAGCCGTACGCGACCCAGCGGCGACAGCGCGCGTTTGCGGGCCAACGGCTATCTGGCCGTGCTGGACGCGGGAGATCTCTTGTTCACCGACGATGAGTCCATCGCGGTTCAGCGACTTGCCTCCGCCGGAGGCCGGACGCGCAGCGTTGACGAGATGCGCCACTTGCACCAGGTGACCGGCGGCTGGCCAGCCGCGCTCCAGCTGTTGCTGCAGCTCGACAACTCCGGCTCTTTTTCCGCTGGAAAACGGCGCGTCGCCAGTGGCAGCGGACTTTTCGATTACCTGGCCAAAGAAGTCTTCGACTGCCAGTCGGAAGAGGTTCGTGGCTTTCTCCTCAAGCTGGCCCACGTGCCGCGCATAACGCCGGAGATGGCTTGCGCCCTTACGGACAACGCGGCAGCCGTCCAGTTACTCGCAGCGATGCACGCCGATAACATCTTCACTTCGGTGCATGAAGTCGATGGTGAATTGCAGTACGAGTTTCATCCCCTGCTGCGCGAATTCCTGCTAGTGCGCGCTGAGTCCGATTTGCCGGGCAACGAGCTGGATCGTGTTGTGCGTCAAGCGGCCGCGTTACTGGCGCAAAGCGGTGACGTCGACGCCGCTGCGCAGGTATTGATTGCTGGCCGTCTATGGGACGAGTTGCAGCGCTTTATTGTCGAAAACGCGTCGAGCCTTCTCGATCGGGGGTGGCATCGGACCGTGAGCGCTTGGCTCAACGCCTTTCCTGGAGATACCGTGGCCGGCGATCCGTGGCTTAGCTTCTGGCAGGGCGCGGCTGTGCTCCCGTTCGAGCCGCCCGCCGGCCAGCAGCGCTTCTACCGTGCCTACCACCTGTTCAGAGAACGGCATATTCGTCGCGGTTGCTTTCTCGCCTGGTCGGGGAACGTCGATCTAATCTCTCTGGAATGGGCGGATTTCAGCAAGCTCGATCAATGGCTGGACGAGGCGCAGTCTCTCCTCGATGAGTTTGGTGCGCCGGCCGATGAGCTCGCTGCGCGCTTCACCGCCAGCATGTTCGGCGCCTTGCTCTTCCGTCGTCCGCAGGACCCTATAATCCATGATTGGGCCGACCGCCTCTTGTTGCAGATCGAAGCCTGTGCGGACCCCAACCAGCGCATCCTGCTCGGCTGCAACCTGCAAATACACTACACGGTTGCGGTCGGCATGAATTCGCAACTCGATCGACTGATGAAAGCGATCGAACCTCCGGCAGGGACAACGCTCCCGCCGCTCATCGGGGCGCTGCTCTGGGCCCTTCGCTCGATGCATCACTGGAGCCGCGGTGAGAGCAAACAAGCAGCCGCAGCCGCCGAGACCGGAAGCAAACTGGCCCGCGAGAACCGCTTGCGCATGTGGGATTTCATGCTCGGCGCTCTGCAGGTCTACGCGTGCCTGAACAACGGTGAACTCAGCCGCGGTCGTGCTGCGCTCGCGCGACTTGGGAAGTCCCTCGATGCCAAGCGCAAGATCGACGTCGCACACTTTCACTACCTCGCCAGTCTGGCCAGCCTGGGTGATGGGGAAGGTGCGCAGGCCCTGACCCACATTGAAACCGCCAATGCGATTTCCCTGCGCTACGGCGGACCACAGCAGGAGGCGCTGGGGGAACTTGTCAGGGCGCAGGCGCTACATTCCCTGGGTCGGACACCTGAGGCATGGCCGGTGCTGGCGCGCGGTCGCGAGGTCGCCACGGCGATGGCTAGTGGCATCCTGACTTTCCAGGCCGACTTGTGTGCGGCTCTGTTCGCCCTCGACGTCGGCGACGAGCTGGGTTGCGCCGAAGCGCTCGAGAGAGCTTTTAGCGTTGGTGCCGCGAACGACTACCTCAACCACAACAGCTTTCGCCCGGCGGTGATGGCCCGGCTTTGTGCCTTTGCCCTAGCCAACGGAATAGCCCCGGAGTACGCCCGTCGCCTGATCCAGAAGCGTTGCCTCAAGCCGCCGTGTCTTGAAGCAGAGTGCTGGCCATGGCCGGTAAGAATCTACGCGCTCGGGCGCTTTAGCATGGTCGTCGATGGCAGGCCCATTGCCGAAACCAGCCAGTTGCAGCACAAACCGGTCGAGCTGTTGCAGGCGCTGCTGTCCTTTGGCGGGCGGCAAGTCGCGATAGCCCGATTGATCGACTGTCTTTGGCCAGATGCCGAGAGCAAGAGTGGACGTGGTGCCTTCGATGCCACCCTTCTGCGATTGCGCCGACTTCTGGGCACCGACGATTCGCTAATCATTGAGGGCGGTCGGCTGACGCTGAGCCCGACGGTGTGTTGGGTCGACGTGTGGTGCTTCGAACGGCTGCTTGGCACGACAAGAGACAAAATACCCCACACATCGCGCGCCAACTTCGACGACCTCCTGGCGCGACGAGATGGCTTGCTGGACCTATACCACGGCGATTTCCTCGAACGGGAAAACCCTCATCCGTGGGCCTTACGATATCAGGAGCGTTTGCGTTGTCGTTTGCTGAACGTGGTGGATGAACTGGGCAGGCGCCTCGAAGCCGGGGAACTTTGGCGCAAGGCTGCCAAACACTATCAGCATGCCATTGCCCTGGAGCCACTGTCCGAGCGGTACTACCGGCGCCTCATGGCCTGTTTACAGAACCTTGGCGAGCACGCCGAGGCACTGCGTGTGTACGGTCGATGCCGCGACCTGTTGCGCACTGCGCTTCATGTGGATCCATCCGCCAGGACGGAGTCTATCCGTGAATCCATCGAAGGTCTGCCCGTGCCGCCGGAGGATCGCCGTCGTAACTGAACGATGGCAGGGACCTCGCCTTCTTGTTTGTCACAGACGGCAGCACCGACAGGCAATGTGTTATCCCAGAGCACGAATTTATTGCGAAAATTTGTCCGTGTGTATGCAGGCTGTAAGAAGGGCTATGCGATATTCACTGTGTGTTCGCTCTGTGCTTTGAGGGCCATGGTTGGTGAGCGTCATCACACGGCGTGCCGCCCAAGGTCGTCGGAGGACCTGCAGGGAGTGGCTCGACTTTGGCCAGCATCAGTGTTTCGTTGGAACCGCGTTGCTCACGGAAAGATAAGAGGGTTCGTCCATGGCCGCGGGCTCGACCGGTCGAATTTTCGTCCACCCAAGCGATCGTGCTTCGAAGGGAACTGAAATCGGTCGTTGCCCTTCCGCTAACCACGCTACCTCTGCGCGATCCCCATGTTGCTTTGCTCACCCTCGCCGGTGTTTGCGGTGGCTACTAACTTCGATCGTATGCACTTGGTCCAATGAGACCCGGGTGACATGGCTGATTACGTCCCGTTCGCACGCCCAAGACGGCGACCTACAGCAACAACGATTCGTTGTCTGGCCAGGAAGCCCGAACGGCTTGAGATGTCTCGAACATCAAGCCGATAGCCCATTTTCGCGACGGAACGTTTGTGGAAAGCGACTTGAACCCAGCCGGCGATGTTAATTGCCTCCTACATCTTGGAGATGGCCATGACAAGCAATCTGATAAACGGTACCGATGGCAACGACCTGATAACTGGTACGGACGGCGACGACGTGATTGATGCTGGCGGTGGCGACGACACGGTGATCGCTGGCGCCGGTGACGACGTGATCTACCAGAGGGATGCGGGTAGCGACGACGTGGACGGTGGCGATGGCACCGACACGCTGGTGGTCGACTTCAGCGGCGAGACGCAAGACTACATCGTTAGCAATCGCGGCATCTGGTCCTTCTACTACGATGCGCAGGGGAATTACCTGAACCGCAGCGGCGCGGGCGGCTACGAGGTAGTGGCGCCGGCCAATACGGCGCGCTGGGGAATCGACAGCGCCCACTACCGAGTGATCTACAGTGACATCGAGCATCTCGATGTCACCGGCACGCAGTATGCCGACTTCCTGCTTGGTGGCGTGAACGCCGACGTGCTGCGGGGTGGTGCGGGCAACGACGTTCTTGTGGGTGGTGGCGGCAACGACACGCTGGAAGGGGGCGAGGGTGACGACACCTTCCAGGCGGGCAATCACGCGCAGCAGATCGATGGTGGTGCCGGCATGGACCGCTTGATCATTGATCTGTCCGGCTTTACCGGTGACCTGGTGTGGAACAACGATCCGACACAGACGGCGACGCTGGCCAATGGCGTGACGATGACCGGGATCGAAGCGCTGACGCTGAGCACTGGCGCCGGCAACGACGAATTGCGCAATACGACGGTCGTGGCCAGCGACAGCTTGAGCACCGGCGACGGCGACGACGTGATTGATGCTGGCGGTGGCGACGACACGGTGATCGCTGGCGCCGGTGACGACGTGATCTACCAGAGGGATGCGGGTAGCGACGACGTGGACGGTGGCGATGGCACCGACACGCTGGTGGTCGACTTCAGCGGCGAGACGCAAGACTACATCGTTAGCAATCGCGGCATCTGGTCCTTCTACTACGATGCGCAGGGGAATTACCTGAACCGCAGCGGCGCGGGCGGCTACGAGGTAGTGGCGCCGGCCAATACGGCGCGCTGGGGAATCGACAGCGCCCACTACCGAGTGATCTACAGTGACATCGAGCATCTCGATGTCACCGGCACGCAGTATGCCGACTTCCTGCTTGGTGGCGTGAACGCCGACGTGCTGCGGGGTGGTGCGGGCAACGACGTTCTTGTGGGTGGTGGCGGCAACGACACGCTGGAAGGGGGCGAGGGTGACGACACCTTCCAGGCGGGCAATGGCCTGAATTCGATTGACGGAGGAGCGGGAACGGACACCCTCGATTTCACTTCCGCTGCGGGTGCGATTAGCGTCGATCTCGGTAACGGCATCGCCGCAAAAGCGGGCAGCGAAGGCTTCGACACGATTACAGGCATCGAGAGAGTCATCGCCTCGGCAAGCAACGATCGGCTGACCGGTGGTATTGGCAACGAGACTCTGCAAGGCGGTGACGGTGACGATTGGGTCACCGGCGGAGCGGGGACCGATATCCTGATTGGGGGCCCTGGAAGCGATATGTTCATTGCCACGCTGGGAATGGCTCTGGATACGCTGAACGATTTTGTTCGCGGCGAAGATCGCATAAACGTCGCATCTTTCGGCGCGTTGGTACCGACCTGGAATGAACTTCGCACACGCATCACCTACAGCGGCGGCGATGCCGTCATCGACTTCAGCGCTGGCGATATGCTCCGCGTTCGCGGGGTAGCGGTCAATGCCTTGGAAGCCAGCGACTTTACCGGGATTGGCGCCGAGTATTGGGGCGCTACAGCCGGAGATGACGTACATACGGGCACACCGTCCGATGATCTGCTCGAAGGCTTCGCCGGCAACGACACGCTGTACGGCCTATCGGGCAACGACACGCTGATCGGTGGGCCGGGAGATGACTTCCTGCTCGGCGGCGAGGGCGACGATGTACTGGAAGGAAACCCCGGGAATGACACCCTGGATGGCGGTGCGGGGATCGACACCGCTGTCTATACTTGGGCCGCCGGGGCCATCACTGTTGATTTGGCCGGCGGCACAGCGATTCCTGATGGTGATGGCGGTCAGGATTCGCTCTCCGAAGTCGAGAACGTTGTCGGCAGTGCTTTTGACGATACGATCTCGGGGACGGACGACAATAACCTCCTGGACGGCGGATCCGGAAATGATCGCCTGACGGGGCGTGCGGGTAACGACAACCTTCGCGGGGGCAGGGGCGCCGATACGCTCGACGGTGGATCGGGTGACGACAACCTCGACGGAGGTTCCGACAACGACACCCTGTTCGGACGTACGGGCAACGACGAGTTGTTTGGCGGCGGCGGTGCCGACAGTCTCGACGGCGGTGACGGCGCAGACAGTCTTTCCGGTGGTGCAGGCGCTGACGTGCTTCGCGGCGGCCGCGGCGCCGACATGTTCCGCGACGGCCTGAGCGCCCTCAGCGGCGACACGATTCGGGATTTCTCCGCGGAAGACACGTTGCTAGTTGCCGGCACCAGTTTTACGACCGCGGCGCTCAGCTTCTCTGCTGGCGTCCTGGGCATCGACACCAGTGGTGACGCCATTCCCGAGGCGGTAATCACGCTTGAGGGTAGCTTTGACGGCCGCTTCTTCGCATCTTCGGTAGCCGACGATACATCGGTGGTCTTCGTTCCGAGCGCAGAACTCGCAGACCTACTAGTCGATTCCGTCACCGCGCCTGCGGATGCCGTCTCGGGTGAAAACACGACAATTACCTACACGGTGCGCAACAACGGAGTGCATGCAGCGGTGGGCGAGTGGGACGATTCGATCTATCTCTCGGCGGACGACAGGTGGGACCTGAGTGATCTGCTGGTCGGGCGCTTCCACCATAGCGGTGATATTGCACCCGCCGCCACCTACACGGCGAGTTTCACGGCTCCGATGCCAGGCGTACTGCCCGGCGATTACCACTTCATCGTTCGGGCCAATAGCCTGGGCCGCCTTCGCGAACTCAGTGACGACAATAACCTTGGCTCGTCCGCTGGTACGACCGAGAACGATTGGCCGACGCTGGCTCTGGGGTCTCCATCGACAGGCTCCCTCTCAACCGGGCAGTCGGCCTTCTACCGGGTTGATGTTCCCGCCGGCAAGAGCCTGCTCGTCTCCTTTGATAGCGCTTCTGCGACCGCATCCAACGAACTGTATGCCAGCTACGGCCATGGGCCGACACGCGCAACCTTCGACTTCGCCTCCGACGATCACTTCGCTCCCGATCAGGAATTCGTGATCCGAGAAACACTTGGGGGCCCCTACTATATCTTCGCCTACGGGGATCATGTCATTTCGGGTCCTGCCGATTTCACGATCACTGCCAGCCTCGCTGATTTCTCGGTGCGGGAAGTAACCCCGGATCGCGGGAGCAATCGTGGGCAGGTGACCTTGTCCCTGGAAGGCGTCGACTTCGGACCAAACGACCGGGTCCGCCTCATGACCGACAGCGGCGTCGAGCGTCAGGCAAATCAGGTTTCGTATGTGGACAGCGGGTCGCTTTGGGCGACGTTCGATCTGACCGGGCTCGACACTGGGTCCTATGACATTCGTGTCGACAGTGGAGCTCGCAGCGCCTGCGCCGCCGATGTTTTCACAGTCACGAGCGGTTTGCCGGGGAACCTGCAATATTCGCTGGTCGTGCCTCCTGCTCTGCGGCCCGGCACGTCAGGCACTGGCACGATTACTTACACCAACGTCGGTGAAACCGACGTGCCTTCACCCCTGGTGGTTTTGAAGTCCGACGTTGCTCGGTACCAAATCCCGGGTATCCAGAATGAGACTGGCAACGCCGTAGCCTATTTCGGCAATGGCAAGACGGGACCGGTTGGAATTCTGGCGCCGGGAGCCAGTGTCACGGTGCCCTTTGGATTTTCCGGTTTCGGCAACAGTGATGTAGATCATGGCCTGTATTCATCACGACCACCTGGCTCCGGAACAACTTCGTCAACCGCGACGATCGATTGGGCTTCCCTCAAGTTGGCTGCAAAACCGGTGTTCGTCAACGCTTCTGCCTGGGATTTGGTCTGGGATCAACTAATTTCACGTGTCGGCGGCACGGTTTCGGAATTCGCGTGGCTCCTCGCCAATCGGGCCAATAGTTTGGCTCAGGTTGAGGAGTACAACGGGAGCATTAGCAGTGTCATCCAGTCCGAGCTGTTGGACATCGTTCAAAGTGGGCCGCGGGTTGCATTCGAGACAGCACTCGATCTTCCAGTAGTGACGCCGGGCCTTGGCCTGACCTTTGGGCGAGTGTTCGATGGCACCCTCACCGGCCGAAACACGGACGGCGCGTTCGGTTTCGGTTGGTCGCACAATTTCGATGTCCATGCGATCACCGATTCCGAAGGGAACGTGTACCTCAAGTCTCCCGGGTCCGTCCGCTTCTTCGACCGAGTTGTCGATGGCCCGTTCGTCGGCTATGTCGAACACGGAGCAGGGCATGGCAGACTCACTGCTTCCGCGGCAGGGTATGAGTTGCGTGAGACCGACGGAACGTGCCTCCTCTTTTCAGCCACCGGCGATCTGGCCAGCCTTGAGGACAGCAATGGCAACCGGATCGACTTCCTCTACAGCGCTGGCCGACTTAGCCAAGTGGCTCATTCCATCGGCAGCACTTTGACGCTGAGCTACAACAGTTTCGGAAAGATCTCGGAGATCGTCGACCACGTGGGGCGAAGCGTCACCTACACCTACGATGGGACGGGTAGTCATCTCATTGGAGCAGTAACGGCGAAGGGTGCGACAACGTATGCTTATGACAATGCCCACGGCGCGCTCCGCGAACACACTTTGCTGGCGGTTGCCTACGCGGACGGTACTCGTCATGCATTCGCTTACGACGACCAAGGCCTTCTTACCAGCGAGTCGGGGGACAGCGGTGTCGGCCAGCTAAGCTATTCCTATGGTGGCCTCGGAGGGATTCAGGTGACAGACGCGGCGGGCACCAGCACTGCCGCAGTCTATAACAGCATGTCCTTGCCGGGTCAGATCGTCGACGCCCTCGGTTCGGTGGCCCGTCTGCAATACGACCAGAACGGTGCGCTGACCCGCTTGGTAACGCTGGATAACACCGTCAGTACCTACACCTACGATTTACGGGGCAACTTAACCGCTGCGACCGACCCGAACGGTAAACAAGTCTCCTTGTCCTTTGAGCCGAGCCTCAATCGCTTGACCAGCCTGACCGATCAGAACTACGTCCAAACCCGCTATCACTACGATGCTCAAGGCAACCTGAGTGGGATCGACTACGCGGACGGCAGTACCGATCGGTACGCCCACGACCAGATCGGCCTAGTGACCCAAGCCACCAACGGCCGCGGTCAGACGACCCTATACAGCTACGATTCTGGAGGTCGACTGATCGAAAAAGCATATGCTGACGGCACTTACTTTTCCTATGCTTGGGACTCCCACGATAACCTGACTTCATTTGCCGACCAACACGGCACGACGTCGCTGCAATACGACGCAGCGGATCGTCTGATTCGTCTGTCCGACCCGGACGGGCGGACGCTTGCGTACAGCTACGATACTGCTGGTCGTCGTACGCAGATGGCCGATTCAGACGGCGGAACTGTGAACTACCTATACGATACTGCGGGGCGCTTGGCAGCCCTGCACGACTCAGTGGGCGACCTCATTGTAAGCTACGCCTACGATGGGACCGGCCGTCTGCTGGAAACGCACTATGGTAATGGCACCGTAGCACTGAACCTGTTTGACAACGCCGGGCGCTTGGCCAGCCTGCAAAACCTGGCAGCCGACGGGAGCACCGTCAGCCGTTTCGACTACACCTATGATTCAATGTCAAGGCCGGTCGAGGTCGGCACGGTGGATGGCGTATGGACGTATGGGTACGATGCTCTTGGCCGGTTGACGAGCGCCGCACTTGATTCCGTCGTTTCGGATATCGTGGATCAAAGGCTTACCTACACTTACGATCCCGCCGGAAATCGCATTCGTACGCTAAACGACGGTACGACGGCCGACTATGCCGTGAATAATATGAATCAATATGTCAGTGTCGGTGCTGCGAGCTACAGCTACGATGCTGACGGTAACCTGATAGGTAAGGTCGAGGGCGCCGACACCTGGATCTATCGTTATGATGCCGAAAATCGCCTTGTCGGCGCCGAGACACCTGCAGGCACCTGGAGCTACGAATACGACGCGCTCGGCAATCGAGTTGCTGCGGTACATGACGGAGTGCGCACCGAGTACTTGATCGATCCTCTTGGCCTTGGCAACGTCGTCGGAGAATACGACGGCAGTGGAACCCGTTTCGCCTCATATGACTATGGCCTTGGCTTGGTTAGCCGCGATGACTCGCTCGGCGCCACGGCTTTCTACACCTTCGACCGGATCGGTAGCACTAGCGCGCTTACGGACGAAAGCGGCAACGTAGTGAACCGCTACGTCCAAGCGCCGTTCGGCGAGACATTGCGGTCGAACGAGTTGGTTGAGAATCCGTTCGAGTTCGTTGGGCAGTACGGTGTTATGGCCGAGGAGAGCGGCCTTCACTTTATGAGAGCCCGGTACTTCAGTCCCGAATTGGGTCGCTTTCTGTCCCAGGATCCGCTAGGCGTTCTTTCCGACGTTAACGGCTATACCTACTCTGGAAACTCTCCGACAACTTCTATAGATCCGTCGGGCCTTGTGACGATCGACTGGAGTTCTTGGGGTAGCATTATTCCGGTGCCCGTGCCAATACTGACACCCGGGGTTATCGCTGGATTTAAATGGGACTCTAGCCAAGGCGTTATAGATGTCTATCAGGGTTTTGGCTCTTCAACTGGGGGAGGTATGGGGTGGGGCGTAGTGATGTCAAATGGTGAATCATTGGGGCTGGGCGAAGGCTTCGGATTTGGTATTTTTGACACCACAGGAACATCAAGTGGCCAGAGTACGACAGGCGTATGGAGTCTGCCTCATCATCTTGGCGGCTCATTTCCGCTGGGCGGCTCATCTCCTTGGAGAGCATTTGACCCGATCGCCGCTGGGTTGGCTGCAGACTGGGGGGCTGCAGCGGGCGTAGCGGCTGGGATCGTCAGGGGATTGACGCCCGGGTTTAGTCCGTCGCTCGGGCCTCCTGTCGCACCGCCTGCCCACTCATCCATTATTCGTCCGCGCGACCCAAACGATATTCTCGGCCCGACGGGTTACGGAGAAGGACACTGGGTACGCTCGTCCGACCAGTTCCCGTACATGATTCGCTTCGAAAACGCTTCCGACGCCACGGCTGCGGCGCAACAGGTGGTAGTCACCCAGCAACTCGACAGCGACCTCGACTGGTCGAGCTTCCGTGTCGACAGCTGTGGTTGGGGCGAACTGCGCTTCGATGTTCCGGCCGATAGGCCGTTCTATGAGGCGCGTATCGATCTCAGCGCGACCCACGGCTTCCTCGTCGATGTCACCGCCGGGATCGACGTCGGCACTGGCATTGCGACCTGGACTTTTGCGACGATCGATCCGCAGACTGGCGAACCGACGACGGATGTATTCGCAGGCTTCCTGCCACCAACGGATGCGTCGGGGCGTGGCGACGGCTTCGTTTCCTATAGCGTGAGACCCAAGGGATCGGTTACGAGCGGTGCAGTGATCGACGCTCAGGCAAGCATCGTCTTCGATACCGAAGCCGCGATTGTCACGCCGGCAGTGTTCAATACCCTCGATAGCGGCGTGCCCGAGAGCGCCGTCGATAGCCTGCCAGCCATTTCGGACCAATCAGCGATTTACGTCTCTTGGTCTGGCGATGACGATAGCAACGGATCGGGCATTGCAGGCCATACGATCTATGTGTCCGACAACGGTGGTGCTGCGACCGTCTGGCTGGCCAATACGCCGTTGACCGAAGCGGTCTTCGACGGCGAAGTTGGGCACAATTATGCCTTCTTTAGTGTCGCCGAGGACCTGGTCGGTCACATCGAAGCAATGCCTGCCGCGGCCGATGCGGAAACCTTCGTCCGGGCCCGGATACCACCTCGTCTCGACGTCTTCGTTGCCGACGAAGATGGCGATGGCATCCCGGATGGGAGCAAGAGCGAAGGCAACAGCGGTAGCGTGACTTTCACCTTCGAAGTGGTGCGGTCGGATGGTGACCTTGATCCGGCGTCGGTCGGCTACACAATCAGCGGTGTCGGGCCAAACCCGGCCGATCGCGAAGACTTCGTGGGGCAGACGCTTCCTTCAGGTATTCTGACCTTCGTTTCTGGCGAAGCCCAGAAGACCATTCGCGTCGTGCTCTCAGGCGATACCCTCGTCGAACCGGACGAAGATTTCATCGTAACCCTCTCGGATCCGGTCAATTCGACCCTGGGAATCAGCACGGCGATGGCCAGTATCCTGAATGACGATCTGCCGCCACCCGAACTCTCGATCGTGGCTGGCGATGCGGTTCGGGTTGAAGGCGATTCCGGCCTGACCCCTTATACTTTCGTCCTTACACGCACGGGTGACCTCAGCCAGGCCACCACGGTGGGCTACACCGTGGCTGGCACCGGTTTAAGTCCCGCCGATCCGGGGGATTTTGGCGGGACGTTCCCGATGGGCGTGGCGGGATTCGCCGCCGGCGAATACGAAGAACTGATCACCATTCTGGTGAGCGGTGACAACACGGTCGAGCCCGACGAAGTCTTCACGGTAACGCTCGGCAACGCCACGAACGGCACCGTCACTACCGCCAGTGCCGATGGCCAGATCCTCAACGACGACGTGCCACGGCCGCCGCCCGAACTGGCAATTGCTGCCCTCGATGCAGCCAAGGCAGAGGGCGATACCGGCACGACGATGCTGACCTTTGCCGTGACGCGTACCGGCGACCTCAGCCGGACAAGTACGGTCGACTACGCCGTCGCTGGCGCCGGTTCCAATCCGGCTGATCCCGCTGATTTCTCGGGGACCCTGCCCATCGGCACGATAAGTTTCGCCGAGGGCGAGGACGAAAAGTTGCTCAGCGTCGCGGTGAGCGGCGACACAACCGTCGAATTCGACGAGGGATTCATGGTAACGCTCGGTAACGTGAGCAACGGCATCCTGACCACCGCCATTGCTCTCGGCACGATTCTGAACGACGATCTGTTGCCACCCCCGGAACTGGCGATCGCCGCTCGCGATGCGGTCAAGCCTGAGGGCGACAGCGACAGCACGGTGTTTACCTTTGCCATCACCCGTAGCGGTGATGCCAGCGCCGAGACGAGTGTCGATTACGTTGTCGCCGGTTTCGGGCCCGATCCGGCTGACGCAGATGACTTTGGCGGTGCGTTCACTGCTGGTTCGGTACTGTTCACAGCGGGGCAAGTCGAGCAACTGATTGCCATCGTCGTCAGCGGGGATACGACGGTCGAGCCTCACGAAGCCTTCAGCGTCGTGCTGTCCAACGTCGCCAACGGCACCCTGGCTGTCGCGTCGGCTGTCGGTACTATCGAAAACGACGATCTCCTGCCACCGCCGGCGTTGAGTATTTTCCCCTTGGACGCGCGACAAGTCGAGGGCGATTCGGGTTCGACCGGCTTTACCTTTATTATCAGCCGCAGCGGCGATCTGAGCGCGGAGACAAGCGTCCAGTTCCGCGTCACCGGATCCGCGACAGCCGATGACTTTGTCGGTGGTGTGCTGCCGACCGGGACTCTCGTCTTCGCACCCGGGAGCGCAGCACAACTGCTCACCATCGATGTCGCTGGCGACGACGATATCGAACCTCATGAAGTGTTTGCCGTCACCCTGCACGACCCGGTCAACGGCAGTTTGGGCATGGACAGCGCCGATGGCGTGATCGTCAACGACGACTCCACCGCTTTCCGGATTGGCGACGCGCCCGCTCGCCCGCCGCGTTCCGATGCCGGTGCCTGGGAGAGAAGTTGGAATAACGATGGCGTGTCCATCTGGCACAAGTCGCACATCGAAAACGACGGTGAGCCTTTCACCAACGTGATGTTCGGCAGCTCGGGTAGCGCAGCGTTGGCCGGCGGGGACATGTCGGCCGGAGATCTCGGCGTCAGCGGCCAAACGTTAGCGACGAGTCCAGTTCGTCAGGAAATCGATGGCACCGAAGGGCTGCGGTTCGTGCTCGACGAGGAAGCCAACCAGATCACATTCCAACTGAGCCGGTTCTTGCGCGACGACGACGGCACGGGGCTGAACGAGGCGGGCCGCCTGCAACTGCTCGACGCGGAAGACGCGCTGGTGGAGGAGTTGTTCTTCTACGCTGACGGGACAGACGGGACTAAGCAGATTTCGCTTGCAGTAGCGGAAGGGTTCACGCAGGCGATTCTCTCGGCAGGTGCTCAGCGTGGCGAGGATTTTGTCTACGGCGGCTACGGAAACGCTGACGGTAATGGTTTCGGGGCCAGCCCCTTCGCAGCTAATGGCAGCCTCCACGGCAGCGAATACCTCGTTGATTCCGTGCAGTTCGTGTCGGGCTCCGTGGATATGTTTCTGGTGTAAGAGGCGAAGCTTTGTTTGCCTGATCAGTTCCTTGATGGAGGGGTGCGATGAAGAAGTACCATGCAATGCTCAGCGTCCTGCGCGAGAGCAGTCCGCGTGTGCCGCGGGCGGTCGCTCGCTCGACTGTGGCGCTGGTCCTGGGGCTCAGTCTGGTCAATGGCGCCTCGGCGGGCGCCATATTTGAGCAGTCGCCTGTAGGCGGCAACGATGCGTTCCCGAGTATCTCCGCCGCGCAATCAGCCGACGATTTTGTTCTTTCGGCCACGACGCTGGTGTCTGGCGTAGTGTGGTGGGGCGCGTACTCTGCGGCGCCGGCAACGCTGGCACTTGATGAGTTTCGTGTTGGTTTCAGCGCCGATGACGGAACTGGACGTCCCGAAATCAATCCGATGGCCGAATTCACGCAGGCTCCGACCCGGACGGCGACTTCGCTGACAGACATCTCGGGGGCCACTGTGTATCGTTACGAGCTAGGGTTGCCAGGAGCACTGAGCCTTTCCAGCGGAACCACCTTCTATCTTTCCGTGGTCAACGAATTCGACATCGGCGACCCGAACGCCAACTGGTATTGGCTGTTGAGCGATGCCACGGGCGATAACTTCTATCGCGCGGCACCGGGCGACCCTTGGGATATGGATATTACTGGCAATTTCTCCTTCGCCATCAACGCGGATGGCGGAACGCCGGTTTCTGGTCCCGGAACGTTACTACTAATGCTCTCTGGCTTGGCCGGGCTGAGCTTGGCAGAACTACTGCGCGGTCGCGCGAGGTGGGCCAGAGAGGCGGGGAACGACCGGTAGGCCCAGGGGTCGTTAGAACACCAGTGGTTGATTGCTTCGGCTGGTGCAAGCATCGTCGCGCGGAAGATCATTGCCGTCGATGGAAGAGCGCTTCGCGTCGTAACTTGGGCTAGCGCCTGATGGACATTGCGATGGAATGACAGCTTCCGGTCAGCCGCATCGTTCGTCGAGGCAGTTCCTTTCCGTCGTCCGCCGGGATATCTCGCAAACACCGTCTCGCACGCTTTGGTCATCGGCAGGTACGTTTGGCCACTGCACGTCAGCTGTAAATTCAAGAGTTGTTCAGCCTCAAACAACAACCCTCCGCTAACCGAAATGCGCCCTTAACGGTCACATTTCGGCGACGCAGGAACCGTCTGGCTTCCTACCATGGCAGCCATGACTCGCGCCTTCCTGACCCTCCTCCTGCTGCCCGCGGCCTTTTCCGTGCAGGCCGCCTGCTTCGAAGAAGCCGGTCGCCGCTACGGCATTCCGCCATCGCTGCTCAAAGCCATCTCCGCCGTCGAGTCCAACTCCAACCCCGCCGCACGCCATCGCAACCGCGATGGCTCGGAGGACCTCGGGCACATGCAGATCAACAGCAGTTGGCTGCGTAAGCTCGGGTCGTATCGCATCGGCCGCGATCAGCTTTTTGATCCCTGCACCAGCACGTACATCGGGGCCTGGATACTCGCGCAGAACATTCGTCGCTTTGGCTATGGCTGGGAAGCCGTAGGGGCCTACAACGCCGTCTCTCCCGACAAGCGCGCGGCCTATGCCCGCAAGGTCGCCTCGCGAGTCAAGCCATGGCGCTCCTGAACCCGGCCGCCGTCCTGCTCCTCACGACCTCGATACTGGCCGGGTGCGGGGGCCTGCCTCCAGCGCTTCCTCAAGTGCTGCCCGAAGGGAATCCCAAACCCATGGCGAGCGACAGAATCGCCTGGATCGAACGCCAGTTTAAAACCTGCAGCGGCACCGCCTGCCCGACGCCCACACGCAAGACGCTGGCCATCGTCGCACCTCCCGTTGCTGAGAGTGATCCAGCGCCTGCCGTTCCTGGTGTCCAGCCGAGCCCCTCACCGGTCGCCTCTGATTCCCCAGTCGCCACCGCTGCCGAGCCGGCTAACGCCACCATCCTCTTCGAGTACGGCCAGGACACTCCTAGCGCCGATGGACAACGGGCGTTGGAGCGCCTGGCAGCCATCTCAGCGGCGTACCAGCGCATCGAGCTATACGGCCGAACCGACGATATCGGCGGCAAAGCCTACAACGACCGTCTCGCCAGACGGCGTGCCGAGTCCGTCCGCTCATGGCTCCTCGACAGAGGCATCCAGGCAGAGATTTTGGTTCGTGCCGAGGGCCTGTGCTGCTACCTCGATCCGGCACCCACCGAAGCGGCGCGCCGGAGCAACCGCCGCGTCGAGGTACGTCTCGCTGGCCCGCGCGACGGGCTCAGTGACAACAACCGCAGCAACAAACGCAAAGGAGCGTAGCGACGTGAAATTACCGCATACCCACAGCTTCATCCGCAACGTCGTCATCGCCGGCGGCTTCATTGCCATCGGAATCCTCGCCCCGGGTTCGCCGATCGAAGGCGGGTTCGACGCCCATCTGGGCGGGATTGCCGTCGGCCTCGGCCTTGGATGGCTCATCAAGTCTTGTGTTGATCTCAAAGGGAATCGTCATGGATAGCCGTCGTAACTGGATCAAGGGCGCCCTGGCGCTCGTCTTGCTGACCGCCGCCACCGGGGCGCTGGCGGGAAACACCGGCACCGAGTTCCAAAGTCTCTATACCTGGCTGACCGGCATGGTCCAGGGCTACTTTGGCAAGGCGGCGGCGATCGCCGCGATTGGCCTGGGTGCGCTCTTCTCACTGGCGCGGCTCAACCCGATGCCGATTCTTTCCGGGGTCGCGTTCGCGGTGTTCCTGCAATACGCACCGACGATTTCGACCGGCATCCTGACCGCCACGATCTGAATCCGGAGAGCGCGGTGGACGAAATCGGTTACATCCCCAAGTCACTCGAAGCCCAGGAACGTTTCCTGTGGTGGGATTTTGATCAGGCCATCCTCTTCCTGCTGATCATGGGGACGGGCGTGATCTCGGGGGCCATGCTGGCCGGGATGATCTGCGGCGCGCTCCTCGCCTGGCAGTACGGCCGGATCAAGACAGGCAAACACCCCAAGTTCGCCTTGCACGCGCTCTACTGGTGGTTGCCGAGCGGGATCGTCGTCCGCCTGCGGGCGACCCCGCCGTCGCATCTGCGCTTCTTTCTCGGCTGAGCCATGCGCCTTCGAACCTTCACCTCCGAGCGGGACAATCATCGCGCTGAAATCACCTTCATGCGCATCGCCGTCGGCGGACTCGTCCTGGCTTTGCTGGCCAATGCGGGCGCGTTGCTCGGCGTCACCGGCTCGGAAAGAACCGTGCTGGTACCGCCGGAAGTGCACAAAAGCTTCTGGGTCAGCGGCGAGAAGGTTTCCGGGGATTACCTGCAGGAGATGGCGTACTGGTACGCGGGGCTGGCGCTCAACATCACGCCGCACGTCGCCGAGTACCAGAAGGATCTCTTCCTCAAATACGCCGCGCCCAGCGAATACGGCCGTCTCCAGGCCGAGTTCGGCGCCCGTACCGATTTCATCCGCAAGAACAACGCCTCGACCCAGTTTTCTGCGCAATCGGTGATGCCCGATGAGAGCGCCATGAAAGTGGCCCTCGCCGGGGTCCTGATGACCTGGGTCGGTGACAAGAAAGCTTCCGAGAAGCAGACCACCTATGTGGTCGGCTTCCGTTACCGCAATGGGAGACTGCATGTATCCGAATTCAGGGAAACCAGCGATCGGGACCCGTTTGGCGTTGACGCTGCTGCTCGCTAGCGTCGCGTCGCCGATCTTGGCCGGGCAACTCCTCGAGGGCCGCCCGAACGACGCGCTGATCGCCACGGTCTCGCGCAACGAACCGAACCTGATCCGCGTCGACGGCCGAAAGATTCGCCGTATCCACGGCGTCGAAGGCGAGTTCGTGGTGAGCGCTGACCGCGAAACCGGCGCCGCCTACCTCAAACCGACGACCGAGCAGCCGCAGTTCAGCGTCTTCGTCGCCGACGATGCCGGCCGCCACTGGAAGCTGCTGCTCCAGACCGCCGACATCCCGGCAGAAACGCTGGTCATCCGCGATCGCAGTCAGGCACGCAGCGAGGGCAAAGCCATTCTGGCCGACGACTCGCGCCTCGGCGCGATCCGCCGTGTGCTTCTGGCGCTGGCGCGCGATGCCGAACCCGAAGACATGACCGCCCGAAACACGCTGGAGATCGTCCCCCTCTGGAACGAAGCCCGCCTGATCCTGGTAAGGACGCTGGACGGCGCCTTGTTCGGAGAGAAGTACCAGCTGATCAACCTCTCGTCGTCGCGAATGGTGATCGACGAGCGCGAGCTGTACCGACCGGGCGTGCTGGCGGTGATGGTCGACTCGCTCGAACTCGAACCGGGTGAAAGCACGGACGTCCTGGTCATCCTGGAGGGACGTGATGGCTGAGTCACCCGGCAACCGGATCGCCTCGACGATCGCCAGGCTGTCCCCTAAACAGCGGCAGCTCCTGATCCTGGGGCTCGGGGGGGCGGTCTTCGCACTGCTTATCTTCGGCGGTGTGGCGCTTTGGGACCAGCCGACCACGCTTCCCGGAACGCCGCCGGTGCGCTCGCAGCCCTTGCCGATCAGCGCCCCCGGCGCCCAGGCCGACCCCCGCGACATTTGGATGAGCAAGTCCAGCGAGCAGATGCGCCAGATGGAGGAGATGATCCAGGGGCTACGCCAGCAGGTCGACCTGATCGAGCGGAAGCCACCGGTCCCGAATCCGGTTTTGCAGGCACTGCCGCCGCAGCCGCTTCCCTCGCCGCCACCACCGGTGATCGAGCCCCTCAACCTGCCACCTTTGCCACCACTACCCCCGCTGCCGCCGAATCCGGGCGCAGGGATGAACCCGGACGGAGCGCCGATGTTACCCCGGCTACCGGGGATTGCCACCTTCGAGGTGAGCGACGCCAAGGTCAGCGCACCCGCGGTGGGCGGGCAGGGGGCCGACCAGAAAGACGCCCGCAGCTACGTGCCATCGGGATCGTTCTTTCGGGCGGTATTGCTCGGCGGTCTCGACGCACCCACCGGCGGTCAGGCGCAAAGCAACCCGCACCCGGTCCTGATGAGGGTCCAGGACAACGCGTTCCTGCCAAACCGCTACCGCTTCAAGATCAGGGAATGCTTTGCGCTGGGCGCCAGCTATGGCGACATCAGCGCCGAGCGCGCCTACATCCGACTCGAATCCTTGTCTTGTGTGCGCCGTGACGGCAAGGCCATCGATGTCCCGGTCAAGGGCTACGTCGTCGGTGAAGACGGCAAGGCCGGCATGCGTGGCCGTCTGATCAGCAAGCAGGGGCAGGTGCTCGCCAATGCCTTGCTCGCCGGCATCGGCGCCGGTATTGGCCAGGCCTTCCAGCAGAGCGCCATGACCGTCTCGACGAGCCCGCTGGGGTCGATCGGCTCCGTCGATCCCGGGAAACAGGTCCAGGCCGGTCTGGGAACCGGTGTCGGCAAGGCGCTCGATCGCCTCTCGCAGTACTACATCACCCTGGCCGAGAAGATGTTCCCGATCATCGAGATCGATGCCGGTCGCACCGTCGAGGTGGTGTTTACCAAAGGCTTTTCTCTCGCCGGCGGGTCCGCCGGAGGCGGCGACGCCGACAGTTACACCGACATCTGGCGGCGCGGCCGCGAAGTCCAGAAGAAACCCCTCGAACCTTTCAAGGAGTGATCCATGTCGTTCAAACCTCTACTGCTCTTGCTCTCCCTGACACTCACCCTGGCGCACGCCGACGAGAACGTCGAGGCGATGGCCGCGCGGCTCAAGCAGATGTATCCGGCGACCCGCATCGAGCGTGTCGACCCCTCGGATATTCCCGCCCTCCATGAAGTCGTGATGGGGCAGAACGTGGCCTATACCGATGCCTCCGGGCGCTATTTCGTCTTCGGGCATCTCTTTGACATGCAGACACAGCGCGACCTGACGGCCGAGCGCCTGGAGAAACAGCAACGCTTGGCGTTTTCCGGGCTGCCGTTCGCCGATGCCATCAAGACGGTTCGTGGCAACGGTGAGCGCGTGCTGGCCGTGTTCTCGGATCCGGATTGCCCGTACTGCCAGCGGCTCGAAAGCGAACTCGAGAAACTCGACAACCTCACCCTGTACACCTTCGCCTATCCACTGGAGAGCCTGCACCCGGAAGCGAAGGACAAGGCGGTGTCGGTCTGGTGCGCGCCCGATCGTGCGCGTGCCTGGGCCGAACTGATGACGAGCGGCAAGGCACCGGCCAAGCGTACCTGCGATCACCCGGTCGATCGCAACATCGCACTCGCCCAGCGGCTGGGGATACAGGGCACGCCCACGCTGCTTTCCGCCGACGGGCGCGTGCTGCCGGGTGCCGCGAGCAGCGAGCGGATCGAGCAATGGCTGGCGGAGAGCCGGCGATGAGCCGGGCAGGGGCCTTCGGTCCGTTCATCCTCGTGCTCGCTCTCCCGGCATTGCTCGCAGGATGCGCGGGCACGATGTCCGGGCTCGACGGGCAAGGCAAGTTCTCGTGCAAGGCGCCGGACGGGATTGCGTGTGCTTCGCTCGCCGGGGTCTACGCCAACGCGCTGCAGGACAATCTGCCAGGCCAGGAGCGGCCGCCTGAAACAGCCACGACGCCGAAGGTCGCGAGCCCTGGCCACACGCCCCCGTCGACGATCACGCGTCCCGTGCCCAGCTCCGGCGAGCCGATCCGTAGCGCCCAGACTGTGCGACGGATATGGCTCGCGCCCTGGGAAGACGACGAGGAAGCGCTGCACGACCAGTCGTACGTCTACTTCGTCGTCGATCCCGGCCGCTGGCAGCTTGCACACACGCGACGCAACGCCAGTGAGGCGTATCGACCTGTGATGCCGCCAACGGCCTTCACCCCCGCGGCCACGAATCCCGACGAGCGCGCCGTTCTCCGGATGGAGCGCGAGGCTTCAGGGTCGGCAAGGCCGCCGTCGCTTCCCTTGCGGGGGCGCGAGTTACTGCAGCCGCCAGGTGCTTCGGAGGGTAAGGAATGAGCCTGTCCGATACCCTGCGCGAGGCTTTCCTGCCGGAGCGATCGGCGCATGCGGATCGTCTGCCACGGCGGCTGTTGCGCGAGATTTCTCGCATGCCGCGACTCACCGGCATCCTGCCCTATGTCGCCTGGCAGGAGGAAACGCGACTCTTTGCGCTGGACCAGGGGGCCTTCGGAGAACGCGAATCGCAGGCCATCGGTTTTTGCATCGAGGCCTTGCCGCAAACAGGCGCCAACGACGAAATGGAAAAGGTACTGGCCAGTCTCTTCGTCTCCTGTCCCCCGGGGACCGGCATCCAGGTCACCTTGTACGGGAGCCCGAACATTCTCCCGGTCCTACAGGCGCAGGCGAATCTTCTGCCACGCTCAGTCGCGGATGTCCGATCGGTTGCCGACGGCGGCGCCGACCAGAAGGGTGGTTGGGAAGATCGCCGTCACAACAACATCTTCCGGCTGCTTGCGCGGCGGCGCATCGATCACTACTTGCACGGTACCGGCCAGTCAATTTTTACGCATCAGACCTATCTGCTGCGCGATTTTCGGGCGGTGATCTCGATCACCCTGCCGCTCGACCCCGAGGTGCCGGCCGACGTCGACGAGGCGCTGCGTGTCCGGGAAAGTGTGCACGCCACGCTCAAGTCAGCGCACCTGCCGGGTCATGACTGGGGACCCGAGCAGCTGCTGCACTTTGTCGCGCCCTTCTTCGATCACGCGTCGCTGTTCACCGGTCGGGGCCTGCGCCCGATCGAATGGAACGAGGCGCAGCCGCTCCGGGATCAGGTCTCGCATCACGAGATCGCCTCCCGGCTTGGCGATAGCGACATCCGCTTCCGACAGGCGGGCGGTGATGAATCGGTGCTGCAGCTCTTCTCGGTTCGCCAGTACCCGCGCTACTTTCGCCTCGCCGGCATGAACACCCTGATCGGCGACCCCTACCAGCTCGCCCTGTCGATGCCGTGTCCCTTCCTGATCACCATGGGAGCGGTCGCGCTCGACTACGAGGCAGCCCGGAGCAAGGCGCAAATCAAGGCGACGCGCGCGACCCAGAGCGCCGGCTCCTACATGGCCCACTTCCAGCCCGATCTGCAGGAGCGCAAGCGCGACTGGGACATGGTACTCAAGACCTTCGACAGCGGCCGCACGGTGGTCGGGATGTATCACCAGATCTGCCTTTTGGCCAAGGCCACGGAGGCTGCCCGCTGCGAGCACGCCGTGCGTGCGGTCTGGCGTGCCCGCGGTTTCGATCTCACCAAGGATTTCTATCTGCAGCACCAGGCGCTGGCAGCGGCCTTGCCGATGACACTGACGCCCGCCCTGCAGGCGGACGTGCGTCAGTTCGGGCGGATCAGCACCAAGACTGCCGACAACGCGGTGATGATGTCGCCGCTGATCGCCGAGTGGAAAGGCACGCCGACGCCGGTCATGACGCTCTTTGGCCGGCGCGGCCAGGTGCTTGGATTTGATCTCTTCGACAACACCGGCGGCAACTTCAATTTCGCGGTCGCGGCGCTGTCGGGCTCCGGCAAGTCGGTCTTCGTGAACGAAATGACCTATCGCTACCTCGGCGCCGGCGCCAAGGTCTGGATCATCGACGTCGGGCGATCGTACAAGAACCTCTGTGATTTGCTTGACGGCGAGTTCATCGAGTTTTCTGACGAGCGGCGCAACACGCTGTGCCTCAATCCCTTCTCGATGATCATCGACATCAACGCCGACATGGAAATGGTCCTGCCGCTGCTGGCCCAGATGGCGAGCCCACGCGAACCGCTGGACAACTACAGCTACACCGCGCTCGGCTCGGCGATCAAGCGCGTCTGGGATGCCAAGGGCCGAACCGCGACGATTACCGACATCTACACCCTCCTGCAGACCGGCCGGCTGTCGAGCGAAGGCGAGTACGAGCGCGACCTGAGTCGCCTGGCGACGGCGCTGGAGCCCTATACCCGGCACGGGGTCTATGCGAGCTATTTCGAGGGGGACGCCAACATTGCCTTCGACCGGGATCTCGTGGTCCTCGAACTCGAAGAGCTGAAGGCCAAGAAGGACCTGCAGTCGGTGGTGATGCAACTCATCATGTACCGCATCACCCAGGAGATGTACCGCGACCGCTCGCGGCGCAAGCTGGTGATCATCGACGAAAGCTGGGATCTGATGGGCAGCGGCGCCAGCGGCAGTTTCATCGAAGCCGGCTATCGCCGCGCCCGCAAGTACGGCGGCGCCTTCGGCACCATCACCCAGTCGGTGGACGACTATTACAAGAACGAGGCGACCCGGGCGGCGATCAACAACGCCGACTGGCTCTTCCTGCTGCGCCAGAAACCAGAAAACATCGAGCGCCTGGGAACGGAGGGGAAACTCGTGCTCGACGAATGGCTGAAGCGCCAACTCGCCTCGGTGAGTACCGAGCACGGCCATTTTTCTGAAATCTACATCCATTCGCCGGTCGGCTCCGGTCTCGGGCGGCTCCTGCTCGATCCCTTCTCGATGCTCGTCTATTCCACCCGCGCCGAGGATTTTCAGGCCATCAAGCGCCTGCGCGAGCAAGGGCTGTCGGTCTCGGAAGCGGTCGAGCGGCTGGTCATTGAACGTGCGTCACAGTAAGGCGGAGCGGTCATGAGTTCTTTCAGAACAGCGTTGCTTACCGGCGCCCTGACGCTGCTGCTCGGCGCAGGCATCGCGGCGTCCTGGCTGCACTTTCGACCTCTGGAAATCCCACGGTTTGCGCGCGTCAATATCGGCGCCTTGGTCGCTCAGCAGCAGCAATCGCTGGTCGAGCGGGTCAAGCCGGGCATGGAGGCTACGGAACAGGCCAGGCTCTTCGAGGACGCCAAAGCCTTCGGGCTGCGGCTCGACGCTGCGCTCGACCAGGTCGCGCAGGAATGCCGATGCGCGCTGATCAATTCAGCGGCCTTGCTCAAGGCCTCGTCCGCTGCGGCGATTCCGGACCGGTCCGCACGGGTGGCGGAAATCGTTGGCACGGCACCCGCAAGCCCGTCGGCGCAGTGATCGATGCGATCCCTGGTGATTGCCGTGTGCTGCTTCTGCTTCGGAAGCGCGTCAGCGAACAGCGGGCTGGAGTACCCGTCGATGTGGATTTGTGACGAGGATCGGTTCAACTGGTATTGCGACGTTCCACCCGATGCAGAGCCAGCCGACAGCGCCCCCGAAGCGAAGGCGCTCAGCGAGGAAGAAGAAGCCGTGGCGGCCCTGAAGGCGTTGCGAGAAGACGCCGAGCGGAAGAGGGCGCTGGCCATCATCAAGCCGACCCCGGAGAACTTGAAGCGCTACATCGTTGCGCAGGAAGCGCTGATGGACCGGGCGTCCGTCTTCTCGGACGTCTGGCGACGCGTCATCTGGGCCAATCCCGAACTCAACTACCAGTTGCGCAACCCGTCCAACAACGCCGCCATCCAGGTCCGCGATACCCAGCGCGCGCGCAAGGCAAGCGAGACGCTGGCCGGGCTCGCCGGCGAGTGGGGAATCTTCTTCTTCTTCCGCTCGGATTGCCCGTACTGCCATCGCTTGGCCCCGACCCTGAAGTGGCTCTCCGAGCAGTACGGCATCGCCGTGTTTCCGATCTCGCTCGATGGCGGCGGACTGCCCGAGTTTCCACAGCCCTCACGAGACAACGGCATGGCGGCGGCGCTGGGCGTCAGCGTCGTGCCTCTGGTGGTGCTCGGCAACGTCAAGGATCGCCGGCTGCTTCCGATCGGCTCGGGCGTGCTCTCGGCGCAGGAGATCGTCGAGCGCATCTACATCCTGACGCAAACGCGTCCCGGCGAACTCTATTGAGGGTGACCGTGAATACTCCAGGATTTCGGCGAACGCTCGCCGTCACACTCGCCTTTGCGACCCTGACCAGTCAGGCGCGCGCCGACGTCTCGCAATCGATGCAGGACTGGTTCAACGACATCGGGGCCTACGGCAACGTGACCGGCGCCAACGCCTATCGCGGCCAAACGATGAATTTCTATACGGGCGGCAGTCTGTACATGCGCACGCCGGTGCGCAACTACCCGCTGGCGAGCATCACGCCGCCATCGTTTCGGGCGGGCTGCGGCGGCATCGACCTTTATGCCGGATCGTTTTCCTTCATCAACAAGGACCAGTTCGTCGCGCTGCTGCGAAACATCGGTAACAACGCCATCGGCGCGGCGTTCAACATGGCGCTCTGCTCGATGTCCCCGGACCTTTGCGACCTGCTGAAATACCTGCAGGACCAGGTGTCGAAGATGAACAACCTCAACATCAATTCCTGCCAGGCCGCCGAAGGGATCGTCACCGCCGCCGGAAGCCTGTTGACCGACCGCACCCAGGAGAAGGAAGGCAAGACCGCCGGGGCGAGTCTGAACCTGTTCGGCGACGTCTTCGAGTCCTGGGACGAGTGGAAGAAGAGCCGGGTCACGGCCAGAAACATCCGGACGGCAGCCCGAAACGCGTCACCGGGCTATCGGGAGCTCTTCGAGCCGGGCAACGTCGTCTGGCGGTCGCTGTCCCGGGTCTCGGGCGTCACCGATGAAACGAAAGAACTGCTGATGAGCCTGACCGGCACGATCATCGTCACACCGCCCGGTGAGAACGGTGACGAGAAAGCCCGGTGGACCTACCTACCCGGTGGCAAGCTCACCTTCCGGCAGTTCGTCGGTGACGGCGGATCAACGACAGTGACCCTGCCGGGCCTCAAGTGTGGTGTCGATGCCGCCGAGTGCATGAGTCCCGCCTTCTCGGAGAGCGCCTTCACCGTGACGCCGTTCTCCCGGCAAGTGAGGATCCGGATTGCCGCGATGCGCGACAAGATCGTTAACCGCGATGCGTCCGGCCAGTCGAACCTGGATACCGCCCTGATCGGCACCTCCTCGCTGCCGGTCTGGAAGATGCTCGCGGTCTCGAGCAGCATCCCAGGGGGTGACCGGATCACCGAGGACTATGCGCAGCTCATCGCCGTCGATGTGGCCTACGCCTACTTCACGAACCTCTCGAAGACGCTACGCAACGCGTTGCAGAACGAAACCGGCAAGAGCGGCCCCGACGCCGTCGCGGCGGCCGAGAAGATCCTGGTCCGGCTCAACGAGATCGAACAGGAGGCGCGCGACATGCTGCGTGCCGAATACCAGAAAGGCATGCAGGTCGTCGAACTGAGCCGTTCGCTGCAACTCCTTCATCAAAGCCTGAATGCCGGGATGCCGACCAACATCTTCCAGTCGATGATGGTCTTCAACCGCTAGTCACGACGGGTACAAGCGGTAGGGGAAAGCGATATGTACGAGGTCTATGCCTACTGGAACGTCGCCGAGTTGGAGGCGATGTTCAATGCCGTCGCGGCGATCATGGGTAGCGGCGACTACCTCGGCCTGCTGCGAACCATGGCGATTGTCGGCGTGATCGTCGTCGTCATCGCCACCCTGAGCGGACGCGAACGACTCGACGGGATGTGGAAATGGCTCTTCTTCCTGGCCATCTTCCAGGCGCTTCTTCTGGTGCCGAAGGTGACGGTCACCATCGTCGATCGCACCGGCAACGAGCCACCGCGTGCGGTGGCCAACGTGCCGATCGGACTGGGTGCCTTCGCGCACGCGATGAGCAAGGTCGGCGACTGGCTGACCGGCGCTTTCGAAACCGTGTTCTCGCTTCCCGACGACGTGCGCTTCCGCAAGAACGGCACCCTTTTCGGCCACCGGGTGTTGGCCGAGCGACTCGCCGTGAAGAGCGGAAATCCGATACTGACCAGCAACCTGCTGGAGTTCTACCGCGAGTGCGTGGCCCCCGATGTGGCGACCGGCTACATCCGCATGAAGGAAGACATCATCGAGGTCAATAACGTCTGGGCCAGCCTGAACGGCAAGACCAACCCGGCGCGATTGGTGACCGTGCGCGACATCAGCGATCCGATGCTGCTGAACACCATCGGTTGCGATGTCGCCTATCAAAGTCTCAGCACGCAGCTCACCGCCGAGTCGAACCGCCAGCTTACCTTGCTGGGTTCGCGTCTCTACCCGAGGATGAGCCAGGCCGACGCCGGCGCGGCGATCGCCGCCTCGCTGGCCACCTCGACCAACTATCTCCTGGGCGTCGCCGCGTCGGCACAGGACACGGTCAAGCAGGCGATCGTCGCCAACTTCATGATCGATGCGCAGTACCTGCTGCCCGCGCAGCTGGGGGATGCCGCCAGCGCGCAGACCAACCTGGCGATGGCGCAATCGCTGCGCTCGACGAGCGACTCGTACAAGCTGATGGCGCGCATCGCCGAATCGACGATGCCCAAGGTGCGCAATGCCATCGAACTCGTTCAGTACGCGATCTTCCCGGTCTTCCTGCTCTTCGTGGTGATCAGCGGTCACCAGGCCGGGGCAATCATCAAGTCCTACGCCACGAGCCTGTTCTGGATTCAGCTCTGGGCGCCGCTTTACGCGGTGATGAACTTCATCATCACCATGTATTCGCGCAGCCACTACACCAACGGTAGCGCCGGCGGCGGCCTGGCGATCGAGCAGATGAGTTTCCTGAATACCGCGATCATCAGCGACCAGGCGATCGCCGGGATGCTGGTGATCTCGATCCCGGCCATTGCGGCGGCCATCGTCAAGGGCGGCGAGGTCGGCCTGCAGGCGGTCGCCGGTCTGGTGGCCCCGCCGCGCGACCCGGAGAAAATCGCCAGCGCCCTGGCGATGGGCAACATGCAGATGGGCCACGCCTCGCTCAACAATGTCAGTCACGACACCCAGAAGGGCCTGACGGTGGACATGAACCCGAGCCTTCGGCAGGGGATGACCAACGATCAGGCGCGCGGGGGGTTCGACTACAGCCACTTTTCTGGCGGAGGCTTTGTCGTCCGCCAGGGAAAAAGTGACGTCCGTGCCGACATGGCGCTCAACGATTCCCTGGGTGCCGCGGCGAAGGAGAACTACGAACGTTCCCAGCAGGCGACCCGACAACACTCCGCCGAGTATGCCGAAAGTGCGCTCACGGCGCTCAAACAGGAGGCCGGATTCGAGCGCAGCCACAGCCAGGGCAGCAGCGATGGCACAGGCTACCGCCACGGCATGGGCTCGAGTCGCCACCACGAGGCGAACGACAGCTTGCGCCAGGTCGATCAGTGGGCCAAAAAACTCGGCGTCAGCGAAAAGGTGGCGATGGAAATGATGATCGGCGCCTCGATGGGCATGAATACGCCGAAGCTCCTCGAGATCGCCGGGCTTCGCGGGGGGGTGGAGCTCTCCGCCAAGCTGCGCAACTCTGCCGACGCCACGCGATCGCTGGAGGAGATGGCGCAGTTCGCCAGTGAATCGAGCTTCGGAAAAAAGGTCGGCACCGTGCTCGACAACGGCTGGGAGCGCAACTATCGAAACACCGACGACGGCAGGACTTCGGGCAGCGAGGGGATGCGTGCATCACTGGATCACGCGCGGCAATCGCGCGAAGCCTTCAGCGCCTCCTTGCAGGAAACGGAAGGGCATCGGCAGATGTGGGAGCTGTCGCACAGCGGCCAGCTGGGCTCGAATATGCAGCTCCAGGATCACTTCATCAAGGATTTTCTGCTGCCCAAGGTCGATTTTAACTACGAGACGTTCCAGGGGATCATGGGCGACCCGTACAAGCTGCGCCCGTACATCGCCGAATACACCGCGCAGAACTACGACCGGATGCTTGGCGAGCTGGCCGGTCAGGTGCAGGGGGCAGATGCGGTCGGCGCGCGGCACGAGGCGGATCGAAGCAGTATTCCCGGTGCCGGTGCGGTCGGGCAGGCGGGCGCCGGCTACCGTGGCCAGGTGACGGGCAGCGCGGCAGGGGCCGGGGTCTCGGCCCAGGGGCGCCCGAGTGATCAGACCGCGCATACGGCGATGCGGGAATTCTCGACGAACGCGTATGCAATACGAGACCGCAAGGAGGGAGCGGCGCAGACGGAGCAGGAGAACGCGACACCGACCGATTTCAGCAAGCTGAAGCCGGTGTCACCGGTCGGTAAGGGTGCGGCGGTTGTCGGCGAGGTCGGGAAAGCGGCGGGACGGGTGGTCGAGGGGCTGAGCGGGGATGATCCCGGTCAGTATGTTCGGGACACGCTGGCGGGGAAGAAGAAGCCTTGAGCCGACGCGGTGGCCTTCTGGGCAAAGGACGCCTCTTGCCCAAGAGCCGTGATCAGCCACCCGTGAGGTCAGCGGCGCGCCACTCCAACGGTTCGAGTGCCACTCGTTGCGCCGCGTTCGCCACCGCATGAGCGCTACGCAGGTACTGTGGTCGGTCATGCCTGGCGAAGTCCTCGATCACCTGCTCGACAGTGCTCGCGAAGTCCGCGGCCGCAGCGGTCTTGGCCAGGCACGGAAAGTAGGCCGCAAACACGCTGCGCCAGTCGACGCCAAGTTGCCAGGAGCCGCCCTCGTCGGCGAAAAAGATCACGTCATCGTGGCACTCGTCGATATGCCGAAGCAGCCCGAAAAGGAGCTCGAACGCCTGGCGGGCGACTTCGTATTGTCCGCTGTCCGCGTCACTGATGCATCCGCGCAGGAGACGCTTGAACTCGGCGATGAAGGCATCCGTGCCCCGCGAATGTTCCGTGCAGTTTCTGGAATTCACCGCGAAGTCTTCGAAGTAGCGACCGGCCAGACTATCTACGTGGAACGTCTGCACTTCGTCGAGTAAGGCGTTTGGTGTTGCGCTCGCTTCTGCCACGTCGTCCACGTGCACGTAGTCGCCCACGAGAGCCTTCAACGTCGCCCTCGGCACGAGTTCGATTGCCCGTTCGGCGATGATGAGCAGATCGCCGCGGCTCATTCCTCGCAGTTCCTTTCGCAGCCTTTCCAGATGGGTGATGCGGTGGGTCATACTGGAGTTGCCACCTGCAGTAGAGGAGGGCACGCGGGTTCCCAGATCAATCGCATTACACTGCCCTCGGCCCAGGGCGTCGCGCCGCGCGCGGAGGCGAACAGCGCTGGAGGATCCGTTTCCAGCCGTTTCGGGCGGCAACGGCCTCGCGCAGAATGTCCACGTACTCCAACGCATCGACGCGTTCATCGGGCGGCATCGATCCCCGCTCGTGTTCTGCGAGCAGCTCTTGCCTACCCCGCGGGCTGTCGCCAAGCGAGTGCAGGCGGCTGTAGGCTTCGCAGGCGTAGGCGAAAGTCTCGCGCTTGCCGTAATCGATCTCCAGCAGCCACTCACGCGTCCGAGTCTCCCGTAGCCCGATCGTCTCGCGCTTGCAGTTGTGCAAGATGTGCGCCGCTTCGTGCACAAGGAAGTCTTCGAAGCGACCAGGCGCGTCGAAAGAGGCTGCCGACAGATAGCAGCTCGTCTCCTCGCTCAGGCCCAGCAGGCCGGGAGCGCCCTCAGCAAGCAGGTCCGCGCCCAGTCCCCCGAGATAAAGGTTCGCCAGATCCCAGGCGGTGGCCAGCAATTGTGTGTTTTGCAGCTGCGCGTCGATTGTGGCCGGGGTGAGAAGAATGACCGAGCGTTCGAGCAGATCGAGGACCGACGCCTGTTCGGAGGCCGGGAACAGTCCACGTACCATCGGTGCCACTTTTCCGCGTGTGAAGGCAACGACGTCGATGTTGGCGACTGTTTCAGGGAATGCGATGTGCACGGTACGGCTATGGACCGCGGAGATCAGTGCCGAGCGCAGCGCGGCGTCGCCGCTGTGGATGCGGGCGAGGAAGTCGTTCCCCGGCCAGGCGCGGAAGTGGGCATCGTGCTCGCCGCTGCGAAGGTAGCGTTCGGTCGCCTGTTCAGGGGTTTCGGGCATCGGTCTTCGTCCTTTGGAAGGCCTATTGTCTTCGCAAATCGATATTCCAACACGGGTATTGTCCGGGTCGCGTTGGGCGCGCCGGGAAGAACGTCGACGACGTCAAGTACTCTCGGCTCGTCAACGAAAGATCCGCCTGTCGCTGGCCATGAATGGGAGCACGCTTGCCACGGCTCCTTCTGTTCGCCGTCGGTGAGCAAGTTCTGCAGCGGCAAGCGAAGCGCCAAGATAAGTCTGCGGACGAGCAGGTCGGTGTGGGTGGATTTGCGAGGTGACCGGGAAGTCGAAGCGGGGTTGCGGGTCGAAGAAAGGGCGCTTTCGTGCGGGGCAACGCCCGCGTGGCCGAACGCGTTTCGGAAGTGCACCCGTTGCGAGCGGCGCGGCTCACAGGGGATCGGCATCATCATTAACCGGCTACTCGCCAACGCCATTCTGCTCTTTCTGGTCCGACACAAGTAGGTGGCCGAGTGCGCGGCTGAATTTGATGGCGCAGGTTGGGTCGGGCTCCTTAGCTGACCGCGCCGCCTACCGATGGGTAGATGAGCGCTTTCTGGAGAGGCCTGAGGGAGGCTCCATTTGGCGGCTCTCAGCGATGAGCAGACGGTCGCGGCCTTTTTTTTCAAAAGCCGACGACGTTAGCCTGGAGCGTTCAGCCGTAAGCGGTCATTCGGCTGCGCCTGTGACTTTATTCGCCTGACTGGCCGCTATGCGCCGGTAAGCAGCCGGTGGGCGCAGAATGGCGTCGGTCGGCAGCCGGCCAACAGGAGTCATTCGCTGGTTTGTGAAATCGGCGAAATGAACGTCGGCTGCCCGGGTTGCTGCCGACGTTGGCGAAGAAGACGTCGCGACGTCCCGCTGTTCGTCCGCTGGGGACAACGGCAGTTGGCCCGCCTTGGCTTTTGCGGAAAGAGGACTCAGCGGGTACCATCGGCGCGATGCCGGCCCAGCGGCATTTTGACGACGAAACCAGACGATCCAGCGGCGGCGCGCAGCCGCAGCGAGCAGAGCGGCCCGACAGAAACGGTGACAGATGCAGCCAGACAGCCCGCAACCGACGGAATGTGTCTTCCTCAGCTACAGCCACAACGACCGGGCGGCGGCGATCGTCTTGCGCGCGGCGCTCGAAAAGGCCGGGCTGAGTGTCTTCAAGGATGACGACTCGCTGCGTGGCGGCGACCGCTGGCTGGAGCGCCTGCAGCAGGTCCTCAACGGCTGTTCGGCCTTCGTCGTGCTGGCCGGGCGCGACGGCGTGCGGCGCTGGGTCGGTGCCGAGGTCCAGGTCGCCCTGGTCCGCCACCTGTCGCCCGAGAAAGACGAAGACCGCCTGCCGATCTTCCCGATCCTGCTCGAAGAAGCGCTGCCGGAAACGCTGCCGCCGTTGCTGGCGCTGTTCCAGGCCACCCGCTGGACGCCTGCCGAGGCGCTGCCGGCAGGGCTGGTCGACGCCATCGGCGCGCACACCATCCGCCTGGACTCGCCCCCAGCCATCGAGGGGTGCCCCTTCGTCGGACTTAACGCATTTACCAGCAAGGATTCGCGGCTGTTCTTCGGGCGCCGTCGGGAAACCCTCGAAGCGCTGGCCTGCCTCGGCGACCAGCAACAGGCCAACCCCGAAGGCCTGCGCGCCGGGGCCGGCAGCGCCTATTGCCGCTGGCTGCAGATCGAGGGCAACAGCGGTACCGGCAAGTCGTCACTGGTCAACGCCGGCATGTTGCCGATGATCGAACAGGGCGCCTTGTGGGCACGCACCGGCGTCGAGCACTGGAGCATCCTCGGCCCGATGATGCCGGGCAAGGACCCGCTGACCCGGCTGGCCGAAGTCGTCGAGCACGGTCTGATCAGCGACCAGAGCCGGCGCAACTTGCTCGCCCGGCAACAGGCTTTCGAGCACAACGAGCGCGCCCTGGCCTTCGTCCTGCGCGATTTCAAGGCAGAACGGTCAGCGTTCCTGCTCATCGTCGACCAGTTCGAAGAACTATTCACCTTCGCCGACGCGGCAGCCAGCAAACAGTTCGAAGCACTGCTGGCCAACGCCCTGCACGACGCAGAGTGTCCGCTGTTCCTGATCAGCACTGTGCGCGCCGACTTCCTCGACCGCTTCGAGCGCTTGCCACGCCTGCAGGCGATCTACAACAGCCACTGCAAGCGCTACTTCCTGCCGACCATCTCCGAGCATGGCCTGCGCGAAATCATCGAGCAGCCGGCGCGGCTCGCCGGGCTCGAAGTCAGCGAGGTGAGCACGGCGATTATCGAGGACGCGCGCGACGAGATCGGCGCCTTGCCGTTGGTCGAGAACGCGCTGTTCACGCTCTGGCAGCAGCGCCAGGGTGAGGTCCTCAGTGGCGAGCTCTACCGCCAGTTGAAGGGCGTCGCCGGAATGCTCAGCACGCAGGCAAACGACTTGCTGACGCGCATCGACGGGCAGGTCAGCGGTGGCCGGAAGGTGGCGCTCGAACTGCTCCTCAGCCTGACGCGCATCAACGACGGGGGACGCCACACGCGCCAGCGCATCCCCCGCGAAGAAGCGGTGATGATTGCCGGTGATGGCAAGCCGGAGGTCGGCGAGCGCGTGCTGCAACTGCTTTCCGGTGAACGCCGAGCCGATGCGCCCGCGCAGGCCCACGCCGGCGCACTGCGGCTGGTCACCATCAGCGACGAGCAGCAGCGCCACTACGTCGACCTGATTCACGAGACGCTGATCCGCGCCCGCCGCAAGGACGAGCAGACCGGCAAGGCGGTCGGCTACTGGCCGACGCTCTACGACTACATTGAAAAAAACCGCGACCGCGAGGTGTTTCGCCAGCAGCTCAGGTTTCAGACCGAGCACTGGAGCAAGAGCGGTGTCGTCGGTCGCTGGTGGAACCTCGCCGGCTGGCACGATCTCTGGCGCTATCGGCGGCTGCGGGTGGCCCCGCGCAGCGACGAAGGGCGCTTCGTGTACTGGAGTCGCTGGGCGGGGGCGGGACAGCTCGTTCTGTTGCTGACGGTGTTGGGTGTAGTTGGCGAAGGTGCCTGGTGGGCCAGCCGGAACAATCTGCCTTTCACCTACACGGTGCAGAAACCGCTTTGGTTCTTCCAGTCGCTCGCCGGCTACGTCCCGGTACCGGATATGGTGGACATCGAGACGGGGAGCTTTACGATGGGCTGCGTGCCGGGCCGCGATGACGTCGAAGGGGCCAAATGCGACAAGAGCGATACCGCGCATCACGTGACCCTGTCGAAGCCATTCGCCCTGGGCCGATACGAAGTGACCTTCCTCGAATACGATTACTACGTGTGGGATCAGCAGCGGCAGGGAAAGGAGATTGAATTCCCGCCGGACGTCCACTGGGGACGCGCCGATCGTCCGGTGATCAACGTCAGCTGGGACGATGCCACGGCCTACACGCAGTGGCTGGGAGAGAAGACCGGCGACCGTCGCTACCGCCTGCCGACCGAAGCCGAGTGGGAATACGCCGCCCGCGCCGGGACGGACACGGCGTATTGGTGGGGAAATCACTTTGCGAAGGACAAGGCCAACTGCATGGGGAATCGGACGACACCGGTGCACGATCGTTACCCGCCGAACCCCAGGGGTTTGCACGATACGGCTGGCAACGTCTATGAATGGGTGCACGACTGGTACGCCTCGTATTCCGCAGACCCGGTGACGGATCCATCCGGGCCAGACCAAGGCGTGTCCCGCGTGCTGCGCGGCGGGTCGTGGAGCATCAACCCGTGGAACTGTCGCGCGGCCTCCCGCCGCAACCTCACTCCGGTCAACCGCAACAACATCATCGGTTTCCGGGTGTGTCGTGGTGCCCCCATCGAACCGCCGGACGCTGCGCCGCTGAACACTGTTCCGCCGAAGCGCTGATCGCTGGGCGCCGCGTAGCGGCGCCGGCGATTTTTTTTGCCCTGCAATTCCCTCGCTGTCATACTTTGCCGGCAGGCTTCGGCCTGCGGGGCGGCCTGAAACGTGTCCCGCGTGCTGCGCGGCGGGTCGTGGAACAACAACCCGAGGAACTGTCGCGCGGCCAACCGCAACAACAACACTCCGGACAACCGCAACAACAACATCGGTTTCCGGGTGTGTCGTGGTGCCCACATCGTGATCATCCCCGCAAGGCGCCAGGGAGTATTCTGGCGCGTGTCGGAATTTCCGGCCGACCACGGTTTTCCGGACGAGGCCGGGGAGCGATCGATGGCGCAGGCTTGTCCCGTCCGCACGCGCTCTGTGCGTCGGGCGCATAGCAAGACCGGGCGCCACCTGGATTCGCTCCCGTGGCGCCCACCTCTTTTCGCCCACCCTTTCCGCGTCGCCTTTTCAGGAGGCGCTCTGCCGGATCCAGCCGCCGAGCAGCCTGCCGATTTCCGCCACCATGGCGCTGACGTGCGCGTACTGACCATCGTTGAGCCACTTCCAGCGGTGCGCCAGCCGCAGGTACAGCCGCAGCCGATTGAGCGCCGCGTCGGCATCCTGCAGCGCCGTCTGGCGGCGTGCGCCGCGCGTGCTCTGGGCGACCAGGGCCGCCTCCTGGCAATCGAGCGCCGCATCCATCAGGCGCCGGGTAACGCTCTGGCGGTACACTCGGGGAAAGCGCTCCGCGTGCGGCAGCAACCAGCTCAAGAGGTCGAACAGCCGCGTGAATAACACCAGTTCTTCTGCCATGCCGTCTCCTGGAGAGTGTCGCGACAGGCTACGTACGCCTGGCCGCCGGACCTGCCACCATCGATAGCGCCCGACAGACTCCCGCGTTCGAATTGCTTTGCGGCTGGCCGCAGCTGCTGCAAGCCTTCCAGCGCGCCGCCTGCGGCAAGCGACGCCGACCTGCCGTCGCCGCTTTCGAGTTCCAGATGGCCGATCGTCTGCTGCGCCTGCATGCGGACCTGCTCGACGGCAGCTATGCGCCCGGACCCTACAGCCACTTCTTCATCCACGAACCCAAGCACCGCAAGATCAGCGCCGCCACCTTTCGCGACCGGGTGGTGCACCACGCGCTGTGCGCGATCATCGAACCGCGTTTCGAGCGCATTTTCATTCCCGACAGCTACGCCAACCGCATCGGCAAGGGCAGCCATCGGGCAATCGACCGCCTGCAGCAGTTCGCTCGTTGTTATCGCTACGTCCTGCGCGCGGATCTGCGCCAGCATTTCGCATCGATCGACCATGCGATCCTGCTCGACGGCCTGCGCAGCCAGATTCCCGAACCCGACATCATGCGCCTGATCGAGGTCATCGTCGCCGGCGGTGCCGACGTCCTGCGCGACCAGTACGACATGGTGTGGTTTCCGGGTGATGATCTGCTGGCGGTGTGCCGTCCGCGCGGGCTGCCGATTGGCAATCTTACTTCGCAGTTCTGGTCGAACTGCTACCTCCATCCCTTCGACCTGTTCGTCAAGCGCGAACTCGGCTGCCGGGCCTATCTGCGTTACGTCGACGACTTCGCGCTGTTCGCCGACAGCAAGGCGACGTTGTGGGCGTGGAAGGCGGCGATCCAGGCGCGGCTGGCGGAACTGCGGCTGACGATCCACGCCCGCTGCACGCAGGTGACGCCCACGGCCGACGGCATTCCCTGGCTGGGTTTCGTCGTTTTTCCCGAGTACCGTCTGGTCAAGGCGCGCAAGGTGCGCTTCGCGACACGCCAACTCGGCGAGCGTTACGAAGCCTACCAGGCCGGCACGATCCGCTTCGCCGAGTTTGATGCCAGCGTGCGCGGCTGGATCAATCACGTGCGGCACGCTGACTCCTGGGGCCTGCGCCGACACGTGCTGGACCCATTCGTCCTCAAACCCGGCGACGTGCCGCGACGCAAGCCTACGTCAAGGCCCGAAAAAAAATCGCCGGCGCCGCTGCGCGGCGCCCAGTGATCAGCGCTTCCGCAGAACAGTGTTCAGCGGCGCAGCGGGCAGCGGTTCGATGGGGGCACCACGACACACCCGGAAACCGATGTCGTAGTTGCGGAGGTCCGGAGCGTTGTCGCTGCGGCCGGCCGCGCGACAGTACCCCGGGAAGTTGCTCCACGACCCGCCGCGCAGCACGCGGGACACGTCCGGCTTGGACCCGGCACTGCCAGGCTCCTTTCTCGGGTTCAGACACCATTCCGAGACGTTGCCGGCCATATCCAGAATCGGCCAGCAATCGGGCGCACCCAGAGGATACATGCCCACCGCAATCGTCCTGTTGATGGCGCTTTCGCTACTGTTGGCGCGCATCGTGTGCCACTCGCCACGCCAGGGGTATTCCTGCGCTTCGGCGCCTGCCTGCGCCACCCATTGCCACTCCCACTCAGTCGGCAGGCGGACGACCTCGTCTGCGGCCAATCCCAGGCGCTTGCTCAACCAGCGGCAGAAGGCGACCGCGTCGTACCAGGAAACATTGATCGCCGGATAGCTGGGGAATGCCCAGCGATCGTCACCCGGCTGGTCTTCGTGCTTGAGCCCGTCCCACCAGCGCGGATCGTGATAGCCATCGGCGGCATCGACGAAAGCGCGATATTGCTCCCAGGTGATCGGATAGCTGGCGATCCGGAAAGAGGAGACCGCGAAAGTCTCGGGTGGCTCCGTTTTCAGCGTCACCTGGCCCGCCGGGATGTCGACCCAGACGAGATCGGGCAGCCCTGCTGCATCGACGCCGACGCCACGGCGCGGATCGCCCATCTGGTTGAGGCGCAGGCCGATCTCCTCGCGTCGTTGCTGCGGCGTCTCGTCGGAGCGCAGTTCGTCGAGCAGGCGGAGCGGTTCGGGAGCGAGAAAGCTCCGTAGCGGCTCGTTCAGCACCTCTTGCAGGGCGCGCCAGGCGTCGATGCCGGCGTCGGCGAAGTCGGCATCACGCCGCACGCTGAGCTGCGGACTCAGCGCCAGCAGCGCCTGGAGCGCGGGCTTCTGGCGTTCCCAGGTCCAGCGCAGGAGGTCGCTGTGGCGAGACTTTTCCGGCCGGCCGGACGCGTCTTCCCGGGTCCTGGCCTTCTGCCAGTCGCCGGCCGCCTGCTCGGCCTGGCGACGCAAGGCCAGCTTGTCGGCGTAGCGCGCGCACCACTCGCGCAGGCGCGGCCAGTGCTTGAGCAGCGTCTCATGCGCGAGTTCGACGTGTCGCTCGTCGGGATCGGCGAGCAAGCCCTGCGCGCGCAGGGCATCGACCAGCACGCTGACCAGGGCGTCGGCACGCAAGGGGTCGACCGCGGCGGTGCGCCGCGTCGGCAGCTCGTCGATGACCGTCGCCAGTTCGGCAAACAGACGCTCGCAGGCGTCGGCCAGCAGCGGGTCGTCGTCGATCGCCTGATCGATTCCGGCTGCCGCGCTCTCGACGATCTTCGGCAGCCCGCCCATGCCCTGGTAAGCGGCGAGCGTCAAGCCGTCGGCGGGGTCGCGGCGCGCGAACAACTGCGTCAGCGTCAGCGCCAGCAGTGGCAGTGCGCCGGCCATGTCGCGGGCCGCCGGCAACAGCGCCTTGAGTAGTTCGGCTTGCACCGCCACACCGCTGGCCTCGGCGGGACGAACGATGATCTGCCGCAGACGCTCTTCGTCATTGATCGGGTCGAGGCCGAGCAGGGAACTCTCGAACAGCTCGGCGCGTAGCCACTCCATCAAGCGGGGCATGAACTCGCTGCGCAGCGTCAGCACCACGGAAACGGCGTCGATGCAGCGCAAGGCCTCGATCAGCAGACGAAACTGTTGCCTGGCCTCGGGTGGCGTCTGGGTAAACAGCTCTTCGAACTGGTCGGCGAAGAGCAGAATTGGCTCTGCGAGCTTGCCCAGATACTCGGCGAGGGCCTTCGCCGGGTCGGCTGTGAGCGCTTGCCGGATCCGTTCCTGGCGGGGCAGGCCCAGAGTCAGACGCTCCTCGGGCAGGGCCCGGTCGAGCGTCTCGGCGAGTTGCTGGAAGGGATCGGCTTGCGGCTTGAAGCGCAGATAGGTCAGCGGCGCGTGGCGTTTGCGCAGCGCCGGAACGACGCCGGCGGCGATCAGCGACGACTTGCCGGTTCCGGAACCGCCGACAACGCTGACGAAGCGGGTTTGTTCGAGACGCTTCACTACCCGTGCCGTGTCGTCTTCCCGACCGAAGAAGAAGCGGCAGTCCGCGGGCTTGAATGCGGCGAGCCCCGGGTAGGGGTTGGCGATGTCTGGCGGCGGCTTTCGATCGGTCGCAGCCGGCTGCGCGATTGCCGGCACCGAGGGCAGCGCCGGTACCGGCAGCGGCTGCAGGCGGCGCAGCTGGCCCACCTTCGGCGCCGGCGTCGCTGGCTGGTCGGTGAGCAGGCGGTAGAGATCGTCGTATTGCTCGTCGAGCCTGAAGCTGCGGCTGTCCTTCAGCGGCAGCGGGATGAAGCGCTCGTCGCCGGCTGGCGGCAGCACCGGCACGAAGCGCTTGTTGCTGAACTTGTCGTCGTAGAGCGCCTGCGTGATGTGCTGCGACTCCCAGCGAACGCCGCGCCCGCTGCCGGCTGCTGAATTACCGTCGAATCGTCCGCGGTACTCCTCGGTGCACACGACGAGCACCCAGTCGGCCTGCTCGATCTGCTCGCTCATCCACGGGCGCCAGCCCTTCTCCAGCCAGGTGACGTAGCGGTCGATGACCGCCTCGACGCCGTCGTCGCGCAGCCGGTTGGCGAGGGCCAGCACCCACGCCGAATGGCTGTCGGATTCCTGGGCATAGCTGATGAAGACACGTGGCGGGCGATCGATCATGGCTTGCGGGTGTGGGTGGCCGCCAGGGCGTTGGCAAGGAATAATAGAAGGTATCTGGTTGCGCTGGCAAACAGATCCCGGTGGGCATCGCCTGGCACCGTGTGCCAGCGGAACGGATAGCGGCTCGCCCAAATGAGGTTGATTGTTTCCTTGTAGAGCGAGTGTCCGCAGAGGCAGCTGAAGCGGTCGTCCATTATTCGTGAGCTTCAATGGCGACTATGGGTCGATCGCTGCCAGTGGCTTGAAGAATCTGAACGACTGCTCTCAGTCGGGTCCGGCCTTTGGCGCTCGGACTCAGCAGTAACTGTTCTGGCTGGCCGCTTGTGGTTTGGTGACGGCAATCGACCAAAAAGAAGTGCATTGCCGCCGCTTGATTAAGGTTCATATACTCGAGTTGGTACTGCTGGACTTCCTATTCTTTCGGCACAAGCGTGCAGGACACGCGCGACCCTTGACGGCGAGAGCGGCGTGGTCGGTTGAAGGGAACAGCAAGGCAGCCGCTCCACAGGCACTCCACGTCCTCAACGGTAAGCGGCGCGCGCAGGGCCAACTGGCCGGAGGCTGTTAGGATCAACGCCACATGGCCGCGACTCGGTACGAAGCGCGGGGTAACGCCGGCGAGCCCGACGGCACCATGTGCCGGGAGGCCAGACTGCGTCGGATGCTGAGGTCCGAAATAGAACTACAGTTTTCGGACAAATTGGCTTGTCATCGGTCCGGAAAGTATGTACAAATATCGGACAGGATAAAATCATGTCTGATCTCAAATCTATCATCGCTGCGCAGATCGATACCGCCGCCCCCGGCCATGTCTGGGTGCCGACAGACTTTGCACAGCTTGGCAACCGCGATGCCATCGACAAAACCCTTCAACGCATGGTTCAGGCCGGTGATCTGCGCCGCATCGACCGGGGCCTATATGACAAGCCGACGCTCAACCGGCTGACGAAGCGACCCACCACCCCGGACTACCGCGCCGTGATGGAAGCCATTGCCCGACGCGATCAATTGCGCCTGCTGGTGGACGGCATGACCGCCGCCAACGATCTCGGCCTGACCGATGCCGTACCGGCACGTGTCACCATCCATACCGATGCCCGCCGTCGCGCCATACAGCTCGATAAGCTGACCATCGACTTCAAGCAAACCGCGCCCAGCCGTCTCTACTGGGCAGGACGTCCCGCCATGCGCGTGGTGCAGGCGCTGCATTGGCTGAAGGACACCTTGGTTTCTGATCGCGACCGTATCCTGCGCCGATTGGCTCAAGTGTTGGCAGACCCAACCCACGGTGCCGCGATCCGCCAGGACCTGATCGATGGCTTTGGCGCGATGCCCGCGTGGATGCAAAGCCTGGTTCGTGAACTGCCCGGCTGTGATCAGCAGCTTGCTGCGGCCAAGACACCGCAACCGCATAACGGCACGAAGCAGTCAGCGATTCGCCGCCGCTCGGCCAAACACCGGGAGGTCACCGGTTGAACCCGTCCTTCCACGATGTCATTGCCGCCAAAGACGCTGAGCGGCGCGACCTGTTCCTCGGAACGGCCGCCCGACTGGGCACCGCAGTCCAGAATGTCGAAAAAGACTTCTGGGTCTGCTGGACGCTCGATGCGCTGTTCAACGGCCTTGCAGTCGGCGGCCCCCGCCTGCTGTTCAAGGGTGGCACCTCGCTTTCCAAGGCCTTCGGTCTGATCTCCCGGTTCTCCGAAGACATCGACATCACGGTCTTCCGTGATGATCTGGGGCAGGCGGCCGATGTGGTGGAGCTGACCGCCCTGAGCGGCAAGAGGCGCCGGGCGCGTCTCGACGCAATTCGCACCGCTTGTCAGGCCTACATCGCGGGACCGCTGACGGCGCAGTTCACGCAGCTCGCTGCATCCGTCATTCCAGGAGGCCGTTTCCGGCTGGAGCCTGACCCAGAGGATAAGGATGGCCAGACACTGCTGTTCTGGTATCCCGCCGTCACCGCCACTGGTGGCGACTACGTGCGCGCCGCAGTCAAGATCGAGTCCGGTGCGAAATCGGCGCTGGACCCGCACGTCGTGGCCACGGTCACGCCCTATGTAGCTCAGGATTTGCCCGACCTGCATCTAACTGTCACCAACGTCACCACCGTGAAGCCCGGGCGCACCTTCTGGGACAAGGTCATTATCCTGCACGGCCTGCGTCAGTGGCACGACCGCCGTGGCGAACTGCGGCACCGCGGACAGCGCATCTCGCGTCATTACTACGACGTGCATCAACTGATGCTGGCCGCATCAGCACACGAATGGCAGGCCGATCATGCGCTCGCGATCGACTGCGCACAGCATGCGCGGCTGTTCTTCGGTAGCGCGGACCTGGGGCTCGATACCGCGATACCCGGCACATTCACACTGACACCCAGCGCGGCGATGCGGGATGCACTCGCCAGGGACTATGCGGCCATGTCCGGGATGATCTTCGGCGAGATCCCGGCACTTGATGCGGCACTCGCCAGTGCGGAGAAATTCGAGCAGATCGCCAACGGCGCCACAGCAGCCGCATCGCTCGCGCAAGAGGAGCGGCATTGATGGCTGGCTACTGTTGGTGGTCAGTGTCGAGAACGGTGACGGTATCGCCATCGGCCACGCCCACCACCGTGCCAACCAAGGTTTCCGCGCGGGTAGCGATGCTTGCCAGCAACAGAAACGCAACTACCAAATGTCCGGGCTGCATTGTTCTCTCTTCTCCTTCCTCACCGTCGCCTCTGCAACAACCGGGTAATTGAGCTTTCATTCATGACACGCACTGCGAGACACTTTTCCCGTCGTGGCTTGCTCGCCGGACCGCAAGAGCTCGAACACTCAGTGCTCAAGCGCCAGATCCACCAGGACGCGTTCCTCGTTGTTCGTGGGTTTCCAGTTGTACTCAGCGTGATACTGCCTCTCCGCCAGATACGGCCCAAAGTCGACGACGCGTTCGGAGGTACCTGCTATCCCGCGGCCGAACATCTCCCCGGCCAGCATCATCTTGCGCGATTGAAGGTCTGCGTCGAGCCGCCCGTCTGGGTCCAGCGGAAGCAGTCTATAGTCGATGCGAACCACCTCTACGGGCTTGCGATCGGCAAGCTGCACATAGACCATCGCACAGCGAACCCGTTGGCCTGCATACTCAGGCATTGCTTCATTCAAGACGCGATCGAAGCGACGCTGGGACACGCGGATGATCCGATCACCGTCTAAAAACATGACCCGAACGCCGATGCTCATACCCAATTTCCCCGAACCCGGTAGCGCTGAACTTTTCCACCACCTGCCGAAAGGGCAGTGACCCTTGGACCTTCGACGCCCGTTGGGAAGAAAACGCCGCTCGTTGGCGCTGCATCAGCCCGACGGCTCGACGGACCTCCATGAGCGGAGAGCTGACGATCACGCGCTGACTGCCAGCAGAGTCACGGCAAATGAACGTGGTACTTCCCGTCTGGCCGCTCGTCTTCGATCCGACGATGAACCCCAAAAGTGAAATCTCGCGACAAGCAACACGCGAATATTGACGGTCTTTACGTCGTTTGTCAGCACGACAGCTTCGGGCGCGCGGGCCGGGTTAGTGAGCTGCGGTTCGAGAAGGCAGCAACACTGATCGTCGCCGAGCGAAGATCCGTGCGCGCCGCGATCGCAAGGCGACGATCGCCTTCGCTCCGGCCGAGCACCGCTTGCTTCACCGCATGGCTTGCACGAGGACACGCTCGCGTCTTCCAGACGGCCAGTCCGGCGATCAATCAAGCTGGCCTTGGCGTCGTGCCGCGTGTCGTTGCCAGAAGCCGCAGCGCCCTGTTCACGCCGCCGCTTCAGCGCTCGGCACTTTCTGGTTCACGACGACGGCCGTTCCCTGGTAGGTGACTCTCGACACTCGCCATTGCGATCCAGCCTGGTCATAGTGGGCATGGCTCTTGCGAAGTCCCACAATGGCATTGGCCCCCATGGCAAGCCCCTGGCGTGCGAGGTCTAACAACGCTTGTTTCTCCGCCAGGCGGTACTCCCAGTCGGATGCTGCCTCAGTTTCGGACAGTGCCTCCACGTAGCCGATCGTTCTGACGGTCCGTTCGCCGGGAACGGCGTTCGTGGTGACCAGCAAGATCTCATTTCTGATGAGCTTGAGCTGCTGCTCAAGTTGATCGAGCTGGTGTTTCGTGACCGCCTTCGATCGCCGATTCCAGCGGAACACGGCGATGACGAATAGCAGCAGCGCCAATAGCGGCAAAGTGCTGAAGATGGCGCTGGTTTGTGATGCAGCGGCGATAGTCATGGAGGCCTCCAATCCGTTGATTACCGCTCCAGATTCTCACGGGTCCGCAAAACTGCAAGGACCTTCCGGCATAGGGCTCGTTACCCTCGCGAGCCTGCACGGATTCCCGATTCGCCTGCCGCCCAAAAGCATCACCGCAGGGCGCATTTCCAAATCCTGGCGCTGGCGGCGCCGATACAGTGTCGGCATGTCCATTCGCCTTTTCGATCTCCTGGGACGCTGGTTTCCACTGCTGCTTTGGGTCATTGCCGCCCATTTGGCCTTTGGCCGCGCCTATCTGCTCGCCTTGAACCTCACCGAAAGCCTTCCCGGCACGCTCTTTCTGGTCGAGAAAAACGTGATGCCAGCGCGCGGGGAGCTGGTGGCCTTCCGGTGGGAGGCCAACTGGCCCTATTCGCGCGGGTGCCTGTTCCTCAAACGCTTGATCGGCTTGCCCGGCTCCGTCGTCACCGCGACAGGGCGAGATTTCCGGGTAGATGGCGAGCCGGTCGGTCGTGCCAAGGAGCGCGCCAGGACCGGCGAGCCCCTGGACACTGGCCCGGTCGGAATCATTCCCGACGGGCGCTACTACGTTGCCGGCTCGCATCCCGACAGCCTTGATTCACGCTATCGGCTGACCGGCTGGGTGAGTCGGCAGCAGATCGTCGGGAAAGCGTATCGGATCTTCTGACGTGCGACGCACCGGGTCTTGGGGAATCCTCGCCGACTGCGCTGTACGCGACGTTGCCCAACGCTCAAAGCGCTTGTGGATCGCCGTCCTTCATCACGCGATCGAAGATGCCAAGGGCAACACTCGATCAGCCGAGAAATCGCCAAGCACCGTCGAAGGTGTGCAGCGGGACGCCCTGATCTGGATTTTTCATGACCAATCCACGGCCGGCAATTCCTTCCACGCAATCTGCGACCTCCTCGATCTCGACCCCGACCAGGCACGCCAGCGTCTTCGCCGCGTACCCGCGATTCGGCGCGGCTTGCACCGAACCCGGCTGGATGTGGGCCAAGGGGAGGGCTGACCGATGTTCGGCTTGATCAGGAAAGCGATTCGGCGGGATAACCAAAGCCAAAAACCGTCGGCAAGCCTTCCCGTAACCCCTCCGTCGGAGCAGGCCATGGACGACGAGATTCCACGCTACCCGCCCTTCATGAAGGGCCTGCCGGCAACCCACCCGGACAAACTCATCGAGACGCAGGGGGAGCTGATCGGCCAAATCCGCGAAGCCGGCCTTGCGTCTTCGGAAATCTTCGAGCAGTTCTATAGGCAGTCGCTGCACCGCTTCGCCTCCTATGCCCACCTCCTGCCGGCCAGCCAGACGCATCATCATCGCGGCGCCGGTGGGCTGCTGCGTCACGCGGCCGAAGTCGCCCTGTGGTCGCTCCAGTCCGGCGATCGCGTGCTTCTCCCCGGAGAGCAGGCACCGCGACGCCGCCGCGAACTCCAGCCACGGTGGCATCTGGCGTTCTTCCTCGCCGCCCTTTGCCACGACGTCGGCAAGCCGGTCACCGACCTGGTCGTCACCAGCCGGGATGGCGCGCAGGTCTGGAACCCCTTCGTCGAAGATCTCTACGGCTGGGCCAGCCGGCATCAGGTGGATCGCTACTTCCTGCACTGGCGCGAGAATCGTGGCAAGAAGCACCAGGCCATTTCCGCCCTGATTGCCGAACGCATCATCAGTCCACAGGGTCTGGCCTGGATCGCCGCGGCTGACACCGAGCTGGTGCTGTGGATGATGGAGACGATCAACGGCTCGCCCAGCGCCGAGAATCCGATTCACGATCTCGTCATTCGCGCGGATCAGGCCAGCGTCGAGCGCGACCTGCGCAGTCTTGGCGTCGCCTTTACCGGCTACGAGATCGGCCTGCCGGTCGAACGCTTCCTGGTGGACATCATGCGCCGGCTGGTTCGTGAGGGAATCTGGGGAGTCAATCAACCGGGCTCGCGACTCTGGCATATCGATGGGCACCTCTACCTCGTCTGGCCGGCCGCTGGCGAGGAAATTGCCGCCCTCATTCATCAGGAAAAGATTCCGGGCTTGCCGAGAACGCCGAACAGTCTTCTCGATATGCTCGTGGAACGGCAGTTGGCGAGTGTTCGCGAGGATCGTGCCGACGGCCATCGCTACTGGGTGATCGCCCCGGCGGTGCTGGCCGAGAAGATCTCGAACATCCGACTGACGGCGATCAGGCTTCGTGAGCCGGGGCTGCTCATCGAGCCCGCGTCGCCCTGCGTTCCGGGAAGGCTTCTCGAGCAGGACGAACCCGCAACAGTGCCGGCTGACCTCCCGACCCCGAAGTCATCGCCCGCCACGGAACCAGGCGCTTCGTCTGGGCGCACTCCGATGCCAGAGCCTGCTGCCAACCCAGAGCCCAAGCCCAACCTGCCAGCGGCGGGCAGCGATCAGCTCGACGGTGCCGTCGGCGAAGCATTACGGGCCCTTGCACACGACCTTCAGGCGGGCAAGAAAGCTGCCGAGACCCTGGTCCACATCGACCCCTCCGGCGTGTTGTGTCTGAAGTGGCCGGATGCGCTCAATGGCTGTGGTCTGGACAGTAAGGCGATTCTCGACGAGCTATCGCACCGCAACTGGCTGGCGCTTGATCCTTTGGCACCGTTTCGCAAGGTGACCGAGATCGCGGTCGAGAACGGCCAGCCGTGGAAGGTGATTCGCCTCCAGCCCGCGGTCAAGCAGCTCATGGCCATCGGAAAGCCCCAGCCAAAATCCGCAACCGCCGCGCCTCCAGCTGCCGAACCCGTTCCGGAGTCCAGGACGATCCAGGGCAAGACCGAGAGTCCCGGTGAAGACGAGCGGCTGAACCTGATCCGTGGCATCGTCACCACTTTGCGCGAAGGTGTGCGCGCAGGCGTCCTGACATCAGAGCACGAGGGGAACTTCACCTGGATCCCCTCCCGCCAGGCCGAACCGCTCCTGGTCGAGCGACTCCAGCTGGCCAGGATGCAGATCCTGCGCCTTGGGAGCGTCGTCCCGGACGTGTTTCTGTGTCAGACGCGGAATCGGGCGCATTGCTACCGAATTCCCGTCCCGCCCGCTGGCGATGGCAGCCAGAACAGGAGCGCGTAGCCGCGGCAACCATCATCGCCCGATGCCGAGGCGAAATGCGCCCCGTAAAGTCGCATTTCGAAATCCACAGCCGCCGACGGCAGACCAGAATCGATTCCCATGTCGATTCAAGCCCCACTGCCGTTCTTCGCCCTGCTGCTCGCCGCTTCGATGCCCATCGCGCACGCGGAGGATCTCGGTGTCGTCGGGCCGACCTACGACATTGCAGAGCCGGATCTGCTGGACGTCATCGAGTCACGTCTCAAACACATGGAGAAAACTGGCGAACTCGCCCGGAAACAGAACGAACACCGCGATCACGTCGTCGCGGCCGTCGAGAAACCGAGACCCGTCGACGGCCTCAAGGCCACCGTCACCCGGCGCCGCTTCTTCATCGACCCGACGTGGATCCTCGACCACGACATCCGCAATGCCGACGGCGCGATCCTTTTCGCGCGCGGACTAAGGGTGAATCCTCTCGATCACGTTTCCCTTCGCGAACGGCTCGTCTTCTTTGATGGGCGGGATCGCCGCCAGGTCGCCTTTGCGCAACAGGCGCTGGCGAGCCCCGAGGGGGGCGCCAAACCCATCTTGGTCGCCGGTGAGCCCCTGGCGCTAATGCGCTCGTGGAAACGCCGCGTCTTCTACGACCAGGGCGGTAGCTTGAGCCGCCGCCTCGGCATTCGTCAGGTGCCGGCGGTGGTCAGTCAGGATGGCAAGAGGCTAAGGGTCGATGAAGTTCGTCCGTAAGTGCGTCTTCCTGTTGCTGGTGGCGGCGGCGATCGCGCGCGTCGGACCTGCCCTGGCATCGCCGACCTGCACCGGCCGCTTCGCCAATCCGATTACCGATATCTGCTGGCGCTGCATGCTGCCGATCCGCTTCGGCGGCCTCGATCTGCTGTCGATGGGGCAGGAAGACACGCCGAATCCCGGCGGCTCACCGCTTTGTGCGTGCCCCTCCCAATTGCGCGTGGGTTTCAAGGTGAGCTTTTGGGAGCCGGTCAGGCGAGTCGATGTGGTGCGTCGCCCGTTTTGCCTGACCAGTCTCGGCGGACTCGAGCTTGATCCGGGGTTCGATGCGCCGCGCGGTTCGCGTTTCAGCCAGGACAGCACGTCGACCTCGTCGTTCTATCAGGTCCATTGGTACGTCGATCCGGTCATCTTCTGGCTGGAAGCGATCTTCGACAACGCCTGTCTGGAGCCGGGCGGTTTCGATGTCGCCTATCTCACCGAACTGGACCCGATGTGGCACGACGACGAGCTGACCTTCATCCTCAACCCCGAGGTCGCCCTCTTCGGCAACCTGGCGGCCCGCGCGGCGTGTGCCGCCGATTGCGCAGCGGCCACTGCCGGCTTTCCGCTCAATACCCTGTTCTGGTGTGCCGGCTGCCAGGGCAGCCTCTATCCGCTGAATGGCAACGTGCAGGCCCATATCGGTGGCGTCCAGGCATCGAGTCTGGAAATGACCCGCCTGATCGCCAAGATGCACCGGGAAGGGCTGATGTGGGCGGCCTCCGGCGAGGACGGACTCTGCGGCTACTACCCGCAGCCGATCATGGACAAGACCGGCTACAAGTATCACATGCTCTATCCGATTCCCCAGACTGCTCAGGTATCGGGGAAATGCTGCCAGCCGCTGGGGCGATCGACGATCCTGTGGGGCGCCGGGCGCGAGTTTCCCTTCGAGGGCGAGGACTTTGCGTACATGGTTTTCCGCAAACGCAACTGTTGCCAGGGCGCGTTCTGAGGCTATGAGCAAGCGGCCGTGGATCCTGCTGTCGGTGCTTTGCCTCGGCGTCAGCGCCTGGAGTGGGCCGATGACGTTCGCGCTGGCTCAAGGCGTAGGACCCGCGGACAGCGAGCTGCGGACTGCCCGCGAGCGCATGGGTTCTCTTCTGGACGCCGTCGACGTTCCGAAGGCCACTGGCCGTCTGACGGTTCCCGATCCGACCAGGCTGCCCCAGCCCGCGACCACGGGGCCCGACATTGCCCGGATGGCAGCAACCTACCGGCAACCCAAGCCAAGCTCGGCACCGGGCAAGGACGTCCCGGAGTTGATGGTGTTCGTTTCCTTTTCGCTGCCGAAGGAAACGCTGCAGCGAATCGTCAGCCAGGCAGAGAAATCCGGCGCCGTCTTGGTCCTGCGCGGACTTCACGGGAATTCGCTCACGCGGATGGGTGAGGAGATCGCGCGACTGGTCGGCGACCGTAAGGTCACGGCGATCATTCATCCACCGGCCTTCAAGCAGTTCAAGGTGCACCAGGTGCCGGCACTGGTGCTGGCACGATCCGGCCAGGCGTCAAAGATCGGCGAAGACGGCTGCGCCCCGGTGTCGAGCTTCATCCGCGTCGACGGCGATGTGACTCAGGACTACGCGCTCGATCTGATCGAGCGACAGGCGCCGGCGTGGGCCGATGTGGCGCGCCGCTACGCGGCGAGACTCTCGGGGACGCGGCCATGAGCAAGCGGTGGGTCGTCGTCCTTGCGTTGCTCCTGGCAAGCCGTGTCTGGGCGCAAGGCGATGCTGCGAGCAGCGCGTTTGCCGAGGGTAAAGCGCTGGGCGCCGGTACGATCGACAGCGCCTTCCAGGCAATTGGCAACGGCACCGGCGCCACGACGGTGCCCGGCTTCGGATTGAACACTCCCCAATCGCAGGTTTTCCAGGCGGGGCAGGGTCAGTTGTCGGGGCCGGGTACGGCCAAGATCATCGACTGCGCCAGCCAGGCGCCTGAAGTGGACTCCTACCGGCGGCAGGAGTGTGACGCCGTCAATTTCGTGGCCCGCAACCCGGCGGTGCGACCGGCGTTCTCGATCGATCGCGCCAACGATCCTCTGATCAGTCGTGCCCGAGTGTTGACCCGCAATCCGACGATGGGCGCAACCGGCATTACCGCCGTGAATCCTGCCGAGCAGTGCCGGGTGGTGACCGAGACCCAGCCCGCGTCGTTCAGCAAGGAAACGTGCAACGACTATCGGCCAGTGAGCAGCGCGTTCTGTTCGACCGCGCGCCAGATCAGCGTCGATCAGCATCATCGCTACCAGTGCGTCGAACAGATGCAGTCGGTGAGCAATGCCTCGTGCTTCATAGGGCAACAGATCGCCGTCGATACGCGTTACCGCTACCAGTGCAATCAGACGGTGCAGGGCTACGAGTCGCTGAGTTGTCGGCGGGGCGTTTCGGTGACCGTTGGGTTTGGCCAATGTACACCCGGTGTCTGGCTCGGACGCGCGGCGTTTGTCGATTGCGCCCACTGCGTCGATCCGTACATGGCGATGAACATCTTCTGCGGCAGCGATGGTCGATCGTACGAAGTGGAACCCTACCGTTCCGGCGACGGCGCCAATCGCTTCGACTACCAGACACTGGGCTATTCCTGGGATGGCAGCTACGGTCGCTTCCCGGTGGCGGTAGCGCCCGGTCAATCGGTCAGCGATCACTACGTCAGTGATCTCGGCTTTGGCTGCCATCTCTACGTCTATTTCAGCGTCAGCTGCAGCGCCACCACCTGTACGCCATCGGTGCGCAATGTCAGTGCCGGTTGCAACTCGGCCGGCGGCAACGGCACCGGGGCGGCGTTGCAGCTGCCGATGTCCACGACGGTCAGCAGTTGGCGGTCGAGCGAGTGCGCCAGCTTGCAGCAGCGAGCGCAATGATGAAGAGGCTTCTTGCGATGCTATTCGCCATCGCACTCGCTGGACAAGCGACCGCTGGCGATTGTCGGCTGGCGAGTTCGACCTGTGTCGATAGCACCGCGAGCAAGACGATCTCCGGCATCGTGGTGACGCTGGCACAGGCCGGCGGCTGCTGGGAGTACCAGGATACCTATACCTGCATCAAGCCCGAGGCGATCGACTACTGTGCCGCGCTGTCCACGGCCGGCTGCGGGCAGATCGGTTCGACCTGCAGCGATACCGCGTTCAATGGGAGCTGCAACACTTATACGAAGACGTTTCAGTGCGGCACCGATCAGGGAGAGCCGAGCAACACCCTGCGCTTGAGCAATAGCTACACCCTGCTCATCGACGCTCCCGACGCCAGTGCCTGCAGCAGCTACGAGCAGAACGCGCGCTGCCGGCTGGCGGCGCATGCCTGTGTTGATTCGACGCCGTGCAAGCTGGATGCCAGTGGCGCGACCGTCTGCCTTGCCGGCGTCACGCCGCCGGAAGGTGGGCTGAACTCCACGGCGACCTGTTGGCGCTATCAGGACGACTATTCGTGCATTGCCGACGACCCCCTCGATTACTGCGCGGCGATCAAGGCCACCGAGGGTTGTTCGCTGGTCGCTTCAACGTGCGACAGCACGGCTTTCGACGGTTCGTGCAATCAATACACGCGCCAGTATCAGTGCACCAACGTCACGGCGACGACGAACCCGCCGACCGTGGTGCCACTCGACACCTCCTACACCATCACCGCGAACACGCTAGACACCAGCGGCTGTACCTCGCTGTCGGAAAGCAGCAACTGCGTCCATGCCGCGCACACCTGCACGGACAACACGCCGTGCAAGACGATCAACGGCCTGCAGGTCTGCCTGGACAGCGTCTCGCCGCTGCCGGAAGGGGCCCAGAGTGCGGGTGATTCCTGCTGGGCGTGGTCGGAGGACTACACCTGTGCTGCGACAGCGCTGAGCGATGACTGCCAGGAGCTGATCGATCGGGGATGCACCCAGGTGGGCAGCGACTGTGTCGACCGCCTGCCCTCGGGCGCTTGCGATCTGAACGAGCGCACCTATTCGTGCCAGACCTCGCCGGCGGTGCAGACGCAGCGCACGGTCTGCGATCAGGCGGCGTTCTGCCAGGGCGGTGGCTGTTTCGACACGAGTCATCCGGCCGATCAGGATTTCGGCAAGGTCATGGCCACGCTGGAGGCGGCGCGCGAAGCGGGGGTCTATGGCGGCGATCAGCGGCTGTTCACGGGCGTCACCGAGCAGTGTCGCAAGCGGCTCTTCGGTCTGGTGAACTGCTGCAAGAAGGGCGGCGGTGGTGCGGCTAAAAGTAACAATGTGCTGATGTCGGCGGCGATCCAGGGGGCGTATGCGGGAGGGCAGCTGGCGGTGAACGCCGGCAGCAAGTACGTCTTCGATTTCATGTACCCGCAGTACGCGGGCTATCTCGAAGCGGGCGCGCAGGCGATGATCTCGTCAGAGGTGCTGTTCACGCCGACGAATTTCCAGCCTTCGTTCAGTTTCTATGGGCTGACCCTGTCCACGGGGACGATGACCAGTGGCCTGCTCGGTGGGCCGATTTTTTCTATCGGGTCGCTGGGCAGCTTCAATTTCTATTTCGATCCTTACTCCTTGGCCGTGGCGGTGGCCCTCGAACTTCTCTCGGACCTGCTCTCGTGTGACCAGGCCGAGCAACTGCTGGCCATGCACCGGGATGCCAATCTGTGCGTCGCGGTGGGCTCCTTCTGTTCGGCCCGGGTGCCGATCATCAGGACGTGCATCGAGCAGACCCAGTCGTATTGCTGTTTCAACTCTCGCCTGGCCCGGTTGATCAATGAACAGGGCAGGGGACAGATCGGCAAGAGCTGGGGAAGCGGCAGGCATCCGGATTGTTCCGGATTCACTCCGGCGGAGTTCGAACGGCTTGACTTCTCGCAGATCGACCTGGGCGAGTTCATCGCCGAAGTCACGGCCAGCGTGCGCGTACCCACGGCGTCGTCGATCGGGCAGAAGGTCCAGGGCACCGTCGAGCAACGCGTCAACAGCTACTACAACCGGTAATGACTGAGCAGGCTTCTTTTTCCGGGCAAGGACGCGAGGCCTTCGGACAGGTGGGTGGCGTGGATTTCCTCGGGGAGATTCGATGAAAGCACCTCCGAAAACTCTTGCGATGGCGCTGGCCGTGCTGGGTCTGCTGGGCACCAGCGACGTTGTTGCTGCGGACTTGAAGCAACATTTGATTGCAGCGATCGATGCACCCGATGGTCGATACGACGGGGAGCTGAGTGGGCGGATGGCGGAGTTCTTCAAGGGGCAGACGCGGTCGCCTGCGCCGGTGCGGGTTCAGGTCAGAACATTGAGGAAGTTTGCCGAGGCCGGTTGTGCTCGCCTGGAGGCGACGCTGATCCAGGACGACGTGCCGACGAAGGAGGGCAAGCGGATTCCACTGGCCGTTCGCTACGAACTCAATCTGTGCCGTGATGGGCAGCCACCGAGTGAAGGGATCGACCATGAAGCGGCGTCGCGACTGCTTTCGGGGGAAACGCCGGGGCAGTGATGGAATTCGCATCCTTCATCGGCAGGCAGAAGGGGGCGAATAGATGCGAGACGTTTAGTATAGGTTTTGGTATAGGTTGTGTAGTGACTAACCGTACAGACCAGTAAACACGGGGTTGACATACTGCTGCATCATCGGGGTATGGCCGGACAGGTCTTCTTGGCTCATTGAAATCGGCTACTTCTCTGGGTGTTTTTTTCGGGCAACTTGCGCGAGGCGCAAAGTGTACCGCAAAGCGCGTTCCTGCTCGCTGGCTGTTCCGGCGAGCCATCGGAAGCGGTGGCGCGTGGCGGCCGCTTTCCCGTGACGAATGTCGCTGAAGCGCAGCGCAGACCGTGCTTTCATTGACGGGCCGGCAGGAAAGCTCTATTTTCGGGTTCCACGGGCTGACCGTTGCCGGGCCGGAACCAGCCAGGTCCAGCGTCCGTTCAGGCCGATGTCGCGCCACAGGCCCGCACCCGTCTGCCGCGCCTTCCTTCCAACACAGGAACCTTCCAAAGGGGATTTTTCGCATGGCCACCCAGTTGCTTATCTACGAAACCGCAGTCCCGGTCTCCAATGCCAGGCACGGCACGTGCTCGGTCGAAGTCGGCAAGGGCTTTGCGTTCGCGCGCAACGTCAACTCCGTTCCCCTGATGGCCATCGAGTTCCCGCAGGCTTCGCCCGAGTATCCGGTGGTCTTTGCGCAAGGCGCCGACCAGGTGCTCCCGGCGGTGATTCTCGGCGCCCGCCAGAACGAAAACCTCTATCTCGCGGGCGACGATAGCTGGCGCGCCAGCTACCTGCCGGCCTTCATCCGCCGCTACCCCTTTGTCTTTTCACCCGGCGAAGACGGTCAGACGTTCACGCTGTGCGTCGACGAGGCCTTCCCGGGCCTGAATCGCGAAGGCCGCGGTCAGGCGCTGTTCACCGCCGAGGGCAAGCCGAGCGAATACGTCGACCAGGTGCTCAAGTTTCTCCAGGAGTATCGTCTGCAGTTCGTGCGAACGGAGGCCTTCTGCAAGAAGCTCCAGGAGCTTGACCTGCTGGAGCCGATGCAGGCGCAGTTCACGCTCCCCAGCGGCGAAAAGATCTCGCTGAGCGGCTTCCTGGCCGTCGATCGCAAGCGCCTCAAGGCCTTGCCGGCCGACAAGCTGCACGAACTGGCGGCCAGCGACGAGCTCGAGCTCATCTACCTGCACCTGCAGTCGATGCGCAACTTCAACGCGCTCAAGGACCGCCTCGCGCCAGGCAGCGAAGCGGCCAGCCCGGCCGCCGGAAAAGGCGACGAGGCAGGCAGAGCCGGGAAAGCCGACGGCGCCGACGATTCCGCCGCGCAACAGCGCCCCCGCGCTGGCGCGAGCAGCCAGCTCAACTGAGCTGCCCGGCCCGGGTTTCACGCCGTATCCCGATCATCCGGACTCTGGATCTGCGCTGCGCTGACTCTCGAGGGCGCGCGGGGGAGGACTTTTCCGCCGCCGCGTTGCTTTTCACGTCATCCGCGCGGCTATGGCAACGCCTTGCTGCGGTGAGCGCGTTGGCTTTCCTGCGGCAGCCCGGGCACGCCCTGGACTGCCGCGTCGCTGCGCTCCTCGCGGTGACGGGTTACGACCGCGGCCAGTACGTCATCGTCGCGACGGCCGAAGAGCCCTACCAGGCCTTTGTCCCGGCGCCGCAGCCGCCGCAGCCACCCCTGGCGCTCGTGCCCCACGCACCGTCATTGCGAGGAGGCGAAGCCGACGCGGCAATCCAGAGGTTTTGCGCTTCGCGTGGTCGATGCGGCGGAAGATGGCAGGAGGAGGGGACTGGATTGCCGCGTCGGCTGCGCCTCCTCGCAATGACCAGCGGGCTGGCGTTTGCCGCCTTCCCGACGAGACGTTGAGCAAGTCCGACAGCGGCACGCAACCCCTGCGCTGTCTGGGATGTATATGTTTCATACTGCGTGCAACACCACGCCAGGCCATCGAGGACCGGCTGCTTGCCGAGACCCTCAGGGAAGGGGAGTTGAAGCAGGTCGTGTGACCGACCCATCGATCACCGAGCAATCGGGCGAGGAATGCAGCACCAAGCAAATGAGCAAGCGGCGCGGGCGGGGCTCGTCCAGGCCGGAAGCAAGCCACTGAAAGGGGCGAAGGAATGATCACCGGCAACATCAAGAGCCAGATCGACCAGATCTGGAACGCCTTCTGGTCGGGCGGTATCTCCAATCCGCTCGAAGTCATCGAGCAGATCACCTTCCTGCTCTTCCTGCGTCGCCTCGACGACCTGCACACGCTCGAAGAGAACAAGGCCGCCCGCCTCAAGCGCCCGCTGGCCCGGCGCGTCTTCCCCGAAGGCAGCGACAGCCGCGGGCGCTCGTACGAACACCTGCGCTGGTCGCGCTTCAAGCATTTCGCGCCGGCCGAGATGTACACCCTGGTCGCCGAGCACGTCTTCCCGTATCTGCGCACGCTCGGCGGCGACGGCTCGACCTACGCGCAGCACATGAAGGACGCGCGTTTCACGATCCCCACGCCGGCGCTGCTCGCCAGGGTCGTCGACCTGCTCGACGCCGTGCCGATGGACGACCGCGACACCAAGGGCGACCTCTACGAGTACATGCTCGGCAAGATCGCCAGCGCCGGCCAGAATGGCCAGTTCCGCACGCCGCGCCACATCATCCGGCTGATGGTCGAGCTGACCGCGCCGCAGCCCGGCGACGTCATCTGCGACCCGGCCTGCGGCACCGCCGGCTTCCTCGTCGCCGCCGGCGAGGTCCTGCGCGAGCGCCATCCGAATCTCCTGCACGACGCGAAGATGCGCGAGCACTTCCATCACCACATGTTCCACGGCTTCGACTTCGACAACACCATGCTGCGTATCGGCAGCATGAACATGCTGCTGCACGGCGTCGAGAATCCCGACATCCGCTACCGCGACTCGCTGGCGCAGGATCACGCCGGCGAGGAGGAGAAGTACACGCTGCTGCTTGCCAATCCGCCCTTCGCCGGCAGCCTCGACTACGAGAACACGGCCAAGGACCTGTTGCAGATCGTCAAGACGAAGAAGACCGAGCTGCTCTTCCTGGCGCTTTTCCTGCGCCTGCTCAAACCCGGCGGCCGCGCCGCGGTGATCGTCCCCGACGGCGTGCTCTTCGGTTCGAGCAAGGCGCACAAGGAGCTGCGCCGGATGCTCGTCGAAGAACAGAAGCTCGACGCGGTGGTGAAACTGCCCGGCGGCGTCTTCAAGCCCTACGCCGGCGTATCGACGGCGATCCTGCTGTTCACCCGCACCGACTCGGGCGGCACCGACAACGTCTGGTTTTACGACGTCCAGGCCGACGGCTGGAGCCTCGACGACAAGCGCACGCCGCTGCTGGGCGAAGACAAGCTCGGCCCGGTGCCGCGCAGCGCGCTTGGTGAAGACGAGCACGGCAGGAACAATCTGCCCGACGCGCTGGCACGCTGGGCGCAGCGCAATGGCGCAGAGCGCGAACGCCCGCGCACGGCACAGAGCTTCTGCGTGCCCAAGGCCGACATCGCTGCGCAGGGCTACGACCTGTCGCTCAATCGCTACAAGGAAGTGGTGCATGAGGAGGTCGAGCATCGGGCACCGAAGGAGATTCTTGCCGAGTTGGCGAAGCTGGAGGAGGAGATTCAGCGGGGGATGAAGGAGTTGGAAGGGATGTTGACGTGACGTACACTGTCTCCGTGGAGCAAGCGTGTGACCTTGTCACTGACGGCACTCATTACACGCCGAAAGACATGGGCGCAGGGGTACCATTCTTGACGGTCAAAGACGTCTCGCACGGCGGACTAGATTTCACCAACTGCTCGTTTATTGCTCAAGAGGAGTACGGTGCAGCCCGAGCAGGCAACTCAGCTCCGCAGAGAGGCGATGTCCTTTTTTCAAAGGATGGAACTGTCGGCAAGGTCCACGTTGTTAAGACCGATGAACTATTCGCGGTTCTATCCTCGTTGGCAATTCTTCGGCCCAAGCAAGATCGGGTTGACGCTGACTACCTCGGACACGCCTTGCAGTCGCCCAATGTGCTTAGCGACGCACTCAAGAGGAAGACCGGCTCCGCCATTCGGAGGATTATCTTGTCGGATCTCAAACAGATCCGTATCTTTCTACCACCCCTCCCGGAGCAACGGCGGATTGCGGCCATCCTGGACAAAGCGGACGCGCTGCGAGCCAAGCGCCGCGCCGCACTCGCCAAACTCGACACCCTTACCCAGTCGATCTTCCTGGACATGTTCGGCGACCCCGCCACGAACGGCTGGGAGATGACGACAGTTGCCAATGTCGCTGCAGAGTCCAAGGGCGCTATTCGTACGGGGCCATTCGGCAGCCAACTGTTGCACAGCGAGTTCACCGATGCGGGAATTGCCGTTCTGGGCATCGACAATGCCGTTGAAAACGAGTTTCGGTGGGCTGCCCGTCGCTTTGTCAGCGAAGCCAAGTACCGACAACTCGCCCAATACACGGTTCATCCTGGCGACGTGCTTATTACAATAATGGGCACATGCGGACGCTGTGCCATCGTGCCGAACGACATACATGCCGCGATCAACACGAAGCACCTGTGTTGCATTACCCTGAACCGAACGAAATGCCTTCCGGTGTTCCTTCACGGCTACTTCCTTCGGCATCCCTTGGCGCGTGCCTACCTTGCTCGAAAGGCCAAGGGTGCGATCATGGACGGGTTGAATATGGGCATCATCAAGGGGATGCCTATCCCGCTGGCACCGCTGGAATTGCAGCAACGCTTCGCCCAGCACTTGATCGCCGTTAATGATGTGAAGGCCGCCCACCGCGCTTCCCTCACCCAACTCGACGCACTCTTCGCTTCCCTCCAGCACCGCGCCTTCCGCGGCGAACTGTAGCCGCAAGCAGAAATCGCCCTGTTTTATTTTCCCGTCACATCCTAAAATAACGGCAACGCTTATTTCAGGTTCGCGATCATGCAGCGACCGCCACCCGGCCAGTACGTCACGCTCTCGACAGCCGAGGAGCCCTATCAGGCGTTCGTGCCGGCACCGCTGCCGCCGGTGCCACCGCTGGCGTGGACGCCGGCGCTGCGGCGGCGCTTCGACGATGCGCTGGTCGCACTCGGGCGCCTCGACGCAATCACCGCGCTGCTGCCGAATGCCGCGCTGCTGCTCTACAGCTTCGTTCGCAAGGAGGCGGTGCTCTCGTCACAGATCGAGGGCACGCAATCCTCGCTCGCCGACCTGCTGCTCTTCGAGATCGACGAGCAGCCCGGCGTGCCGCTGGACGACGCGCACGAGGTCAGCCGCTATGTCGCGGCTCTGGAGAAAGGGCTGGCGCTGCTGCGCAGCGGCCTGCCGCTATGCAGCCGGCTGCTCTGCGAGATGCACGCGGTGCTGCTCGACCATCCGCGTGGGCGTGGCAAGGCGCCCGGCGAAATCCGCAGCTCGGCGGTGTGGATCGGCGGCACTCGGCCGGGCAACGCCGCTTTCGTGCCGCCGCCGGCGAACGCGCTGCCGGCGTGCCTCGCCGCGTTCGAGCGCTTCCTCAACGACCAGCCGGAAGCCACTTCGCCGCTGCTCAAGGCGGCGCTTGCGCACGTGCAGTTCGAGACCATCCACCCCTTTCTCGACGGCAACGGCCGCATCGGGCGGCTGCTGATCGTCCTGCAACTGGTCGCCGACGGCGTGTTGCGCGAGCCGCTGCTCTACCCCAGCCTGTTCTTCAAGACGCATCGTTCGCTGTATTACGAGCTGCTGAACGAGGTTCGTCTGCGCGGCGACTGGGAGCGCTGGTTGGATTTCTTTGCCGAGGGCGTGCAGGCCAGTGCCGCGCAGGCGCTGGTCACGGCGCACGCGCTGCTGGCGCTGGTGAACGCCGACCGTGACCGCATCGCGACACTGGGCCGTGCCGCATCGTCCGCGCTGGTGGTGCACCTGGCGCTGCAGCGCCAGCCGCTGGCGACGTCGACAGCACTGGTCAAGGCCGCCGGGCTGACGGCGGCGACGGTGAACAAGTCGCTCGGCCATCTGAGCGCGCTGGGGATCGTCGCCGAACTGACGCAGCGCCAGCGCGGGCGGGTCTTCAGCTACCGGCGCTACGTCGAGCTGCTGAACGCCGACCTGCCGCCCGCTGCGGCGTGAAACGAAAGGGGTGATGCCGCCGTGAGCCTGTTCTCCTTCCTCGACCGCGAATGGCCGGCGGTATTCGACGCTGCCGCGCGCGCCGAGGCGGCGGTGCACACCGACCCGCGCAGCGCCTGTTTCTACGCCCGCCGCACGCTCGAACTGGCGGTCGCCTGGGCGTACAAGCACGACGCGGCGCTCAAGCTGCCGTACCAGAACCAGATCTCGGCGCTGATTCACGAGCCGAGCTTCAAGCAGGCGGCGGGCGAGGCGGTGTTCAGCAAGGCACGGGTGATCGTTGCTCTCGGCAACCGCGCGGTGCATGGCCCGCGCAGCATTCCGACAGACGACGCGCTGGTCGCCGTGCGCGAGCTGTTCCACGTTGCTTACTGGCTGGCGCGCACCTACGGCCGCGTGGCGCGGCCGGCGCCGGGGCTGGTCTTCGACGCCGCTGCGCTAGCCAGGCCGACGGCCATGCCGGCGCCCGCCGCGCTGCAAAGCGCCGAAGCCCTGCAGCGGCTCGAATCCGAACTGCGCGAGCGCGACGAGAAGCTGGCACAGGTGCTCGCCGCTCAAGGCGCGCTCGACGACGAGCTGGCGCGCTTGCGCGCCGAAGTCGCTGCGGCGAAGCAGGTAGCGGCGGCCGAGCCCGACACGCACGACTATTCGGAAGCCGAAACCCGCCGCTACTTCATCGACCTACTGTTGAAGGAGGCCGGCTGGCCACTGGAGCAGGAGCCAGGCCACCCCGCTTCGCGCGAGTTCGAGGTCACCGGCATGCCCAACGGCCAGGGAAAAGGTTTTGTCGACTACGTGCTGTGGGGCGACGATGGCAAGCCGCTGGGACTGGTCGAAGCCAAGCGCACGCGCCGTGACGCTCGCGTCGGCCAGCAACAGGCCCGGCTCTACGCCGACTGCCTGGAACGACAATTCGGCCAGCGTCCGCTGATCTACTACTCGAACGGCTACGAGCACTGGCTGTGGGACGACAGCTACTACCCGCCGCGCGCGGTGCAGGGCTTCTGTAAAAAAGCCGAGCTGGAACTGCTGATCCAGCGGCGTAGCACGCGCCAGCCGCTGGCTTTGGCGACCATCGACCGCGCCATCGCCGAACGCTTCTACCAGACACGCAGCATCCGGCGCGTCGCCGAGAGCTTCGAGCGCGACCACGAGCGCAAGGCGCTGCTGGTGATGGCCACCGGCGCCGGCAAGACGCGCACGGTGATCGCCCTCTGCGACCTGTTGATGCGCAACAACTGGGTCAAGCGCGTGCTCTTTCTCGCCGACCGCGTGGCGCTGGTCAAGCAGGCGGTGGGCGCCTTCAAGCGCCACCTGCCCGACGCGTCACCGGTGAACCTGGTCAGCGACCGCTACGGAGAAGGGCGGGTGTTCGTTGCCACCTACCCGACGATGATGGGGCTGATCGACGAGATGACGCTGGAGCGCCCGGGGCGTTCCGGGAGCGGAGGAAGTGGCGGGAATGGCCAGCGCCGCTTCGGCGTCGGGCATTTCGACCTGGTGATCATCGACGAAGCGCACCGCTCGGTCTTCCAGAAGTACCGCGCGATCTTCGACTACTTCGACTCGCTGCTCGTCGGGCTGACGGCAACGCCCAAGGACGAGGTGGACCGCAATACCTACGGCCTCTTCGACCTTGAAAACGGCGTGCCGACCGACGCCTATGCGCTGGAAGAAGCGGTGCGCGACGGCTTCCTGGTGCCGCCGAAAGCGGTCTCGGTACCGCTCAAGTTCCAGCGCGGCGGGATCAACTACGACGATCTTCCGGACGAAGAAAAAGAGCAGTGGGACGCCATCGAGTGGGACGAAGACGGCATCGTTCCCAACCGCGTCGAGGCCGAGGCGGTCAACCAGTGGCTGTTCAACACCGACACCGTGGACAAGGTGCTGGCGCACCTGATGACGCGTGGCGTGAGCGTTGCCGGCGGCGACCGGCTGGGCAAGACGATCGTGTTTGCCAAGAATCAGGCGCACGCCGAGTTCATCGCCGAGCGCTTCAACGCCAACTACCCGCACTTCAAGGGCGAGTTCGCGCGCGTGATCACCTTCAGGACCGAGTACGCGCAGGACCTGATCGATCACTTCAGCATCAAGGAGCGGGCGCCGCACATCGCGATCTCGGTCGATATGCTCGACACCGGCATCGACGTGCCCGAAGTCGTGAACCTGGTCTTCTTCAAGCTGGTGCGCTCGAAGACCAAGTTCTGGCAGATGCTCGGCCGCGGCACGCGCCTGTGCCCGGACCTGTTCGGACCGGGGCAGGACAAGCAATTCTTCCAGGTCTTCGACTACTGCCAGAACCTCGAATACTTCGGCCAGGACCCGGAAGCAACCGACGTTCCCGTGGTCGCGTCGCTGGGCAAGCGCCTGTTCACCACGCGTCTGCAGCTGATCGGCGCGCTCGACCAGCGGCTCGACGTCAGCGAACGCGGTGGCATCAAGGAGATCGCTCTGCCTTACGCCATGCCGGCGAACGAGGTCGAGCTGCGCCGCGACCTTGCCGAACTGCTGCACCGCGAGACGGCGGCGATGAACCTCGACAACTTCGTCGTGCGGCCCCGGCGCCGCATCGTCGAGCAGTACGCCAGGCCAGAGGCGTGGAAGACGCTGACCGCGGAGGCACGCTCGCAGCTCGCCGCCGAGGTGGCCGGCCTGCCTTCGGAAATGGCAGCGGAAGGCGAGGAAGCGCGGCGCTTCGACCTGCTGGTCCTCCGACTGCAACTGGCGCTACTGCGCGCCGAGCCGGCTTTCCAGCGTCTGCGCGAGCAGGTGATGGAGATCGCCGCGCTGCTTGAGGAAAAGGCCGCGATTCCGATGGTTCGCGAGCAGATGGTGCTGATCCTGGCGGTGCAGACCGACGACTGGTGGCAGGACGTCACCGTCGCCATGCTCGAAGCGCTGCGCCGCAAGTTGCGCGAGCTCGTCCGGCTGATCGAAAAGCGCCAGCGCAAGCAGATCTACACGGACTTCGATGACGAGATGGGCGACGAGAGCGAGGTCGCCTTGCCGGGGTTCAGCGCGGGCACGGACTACGCAAAGTTCCGCGCCAAGGCGCAGGCCTTTCTGCGCGCGCACCAGGACCATGTGGCGATCCACAAGCTGCGCATGAACCGGCCACTGACCGTGGCCGACCTGGGTGAATTGGAACGGATGCTGGCCGAGAGCGGTGTGGGTGCGGTCAGGGATATCGAACGCGCCGCCAGCGAGTCGCACGGGCTGGGGCTCTTCGTGCGCTCGCTGCTCGGCATGGACCGTGAGGCCGCCAAGCAGGCGCTCGCCGGTTTCCTGGCTGGCAAGACGCTAGCCGCCAACCAGATCGAGTTCGTAAACCTGATCGTCAATCACCTCACCGAACACGGCGTGCTCGACGCCGCCTTGCTTTACGAGTCGCCGTTCATCGACATTACGCCGCGCGGTCCGGAGGCGCTGTTCAGCAGCGGCGAGGTCGATGACTTGATTGCCGTGCTCGCTGCCGTGCGGGATACGGCGGTGGCGGCGTGAGAGGCGACCTGCGAACTGAAGCAGGCGGAGTGAACGCCTTTATCCATTTCTGATAGAAGTGTTGATCTGATCGCTGGCAGGGAGCCATCGCAATGCCGACCAAGATATTCCTGGCCTCATCCTCCGAGTTGCTGGAGGAGCGCAAAGAGTTCGAGATTCTCGTCAATCGCAAGAACAAGCTTTGGCAGCCGCAGGGCGCTTTCGTCGAACTGATCGTGTGGGAGGACTTTCTCGACGCGCTATCCAGAACACGGCTGCAGGACGAGTACAACAAGGCCATCCGCGATTGCGACATCTTTGTGATGCTGTTCAGCACCAAGGTCGGTCGCTACACCGCAGAGGAGTTCGAGACTGCTTTCGAGCAGTTCAAGGCGACTGGCAAGCCACACATCTTCACCTACTTCAAGACCGCACTGATCGACCTGGGCAGCGTCAGTCAGGATGATCTGATGAGCTTGTGGGCCTTCCAGAAAAAGCTCGATGACCTGGGGCACTTCCGCACACCGTACAGGAATATCGGCGAGCTGAAGTTCGAGTTCAATCAACAACTGGACAAGCTGGTCGCGAGCGGCTTCATCGTTCTCAACTCCGGCCCGGGCGACGGCCCGCCACCGGACGAAGACTCCGCCGAGGCGAACTCGGTCATCGCCCTCTACCTGCACGCGCTGGCGACTGACCTCGCCGGGCTGAAGCTGGGCGAGATCGACGCTTCCGCCGACCCGGCGCGGCAGACGCCGCTACAGCTCGCCGACATCTACGTGCCGCTGGATACCACCCTGCAGATTGCGCAGGAGACGACGCTGGCGGAGTGGCTGGCACGCGCAGCCAGCCGCCAGCGTGACGACGTTCACCAACAGCGCCCGGAGCAACGCGAAACGCGGCCGGTTTCCGCCCTCGAAGCGCTGGCCGCGCACCGCCAGCTGACGCTGCTCGGCAAGCCGGGCAGCGGCAAGAGCACCTTCGGCGCGAGCGTCCTGCTGGCGCTCGCCCAGGCCTGGCAGGGTCACCTCGAGGAACTCGCCAGCCTCGGTGACACCTGGACGCATGGCAAGCTGCTGCCGATCCGCGTCATTCTGCGCCGCTTCGCCGAGCAGCTACCCCCCGGCGACAAGCCGGCGCGTGCCAGCGAGCTGTGGGACTTCATTGCCCGCGACCTCGACGCCGCTGGCTATGGCATGTCGCCGGAGACCATGAAATACGTGCAGCGCATCGCCCGCAAGCGAGGCGCGCTGATCCTCTTCGACGGCCTCGACGAGTGCGGCAACCGCGCCAGTCGCGAACGCGTGCTGGCTGCCGTCGATGAGCTGATGCGCAACGCGACGGACGCGTGCCGCTTCGTGCTCTGCGCGCGGCCGTACGCCTGGCCCGGCGGCGCCGATCCGGCGCAGGGTGTCTATGCCCTGGCCGACCTCGACGACGGGCAGATCGAGCGCTTCATTCGCGCCTGGTACGCGGCGCTGGTCACGCGCGGCTGGCGCTCGCCCGGTGACGCTGAACGCAAGATCGACGACCTGCTCGCCGCCCGGCAGCGTCCCGACCTGCTGCCGCTGGCGCGCAACCCGCTGCTGCTGACCTTGATGGCCACCTTGCATACCAACCGTGGCCGCCTGCCCGACGATCGCGCCGACCTCTACGAGGAGTCGGTCGAGTTGCTGATGCTGCGCTGGAACCGCCAGATCGGCGCCGACAAGGCGCTACTCGACGAGCTGGCCATTCCCGGCCTCAAGCTCTCCGACCTGCGCGAGGTGCTCGAAGAGGTGGCGTTCAAGGTGCACGCCGGGAACGTCGGCCGCGAGGGTACGGCGGATATCGGTGAGGATCGCCTGGTCCGCGCCTTCTGCCCGCTGCTCGGCAAGGACAGGAACAAGGCCGCCGTTGTCGTCGAGTACATCGAAAAGCGCGCCGGCCTGCTGATCGGGCAGGGCGAGAAGGACGGCGAGCGGCAGTTCACTTTTCCGCATCGCACTTTCCAGGAATTCCTCGCCGCCAGCTTTCTCGCGGCGCAGGGTGACTTCGCGCTCCGCTGCGCCGACCTCGCCCGCAGCGCGCCCGCGCACTGGCAGGTCGTGCTGCCGCTGGCTGCGCGGCTGGCCAAGGCCGAGCGTGGCGCGAGTGCTGCCGACGAACTGATCGGCGGCACTTCGATCGGCGAATTCCTCGGCCGCCAGAAGCCCGCTGCGGCCGACTGGACCTGCGCGCTGCTCGCGGGTACCCAGCTTCAGGAGATCGGCCTCGGCGCGATCAACAAGAGCCGCCGCACGCAGGCGATTGCGCAGCGTGTCGCCGGCTGGCTTGCCGCCTCGCTGCCCGTGCACCCGGACGACGGCGGCGCACCGACCCGACAGCGCGCGCAAGCCGGCGACGTTCTGGCGGCGCTGGGCGACCCGCGCTTCGACCCGCAGCGCTTCCACCTGCCGGCCGACGATATGCTCGGCTTCGTGCGCATTGCGGCCGACCCGGAGTTCAGGATCGGTACGCGCAAGGCGGATGCGCAGCGGGTGGCGAAGACCGTCGGCGGCGAAGTGGAAAACGACGAAATCAATGACGCGCCGACGCCAACGCCGGAGTTCCTTATCGCGCGCTACCCGGTTACCGTCGCCCAATTCCGAGTCTTCGTCGAGGCGGCGCACTACGAGATCGGCGATGCCGACGCCTTGCGTGACCCGGATAGCCGTCCGGTGCGGCGGGTCAGCTGGCAAGAGGCCATCGCCTACTGCCAGTGGCTGAACGACCAGCTGACCAGTTCGCCGTTGCTTGAGGGAAGTGACGCAGCCCGGCGCGTGCGCCAGTGCCGGTGGCGGGTTGCCCTGCCCAGCGAGCTTGAGTGGGAGAAAGCCGCGCGGAGTGGGTTGCGGGATGCGGTCTTCTCCTGGGGCAACGACGCCGACCCGGCGCGGGCCAACTATGATGACTCGGGGATCGGCGATACGTCCGCTGTCGGCTGCTATATGGCCAACGATTTCGGCCTGTACGACATGATTGGCAACGTCTTTGAATGGACGCGCAGCCTTTACAAGCCGTATCCCTATCAATCTGACGATGGCCGCGAGGATCTCCAAGCCGCTGCCAACTTTGCAAGGGTCGTTCGCGGCGGCTCGTTGTACTCCAACCACTTCCGTCTCCCCGCGCGCTGCGCCTTTCGCTTCAGCTTCGATCCCGGCAACCGTGACCACAACGGCGGTTTTCGGGTGGTGTTGCGTTCTTCCCCTGATGCCTAGCCCTGTCCTCTGCTTCCTCTGGACTCTGGATCTCTGGTGCGCTGACTCTGGAGGGGTGCGGGGGAGACTTCCCCCGCCTCGCCGGCTTCGAGTGATCTATGCGTTGGTTGGCAAGGTCACTTCGGTCAAGAGCGCTGGTGTTCCAGCGGCAGTCTTGGCAGGCCCTGGACTGCCGCGTCGCTGCGCTCCTCGCAGTGACGGGTGGGCGTGCCGGGGAAATCCCCGCGGCGTCACTTTTCGCTGGCGGCCTATTGCTGTCCTGCCGCGGAATCGGGCAGCCGCACGGCGATCATGTGCCCGCGGGCACAAACCTCGCCGTGGGCGCTTAACGACAGGCTAACGGTGACCTTGCGCGGCTTGACCTCGACGATTTCGCCTCGGACTTCCAGTTCGCCGTCTATCGGCGTCGGGCGGAGGTAATCGACCTTGAGTGAGGCGGTGACAAAGCGCATGGGTGGGGCGCTGCCCATTTCGCGGCCTTCTGCTTTGCACGCGGCGGCGGCGGCGGAACCTGCGCCGTGACAATCGAGCAGCGAGGCGATCAGGCCGCCATAGACGTTTCCGGGAACGCCGCCGGTGTGGTAGGGCTGGGGTGTGAAGCGTGCCACGGTCGTATCGCCGTCCCAGTAGCTCTTCAAATGGTGGCCATGTTCGTTGTTCTTGCCGCATCCGTAACAATGCGCGAAATCATCGGGATAACAATCCTGAAAAGCCGTGCTGGGCATGTTTGCTTCCTTTCTTCCTTTGTCGCGCGGCCGGCGCGCCGGCCTCGTCGTGATTCGGACGGGTTAGTCGGCAATGATCTCGTGCGTGAGGTTGTCGACCACCAGCGGGCATTCGAGGTAGGTCAGCGACGGTTCGCTGGCGTATTTGCCGCGCACGAAGGCTTTCCATTCCTCCGTGTAGACCCGGTCGGCGTCGGCGCGTGAATTCCAGAGATAGATGCCGCCGGCCCGGTTGCCGTCTTCGGAAAGAAAGTAGTACTTGCGAATCAGGCCCGGCATGCCCTGGTATTTTGGCGCCGTGCCCTGGAAGGTGGCCTGGGCCTGCTCCCTCGACAGGGTCTGAGGGAGCTTGAATTCGACGATGACGGTGATCATGGGTTTCTCCTGGCGTGGTGAGTTTACTCCAGCGACACATCGCCCGATGAATCGGGCTCCTACAGATAATGCCTCGCCTGCCTCCGTAGGAGCCCGATTTATCGGGCGATAAAAGCTGCTCGGTCGCTCACCACGCTGATAGGCGACTAAACATTTGGCATGCCCTGGGCAGCCAGGCCGGCTCTACGACCCCTGCCTGGGTTGAAACGCCATCGACCTGGCCGAGACACTGAAGGCATCCGAGAAACAGGCGCCGTCTTCCGCGCCGTGCTGCTTGAGGAAGGGGAAGATGGCTTCGACCATGCGCACCGAGCCGCAGGCGTAGATCTCGTGTTCCTTGAGCTCGGGGAAGTCTTCCAGGATGGCTTCGTGGACCAGGCCGGTGCGGCCGCTCCAGGCGGTTTCCGCCTCGGGCTCGGAGAGCACCGGGATGAAGTGGAAGTTGTCGTGCTCCTGCGCCCAGCGCGTCGGCAGTTCGGGCAGGTAGAGGTCCTGCAGCGTCTTGACGCCCCAGTAGAGGTGGATCTGGCGCTTGAGGCCGCGCTGGAAGGCGTCCTCGACCATGCTCTTGACCGGCGCGAAGCCGGTGGCGCCGGCGACAAAGACGATCGGGCGCTCGGATTCGCGCAGGCTGAAGTCGCCGATCGGGCCTTCGAAGCGGACTTCGTCACCGACCTTCATCGCCTCGAAGACGTGCGTCGTGAACTTGCCGCCGGGCATCAGGCGGATTTGCAGCTCGACGAAGTCGGGTTCGTGCGGCGGATTGGCGAAGGAGAAGGCGCGCCGCTGGCCGTCGTCGAGGATGATGTTCACGTACTGGCCGGCCTTGAAGCGGATCTGCTGGCCTTCGGGCAGCTTGAGCAGGACGCGCATCACGTCGTGGGTGAGCTTTTCCATCCGGACCACACGGGCCGTATATTCCGGGATGCGGCTGGTGGCGGCGCTCGCCTGATACTCGATGATCACGTCGTCGACTGCGGTGGCGCAGCACGACAATACCTTGCCTTGAGCCAGCTCGGCGTCGGACAGCGCGCTCGGCTGGTAGAGGCCGGGGTCGACCTTGCCCTGCAGGACGGTGCATTTGCAGACGCCACAGCCGCCGTTGCGGCATTCGTAGGGCAGGTTGATGCCCTGGCGCAGGCCGGCGTCGAGCAGGGTTTCGCCAAAGCGCGCGCTGACTGCCTTGTCGTCGGGCTGGAAGGTGATCGAGGTCAGTGCCTTGGCCGAGCCGAGGCGTTTCGGCGGCAGCCAGGGAACGAGGAAGAGCAGGCCGGTGAGGCCGAGCACCCAGAACCAGAGATGCAGCGGGTCGGTGACGTAGACCAGCGCCAGCACCGGCAGCTCGAACCAGTCGAAGGCGATGCCGGTGGGCACCACCGACATGTCGGCTTCGCCGCCCTGGCTGAGGATCGGCTTGACCAGCGACAGGGCGAGGAACATCAGCGTCACGGCGATGGCGATCGGGCGCGGCGGATTGATGTGCGCGCGCGGGATGCGCTGCACGTGCACCCACATGATGATGGCAATGATCAGCGGGACGCCGATGTGCATGAAGGCGATGAGCGTGAACAGGCGGCTATTGACACTTTCCAGGGTCAGGAAGTTGCGGATCAGCGTGCCGTTGAACATCGGCAGGACGTCGAACCACTCGGCGGTGGCGATGACGACGAACTGCGCCAGCTTGTCCCAGACGAGCATGAAGCCGTTCACGCCGGCGACGTAGATCAGCCACAGGAGGGCGACGCCGGTGAGCCAGGAAAACGAGCGGAAGCCGCGATAGCGGTCGTAGGCGAAGTGGCGCAGCATGTGCAGGAGCATGGTCAGGATCATGCCGTCGGTGGCGTAGCGGTGCACGCTGCGCAGGATGCCGCCCAGCCACCACTGGTCGTGGGTGATGCTCTCCACCGAATCGAAGGCGTGGTGGACGCCGGTGTCGGCGAAGATGTAGAGGTAGAGACCGGAGATGAGCAGCAACCAGAATTGCCAGAAGCTGATCGTGCCGAGGTGGTAGAAGGGGTTCATCTTGTCGCCGAAGGCGACGTTGAACACGTTCTCGATACGCATGAACAGCCAGCGGATGACCTGTTGAATGATTTTGACCATTTGTATGTCAGCTCAGAAGATTGATGAGGCGTATGTGTCGCGTTGGCCAGCCGTGCGGCGCCGGTGTCGGCGCGGCCTGCGCGGCTGGGCAGCGGCGGCGATCACTTGAAGAACAGCCCGCCCTGGTCGGGATTGAAGTCGATGACCATCACCTGGCGCGGCGCGAGGGTGATCGGCTCGTCCTTGACGTAGTCGAATCCGGGCTTGACGAGGTTGTCGTCCATGCGCACCGTCAATTGGTGGCTGCCGGCCTTGACCTCGAAGCGCTTGTAGACCGTCGACACGCCGTCCTTGTACAGGCCGGTCGGGTGCAGCACGGTGCGAAAAACGTCCTTGCCATCGAGGTCGACTTCGAGCTGGATGTCCGAGCGCTCACGCGGACAGTCCATCGGCGCGCGCATGTTCGGCGGCATCTTTGCCAGCTCTTCGGGTGTCCGTTTGCGGCATTCGCGGGCGCCGAGGTGGCTGATCGAAAGCTTGATCAAGGCGACGTCGTCGGGAATCTGGTGGTAGGTCGGCGAGGTGGCAAAGTAGCCGATGAAGGCGGCAAAGGCGCCGTAGAGAATCACCTGGCCGACGATGGCGGCGGGTTTAAGCATGATGTGAAGCTCTCCGCAAATAGGATGGAAGTCGATCGTTCGCAACCCCGAGGGTTTCGATCCGGGCTCGGAATTCGGCCAGCGCAGCGGCCAGTGTGCTGCTGTCGCTCGCCGAGCCGAGCCACAGTTGCAGTCGCGAGCCCGGCACGCTGTGGCGCAGATGCGGTTCGCGCTCGCCGCGCAGGCGCTCCTCGGTCCACCGCTCGCCGAGGCGGAAATCGCAGCCGCCGCTGCGGCAGGCGGTCACCAAGACCCCGTCGGCGCCGCCACGCAGCGCATATTCCACGAAAGCCGGCGGCAGCATGCCGGTGCATATCAGGTCGATGACCGCGGTGTCTGCTCCGCCCAGGGGGGTAGCCCGGGCGCCGCGTGCGCAGGAGAAGACGACGATGCGCGTGCGCCCGGCGAGTTGTGCCAGTGCCTGTTCGAGTTGCTGGCGCAGGGCGTTGACCGGCAGTTGCGGCATGTCGATGCCGGTGATCAGCGTCTCGCGGCGGCGGAAGGGGGTCGACGACGGGCACGAGCCGGCACAGATGCCGCAGCTGGCGCAGAGGTCGGCGTCGACGACGGCGAGCTGGTAGCCGGGTCGGTCCGGGTGCGGCGCCATCGAGATCGCCGCGTAGGGGCAGTCGACGTGGCAGCGGTCGCAGCCGGTGCAGTTGGCCGGGTCGACGACGGCGACCGGCTGCGCCTTGGCGTGCGGCAGCAGCGGCAAGGCAAAGAGGAGCGCGGTCAGCGCGAAAAGCAGGGTCCACACGAGGGCTGGCGAGGTCAGGTCGGTGAGCGGGTGGATGAAGAGGATGAACCAGTCGAAAGCGAGTTTGCCGGGAACGATGGCCAGATCGGCCGGCGGGTTGCTGAGCGCGGGCCGGAACAGCGCGAGCAGCGTCAAGGCCGCTGCCGTCGCCAGCATGACGCGTCGGGTCGGCAGGTAATCGAGGTGGGCGACGCGATGAACGTGCGCCCACAGGCCGAGGATCAGGAGCAGCGGTACACCGAGATGGATGAAGATCAGGACGGTGAAGAAGCGGTCGTTGATCGCGCCCGGGGAAATGAAATTGCGCGCCGACGGTTCGCTGAAGATCGGCAGCCAGTCGAGCAGTTCGGTGGTCGCGGTGGCCGACACCTGTGCGAGCTGGTCCCAGACGATCCAGTAGCCGCCGATTCCGGCGATATACGCCAGCCAGATCAGCGGGATGCCGGTCATCCACGAATAGAGGCGGAAGCCGTAATAGCGGCCATACGACCACTCGCGAACGAGGTGCAGCATCATCACCAGCATGAAACCGTCGGAAGCATAGCGATGCAGGCTGCGCAGGACGCCGCCGAGGTACCACTGCTCGTGCGAGAGGTAGCCGATCGAGTTGTAGACGGCGTCGATGCCCGTGTCGAGGACGGTGTACAGGTACAGACCGCTGCCGACGACGATCCAGAGCAGATAGAGGCCCATCGCGCCAAGGTGACGCAGGGGGTTGTCCTGGCCGCCGAAGGGCGCATCGAAAGCTTCTTCCACGCGCAGGAAAATGCTCTTCGTGCCGTTGCGTAGTGCTGCGTGGAAGCTCACGTGGCTGGGGCCTCTGAAGCTTGGTTGAGAATAATTATTAGCCGCTGATTATATAGATTGCGGGCAGGAGGCGACTTGACACGAGTCAAATCGAAAACAAGCCCGCACAACGCCAACCGGGCAGGAGCGCGTCGCTTGCCGTCGGTGTCTGCCGGCCGGGAAGGCTGCCGGCGCGGCCGTTGGCGGCTTAGACGCCCGCGGCGAAACCCAGTTGCCGCCAGGCCTCGAAGACCATCACCGCGACCGCGTTGGAGAGGTTGAGGCTGCGTTGCCCGTCGAGCATCGGCAGGCGCAGGCGCTGCCCGTCGGCAAACTCGGCCATCACCTCGGCCGGCAGGCCGCTGGTTTCCTGGCCGAAGACGAAGACGTCGTCGGCGGCAAACACCGGGTCGTCGAAGCGCCGTGCGCCGCGGGTGGTGATCGCGAAGCGCCGCCGCCCGGCCAGCGCCTGCTTGCAGGCTTCCCAGTCGGGGTGGCGGAAAACGCGCGCGAACTCGTGATAATCGAGGCCGGCGCGTTTCAGCGAGCGGTCTTCCCAGCGGAAGCCGAGCGGTTCGACGAGGTGCAGTTCGCAACCGGTGTTGGCGCACAGACGGATGACGTTGCCGGTATTCGGCGGGATTTCGGGCCGGAAGAGGACGACGGCGGTCACGGCGTCTTGGGCGCGTCGCGCCGCCGGTTTCTCCAGAAGTTGATCGACAGGTAGATCATGAAGCCGGTGAAGGTGAGGAAGCCGGCGAACATGAAGTACAGCGAGTAGTCGGTGCGATAGCGCCCGGTCTGCGGGTCGTAGACCGAGCAGATGATGCGCACCCGTTCCATGATCTCGCGCAGGGTCCCCATCTCGGGCGGGATGGCCGAACCGGTGATCAGCAGCTTGAGCGGTTCGGCGAGGTCTTCCGCGGTGAATTTCTCGCCATAGACCTGGCGGACGATCGTGCCTTGGGCGTTGACCATGGTCACCTGGTTGAGGTGGTCGAAGCCGGCCGCGGTGGCGACGAAGCGGAAGCCGAAATGAGCCGTCAGTGGGTCGACGATCGCGGCAGCCGGGCTGAGAAAATTCCAGTTCGGCAGGTCGATGCCGTACTGCCGGGAAAAGTCCTTCAACGCCGCCGGTGAGTCGAAGGGCTGGTTGAAGCCGATGCTGATGACGTTGAAGCGGTCGGCACCCATGACGCTGACCGTGTTCTCGAGCGCTTTCTGCAGGTTGCGGGTGGTCGTCGGGCAGACCTGGAAACAGGCGGTGTAGATGAAGTTGACCAGCAGCGGCTTGCCCAGATAACGCGACAACTCGACGGGTTTTCCGTCACGATCGAGAAGAACGAAGTCGCCCAGCGGTCGGCCGATGGCGGCTTGCGAGAAGGCGAAGGCGGCTTTCTCGTCGAGCGCGGTCAGCGTCAGGTCGCCGCGCAACACGCCCTGTGGGCGAGCGGTGAGCTTGGGCTTGTCGGCATCCGTTTCGGCGGCCATGAGCGAGGCGGCTGCAAGGTAGAGAAGCGCCGCAAGGAGGGCGTGAAAACAACGAGCAATCATCGGAGCATGCCAGCGGTGGATCGGAACGCCAGGGCGTCCGAGCGTCAGGACGCGAATTGACTGTCCACGATGGCGGCCAGCAGCACCAGTGTCAACTGGATCAGGGAGGCATGGAAACAGACCATCGCCGTTTTGCGCTGGGTGTCGCGGGTCAGCAGCCACGCTTTGTGGATGAACAGGAAGCCACCGGTGGCAGCGCCGACGAAGTAAACGACGCCGAGGCCGAAAGCCAGCGGTACGAAGGACGCGGCAACCAGTGCCAGGGTGCTGTAGAAGATCGTCTGCGCGGCCCGCCGGTCACCGACGACCACCGGCAGCATCGGTACGCCGGCGGCGGCGTAGTCGTCGCGGAAGGCGATGGCCAGGCTCCAGAAGTGCGGCGGTGTCCACAGGAAGAGGACCAGCGCCAGCGCCAGCGGCACGGCGCCGAGGTGGGGGTCGGCGGCGGTTGCGCCAGCAAGGACCGCCCAGCTGCCGGCGAGGCCGCCGAAGACGATGTTCAGCCAGGTGCGGCGCTTGAGCCAGACGGTATAGACGATGGCGTAGAAGAACGCGCCGAGGAAGACGAAGAGCGCCGACCAGGCATTGAGCGCGATCCAGGCGGCGCCGACCGAGAGGACCATCAGCGCGCCGATCAGCAGCAGCCAGAGCGGCCCGTGGCGCAGCTCGCCGGTGACGAAGGGACGCTTGCTGGTGCGCGCCATGAGGTGGTCGCTATCGTGTTCGTAATACTGGTTGAAGGCGCCGGCGCTGGCCGATGAAACGAGTACCGAAAGGGTCAGTACCAGCAGTTGCAGCGGGCTCAGGCTGGGCCCGGCGCCGACCGCCAGGCCGGCCAGGGCGGTAAAGGTGATGACCACGCCGATACGCAATTTGAAGACGCCCAGAATGGCACGGAAGGGAAAGCCGGAAGTGCTGTTCGGTGGGAGCGTGGATTGCATGAGTCTCGGTGGCGCGGCGAAGGGAAGAGGTCGGGAGTTAGCGTGGAAATCGCCCCGCGGGGGCGGGCGTCGGACCTGCTTGAATCGGGCCTGGAGCCATTCCCCAGGCCCGATTGAGGCAGGCCCCCACGCCCAGGGGCGTGGGGGAGCGCTCGATCAGCTGAGCAGCCAGACTTCGGACAGGTACTTCCAGTTGACGAAGTAGTAGAGCACGAAGGACACGAAGAGCAGCAAGGCCAGGACGACGGTACCGGGGACCGGGACGTGGTCGCTGCCGTGCGCGACGGCCGAGGCCGCTTGCGTGTTACTCGGGATCGGGGTCGGCTTGTCGGAGACATTGCCGCCGTCGAGTTTCTTGCCGAAGAGCAGCGAGCCGACGATGAGCAGGATCCACAGGCCACCACCGATGACGGCGATGACCCCGAAGATGCCGGTCAGGCCCATCATCAGGTAGGCAGCACCCGGCCATTCATACTGGAACGGTGCGCCCGAGAAGGCCATGTCCCAGTGCCGGCGGGAAACGCCCAGCGTACCGGCGCCCATCATCACCAGGCCGAGAACGCCCATGCTGATGCCGTACAGGTAGGGCTGGATCTGGCACAGCTTGGGCAGGATCAGTTCGCGCCGGAAGAGCACCGGGACGAGCAGGAAGGTGATCGACATGAAGGCCAGGGTCGTGCCGCTGACCACCGTGGTATGGAAGTGGCCGGGGACGTAGAAGGTGTTGTGCATCAGCATGTTGATCTGCTCGGTGCCGAGGACGACACCGGAGATGCCGCCGAGGAAGCCGAAGCTGACCAGCGAGATGAACATGCCCGAGAACACCGGGTTACCCCACGGCGCCTTGCGCAGCCATTCGAACATGCCGTTGGTGAAACCTCTGCGCCGTTGCGCCGCTTCGATTGCGCCCGGGACCGTGAAGCCGTGGATCATCGACGCCATCACCGCGAAGTACATGAAGTACGAGGTGTTCAGCACTTTCCACTCGGCACTCATGCCCGGGTCGGACAGCAGGTGGTGCGCACTGGCCAGTTGCAGGAAGAGGATGTAGAGCAGGAAGGCAAAGCGCGAGACTTTCTCGGACAGCGGCTTGGCGTTGAAGAGCACGGCGGCGGTCAGGTACCAGACCGAGACGTGCGCGGCAACGTTGATCTGCTGCGACGAGTGCCCCAGGCCCCACCAGACCATGCGGTACAGCTGGGCGTCGATTTCCTTGATCCAGCCCATCGACCAGAAGAAGGTCGGGATCAGGATGCCGGCGCCGGAAAGGATGGTGAAGGTGGCGATGATCGCGGCGGTCAGCGCGCCGAAGGTCACCAGCGGCAGCGAGCCCTCATAGGTCTTGTCCTTCTTGGCGACGACCAGCGTGCCGAAGAAGACGCAGGTCCCGAGCAGCGCGCCAACCGCCACCAGGATGATGCCCAGGTAGAAGTGCGGCTGCGCCTGCATCGGCACGTAGGAGGTGAACATGACGCTCGATTCACCCTGGAAGATGGCGACGTTGGTGATGATGCCGCCGACGACCATCAGCCAGAAGCCGAGCCAGGCGATCTTCGGTGTCGCTATTCGGCACCTCAGCAGCACCGATGAGGCGAAGTAGAGAACGGCCATTTCGAAGAACAGGATCCACAGGATCAGCATGTCGATGCCGTGGGCGGTGAGAATCAGGTAGAACTGGTCGGCTGGCAGCAGCTTGATCGCCGGCCAGCGGGTAAGGATCACCAGCAGGGCGGTGATGCCGCCGACGAGCAGCCAGAGGACGCCGGCGACGGCGTTCCAGCGCATCAGTTTCTCGGCCTGGTCCTCAAACTGCATTCCCGATATTGGACAGGTGCGGTACGTGGTTGCCATCTATTTACTCCCCCTTATTTCACGTAGATACGGCCGAGCATCCAGGAATGGCCGATGCCGCAGAATTCGTTGCAGACGATGGCATAGGTGCCCTTCTTGGTGGGTGTCATCTTCACCACGTGCTCGTAACCGGGGATTACCTGGATGTTGATATTGACCGGTTGCAGCGAGAAGCCGTGGTTGTAGTCCATCGACGAGAGGTGAATCTTGTAGGTTTGACCTTCCTCGAGTTCGAGGATCGGGTACCAGGCCCAGAGGCGGGCGATCAGGTAGCCGTCGCCACCCGGTGGCACCCTGACCACCGGGATGTCCTGGTCGGTCTCGGTGCGGATGGTGTTCTCGGCGATGAACTTCTCGGCCTTGGCGGCGAACAGTTCGGGGGTGGTCTTGTAGGCCTCGTTGGACAGGTTCTGCTTACCGTATATGTGCCAGTAGATCATCATGCCGAACATGATCATCCCCCACACGAAGGCGATCGCTATCCACGCCCATTCGACCTTGTCGATGGGTTGCTTCCACCAGAGCCGGTCTGACGGCGGCAGAATTGCACTCATATTTGTTTCTCCCTGAGGTGACTGGCTGGCTTATTTGGCGACCGGCGTGTTCATGATGTCGATGATGCCCCACAGGATGTAGAGCAGCCCCGGTGACGCCACACCGAGAAACAGGAGCAGGAAGTGGTTGTCGAGCAGCTTCTGCATGAACGGGATGTCGTCGTCTTTGTCGTCGACCATGGGTGAATCCTCCATCGCTGATTGGCGCTTGTGGCGCTTGGTAAGTTGCCGATAACGTAAAAATTTCTTGAGCTTTCCGGGCACAATTGGGCGAAGAATACCTGCACTTGCCCCGCCTTTGATTTGATTCACGTCAAGAACCCGGAAAGACGCCGACTGGCGGCAAAGCCAGCAATCATCAGCCCTGCAGGCATGGCGCTGCGACCGTCGGTCGCAGCGCCGGGAGCACTCAAGAGGGCCGGCAAAGAGCCTATAATTCGCGCTTCGCTTTCCTCTCTTTCCCGGGTTTTCGGTATGGATAAAGTCGCTCGCCGGCAGGTCGCGCTGTGGTTGTTCGTCTGCAGCGCCATGGTCTTTGCAATTCTCGTCGTCGGCGGCGTCACCCGCCTGACCCATTCCGGTCTTTCGATCGTCGAGTGGAAGCCGATCGTCGGTATCGTTCCGCCGCTCAATCAGGCCGAATGGGACGAGACCTTCGAGAAGTACAAGCAGACGCCCGAGTACCAGAAGGTCAACCACCGCATGGGGCTCGACGAGTTCAAGGGCATCTTCTTCTGGGAGTACTGGCACCGTGTGTTAGGGCGACTGATCGGCGTCGCCTTCCTCTTGCCTTTCGTCTATTTCTGCTGGCGACGAAAAATTGCTCCGCCGCTGATGCCCAAGCTGCTGGGGATCTTCGTTCTTGGTGGCCTGCAGGGGGCGATGGGCTGGTACATGGTCAAGAGCGGCCTGATCGACGATCCGCGCGTCAGTCACTATCGCCTGACGGCGCACCTGTCGCTGGCCTTCCTGATTTTCGTCGCCATGACGTGGCTGGCGCTCGGCCTGCTCGAGGAGCGGGTGCGCGTGACCGCGGATGCGACGCTGAAGGGTTTGCAGCGCTTCGCCTTCTGGCTGGCGATCCTGGTTGGCTACATGGTCGTCAGCGGTGGCCTGGTCGCCGGAATTCGGGCCGGCAAGGCCTACAACAGCTTTCCGCTGATGAACGGGCATTTCCTGCCGCCCGAGAGCTTCATCATCGATCCCTGGTATCTCAATTTCTTCAACAACATGGCGCTGGTGCAGTTCGATCACCGCCTGGGCGCATGGTTGCTGGCCTTTCTGGTTCCCTGGTTATGGTGGAAGATCAGGGCGGCGGCGGTTTCGCGCCGCGCTCGCCTGGCGGCAACCTTCGTGCTGGCAGCCGTCTTCGTGCAGATCGTACTGGGTATCTCGACCGTGCTGCTCGCCGTTCCGGTCGGTCTCGGCGCGGCACACCAGGGCGGGGCGATGGTCGTTCTCGGCCTGCTGCTATGGTTGAATCACGAACTGCGCGTGCCGTCGGCGGTGGGCCGCAGCGTTTGATTGCCGGCCAGGGCTTGCGACTGCGGAAAATCCGCCAGGCGGCCTGTCTGCTGACCGCGCTGTCGCTGCTGCTGGTGCTGCTCAGCGCCTGGCTGCGGCTTGCTGCGGCAGGCCTGGGTTGTGCCGACTGGCCGGCCTGCTACGCGGCGCTGCTGGGCGGCGAGCCGCCGGCGCAGACTTTCGGCCCGCTGCGTCTGCTGCATCGCGCTGCGGCCTCGCTGGCGCTGCTCCTGGCTTGCCATCTGGCCTGGCTGTGCTGGCGCCGTCCGTCGCTGCCGGCGCCGGCACGTCCGGCAGGGGTGCTGGTCCTGCTGGTGCTGGCGCTGGCCATGCTCGGTTGGTGGAGTTCGGATCCGCGCCTGGTGGCAGTGACTTTCCTGAACATCCTCGGCGGTCTTGCCCTGGTCACCTGTTCGTGGCGAGTGGTGCTCGCGAGCAGTGCGGAAACGGCGTTTGCAGGGGAGCGATCTGCCCATTCTCCGCGGCCGCCGCGACTGGCGCTGCGTCTGGGCGCTGCCGCGCTGTCCCTGACGGTTGTCGTCGGCGCACTGATCGGCGCCCGTTACACCGTCCTGGCCTGCCCTTCGTTCCCCGACTGTGCGGGTGCCTGGTGGCCGACGGCGGCCGGCTGGGCGGCTGTGCAGCCATTGGCGACCCTGGCTGGCGTGCCGCCGGCGGGTGAGGCCGGGGGGCTGAGCCTGCATCTGCTGCATCGCTGGAGCGCGCTGCTTTCGCTGGTCGTGCTCGGCGGCGCTGCCTGGCAGGCGCTCGCCGACGCTGCGACGCGCAAGGCGGCGGTGGCGCTGCTGGTGCTCCTGGCCGTACAGCTGGCGCTCGGGGCGCTGACCGTGATCAGCGGCTTCAGTCTGTGGCTGGCGATCGCGCATGGCGTGTGTGCCGCTGCGCTGCTCGCCGCCCTGGCCAGCCTGCTGCGCCGCTGACCTCCCCGACGCGGGCCAACGCTCAGTGTTTGCCGTGCTCGCCGGCCGATGACCCGCTGGCGGTCAGGTCGCGCACGGCGGCCTGTACTTCGACGGCCTGCATGGTCTTGTCGGGGCCCTCGATGTGCAGCGTCAGCGGCACCGAATCACCCTTCTTCAGCGGCTGCTTCAGCTTCATAAGCATCACGTGGTAGCCGCCAGGGGCGAGCTGCACCGGCTGCCCGGCCGGCAGTTCAAGGCGTGCGACGGGGCGCATTTTCATGACCCCGCCGTCCATCTTCATTTCGTGGATTTCACTGATCGCGGCGGCCGGGCTGGTGGCGCCGACGAGCGCTGCGCCCGACTTGCTGGTGATTTCCAGGAAAGCGCCGGTCGCCTGCTGGCCGGTCACCGTCCCGCGCACCCAGGCATCCCTGACCTCGACATCGGTGGCCAGCGCTGCCGTCGCGGCCAGGCTGAACAGGAGGGCCATCGCCAGTTGGGTTGGTGTCGTTTTCAAGCCGTACTCCTTCATGATCATCACGAGCCGCCGATTATAAGCGGCGGGCTCGCATCGCCCGGTGCGACAAGATGCCGCACACGCCGCACACGCCGCACACGGGCCGCGTGACGCCGTTGAAAGGGTCAGGGCTTCTGGCTCCAGTTGCCCTGGGCATCCTCGATCCACCAGCCGGAGTGAAACTGCGCTTTCCAGCGCTTGATCTGCGCCGCGCGAACGGCCGGCTCGAACTGCTGGCCGCCGTGGCCTTCGGCAATCGCGTAGATCAGCGAATTGCGGTCCGGGTTTTCCTGGTCGATGAGTTTTCCGGCGATCTGGCGTTGCGGCAGGTTGAGCCTGCTGTCGTCACGCATCTTGATCATGCCGTCGTAACCCAGGCCGATGATCCCGGGGTCGTAAAAATAGACCAGGCGCGAGCTGCGCTGCGCCAGGCTATGCTTGACGATGATCACCGGCGGGGTGCCGATATCGAGATTGATCTCGTCACTCGGCGGCGCTGCAGAAAGCGGCAGCGAAAGGAAGGCCAGGAGCAGCAGCGGGAAGAAGCGTTTCATATCAGGGTTCCTGAAGGATCATTTGCCAGCGAGCAGCAGCTTGATGTCGGCGGCGACGCTGTCGGCGGGTTCTCCGTGGCGGACCAGAAGGCGTAGCCTGCCCTGCGGGTCAAACACGTAGCTGCCGGTACTGTGGTCCATGGCGTAGGTGTCTGGCGCGCTGCCGGCCTGCTTGGCGTAGAAGACCTTGAACTCCTTGGCGGCGGCGGCAGTGGCGGCGTCGTCGCCACGCAGGCCGATGAAGCCCGGATCGAAAGCGGTGACGTAACCGGACAGCAGTTGCGCGCTGTCCCGCTGCGGATCGAGGGTGACGAAAAGGACCTGCACGCGGCTGGCGTCGTCGCCGAGGCGCTTGAGCACGTCACGCATGGCCAGCAGCGTCGTCGGGCAGACGTCGGGACACTGCGTGTAACCGAAGAAGAGGACGATCGCCTTGCCCTTGAAATCAGCCAGCTGGCGCGGCTTGCCGTTGTGGTCGGTCAGGCTCAGGGTCTTTCCCCAATCGACGCCGGTGATGTCGCTGGACTTGAAGGAAACCGGTTGCGAACACGCCGCGAGCAGCAGGGTGATGGACAGGATCAGCGTCGAAAGGATTTTCATGGTCGTCTTTGCGGGTTGCGAAAGTCTGCTGCGCACAACGAGGAGGGCGGTATTCTCCTGGCTGCGCAGCCCGGGCGCCTTGATTCAGGTTAACCATTGTCGGTCATTCTGCAGCGATCACCCAAGGATACCGGATATCTTCCGCCAGGCCGCGGAGCCGCCGGCACGGGCGGCCAGTCGGCTGGCTGATGGCGGCCTTGGCGACGACGATGGCCAGGGGCCGGGCGCGCGCAGTGGAGAGCAAGGCTGGATGGCGAGGCAGGAGGGCTTGGCGTGAAAACGATTGGTCTGATCGGTGGCATGAGCTGGCAGTCGACGATTCCCTATTACCGCATCATCAATGAAACCGTGCAGGCGCGACTCGGCGGCCTGCATTCGGCGCGGCTGCTGCTCCACAGCGTCGATTTCCAGCCGCTGGAGGACCTCCAGCGCCGCGGTGACTGGAACGCGGCGGGCGAGCAGATGGCGCAAGCCGCGCGTTCGCTCGCCGCGGGCGGGGCCGACTTCCTGGTCTTGTGCACCAATACCATGCACCGTGTCGCGTCGGCGATCGACGCCGCCGTCGCGCTGCCCTTGCTGCATATCGCCGACGCGACGGGCGACGAAATCGACGGCGCCGGTTTTTCCCGGGTCGGCCTGCTCGGCACGCGCTTCACGATGGAGCAGACCTTCTATCGTGAACGGCTGCAGCGCCGACGGGGGATCGACGTCGTGGTTCCCGCCGCGGCCGACCGTGAAATCGTCCATCGCGTGATCTACGAGGAGCTTTGCGTCGGTCAGCTGCGTCCCTCGTCGCGTGCCGAGTACCGGCGCATCATCGGGGGGCTGGTGGCCAGCGGCGCGCAGGCAGTGGTCCTCGGGTGCACCGAAATCTCGCTGCTCATCACTGCCGGCGACGCCGCCGTTCCGCTTTTCGACACGACGCGAATCCATGCCCGGGCGGCAGCCGAACGCGCGCTCGCCGACAGCTGACTCGGGGCCGTGCGGCCGGGCGCCGAGTCCATTCGTCGGCCGGCCGGGAGGCGCTCTTTTTCCGTTTGCGAAAAGCGCTCGCGCCGGGATATAAAGTCGAAAAATCATCAATCTTGCCGAGGAGCGTTCCGTGCCCTATGACCTGCAGTCCAGCCTGAAGCTCCTGCCCACCACTCTCGATGCCGTGCAGCGGCCATCACTGCGCCCGCTGGCCATCGCGACCCTCGATCTGCCCGACGATGAGCGCGCCCGTGTGGACAAACTGGGCCTGGGCAGCATTGATGGCTTGCTCAGTGCGGGGCGGGTATTGGCAGTGCCGCGCTGGGGTGGCGTGGCGGCCATGGCCCAACTGGGCGACATGGCCGCCTGGTCGCACCCCCTGGAGGACCTGCTGCCCGAGCCGGCCCTGGCCGCGCCGGCGCTGCTCGGCCAGAAGGAAGGCGAGTACGCGGACGCCGCCGAGGCCTACGCGGTCAACGCCGCACTGACCCTGGCCAGTTGCCTGCTCGGTGCGGCGAGCGGGGATTGGGACGATCAGCGCAGCGACGCCAGCTTCCAGCTCGCCCTGGGGGTCGACCCGCTGCGCCAGGAGCTGCGCAAGGGCCTGCTCGGCCGGCTTGCCTTTCCGATGCCCGGGCTGCCCAAGCTGGGGACGCCGGAGATGCCCTTGATCCCTTACCAGAAGCTGCTCGGCAACACCTGCCTGGTCGGGGTGTACAAAGCCATGCACCAGCTCGGCGCGGCGCTGAGCAGTGCGCCGCGCGAAGCGGGCGGGGCGGTGATCGAGCGCCTGTCGCCAGCGCGTGGTTGCCCGGGTACGCGGGTCGAAATCCACGGGCACGGTTTTGGCCAGCCGCAGCCGGCGGGTCGTTCGCTGGTGTTCCCCAGCAGCTCCGGCAACGTCGTCGTGAGCGTGCCGGCCAGCGACTGGAGCGATACGCTGATTCGCGCCACCGCCCCGGCGCAGGTCGGCGTCGGGGCGGTGGGTTTTGTCGACGGCAATGCCGAGGCCGGTGAACTGGTGGGGCCGGCAGCGCAGGCCTTTGCGGGAGAGGTCGCCCACTGCCTGGGGCCCAAGGCGGCGGCAGGCATGCAAGACCTGATGCAGGCCCTGGATTCGTTCCACAGCGCGGCCATCACGCCGACGCAGGGCAACTGGTTTCGCGGTGGCAAGCCGTACGTGGTGGCCTTTACGGGCAACCAGAGCAATCCCGTGTTGCTGCGTCCAAGCAGCGAGCTGGTGCTGGACTGGCACGTGGTCAACGCCGACACGGTGAGCATCCGCAAGGCGGGTCCGCGGCAACTGCCGACGGTGCCGGGAACGCTTGCCGAACAGGGGGCGCACCGTTTTGCCCCCTTGCGCGGCAGCGGGGCGTGGAGCGGACGCTACATCCTTACCGCCAGCAACTCCTGTGGCAGCGTCAGCGCCGAGCTGGCCGTCGAGATGCGCAGCCGCAGCGCCTGGGCGCTGGGCGGCGGCGGCGCCAAAGGCGCTTTCGAGGTCGGCGCCATGCGCTGCCTGGTCGACGCCTACGGGCTGCGCCCGGACATCGTCAGCGGTGCCTCGGTGGGCGCGCTCAACGCCGCCAAGATCGCCGAGGGTGCCAACGGACTCGCCGAGCTCGAAGCCTTGTGGGCCAGCCTGCGTACGCCGGCCGATTTCTTCTCTCTCAGCGGACCCTTGCGCAGCCTGCTGCGCAACCTCGGCAGCGAAGGCCTGCGGCTGCTCGACAACGTCAACCTGGAGCGCATGCTGGCCTGGCATCCGACGCCGTCACCGACGGCGCAAACCCTGGACATGGTCGCTTCGGCCTTCAACGGCGTGGCGTCGCAGTTGGGCAACATGGGCGGTGCGGGGGTGGTGTTTACCGTCAGCAACATCGTCAATGAAGCCTTGCGTATCGGCTTGACCGTGGGCAAGATCATCCAGGCCACACAGGCCTTGGTGAACAGTCGCTCGCTGCTCCTCCTCGACCCGGTGCTGGGCAAGCTGCAGGCCTCGGTCAAGCCGGCGCGGATTGCCAGCTCGGGAATCAAGCTGCGCGTCGCCGTCACCAGCCTGGATACCGGGGCCACCGAATACGTCACCGAAACCGGTGCCTTTGCCAGCGGCCGCGCATACAACGACCTGATCAGCGCCCTGCAGGCATCGGCGTCGATCCCGGTGGCCTTTGCGCCGGTGCGCCTTGGCGACGGCGCGCACTACAGCGACGGCGGGGTGACCGAGAACATCCCCATCGAGGCCGCGCTCCAGGCCGGCGCCGACGAAGTGATCGCCATCCTTGCCAGTCCAAGGCCGGCGGTGGAGAATTTCGACCGGGCGGTGCTCAAGGATATCGGCGCGCGCAGCTTCGAGTTGTTGTTCGACTCCGGCGAACGGCGCCAGCTCGCACCCTATGCCGGCTGGGGTGTGCCGGTGCGCGTGATCGAGCCGCTGATCGAGGTGTGCAGCACCTTCCAGATCGAGGCGGGCCTGGTGCAGATAAACCGCGACTATGGTTACCTGCGCGCCTACGAAGAGCTGCAGGAAGACGCTTCCCTGCGCCGCTATCTGCGCGACAACAGCAGCCAGTGGGTGCGCTCGCGGCTGATCAGCTGGCGCCAGTCGTTCCTCGCCAACGGCGCCTGCCCACCCGACGTGGGCCTGGTTGAAATCCAGTTTGCCGCCAGTCCGGAGGCTCTCGAGTTGGTGCGTATCGAGTTGCAGCGGCAACGCGAGCTGATGGCCCAGCGCCTGCAGCTGTGCCAGAATCGGCGCCAGTGCCTGCCGCCGGGAATCGAAAGGGGCTGGCAGGCCTGGGGCCCCTGCGACTACCTGCCGCGCAACCTCAACCCCTGGGCCGAGATGGTCAGTTCGGTGGTCCGCCAGGTGGCCGCGGCGACGCCGCCGGCGGCGCTTTGAGGCGCCGGCGGCCGTTGCCTCAGGGCGTGCTGGCCGCGCCCTGCTTGCGGTAGATCGCCGGCGCGACAAAGGGCGCGCTGGCGCCGAAGATGGGCACGTTGCCGCCCTGCAGGCGAACAGCGAGGGCCGCGAAAGTCTGCAGGTAGGCGTCCAGCGTGTGCGGGCCGTACAGGGTGGACGCGCCTTCGTAGTGCTGGGCGCCGTACTCCTCCCTGGTCGCCACGTAGCCGGAGTAGCCGTTGCTGTAGTTGGACACCGCGACGTGGCTGAGCTTGCCGGCGAAGGCCTGGTGCAGTCGCTGCTTGAGCCGTCGCCCGGACGTGGCGGTGAACTCCGCCGGCACCGCGGCCACGGCCAGGCTGCCGATGCGCAGCAATTGCAGGGGCACCACGTTGGGGACCATCGGGCAGTCCACGCTGGTCCACGCGCCGCCCGCCTCGGGACGCGAGCGCAGCTTGCTCAGCCCGACCGGAAACATCACCGGCTTGTCGCCGTGACCGGTCACGAAGGCGGCGTCCAGGCTGTCCGGCATCGGCATCTCCCATTCGGTCACCTTGCCAGGCACGACCGGGCGTTGCGCGTTGGCCTCTCCGGGCAGCAGCAGCGGGGCCAGACTGGCAAAGAAATACGAGCGTGCCAGAGGCATCCCCGGCATCAGGGCGATGGCCTGCAGCAGAACGCTGAGTGCCGGTCCCGCCGGCACGATTCCCGACGAGAGCGCCAGCGCCAGCGCCGGGGCCTGCGTGCCGAGCAGGAACAGCCCCGTGCTCCAGGCCTGGATGCCGCCGCTAGTGAACTCGGCGCGGGTCATGCCTTCGACGATCGCCGCGTCGATGTCCAGCGGGCCGACCGTGGCGTAGGCAATGCTGTCGGCGGTGCTGCCCGCGCCGAAGGAAACGCCCAGTGCAGCCGCCCAGGTGCGCTCGCCGGGCAGCCCGACGATCGGTATGCCGCGGGCCATGTCGAGGAACAGGCTGGTGCAGGCAAGCGGGCCGGTGAGTTCGGTCGTCGCCTTGTCGAACAGTTTGATGGCGTGCTGGTACTGGCGATCGCCGAGCAGGCGCATGCGCTCCTGGTCGCGCGTCCAGGCGTCGGGTGCGCGCAACAGAGGCGGGAACACGCCACCGTCCGGTGGTTCCTTGCCGAGCATTGGCGGCAGCACGTCGAGCAGCACCAACTCGCCGCCCAGCGGCTTGAACGAGGTTTCGTTGCCCTGCGCATCGAGTTCCAGGTTGCCCGACACGTCGCCAGCGCAGCCGTTGCCGAAGGCGGCGACGAAGCTGCCGCCACGCCAGTCGGGCCGGTTCTGGATATCGGCTTCGAAGGCCAGCTCGGCGTGCCCCTTGCTGTCCCCCGAGATTCGCCGGTTGAACTGGCCCAGGCTGGTGGGATGGACGGCATGCCAGTTGAGCGCCCCTATCGGCCGCTGCCGGCCACGGTTGTTCTCGTCAACGACGAACTTCAGGAGCAGCATCTCGCGGTCGGTCCACTGCTCGGGTCCGGCGCCCGCGGTGTACTCGGGGTTGCGCTGGTAGGCGGCAAACGAGCGGTTGGCGCCGACGTCGGGCAGTTCGGCGGCGTTGATGTAGATGCGCCCGGGGGCGGTGACCGTCAGCGCATGCGTCACCGCATCGCTGATGCCGGTGACGATGGTCTCGAAGACCCCCTGCTCGAAGCCGCCGACCGTGAGGTTGTAGAGCAGGTATTCCGAATAGCCACCCGGTCCGGCGTGGGTGTGCGTGCCGGCGATCAGGAGGTTGTCCATGCTCACTACCGGGTCGTTGGTCGGCCGGTTGAAACGCTCGTTGACGCGCCGGATCACTTCGCGCTTGACGATCTGGGTGCACGTCCAGATGTCGGCCACGACCATGATCAGGCGCTGCCGATTCGGAGCGGCACTGTTTTCCTCGACCACGAAGGCGCGTGCGAACTGCTCGCTGAGCACGTCACCGGATGTCGTCTGGCGCTTGTAGGCGAAGCCGGCCATGCCCAGGCCCTTGCGGCGGTCGGTGACGCTCGCCCGGGCGCAGCCGACGCGGTAGTCGCTGAAGCCGCTCTGCAGTCTGACCGTGGCCTGCGCCGGCTGTGCCGTGCAGCCGTTGTCGTTGCTGGCCAGCAGCACGTACTCGGCCTCCCAGCGCCGGGTGCATGGCACCGGCAGCACGATACGCCCGTGCGGGGCCAGCAGCGCGCCGACAGGCGGTAACTGGTGCTCGTTTTCCGAGCCGGCCACGTCGCGCGCAAAAATCTCCACGCGCTGGGCATTGAAAGTGGACCACTCGAGAGTGACGCTTCCGCGCGGGTGGACGTTGCCCCGCTCGACAACGACGAAGCCGTTGATGATCGCTGCGCCGGCGCTCAGCAGGTTCAGCCTGTCGCGCTGCAGCACGGCACAGGGCAGCGGCCGGTGGCGACCGGCCTCGGCGCGGTTGGCCAGGTCCACCACCTGCTGAGCGAATTGCAGCGCATAGGCGTCTCCCGCGTGCTTGGCCATGACGCTCTGGAACATGCCCGCCGCCGTGGCCAGGCTGCCGCCGGTGCACGGACCACCACTGGCGAAGGGCGGTGGCAGTGAAAAGAATCCCACTGCACCACCGACCACGTCCGCCGGCAGAGGCAAGGCGAGGGTGCCTGCGTCGCGCCAGCGCCGGGGGTCGAAGAAGTCGGGATCGAGTTGCCGCAGGCTGACATGGGTGCAGCCGTTGCGTGTGGGCAACGCGACCACGATGTCGGCCACCTGGTCGATGGCGGGCGGCTGCAGCCCGAAGCGCTCGTAGCTGATATGCAGCTGGCCACCGGCACACGGCGGATCGGCCTTCAACCGGGTCACTCGAGCGAAGGGAAGCACATGGTCGACCCAGTCACTCTCCATTTGCGCGGCGTAGCCGCACTCGGCGAAGGTGCGTACCAGCTCGCGCAGCGTCCCCTCGCGTACCAGCCGGTCGATGTCGGGAAGTCCCGCCAGGCCGGGGTGGTCGAGCCCCGGTGCGGGCGGCAAACCCGGTGCCTTGCGGTCGAGCAGAGGCCTGCGCAGGGCGATCGACGCCGCATCCGCACCGAAGGCCAGCTGCAGGAGTGCTTGCGGCGCCTTGCCGGCGGGTGGCGTGCCGGCGCCAAGCAGGGCCTTTACGCCCAGGGTCAGCACCTGCAGCCCATCCTGCACGGCCAGGTGGGCGGCTTTCAGGTTCAGCGACGCGGGTTCGACCAGGGGCGCGGCGTCATTGTCGAGCAGCGCTTCGGGGACCTTCATCATCCACTCCAGCGCCGTCCTGGCCCCCTGCTGTTGCTCGGCGAGCGGGGCCTGGGCATTACCGGACAGCCGCAGGCTGCGGCCGAAGGCGCCGAGTTCGCTCAGCTGCGCCTTGCTCTCGGCGAGGGCGAGCTGCGCGCGGTGGTCGGCCATGAAGGCGTTGACCGCCAGTTTCAGATCGGTGGGCATGACGGGGGTGGGCATGGGTCGTCTCCGCGCGAGTGGGGAACGAAAAGCGGCTGCTTGAAGGGGCAACGCAAGGCTTGCGCATCGACGGCGCGTGCCCAATGACAGGCGGGCAGTTCGATCTTGACAGATCGTGCACGGACTGCAATGGGTCGTCGCCTGTGACGCGTTTCCTGACCCTGCGCGAGCCGCTTTCTGGCCGTCGGCGCGCTGCAGTTTTTTGACAAGCGTTGGCCCGGCCTTACAATGCCCTCGGCACCGTCTATCGTGTCGCTGCAAGCGCGGCGTTCGCCGCCACCACTTCGCCTTGCACTTCTCGATCACCAGCGCAGCGCTCGAGCAAGTCGATTTAAGGCAGGCGGCAGGGACCGCGCAGGTCATCAATCAACCATCCAAGGAGACAAGGACGTGGCAAAACTGACTGAAATCGAAGGAATTGGCGAGGCCTACGCGGCCAAGCTTGCCGAGGCGGGAATCGCTTCGCTGGAGAGCCTGTTGACGACATGCAGCCAAAAAAGCGGGCGCAAGGAAACTGCGGAGAAAACGGGGATCAGCGAAAAACTCCTGCTCGGCTGGGCCAATCGCGCCGACCTGTCGAGAATCAAGGGCGTCAGCACCCAGTATGCCGACCTTCTCGAATGCGCCGGCGTCGATACGGTTCCCGAGCTCGCGCAGCGCAACGCGGCCAACCTGCACGCAAGAATGGCTGAGGTGAACGAGGAAAAGAAGCTCGTTCGCCAGGTGCCAGGCCTGGCGCAGGTTGAGGACTGGGTGGGGCAGGCCAAGGACCTGCCGCGGGTCATCACGCATTAGGCTGGCCATGAGCCGCCCGGCAGGCGAGCAGGGTTCGCCGTCGCCTGCCGCCTGATCGCCGACCAGGGTCGTTCGCCGGGCTTCACCGGTCGCCGAGCAAGGCGCTGGGACCAAATGCCGCAGCCGGATACGGGCGCGTCGGCATAGAATGTCGCCCTTCACCTCACCTTTCGGTTCACGCTGAAAGCCGACCGACTTTGAGCGAAATTCCGCGCCCGACGCATTCCCCTTCCGCGTACTTCGAACTGCCGCCAGAACGGCGGCCTTCCGCCTGGCGTCTGGCCGTGTTCGTCGTCGTCGTGCTGGGCGTACACCTGGCCGGGCTGTTTGTCGCTTTTGGCGTGGTCAGCCGGCAGAGCCCTGCGGCGGCCTTGCCGGCGCTGAGCGTTCGCGTGCTGGAACTTCGCCCGCCGCCGCTGCGGGTTGCCGAGCCGACCAGGATCGCGGCGCCGGCAGAAAACGTGCAACCGCCGGTGGCGGCCCCTGCGCCGAAGGCTGCCAAACCAGTAAGAAAGCCCGCTCGGCCGAAGCCGGCACCGGTTCTGGCGGCGCCGGCAAGAAGAATCTCGCCGCCGCTGCTCACGGCGGCCGCGACGGCGCCGGCGACGACTTCTGTCGCCGCCGCGCCGCAGGCGCCGTCGCCAGGAGTGGAAGCTGCACCGGCTCCGGCGCCGGCGCCGGTTGCCGCGGTGGTCGGCGCTCGTTTCGACGCCGACTATCTGCGCAATCCGCGTCCGCTCTATCCGGCGGCGTCGCGCCGCCTGGGCGAGGAGGGGCGCGTCGTTCTGCGCGTCGTAGTCAGTGCCGAGGGCCTGCCGGTGAGCGTCGAGATCAAACAGGCGAGCGGATTTCGGCGCCTGGACGAGGCGGCCATGGACGCCGTCGAACGCTGGCGATTCGTTCCCGCCCGCCGTGGGAGCGCGGCAATCGAGTCGTCGGTGCTGGTGCCGTTACAATTCAATCTGCAGGATTAGGACAGGAAGGCATTATGCGAATGGAGTTGGGGTTGGCGCAGTTCTGGGCGCAGGGCGATCTGGTGACGCATTCAGTGGCCATACTGCTGGTCCTCCTGTCGGTGGTCAGCTGGTACGTGATCGCCGTCAAGGCGCACGCCGTCTGGCAGGCCAAGCGTTGTCATGCACGCGCGCTGGCGTCGTTCTGGGGGGCGCCGAGCCTGCCGGCGGCGATCGAGGCGATCCGCGGTCAGGACAGGACCGGCATTTTCACCAGCATGGCGGTCGCCGGCGCCAACGCCGCGGGTCTGCATCGCGAGCACTCGGATCGCGGCATCGGCGCCGGAGTCAGCGTCAGCGAGTTCGTCACCCGCTCGCTGCGCAGCCAGATCGTCGACGCGCAGGCGAGTATCGAATCCGGGCTCACCTTTCTCGCCTCGGTAGGGTCGACGGCACCGTTCATCGGCCTGTTCGGGACCGTGTGGGGAATCTACCACGCGCTGGTGGGCCTTTCCGGGGCCACGCAGGTGGTCCTCGACAAGGTCGCCGGTCCCGTCGGCGAGGCGCTGATCATGACCGCCGGCGGCCTCTTCGTGGCCATTCCGGCGGTGCTTGCGTACAACGCCTTCACCCGCGGCAATCGCCTGACGCTGGCTCGGCTGGACGGCTTTGCGCACGACCTGCACGCCTACCTGACCACCGGTCTGCGTGGGCGGCCGGGCGACAAGCTGGTCGATCTGGGCGTCGTTCGTGGCGGGCGCAGCGGCTGAGCAAGGGAGGGCACAATGGCCTTTGGTTCGTTCGAAAACAGTGGCAGCAGCCAGCCGATGGCGGAAATCAATACCACGCCGCTGGTCGACGTGATGCTCGTGCTGCTGGTGATCTTCATCATCACCGCGCCACTCTTTCACGACGCGGTGCCGATCGAGTTGCCGCGCGTCGATGCCAGCAGGCTCGATGATCCACCGCGGGTGTTGTCGGTGGCCATCGATGCCGCCGGCGACGTCTTCATCGACGGCCAGCCCGTCGAGCGCAGCGAGATGGCCGCGCGTTTGCTCGCCATCAGCGCCGGCGACGGGCAGGTCGAGCTGCACCTGCGCGCCGACCGCGGAACGCGCTACGAGCGCGTCGCCGAGGTTCTCGCCGACGCCCAGCGCGCCGGCCTGGTGAAAATAGCCTTCGTCACCGAACCGCTGCCGTAGCCGGCCGCCGCAGCGCCCGTCGTGTACCGCAGTGCCGCACGATACGGGTTGACAGCGTCAGCAGGCATGCGGATAATGCGCGGCGCTGGTTGTCGCGAATCCTGCGCTTCGCGCCGGGTCTCCCGGACGCACGACGCGGCGCCAGAAATGCTTCCAAGCGGGAGTAGCTCAGTTGGTAGAGCGATACCTTGCCAAGGTATAGGTCGAGAGTTCGAGACTCTTCTCCCGCTCCAGACAGCGAAGGGAAAGTGCGCCACGCACTTTCCCTTTCTTTCATTTCGGGGCAGGTATAATTGGCCGCCGCGCCCGGATGGTGGAATAGGTAGACACAAGAGACTTAAAATCTCTCGGCCTTGCGGCTGTGCCGGTTCGATCCCGGCTCCGGGCACGACCCTTTCACCGCCGGCCCTCTGCCCTGGTTTCCGATGATCATTTTCGACCTTTCCTGTCAGCACGAGCATCGCTTCGAAGGCTGGTTCCAGTCGCGCGAGGATTTCGACAGCCAGTCGTCGCGTTCCCTGATCAGCTGCCCGGACTGCGGTTCGCTGCAGGTTCGTCGCGTACCGTCGGCGCTCCATGTCGGTGGTCAGGCGAAGATCGCGGAAGAGGCAGCGCCAGCACCCGTCGCGGCCGCATCAGTCGCGCCCGTGCTGCCTGCGCAAACGCCGGCCATCGATCCGCGTGCCGGCGCGCGGTCGACCTTGCAACAACTGACGACGATGCTGCTGGCCAATTGCGAGGATGTCGGCGACCGCTTCGCCGAAGAGGCGAGAAGGATCCACTACCTGGAGGCGCCGGAACGCTCGATTCGCGGCCAGGCGAGCAACGAGGAATACGAAGCGCTGCGTGAGGAGGGGGTCGAGGTGCTCCGCTTGCCACACCTGAAAGTGAAAGACCTGCACTGATGCACGGCCGACGGCAGCCTGCTGCGCCGGGTATGGCCAGCCACGGGTGCGTGCCGGCGCCGGTCACCCCAACCATCAAGGAGAGTTGTCGATGATCAAAGCACGCGCTGCCGTGGCCTGGGCTGCAGGACAGCCTCTTGAAGTCACCGAAGTCGACGTCGAGGCGCCGCGCAGCGGCGAGGTGCTGGTGCGCATCGTCGCCACCGGTGTTTGCCATACCGATGCGTTCACGCTTTCCGGCGCCGATCCCGAAGGACTGTTCCCCTGCATTCTCGGTCATGAGGGCGGCGGTATCGTCGAGGCCGTCGGGCCGGGCGTCACTTCGGTGGTCGTTGGCGACCACGTCATTCCGTTGTACACGCCCGAATGCGGCAAGTGCAGCTTCTGCACCTCGGGCAAGACCAACCTCTGCCAGGCCATTCGCGCCACCCAGGGCAAGGGCCTGATGCCCGACGGCAGCAGTCGCTTCTCGCGCCGGGGCAAGCCGATCTTCCATTACATGGGCACCTCGACGTTCAGCGAATACACCGTGCTGCCGGAGATCTCGCTGGCCAGGATCGCCAAGGATGCGCCGCTGGAGAAGGTCTGCCTGCTCGGCTGCGGCGTGACCACCGGCATAGGTGCGGTGGTCAATACCGCCAAGGTCGAGCCCGGGGCAACGGTGGCCATCTTCGGACTCGGCGGTATCGGCCTGTCGGCGGTGATCGGTGCGGTGATGGCCAGGGCGTCGCGGATCATCGCCATCGATACCAACCCGGCGAAGTTTGCCATTGCCCGGCAACTCGGCGCGACCGACTGCGTCGATCCGGCCGATCACGATCGCCCGATCCAGGAAGTGATCGTCGACCTCACCGACGGTGGCGTCGATTACTCTTTCGAATGCATCGGCAACGTCAAGGTGATGCGCGCGGCGCTCGAATGCTGCCACAAGGGCTGGGGTGAATCGGTGATCATCGGCGTCGCCGGCGCTGGCGAGGAAATCTCGACGCGACCGTTCCAGCTGGTCACCGGCCGCGTCTGGCGCGGTTCGGCGTTTGGTGGCGTGCGTGGCCGCAGCGAGCTGCCGGGCTATGTGGCACGCGCGCAGAGTGGCGAGATTCCGCTCGACACCTTCATTACCCATACCATGGGGCTGGAGGACATCAACCACGCTTTCGAGCTGATGCACGAAGGCAAGAGCATCCGCTCGGTGATCCGCTTCTGAGCCTGCCGATGACCACTGCCGCGCTCGAAGAAGTCGCCGCCAACCGCTGTTTCGGGGGCTGGCAGCGACGTTACCGGCACTCGTCGGCGACCCTGCGCTGCGCGATGGTGTTTTCCGTCTACCTGCCGCCGCAGGCCGAGAGCGGCAAGGTGCCGGCGCTGTACTGGCTGTCCGGGCTGACCTGCAGCGACGAGAATTTCATGCACAAGGCCGGTGCACAGCGCCTGGCTGCCGAGCTCGGCGTGGCCATCGTCGCCCCCGATACCAGTCCACGCGGCGCGCATGTGCCGGGTGATCCGGAAGGCGCCTGGGACTTCGGGCATGGCGCCGGTTTCTACCTCGACGCCACGCAGCAGCCGTGGGCCGAGAATTACCGGATGCACGACTACGTCGTCCGGGAACTGCCGGCGCTGATCGAAGCGCAGTTGCCGATCGACTCGCGGCGCGCCATCAGCGGCCATTCGATGGGCGGCCACGGCGCGCTGGTCTGCGCCTTGCGCAACCCCGGCCGTTACCGGGCAGTGTCGGCCTTTGCCCCGATCAGCCACGCCATCGACAGCCCGTGGGGGCAGAAAGCCTTCGCCCGCTATCTCGGCGCAGAGCGTAGCGCGTGGAAGGAGTGGGATGCCTGCGAGCTGGTCGCCAGCGCCGGCGAACGCCTGCCCCTGCTCGTCGACCAGGGCGAGGCGGACGGTTTCCTGCTCGCCCAACTGCAGCCCGAGAAGCTGCGCCAGGCCTGTGCCGCGGTCGGTCATCCGCTGCGCCTGCGTGTGCACCCCGCGTACGATCACAGCTACTACTTCATCGCCAGCTTCATCGACGACCACCTGCGCCACCACGCCGCGGCCCTGCTCGCTCGCTGAGCGGGTCGGTCGCTGCCGGCGGTCTGCCCGCCGCCACACGCGCCCGCTCGTCATTGCGCGTCGCTACGCTCCTGGCAATGACGGGGAGTGGGTGATGGGGAATGCTGGCCCTGATTCGGCGCCGCGGGGAGCGCTGTGGGGCGGGCGAAATCCAGCCGCCGCCCGGCTTTCTCAGCTGGCGACGATTACCCGGTTGCGACCCTCGTTCTTCGCCTGGTAGAGCGCTGCGTCGGCGGCCTGGATGAGCGCCTGGCTGTCCTTTTCGGAACCACTGGCCGGCGCTACGCCGATACTCACGCTGACCGGCAGCGCCTGATGTTCCCACACGAAATCGTATTTCTCGACCATCGCCCGGATGCGTTCGGCGATCTGCGCCGCGGCGCGCGCGTTGGCGTTCGGCAGCACCGCGGCGAACTCCTCGCCACCGTAGCGAAAAACCAGATCCTCGCCGCGCGAGGTCCGCTTGAGCAGGTCGGCGAGCTGGCGCAGGACGGCGTCGCCGGCGGGGTGCCCGTGGCTGTCGTTGATGCGCTTGAAGTGGTCGATGTCGAGCAGCAGAAAGGCCATGGGCAGCGCGTTGGACTGCGAGAATGCCCATTCCGAGGCCAGGAAGTCGAGGCCGTGGCGCCGGTTCGGGAGCTGCGTCAGCGTATCGGTCAGCGCATCCTGCAGCAGGCGCTTGTGGGCGACGGCGAACTCGCCGGTCGAACGCATGATGCCGCGGCGCTCGCGTTGGATCTCCGCGCGCAGCAGAATCATTCGCGTCGCGGTATTCAGCCGCACGCGCAAGGTCTGTACGGTCAGCGGCTTGACCAGCACGTCGTCGGCGCCGGCGTCGATGGCCTCGACGATGTGGCCCTCGCTTTCCGGCGAAGCCAGGAGCAGGGCGTAGGTCTCCTTGCCGGCACTCGTCTGGCGCAGGATGCGGCAGAAGACGGCCGCCTTGAGTCCGGGCATCGACATGTCGGCAATAACGATCTGCGCCGGCTGGCGCAGCGCCTGCTTCAGTCCGTCCGGGGTGCTGTCGAGCAGCACCGGCAGGTGTCCGAGCTGTTCGATCTGTTCCATCAGCGTGGGCAGCTCGGCGGCCGGAACGCCGAGCACCTGTACCTGCAGGCGCTGCCCGGCCGCCTTGCCGGCTTGCTCGGCGTTGGCGGCACTGACCCTCAGGCTGGGCGGACTGGCGGCGAGTATTTCGGCGAACGGGGGCAGTTCCTGCGTGCGCACCTGCAGCGTCGCTCCCCATTCGCGCCAGCGCCGCGACATCCGGTCGACCATGTCGTTGAGCGCGTCACCGCCGACTCCCAGGCGCGCAGCCCGCGTCAGCAGACCCGGCAGCAGGCTCCAGCGAGCTTCCTCGTCGGCCATGCAGATTTCGGCCAGCGAGCAGGCAAAGTTGAGCGAGTGGGTCAGCGTCTGCAAGCGCGAGCCGTCGGGAAAGCCGGCGACATCGGGCTGCTCCTGATGGTAGGCGGCCTGGATCAGCATGTCCGGCAATCCCCACTCGGCGAGCATGCTGGCACCGAGCTGGCGGTGGTCCATGTCGAAGCGTTCGCGCTCCAGGGTCGCCAGATCCTGCTGCAGTTCCCTTGCCGCGATCAGTACCGCGGCGTACTCGTCGGGGTAGAGCGAGGCCATCGCCAGTTCGCCGACCCGGGTCAGCAGGCCGATGGTGAAGATGTCTTCACTGGAAATCTGCGCGAAACGGGCGAGCTCCTGGCAAGCGATACCCGTGGCCAGCGAATGGCTCCAGAAAGACGTGTAGTCGAACTCGGCGCACTGGCCTGTCTTGTGGCTGTGCATCACCGACAGGCCGATGACCAGGTCGCGTACCTTGAACGATCCGAGGGCAACGATTGCCCGCTGCAGGGAGACAATCGGCCGCGTGCGGCCAAAGGCGGCGGCGTTGGCGAACTTGAGCAGGCGCCCCGCAATCGCCGGGTCCGACTGGACCAGGCGCACCAGTTCCAGGACCCGGAAATCGTCGCGCTGCAGAAGCGTGATGATCGCGAAGGCAACGCCTTTGGGCGACGGCAATTTGCCGGTCGCCTTCATCAAGCGGTAGCGTTCGGGGTCGACGAAGCTGATCAAGGAAGTCTGGGTTCCGGCATTTGCGGGCGATTATGCTACAAAACACGGATCATCGGCGGCCGGATGACGCGACTCTGGCGCCACCGCCCCTGCGCTGGCAGGCGGCGAAAGCCGATCGCTGATCGGCACGCCGCCGCCGCGCGCCAGGCCGCGGCCTGCCGTTTCTTCACAGCAGCTCGGTGTCGTCGTGCCGGTAGGGCGGGCTGCAGCAGCAGAGCAGGTGCAGCGCTTCGCCGCCGCTGGCGGTGACGCTGTGCGCCGTTCCCGGCCTGATGAGCACGGTGTCGCCGACGCCAATGGCCAGCGTTTCGCCGGCCAGGGTCATGATTCCCGTGCCGTGCGTCACGTGATAGAGCTCCTCGCTGAGCCGGTGGCGATGCAGATGCGTCTGCTGACCCGGCTGGATGATCGCCTCGGCGAGACTCTGCTGGCGGTTGCCATGCACGTCGGGATGCATCAACTCGCGGATTTCGGAGCCGTCACGGGTGACGTAGGCGGTGATCTCGCGGCGACGGGTCTTCATGTTTCCTTTTCCCGCAGGGCGGTGATCAGCGCCGGATCGTCCTCGTTGACCTTGCCGACGCGGGGGCTGACCGGCCAGCTCTGCAGGTCGCCGTCCGGGCACGGGCGGATCAAGTCTCCAGCCTCATCGGCCGGAGCGCTCAGCCAGGCCTGCCAGTGTTGGCGAGCGACAATCAGCGGCATGCGCGGGTGAATCGCGCGCAAGCCTTCGTTGGCGGCGGTGGTGACGATGCAGCAGCTGCGTACGACCTCGCCGCCCGGCGCGGTCCACGCTTCCCACAGTCCGCCGAAGGCCATCACTTCACCGGATTGCAAGGAGCTGTAGAAGGGCTGCTTGCGCGCTGGCCCGGCAGGCGCGGCGATTGCCTGCCACTCGTAAAAGCCACTCGCCGGAATCAGGCAGCGGCGTTTGCGGAACGCGTCGCGAAAGGCAGGTTTCTCGCTCAGCGACTCGCCGCGGGCGTTGATCAGACGCGCGGCAAGCGCCGGGTCTTTCGCCCAGTGCGGCAGGAGACCCCAGCGCAGCAGGTGGGCCACGCGTTGCCCGCCTGGCGACTGGCGAATGACCGCAACATCGGTCGCCGGGGCGATGTTGTAGCGCGCCGCAAGCTCGACGCATTGGTCGAGGGCGAAGTGTCGCGAGAGCCGCGAGCGAGGGGCATCGAGGGCATAGCGTCCACACATGGGCGGAGTGTAGCAGCGTCGACCGATGCGGCGAAGAGGCAGCGGCGCCCGGGCGGGCGAACGCTGCTCGCGGTGTTTTTCTTGATCGGCGGCAAGGGCGCGGGCCCGGGTCGCTGCGTATAATCTTCGCCCTAAGCCTGGCCGGCGACGCTTGTCGTCGCTGGCGACCGGTTCACCTCCTTCCCGCTCAGCGTGCCCATCCGCCATGTCCCGCCGTTCGTTGTGACCGACGCCTCGTCGTTCCGTCTGCCAGCCGAAGGCTCTGCGCCTTCTCCCGGGTCGCGCAGTCCGTTGGTTCGCTGGCTGCAGGCGAACGCGCACCAGTACCCTTCGGCCGTCGCCTTGTGCAGCGCGCGTGGCGAGTGGCGCAACGAAGAGCTGGCGGCGTGGGCCGAGCGCGCGGGCAGCTTTCTGCGCGCACAGGGACTGGTGGCTGGCGACGCCGTGGCCAGCGCCGCCGGCGCCAGCGACCTGGCGCTGGCGGCGCTGGCGTGCTCGGCGGCGAAAGTGCTTTTTCTGCCGCTCGATCCGCTGTTCGCCGAGGCCGCCTGGCCAGGCCTGCAGGCGCTCGCCGGTGGTCGCCTGCAGCGCCTTTCGCCGTTGTCCGAAGGCTTGCATCGCTTGCCCGCAGCGCCTGGCCCGCTCGTCGCCGGGCAGGTGACGAGCGACGCGGCCACGGATCTCGCGCTCCTCATCGCGACCAGCGGCAGCGAGGGCGCGCCGAAGGTGGTGATGCTCAGTGAAGCCAATATCGAGGCCGCCGCAGGGGCCGCGAACGAGCGCCTGCCGCTCCACGTCGGCGACGTCTGGCTGGCCTGCCTGCCGCTGCATCACATCGGCGGCATGGCCATCCTTGGCCGTTGCCTGCGCGCGGCGGCGACGCTGCTCCTGCACGACGGATTTTCGCCCACCGCCGTGTGGGACGATCTGCGCACGCGGCGGGTCAGTCACCTGTCGCTGGTCCCGGCGATGCTGGCGCGATTGCTCGATGTGGCGCAGGGTGCGCCGCCGCCAGGCAGTCTGCGCCACGTCCTGATCGGTGGTGCGGCGCTGTCGCGACCGCTGTTCGAGCGCGCCCTGGCCAGCGGCTGGCCGATCCACCCGAGTTGGGGAATGAGCGAGTCGACGGCACAGGCAGCGACGCTGCTGCGTCCGGACGGCGACTGGCAGGTCGGCGACGTGGGTCACCTGTTGGCCGGTCTGCACGCCCGCGTTGCCGCCGACGGGCGCCTGCATCTGCGCGGCGCACAGGTGATGGCCGGTTACCTGAACCCCGCCTGGCGCCGTGGCGACGGTCTCGACGGCGACGGCTGGCTGGCGACCGGCGACCTGGGGACGATCGACGCCGACGCTCGCTTGCGCATTCTCGGTCGCGCCGACGACCTGCTGATCAGCGCCGGGGTCAACGTGCACCCGCTCGAAATCGAGTCCTGTCTGGCCGCCTGCCCCGGCGTCAGCGACGTCGCGGTGACTGCCGTTGCCGACCCGGTGTGGGGCGACTTGCTGGTCGCCCTGGTCGTTGGTCCGGCCGAACCCGCGCTGCTGCATGACTGGATCCGGCAGCATCTGGTGGCCGCCAAACGCCCGCGTCGGGTGCTGCGCCTGGACGCGCTGCCACGCAATGCGCTCGGCAAGATCGAGCGGCGCGCCCTGCGCGTGCTCGCGCAGGGCGGCGGGGGGCCGGGTGGGGTGAGCAGATGAACCTCGCCGAGCTGCTCGACGGCCCGCGCCGCGCGCTCCTGCGCCGGCGCCTGCGCGCGCGCCTGCCGCGCGCGGCGGCGCGGGGCCTGCTCAGCGTCACCCTCGATCTCGGCGCGGGCGGTGAGCAGCGCTGGCTGGACGGCGACCTGGCGCGAGCGCAGCTCAACTGGTGGGCGCGGCCGGCAGGCGCCGCTCCGGATGTCGCCGCTGGCGATGGCCGGGAAGCTGTCCAGCGCAGTGGCGCGCACGGCGACTATCGCCTTGCCGTCGGCAGCGCGATGAGCTTCACGAGCACGGGTGCGGCGCGTTTTGCGGCCTTGCAGGCTGCTTTTTCGGGTCTTGCACCGGTCTGGGAGCACGACGACTGGCAGCAGACCGGATTCGTTCCGCTGGCGCACATCGGTTTTGCCTTTGACGAGGACGCGGGGAATGGCGCGTCGACTGCGGACGAGCTGCCGAACGCACGCCTGCTCGTGCCGGCCGTTTTGCTGGCCAATCGCGCTGGCCGCTGCAGCGCAACTTTCAGCTGTGCGGTGGGCGAAGGCGAGGGCGCCATCGACCGCTGGCGCGACGCCCTGCGTGCCGTCCAGCCGCCCGATTGGACCGCAGCTGCTGCGCCGCCGGCGAGCGTCGTGCGACGGCGCAGCGAAGTGCTCGCCGAGCGGGCGTTCCTGGCGCGGGCGCGCGCCGCGCTGGCCGAGATTGCTGGCGGTCGCCTCGCCAAGCTGGTTCTGGCGCGCAGCGTTCGCTTTGACGGCGATCGCCCGATTGCCCTGGCGCCATTGCTGGCCGCGCTTGCCGATCGCCATCCGGAGTGCGCCATTTTCGGGGTCGGCGAGCGCGGCCAGTTCTTCCTGGGTGCGACGCCCGAGCGCCTGGTCGCGCTTCGGCGCGGCGTGGTCGAGGCCGACGCGCTTGCCGGGACGGCGTGGCTGGCTGCCGTGTCGGCAGCCGGAGAAGGGCGCTCGCTGACCCTGCAGGACGACAAGAACACGCGCGAGCAGCAACTGGTGGTCGATGCCGTTCGCACCGCGCTGGCGCCGCTCTGCGTTGCGCTGGCGGCGCCGACGCCGGCCGAGGTGCTGCAGTTGCGCGAGCTGCAGCACCTGCGCACCCGGGTGCGTGGTCGCCTGCACCCCGGGGTCGGCCTTTTCGATGTTGTCGCCCGCCTGCATCCGACGCCCGCCGTCGGCGGTACGCCTGCCGGCGCCGCACGCCAGTGGCTGCGCAGCCACGGCGATCGCCGTGGTGCGTGGTACTCCGGCGGCGTCGGCTGGATCGACCGTGATGGCGATGGCGAAGTGGTCGTCGCCCTGCGCTGCGCGCGCATCAAGGGCTGCGGCGCCGAGCTGTTCGCGGGTGCGGGTATCGTCGCCGGCTCGGACCCGGCACAGGAACTCGCCGAGACCGAAGCCAAGCTGGCGGTGATCGCCGAAGCCCTGCGCCAGGCGCTGCCTGCCGTGCACCGCCCGGAGAGCCGGAGCGCATGAGCGACGCGGCCGATAACGGCCTCCTCAACCTGCGCTGGGCGCAGACGCTGGTCGATGCCCTGGCCGCTGCCGGGCTGCGCGCAGCGGTGCTTTCGCCGGGCTCGCGTTCGACTCCCCTGGCGCTGGCCTTCCTGCGCCAGACGGCGGTTCGCTGCCAGGTCATCGTCGATGAGCGCAGTGCGGCCTTCGTTGCGCTGGGCATGGCCAAGGCCACGCGGCAGCCGGTGGCGCTGCTGTGCACCTCGGGTTCGGCGCCGGCGAACTGGTTTCCGGCGCTCATCGAAGCCGATCTCGGCGCCGTGCCGCTGCTCCTGCTCACGGCCGACCGCCCGCCCGAGTTGCTCGGCTGGGGAGCCAACCAGACCATCGACCAGCAGCACCTCTTCGGCCGGCACGTACGTTCCTTCTACGCTCCGCCGCTGCCCGCCGCCGACTTCTCGCCGGCCTATCTGCAGCGCCTGGCGGCGCGGGCGATCGCCGACAGCGGGTGGCCGCTGCCGGGACCGGTGCATCTCAATCTGGCTTTCCGCGAACCGCTGCTGCCTGCCGGCGAGCTTCTCGCGACCCACGCTGCCGCGGCGTGCTCGCCGGCGGTCAGCGTCGCCGCGCCGCTGCTCCTGCCCAGGCCGCAGGCGATCGCCGCCACGCTCGCCGAGATCAGCGGCCGCCCAGGGGTGATCGTCTGCGGCGGCGCCGATTATCCGCCGCAATTCGCCGTGGCGGTCAGCGCGCTTGCCGCGCAGCTCGACTGCCCGATCCTCGCCGAACCGCTGTCGAACCTGCGTTTCGCGGCCTACGATCGCAGCCGGCTGTGCGTGCGTTACGAAAGTTTCCTGCGCCCGCCGTCGCCGCTGGCCACGGCACGCCCCGAATGGCTGCTGCGCTTCGGCGCCTTTCCGGCCACCCGCACGCTGCAGGAGTGGCTGCGCGCGGCGGCGTCGGCGCTGCAGGTGGTGGTCACCCCGGACAGCCGCTGGCCGGACCCGCAGCACGCCGCCGGCAGGCTGCTGCAGGCCGATCCGGTCGCGGCTTGCCGGGCCCTGCTGGCCGGCGGCGGCCAGCCCGCGCCGGCCAGCTGGCGAGGCCTTTTTGCGCGCGCCGAGGCGGCTGCAGAAGCCGTGGCACGAGCCCACTGCGCGGGTGCCGCCGGGCGGCTGGCGCCCTGCGAAGGCACGCTGATTCCGGCGCTGCTCGAACGCCTGCCGGCGGGCCATCACGTCTTCTGCGGCAACTCGCTGGCGATCCGCGACCTCGACGCCTTTTCGGGCAGCGGCGACAAGCCGCTGCGCTTCTTCGGCAATCGCGGGGCCAGCGGCATCGACGGCAATCTGTCGACGGCCCTCGGGATCGCGAGCTCGGGGGCGTGCCTGGCGCTGGTCGGTGACTTGACCGCGCAACACGACTTGACCGCCCTGGCCGCTGCCAAGGGCCGCGACATCATCGTGGTGGTGCTCAACAACGGCGGGGGCGGCATCTTCGATTACCTGCCGGTGGCCGCCTTGCCCGAGTTCGAGCGCGGCTGGCTGACCCCGCAGACGGTCGACCTGGTCGCCGCCGCGCACAGTTTCGGCGTCGTCGGCGAGCGAGTGTGGTCGCTGGCCGAGCTCACCGCCAGCGTCGAGCGCGCGCTGCGGCGCGGTGGTGCGACGCTGATCGAAGTGCCGATCGACCGCCGGGCGAGTGTCGCCGCGCGCCGCGAGTTCTCGCGGCAGGTGACCGAGGTGCTGCTGTAGTATTCCCCTGCCCCCGTCATTGCGAGGAGGCGCAGCCGCGCCGCGTTTCTGCTCGGAGGTGGCTTGCGGTCGGGTCAGCCGCCGACGCTGTTCGTTGCTGTCGACAGCCCGACGTCGAAGCGGCCGCCGGCAGCCAGAACGGCTTCGAAACGGTCGAGTGGCAGCGGTCGCGAGAACAGGAAGCCTTGCTGGATGCTGCAGCCGTGGGCGAGGAGAAAATCAGCCTGTTCGCGGGTCTCGATGCCTTCGGCGACGACGCGCATGCCGAACTGCTTGCCGAGTTCGATGATCGACAGGGCGATGGCGGCGTCCTTGCCGCCGCGGGCGACGTCGGTGACAAGGCGCGGTCGATCTTCAGTTCATCGATCGGGAAGCGCTTGAGATAGCTCAACGACGAATAGCCGGTTCCGAAATCGTCGAGCGACAGGCTGAAGCCCCGCTCGCGCAAGCTGTGCAGCCGGATGATGGTGCGTTCGGCGTCGACCATCAGCAGCGACTCGGTCAGTTCAAGGACCAGTTGCCGGGGTGAAATGCCGACGCGGCGTACCGCGTCGGCGAGTTTCTCGGCGATGTCGTCCTGCTGGAAACTGGGGCTGGCCAGATTGACCGAGACGCGTACCGGGTCGAGTCCGGCGTTGGACCACTGTTTGAGGTGGCGTGCGGCAGCGGCCACCACCCAGTCGCCTAGGGCGACGATCAGCCCGCATTCCTCGGCCAGTCCGATGAACTGGCCCGGCGCGAGCAGGCCGAGGCGCGGATGCTGCCAGCGCACCAGTGCCTCGGCGCCGCTCATGCGGCCACTGGCGGCGTCGACCTTCGGCTGAAAATGCAGGCGCAGCTCGCCGTCGCCGATGGCTCGGCGCAGTTCGTTTTCCAGCTGCAGCTTGGCGCTGGCGGCGCTGTTCATCTCGTCGTCGAAGAAGCGGCAGTGCGCCGGACCGGCGCCCTTGGCGGCGTACAGCGCCTGCTCGGCGTGGCGCCACAGGTTTTCGACCGAATCCGCGTCGCGCGGGAAGACGGCGATGCCAATGCACGCGGTGAGCACCAGTTCGCGGCCATCCAACAGCAGCGGTCGGGAAACGCTGTGCAGCAGGCGTTCGGCGACCAGCGCGGCATCGCTGGCGACACGCACGTCGATGAGCAGCAGGGTGAATGCGTCGCCATCGATACGGGCGACCATTTCGGCGGGGCGCATCGGCGGATTGAGCGCCAGCAGGTCGCTTTCCCGGACCGAGAGTTTCAGGCGATCGGCAATCTGGCAGAGAAAACGATCGCCAGCGGCGTCGCCGAAGGCGTCGTTGACGCTCTTGAAATGATCAAGATCGAGATGCAGGAGTGCGCAGCTGCCCCGTGCGCGGCGCGTGCGCGCCAGTTCGACGGTGACCAGTTCGGTGAAGAAGCGCCGGTTGGCCAGTCCGGTCAGGCTGTCGTGCATCGCCAGATGCTCGATGCGGCGTTTGGCCTGTACCCGCTCGCTGATGTCCTGGGTGATGCCCTCGATCCTGACCATCCGGCCGGCGGCGTCCCTGACCGCCTGCGCCTGTTCGAGGACCTCGACCATCCGGCCGTCGAGACTTTCCATCGCGTAGCTCAGCCGGTAGGCCGTGCCATCGTGCAAGAGCGCCTTCCGTGCGGCATCGACCATTGTCTTGTCGCTGGCCCGCACACGGCTCAGGAAACGTTCCGGGGTGCCGCTCCCGGCGAGTTCGAGGTCGCCAAAAATACGGCGCAGTTCGTCGGAGCAGGTAAAACGCGCGTCATTCAACGACCATTGCCAATTACCCATCCGCGCCTGGCGCTGGGCCTGCGCCAGGCTGGCCTGGCTGCGTCTCACTTCGGCAAGGGCACGGCTCGCGCGCAGGGCGTAGCGTACGCGGTGGATCAATAGCGCCCAGTTGATCGGCTTGGTGACGAAGTCGGTGGCGCCGGCGGCATAGGCGCGTTCGATGGAATCGGTGTCGTCGAGCCCGGTGAGCATGACGATCGGCAGCCACCTGGCACGCGCGTCGCGGCGCAGCGCTGCGCAGACCGTGTAGCCGTCGATGCCGGGCATCATCACGTCGAGCAGGATGAGGTCGAATTCGTCGTCTTCGCAGGCGTGCAAAGCGGCCTCGCCGCAGTCCGCTTCGCTGACCTCGAAGCCGGCGTGACGCAGCGATTCGGCCGCCAGCATGCGCAGCATCCCGTCGTCGTCGACGAGCAGCAGGCGGCCGGTTCGTGCAGTGTCGTCCATCAGGCGTTCTCTTTCGCGGTTGCCTTCGGTGCCGCCGTGGTGGTGCGATATTGTGCCAGGCTGGCGGCGAATTCGCCGTAGCTGTCGCCGAGCCTGGATGGCCAGTCGCTGGCTGGCGAGCTGCCGGCGCGCAGCAACATCTCGAGCTGCCTGGCCTGCTCCGACAGGGCCAGCGCGCCGACTGTTGCGCTCGACGACTTGAGCGTATGCGCGCAGCGCTGCAGGGTGGTGATGTCGCCGCGCTCGCTGGCCCGTTCGATGGCCGCCAGGAGCTCGCTGGCATTGCTGGTGAACAGGTCGAGCACGCGCTCGGCGAAGGCCGGGTTGCTGCCGTCGGCGACCATCGGCAGCGCCTGCACGATAGCCGGGTCGAAAGCGGGTGGCGTGGGCGGCCGAGCCTCTTCGCTGGCGTCGCTGACGGTGACCGTTGCGCTCGCTGCCGCCTGACCGCTCGCGCCAGGCGCTGCCGCCACTTCCGCCGTCGCCGGCAGCGCGGGCAGGTTGCGCTCCAGTGCGGCGGCGAGTTGCGCCCGATTGATCGGTTTTGCCAGGTAGTCGTTCATTCCCGCGGCCAGGCACTGTTCGCGGTCACCGGCCAGAGCATTGGCGGTCAGGGCCACGATCGGGCACGGCGCACGGCCTGCCTGACGCTCGTCGGCGCGGATCTGGCGAGTCGCCTGGAAGCCGTCCATGACCGGCATCTGGCAATCCATCAGGATCAGGTCGTAGTTCCCGGCGTGTGCCGCAAGCACTGCTTGCGCGCCGTCGTGAGAACGGTCCACCTGGCATCCCAGGTTGGCCAGGATGGCGCCGGCGATCTCGCGATTGACCTCGTTGTCCTCGACGAGCAGCACGTGGCCGCCGAGCCGGCGCGCTTGCCGTGCAAGCGGCGCGGCCTGCGGCAGCGCTTGCGCGTGCCGCTGCACGCGCTGCCGGAACCAGAACGTCGAACCGTGCCCGGGCTCGCTTTCGAAACCGACCTCGCCGGCCATGCGGTGCGCCAGTTCGCGAATGATCACCAGCCCGAGACCGGTGCCGCCGAACTTGCGCGTCGTCGAATTGTCGGCCTGCGAGAAGGGGGCGAAGAGCTTCTCGCCGCTTTCCGGCGCGATGCCGACGCCGGTGTCGATGACCGCGTAGCACAGCAGGCAGTGCCCGCCATCGACGTTCGGCGAATCGCCGCCGCCGGCGGCGAGCTCGGCTCGGCATTCACAGGTCAGCGAGACGACGATCGAGCCGCGTTCAGTGAACTTCACGGCGTTGCTGAGCAGGTTGCTGACGATCTGCTTGATGCGGTAGGGATCGCCAAGGACGGCCGCGGGAACGTCCGGCCCGATCAGTGCGCTGAGCAGCACGCCCTTGGCCGAGGCCATCTCGCGAAAAGGTTGCACGACCTCCTCGACGAGTTGCCGCGGACTGAAGGCGATGAGCTCGATTTCCAGCCGCCCGGACTCGATTTTCGACAGGTCGAGAACGTTGTTCAGCAGGTGCAGCAGCGACTCCGCGGAAACGCGCAGCGTCTCGGTGTAGCGCCTTTGCTGCGGCGACAGCGACGTCTCGATGAGCAGGTCGGCCATGCCGATGACGCCGTTCATCGGTGTCCTGATTTCGTGACTCATGTTGGCCAGGAAGCGTGACTTGGCGACGTTGGCGCTTTCCGCCTGTTCCTTGGCCAGCCGCAGCTGCGCGGTGCGTAGTTCGACCTGATCCTCGAGTGTCGCCCGGTGCGCGGCAAGTTCATGGTCGCGCAACTGGACTTCACTGAGCATGACGTTGAAGCCGGCGATCAGGTCGCCGACTTCATCGTGCTGGTCGATCAACACCCGCTGGGAATAATCCTTGTCGGTGGCGACCAGGCGCATCGCCTGCCTGAGCGCCAGGATCGGCATCGAAACCGAACGCTGCAGGCGTGCGGCGAGGAGCAGGGCGACGGCGAAGGCGATCAGCGCGCCGGCCAGGACGACCAGCATGCGCCGGGTGATGTCCTGCCACATCGGCTCGAGGTCCGATTCGATGCTCAGCGTGGCGATGACTTCCCGGCCCTGGCGGATCGGGTACTCGATCTTCAGCGAGTTACTCCAGTAGTCGCCGGCGACGAGCGCGACGCTGGCGCCGGGACGCGTGGCCGCTAGCGCTGCCCGCTCGGCGGGGTAGTGCGCGAAAACCGTTCCGTCGCGCAGGGTGATCGAACCGCCGATGACCTCGGGGCGGGCGCGCAGGCCGGCCAGCGTTTCGCTGGCCGCGGGCGCGTCGGCGAAGGCGATCGCCGCGGTGCTGCTCGCGGCCAGAATCTCGGCCATGCCCGTGAGCTTGGCGAGTTCGGCCTCGCGGTTGTCGTCGATCTCCGAGCCGGCAAAGAGCAGGGTGCTGATCAGCAACCCGGCACCGGCGGTGAGGCCGATGATCAGCATCATTTTGTTCTTCAGCGGCAGATCGCGGAAACGCATCTCAGTTTTTCCCCCTGAAATCGGACAGGTTGCGGGCGAGCTTGAGGAGGTTGGAGCTGGCCCTCAGCTGTGCCTGCTCCAACGCCTGGCGATTGACTTCGAACTGCAGGCGTTGATCGGCGCGCACCAGGCCGATGGCGCCGCCGCCATCGATGAACGCCTCGGCGTCGCTGACCGTCAGTATCGGCTGTCCGCTGAGCGCGCGCAGCAACTGGCTCATCCGACGTTCTTCCGAATCGGCGATGAACAGGACCTGGCAGGGGCGCGCCTCGTCGATGCCCAGCAGCTGGCGCACGGCGACCGGGCGTCCCTGTACCTGGCGGCCTTCGTGGGCTTCCAGCGCGTTGCCGACCGCGCTGCGCCCGAGGGCGCAGATCAGCAGCGGTGCCGTGCGGTTCGCGAAGACGCGCTCCGGCCATTCGACGTAGCGCGCGAAATTGATCACGAACGCCGCCTTGGCCTGCGCTTCGGTGAGCGTGGTCTGGGCGCGAGCGCCGCCGGCAGCGACGATCATGGCGATCGCCAGCAGTCGGGCGAGCCAGCGCAGCAGCAAGGAGTTCACGCGTGCGGCCATCGAGTTGTCACTCTCGGAGCTCTCAGAACTGCCAACTTGCCTTGACGTAGACGCCGCGCTCGATTTCCAGCGCCTGCCCGGGCAGCAGGCTGGGGACGAACTCCGGGTGCTGGTTGTCGAGCAGGTTCTGGCCGACCAGCGACAGTTCCAGGTCGCGCGTTGGTCGCCACGCGTAGCGCAGGTCGAGGGTCGTGTAGGCGGGAATCGAGAACGGTACACTCCTGCCGCCGAGCTTGCTCACATAGCGCAGCCAGAGATCGAACTGCTGCCGGTCGGTCAAGGACATCGACGAACGCAGCGACCATTGATGCTGCGGGTCGCTGCTGTTGAATATCTGCGCGTTGGCGACGGAGACCGCGTCGCCACTGGTTGACGAGGTGCTCAGCGAGAGATAGCTGTAGATCGGCTGCAGCCGCCACCAGGGCAGCGGCGACCAGTCGACGGAGACCTCGACGCCATGGGTATGCGCCTTGATGCTGTTGTCGGGAGTGATCGTCTGCACGATATGCGGTGGCGGCGGCGAGAATTCGAAACTGCGCGCGCCGAGCACCGCCGAGCGCAGGTCGCCGTACTGGTTGTAGAAGGTGGCGACGTCGAGCGCCAGATTGGTCGCCAGGCGCTGCCGGTAGCCGAGTTCATAGGCGACGACGGTCTCCGTTTTCAGCTCGTGATCGTCCTGGACGTTGCGCGTCAGGATCGGCAAGGGCGACGGATTGCCCGGCGTACCGGGCGGCTGCACCGAGAGATCGATGTTGGCGTCGAGTTCGCCGCGCGAGGGGGTGCGCACGGCGCGGGCGACCGAGCCCCATACCGACTGGGTGTCGCTTGGCGTCCACATCAGGCGGGCGTTCGGCAGCGGCTGGTAGCCGGTGAAGTTGTTGGTTTCGAAGCGCACGCCGAGGATCATGCGCAGCGTATTCGGGAGCAGGGTGATGTCGTCGTGGACGAAGGCACTGGCCAGATTGAAGCTGCGATGGTCGGGCTGGAAGGAAATGATTCCCGCCGAGGCGATGCGGTCACCCGAGTAGCGGTAGCCGAGGCCCCAGAGCACGTCGTGGCGTTCGCCGACGAGCAGGCGATGCTGGAAATCCATGTCGATCGTGGTCCGGTCCTCCTTGAAAGCGCCGGGTACGTCGATCTGGCTGTAGTCGACATAGGCCTGCAGCGCGGCTTCGGAACCATCGTTCAGGGTCCATTCGCTGCGCCCGAGCAGGTGCGCTCCCTTGCCGGTCTGCTGCATGTCGGTGAGTCGCACGCCCTGCCGGGCAGTGACGTCGGGCACCTGCCAGCGATCGCCGGTATCGTTCGAATAGGCCTGGCCGCTGAGCATCACGCGCTGGCCGCTGGCGACGGACCAGTCGCCACGAAAGCCGACGCGCCCGGAGCGCCAGTAGTCGTTGCCCGAGCGACCGTCGCCGCTGACCGCCGTGTCGCGATCGAAGGCCTTGCCCCAGACGCGGTAGTGGCCATCGCCGGCCTCGCCGCCGTGGCGGAACGAGGCGAAGCCGCGTTCCTCGTTGCCCGCGCCGGCAACCAGCAGATTGCCCTGCGTGTCACGCGGCCGGCGGGTGATGATGTTGATCACCCCGTTGACCGCGTTGGCGCCCCACATCGCCGCCCCCGGCCCGCGGATGACCTCGATGCGTTCGATGTCTTCGAGGAGCGTGTCCTCGTTCTCCCAGAGGACGCCGGAAAAGAGCGGCGAGTAGATGCTGCGCCCGTCCATGAGTACCAGCAGCTTGTTGCCGAAGCGGTTGTTGAAGCCGCGCACGCTGACCGCCCAGCGGTTGTTGGCCAGGCGCGCCACCTCGACCCCCGGGGCCATGCGCAGCGCTTCGGGAATGCTCGTCGCTCCCGAGCGTTCGATGTCTTCGCGACTGATCACATAGACCGCCGCGGCCACGTCGTGCAGGCGCTCGCTCTTGCGCGAAGCGCTGGTCACTTCGACGCGCAGCAGGTCTTCGAGGCTGATGTCGAGCTCTTCCGGCGGCAGGGACTGGGCTGTGGCCTGGGCCACGAGGCCGAAAGCGGCGGCGAGCGCGAGCGCGAGGGCAGGGGTCAAGGTGGCGGGCTTGGCGGGCATGGTTGGGAATCCTCTCTGGTCGGGCATCAGCGACTGACACCTAGTTAACGGACAAGACCAGTCAGGCTTTAGGGCTTTCTTGCGGACTGCCGGCGCCGTGGCCGTCATTGCGGCAGCGGGCAAAAAAAACTGCCGCCCTCGCGGGCGGCAGTTGGATGCGCAAGCGTTGGCCGCCAGGCGGCGGCCCTGGCCTCAACCCTGGGCGGCGCTGAGTGCCTTCTGCAGTTGCTCGAGGGCCTTCGGATCCTCGATGGTCGTCAGATCGCCCGGGTCGCGACCTTCGGCGAGCGCCTGGATCGTGCGCCGCAGCAGCTTGCCAGAACGGGTCTTCGGCAAGACGCTGATGAAGTGCACGTGGCTCGGGCGGGCGATCGCGCCGAGGCTCGAGTCCACCTTCTTCATCACTTCCTTCTCCAGCGCCGCTGCCAGCTCCGGAGTGGCGATGCTGTCGGCGTTCTTGACCACGGCGAAAGCCATCGGCATCTGACCCTTGAGCTTGTCGGCGACACCGACGACGGCGACTTCGGCGATCGCCGCATGCCCCTGGATCGCCTCCTCGATCTCGCGCGTGCCGAGGCGGTGGCCGGCAACGTTGATCACGTCGTCGGTGCGGCCGAGGATGTAGTGATAACCGTCCTTGTCGGCGATGCCCCAGTCAAAGGAGGAGTACACCTGCGGCTCGTTGAAGAGCGTGAAGTAGGTGGACACGAAGCGGTCGTCGTCGCCCCAGACGGTCGACAGGCAGCCCGGTGGCAGCGGCGGCAGGATGCCGACGATGCCTTTCTCGTCCGGATCGCAGATGGTGCCGTCCTCGCGGAAGATCTTGAGGTTGTAGCCATAGACCGGGAAGCTTGGCGTTCCGAAGCGGATTTCCGTCTTTTCGACGCCGGGCATCGCCGACAGCATCGGCCAGCCGGTCTCGGTCTGCCAGTAGTTGTCGATCACCGGCAAGCCGAGTTCGCCCATCAACCATTCGTGCGTCGGCTGGTCGAGAGGTTCGCCAGCCAGGAACAGGTGCCTGAGCGACGACAGGTCGTACTTGTGCATGTACTCGGTGTCGTGCTTCTTGAGTACGCGCGCGGCAGTCGGCGCCGAGAACATGACGCTGACCTTGTACTTCTCGACGATCTGCCACCAGATGCCCGGATCCGGGCGCAGCGGCGTGCCTTCGTACATGATCGTGGCCATGCCGGCGAGCAGCGGACCGTAGACGATGTAGGAGTGGCCGACAACCCAGCCGATGTCGGAGGTGGCGAAGAAGGTCTCGCCGGCTTCGCCGCAGAAGATGTGCTTGATCGACGAGGTGAGCGCGACGGCGTAGCCGCCGGTATCGCGCTGCACGCCCTTCGGCTTGCCGGTGGTGCCGGAGGTGTACAGGATGTAGGAAGGATCGGACGATTCCAGCCAGGTGACCGGCACGTCGGCGTCCATGACCTTGGCGCGTTCGCTCGCGTAGTCCACGTCGCGACCGGCAACCTTGTTGAAGCCCTTGTCGATGCCGCGATCGACCATCAGCACTTTCGCCGGCTTCTTCTCCGCCAGAGAAATCGCTTCGTCGAGCAGACCCTTGTAGGGCACTGCCTTGCCACCGCGCATGCCGGCGTCCGAAGAGACGATGAGAACCGGTTCGGCGTCGTCGATGCGCGTGGCCAGCGACCCGGAGGCGAAGCCACCGAAAACGACCGAGTGGATGGCGCCGATGCGTGCGCAGGCGAGCATCGCGAAAGCGGCTTCGGCAACCATCGGCATGTACAGCAGGACGCGGTCGCCCTTGCTGACGCCGAGGTTCTGCATGATTGCCGCCATGCGCACCACTTCAGCCTTCAGTTCGGCGAAGGTATAGACCACTTCCTGGTCGGTTTCCGTCGAGATGAAGACCAGCGCGCGGTCGTTCGGCCGCTTTTCGGCGTGGCGATCGACGGCGTTGTAGCAAAGATTGGTCTCGCCGCCGACGAACCACTTGGCGAACGGCGGCCGGGAAAAGTCGAGTACCTGACTGAACGGCTTGTGCCAGTCAACGAGTTTGGCTTCTTCTCCCCAGAAGGCGTCTGGATTGTCGATTGATTTCTTGTGAAACTCTTGGATTGTCGTCATGAGACTCCCTCGTCCAAAATTCATACCAGTGCATCAATGGAAACTACGCCTGCCGGGTGTCTTGGACCTAGTGCTCCCGGTCACGCGTCCTTTTTCGGAGCTCTGCCAAAGGCAGACCCAACTTCAATTCCCTTTCCAGTAGCTCCAGAAAGGGCAGTACTTCGTTGCCCAACTGCAGGAGATGCGGGATCACCGCGCTCTCGTGTCCGGCCTTGATCAGGTCGATGGCGTGGCCCAGCCGCGGTGCGGGCTGTCGGCTGGACGACCTGTCACCGCAGGCGACGACGCGATTGCCACCCGCCTCTTGCGCCGTCTTGAGGCGTTGAGCGGCCAGGGTGAGCAAGGACGACGCCGAGTTTAGACGATCGACCGGGGTATTTGCCACCCCGACGCTGACCGACAGGTTCAGGCGCTTGCCGTGCACCGCGATATTGGCCACTGCGAAGGCCTCGCGAAGGCGATTGGCAAAGGCTTCGCAGGCCGGGTAGGGGGTGCCTGGCGAAACCACCGCCAGGTCGCTGCCCGAGTAATGGCCGAGGCTGTCCTCCTTGCGCACCTTGGTGGCCAGCATACTCGCGAAACGCTTGTGCAACTCCTTGACCAGATCTTCGCCGTGCTCGTTGCGCAGCGCGTCGAAGCGGTCGAAGCCCATGATCAGAATGCTCACCGGACTTTCGTGTCGCAGGGCATAGGACATCGCCTGCGCCGCCTGTACTTCGACGCGCTGGCGGGTCGGTAGTCCGGTATCGGGATGCTGGGCATCGCATTCGGGGTTCTCGCGCAGTTCGTTCTGCGCCTGGGCCAGGCGCAGCACCGAGTCGATGCGCGCCAGCAGCTCGCTGGCGCCGATGCCGCCGGCGATGAAGTCGGATGCGCCGAGCGCGCGCGCACGCGCATTGGCCGCCTCGTCGTCGCCGGCAATCATCAGCACCGGGATCTGACGCAGGCGGGCCAGACGCGACGAGCGCAAACGCGCCAGCAGACCGTCGCCATCGAGTACCGGCATGGACATCGACAAGGCGCTGATCACCAGCTGGATCGAAGGGTCGATGACCAGCGCCTGCCAGCCCCCTTCGCCGTCGACCTCCTCGCGGAAGTCGTAATGGTCGCGAATGAGCTGGATGAACTGCGTCCGGACGATCCGCGATTCATCGACGATCAGGATGCGAGGCCGTTGCTTCGGGGTGTCCATCGAGGTGCGCCTGATGTCCAGATCAGCGCCTCAGTTCTCGCCCACATTGACCACTACCCGGCCATGTGCGCGACCCTTGAGGAAGTCGTCAAAGACATTGGGCAGCTCGTCGAAGGCGATGCTGCGCGTCATTGCGTGCAGATGCTGCGGGCGCAGGTCGCTGGCCAGACGCTGCCAGACGCCGCTGCGGTAAGGCTCGCCGATGTAGCCGGAATCGATCCCCAGCAGGCAGGCGCCGCGCAGGATGAACGGCATCACCGTCGTCGGCAACGACGGGCTTGCCGCCAGACCGATGCTGGCGATCGTTCCGCCCTGCCTCATGGCGCTGACGATCCAGGCGAGCACGTCGCCACCGAGGTTGTCGACGGCTCCCGCCCAGAGCGCCTTGTCGAGTGGGCGGATGCGCGACAGGTCGAGCGCCGAACGGAACATCACTTCTGTCGCACCCAGGCTCTTGAGATAGTCGGCTTCGCTTTCCTTGCCGGTCAGTGCGGTGACCGAATAGCCGCGCCGGGCGAGCATGTCCACGGCCAGACTGCCGACCCCTCCGCTGGAGCCGGTGACGATCACCGGACCCTTGCTCGGCGCCAGGCCGTTTTCTTCCATGCGCACGATTCCCAGTGCCGCGGTGAAGCCCGCGGTACCCAGGGCCATCGCTTCGTACAGCGATAGCCCGGCGGGCAGGGGAACGACCCATTGCGCCGGCACCCGGGCGAATTCGGCGTAGCCACCGTGGTGTGCGACCCCGATGTCGAAGCTGGTGGCAATGACCGCATCGCCGATCTCGAAGCGCGGGTCGCTGCTCGCGGCGACGGTTCCCGAGAGGTCGATGCCGCCGACGCACGGGTAGCGACGGATGATGCGGCCGGCACCGGTCGCGGCCAGGGCGTCCTTGAAGTTGACGCTCGAGTGGGCGACCTTGATGGTCACCTCGCCGGCGTCTAGTTGTGCGTCGTCCATGCTCACGAAGTCGCTTCTGGTGACACCTTCGTGCTCATCGATCAAGTAGGCTTTGAATGGACTCATGAGTGTTCCACGCGTTGGGGAAGGACTGCGTTGGGCACGACCCGTTGCGCACAACGCCGGGGCAGCGCCAGGGACAGCCGGCGATTATAAACACAAAGCCGAGCGCCCTCGAACGAACGCCGACGCCCTCACCGCGGCCGGCATCGGGCGTGCTGTGAGTGGCGCCGACGAGACAAGCAATATACCGCGTTTGTTCCCCTGCCCACGTGTGCAGTGCAGCAAAGCCAGGAGACTGATTTTTCGACGATATATCTGTTAATTTAACCGTTTGCGGTGCTTTCCTCGATCACTTTCCCGAATAGTTGTTGATCGATAGGGGGTTTACAGTGTGACTTTTTTCACATAAATTCCGTCCCTATGCTCAGAAAACACCTCCTCGCCCCCCTTTTCGCCGCCGCGCTGATCGCTCTCCCGGGTGTCGGTTCGGTCCACGCCAACGAACTGCACAGGCTTGCGGAAGATGCGTCGTTCTTCGAGCGCTACACCAACAGTGCTCAGGATCTGATTCTCAAGGGACTGGAACTGATCGGCATCAACTACCGCATGGGCGGTACCAATCCCGATCTCGGTCTTGACTGCAGCGGTCTGGTGCAACTCGTTTTCAAGGAGGCCATCGGCATCCTGCTGCCGCGCACGGCGCGGGAGCAAAGCGAGGTAGGGTCGGTGATTGATCGCCAGGAACTGAAAGCCGGTGACCTGGTTTTCTTCAACACCATGCGCCGCACCTTCTCGCATGTCGGTATCTATCTCGGCGACAACCGCTTCCTGCACGCACCGCGTGCCGGCGCCGAAGTGCGCATCGAGGATATGCGCCAGAGCTACTGGATCAACCGCTATAACGGAGCGCGCCGCCTGCTGGCTCGCTAGACGAAGCTCGCGGAGCACCCTCTGACGACGCATTGCGTCGTTTTTTTTCGTCATTTATCAAGAACGATTCGCATTTACACTGCGTTGTTCGCCTGCTATTATTCGCCGGTCACACTATTTATTCGCATATTTATCAAGGGAGATATGGCATGAAATTGATCTTTTCGCGGTCGCTGCTGACCCTCGCCGTGGCGATTTCTGCCCTCGGGAGCAGCGTGACCCAGGCTGAGGAGAAAGTGCTCAATCTTTACTCGGCGCGGCACTACCAGACCGATGAAGCCCTGTACGAGGGTTTCACCAAGCAGACCGGAATCACCATCAAGCGTATCGAGGGCAAGGAAGACGAGCTGCTCGAGCGGATCAGGAACGAGGGCGCGTACAGTCCGGCAGACGTCCTGCTCACCGTCGACGCCGCCCGTCTGTCCGCCGCGCACGAACTCGGGCTGTTCGCCGCCGTCCAGTCGCCGACGCTCGAGGCGCGCATTCCGGCCAACCTGCGCACCGTCGATTGGTTCTCGTTTTCGACCCGGGCGCGCGTCATCGTCTATGCCAAAGGCGTCGTCAAGCCCGAGCAGGTGCAGACCTACGACGATCTGGCCAATCCACGCCTGAAGGGACAGGTCTGCTCGCGTTCGGGATCACATCCCTACAATCTGTCACTGATGGCGTCGATCATCGCGCACCAGGGCGAGAGCAAGGCCGAGCAATGGGCGAAGGGGGTGGTGGCCAACTTCGCGCGCGCGCCCAAAGGCGGGGATACCGATCAGATCCGGGCGGTGGCCGCTGGCGAATGCGCGGTGGCGGTCTCGAATACCTACTATCTGGCGCGGTTGATGCGCTCGGACAAGCCCGAGGATCGCCAGACGATGGAAAAGATCGGCGTCGTCTGGCCTGACCAGCAGAGCTACGGCGCCCATATCAACGTTTCCGGTGGCGGTGTGCTCAAGCACGCGCCGCACAAGGACGCGGCGCTCAAGTTTCTCGAGTACCTGGCCAGCGACCAGGCGCAGCGCTATTTCGCCGACGGCAACAACGAGTGGCCGGTGGTGGTCGGGATCAAGATCGACAATCCGGCGCTGGCTGCGCTCGGCAAGTTCAAGGCCGACCCGCTGCCGGTCGGCTCGCTGGCCATGTATCGCGCCAAGGCCCAGATCATTTTCGATCAGGTCGGCTATCGCTGAGCGACGCGCTCGCGCTGCCCGCCAGCTTGAGGCGAAGGCCGTCGTCGCCGGTTCAGCGGTGGCTGCGTGAGATCTGGCGCGACAGCGCGATCAGCGGCAGAAGTCCAACGACGACGATGGCCAGCGACGCGCTGGCCGCTTCCGCGAGACGCTCGTCCGAAGCGAGGGTGTAGGCCTGGGTCGCCAGGGTGTCGAAATCGAAAGGGCGCATCACCAGCGTCGCCGGCAGTTCCTTCATGACGTCGACGAAGACCAGCAAGCCTGCCGTGAACAGGCTGCTGCGCAGGATCGGCAGGTGCACGCGGCGCAGCGTCGCCCCTTGCCCGAGTCCCAGACTGCGTGCCGCATCGTCCATGTTCGGCGTGATCTTCGCCAGGCTGGTGCTCACTGCCTGCAAGGCGACGGCCAGGAAGCGTACCAGGTAGGCGTAGATCAGCGCCGCGATCCCGCCGGTGAGCAGCAGGCCGGGGTTGCTGCCGAACCAGTCTTGCCACTGGCCGGCGAGCCAGATGTCCAGCCGGCTGACCGGGATAAGGACGCCGACGGCGATCACCGAACCCGGAACGGCGTAGCCGAGGCTGACCAGGCGGTTGAGTGCGCGGGCCGGCAGGCCTTTCGCCAGGCGTGCGCCGTAGGCGAGCAGCACGGCCAGCGAGACGGCGATGGCGGCGGTCAGCCCGGCGAGAACGAAACTGTTGCGCACCATGACGAAGAAATGCTCGCCAAAGCGCGCCTCGCCGTTGGCCAGCGCCAGTCGCAGCAGGAGGCCGGCCGGCAGCACGAAGCCGATGGCCAGCGGCAGTGCGCACAGCGTGCTTGCCAGCCAGGCGCGCCAGCCGAGCAGGCGCTGGCCGGAGCGCGGGCGGTTCCGTCCGGTGGTGTTGTAGAAACGCGAACGGCCGCGCGAGATGCGTTCGATCAGTAACAGCAGCGTCACGAAGCCGAGCAGCGCCGCTGCCAGTTGTGCTGCGGCAATGCGATCGCCAAGCGAGAACCAGGCGCGATAGATGCCGGTGGTGAAAGTCTGGACGCCGAAATAGGAGACCGTTCCGTAATCGGCGAGCGTTTCCATCAGCGCCAGCGCCGCGCCGGCGGCGACTGCCGGCCGGGCCAGTGGCAGCGAGACACGAAAGAAGCTGCGCCAGGGTCCGAGACCGAGTGTCCGTGACGCTTCGAGCATGCCGCTGGCACGCTCGATGAAGGCCGTACGGGTAAGCAGATAGACGTAGGGATAAAGGACGAAGACGAACATGCCGACTGCGCCGCCAAGGCTGCGCACTTCCGGAAACCAGTAGTCGGCCTTGCTCCAGCCGAAAGACTCGCGCAGGAAAGTCTGCAGGGGACCGACGAACTGCAGGAAGTCCGTGTATACGTAGGCCAGAACGTAGGCCGGCATGGCCAGCGGCAAGACCAGTGCCCATTCGAAGACGCGCCGACCGGGAAACGAATGCATGGTCGTCAGCCAGGCCGTGCCGACGCCGACGACAACGACGCCCACCCCGACGGTCAGGCACAGGACCAGCGTGTTGGCGATGTAATCCGGCAGGACGGTCGTCGCCAGATGCGACCAGGTCGCGCCGGTGCCGCCGCTGAGGATATTGGTCAGCACGCTGGCCACCGGCAGGGCGACCAGGGCGGCGACGGTGGCCGAAACGACGAGCAGGGGGTTGAGCGGTGAGCGGATCATGATTCAAGCGCGTAAATGAGAATTATAATTGACCAGCACCCGCTTTCGGCCGGCTCCTGGCCGCTTCACGCAGAGCAAGGCGTCGGCACGCGGCAAGAACCCACTCTCCACTCTTCCCCAGGCGGCGATGGCCCATCTCGAACTCGAAGGAATCGTCCAGCGCTACGGCTCGCACACCGTCGTCGATGGCGTCGGCTTCAGCGTTGAAACCGGCACCATCGCCTGTTTGCTCGGCCCGTCGGGTTGCGGCAAGACGACCCTGCTGCGCTGCATCGCGGGCTTTGAAGCGATCGCCGCGGGCGAGATTCGCGTTCAGGGCCGGGCCGTCAGCCGCTCTGCTTGGCGAGTGCCGCCCGAGAAGCGCGAGATCGGCATGGTTTTCCAGGACTACGCGCTTTTTCCCCATCTGAGCGTCGCCGCCAACGTCGGTTTTGGGCTTTCCGGACTGGCCGCCGGGCAGCGTCGGGATCGCGTCGCCGAACTGCTGGCGACCGTTGGTCTTGACGGTCAGGGTGGCAAGTACCCGCATGAACTCTCGGGAGGGCAACAGCAGCGCGTCGCGCTGGCCCGCGCGCTGGCGCCGCAGCCGCAACTGCTGCTGCTCGACGAACCGTTCTCCAATCTCGACGTCGGGCTGCGCGAGCGCCTGTCACTCGAGGTGCGCGACATTCTCAAGAGTCAGAACATTACCGCCGTGCTGGTTACCCACGATCAGCACGAAGCCTTTGCCATGGCCGACGAGGTGGGCGTCATGGCCGCTGGCATCATTCAGCAATGGGACAGTCCGTATCGTCTCTACCACCAGCCGGTCAATCGCTTTGTCGCCGATTTCGTCGGGCAGGGCGTCTTCATGGCCGGCACGGTCATCGACGAACGGCGCGTGCAGGTCGAACTTGGCGTTCTCGAATCGCGTCTGCCGCTCGAATGCAGCCAGGGCTGCGGAGCCTGTGGCAAGGGTTGCGGTGTCGAAGTCCTGCTGCGTCCGGACGACATTGTTCACGACGACCGCAGCGAACTGCTTGCCGAAGTCCGCCTCAAGGCTTTTCGCGGTGCGGAAATCCTCTACACCCTGCAGCTGGCGAGTGGCGTCGAAGTCCTGTCGCTGGTGCCCTCGCATCACAACCACGCCATTGGCGAGCAAATTGGTATCCGCCTCGACGTCGATCACGTCGTCGCCTTCAAGACGCCGATCCACAGCCTGGCGCCCGTCGCGCTGGGCATTCAATTCCATCGATGATTCCCTGGCTCGAGGGCAAGGCTCCGTTCCCGGCGCTGGAATCGGCGCTGCTCGAGCCCAACGGCCTGCTCTGTGCGGGCGGTGACCTGTCGCCGCAACGCCTGCTCAACGCCTACCAGCACGGCATTTTTCCCTGGTACGCGAGCGGCGAGCCGATCCTCTGGTGGAGTCCGGATCCACGCATGGTGCTCGACCCTGCCGCCTTCCGCATTTCGCGCTCGCTGCGCCGCTGCCTGCGTGCCGGCCGCTACCAGGTGACGCTGGACCGAGACTTTGCGGCGGTCATCCGCGCCTGCGCCGAAGTGCCGCGCGCCGGTCAGGACGGGAGCTGGATTTCGCGCGCGATGCAGCACGCCTACGGCGAGCTGGCGCAGCTCGGCTTCGCGCATTCGGTCGAGACGTGGATCGACGGGCGGCTGGTGGGAGGACTCTACGGAATCGCCATCGGGCGCATGTTCTACGGCGAATCGATGTTCTCGCAGGCGACCGATGCCTCCAAGATCGCCGCCGCGCACCTCGCCCGCTTCCTTGAGGGGGAGGGCTACGGCATGATAGATTGCCAGATGAAGACCGCTCACCTGGCGTCTCTGGGCGCGCGTGAAATTCCCCGTGCCGAGTTCATGGCCCGCTTGCGCGCGCTGGTCGCCGTGCCCTGGCAGCCCGGCCGATGGCCGGTCGACGGCGCCAGCCAACCCTGGAGCTAGCTGCATGGCGCGACTCAATGACTCCGACCTGCCCTTCTCGCTGCTGCAGTTCTACGCCACAGCCCCTTACAGCTGCAGCTATCTGGCCGGTGAGCGTGCGCGATCGCAGGTCGCCGCGCCCAGCCACCTGATCACCAGCGAGGTCTACGCCGAACTGGTGCGCAGCGGCTTTCGGCGCAGCGGCATGTTCACCTATCGGCCGAAGTGCGACCACTGCCAGGCCTGCATTCCGGTACGTATCCCGGTGCAGCTCTTTCAGCCCAACCGCAGCCAGCGGCGCAGTGTGCGCATGCACGCCCGGCTGCAGGCGCGTGAATTGCCGCTGGCCTTCAATGAGCAGCACTATCGGCTCTACCTGCGTTACCAGTCGGCGCGGCACGCGGGCGGCGGCATGGACGAGGACAGCCACGACCAGTACGCGCATTTCCTGCTGCAGAGTCGCGTCGACACCCGCCTGGTCGAATTCACCGAAAACGGCGTCCTGCGCATGGTGAGCATCCTGGACGTGCTCAACGACGGTCTGTCGTCGGTCTACACGTTTTACGATCCGGACGTTGCTCCGGCCAGTTTCGGCACCTACAACATCGTCTGGCAGATCAGCCAGTGTGCGGCCAACAAGCTTCCGTACCTGTACCTCGGCTACTGGATCCGCGCCAGCAGGAAGATGTCCTACAAGGCCAACTTCAAGTCCATCGAGGGCTTGTTTGACCGCCAGTGGGTCGATCTGCACGCGCGCCTGGCGGAGCCGCCTGACCGGCCAGCCCCGGCGGCGAGCGCTCCTGCCGACGACTGACGACTGCGCATCGAGCGGGGTATGGTCTCAGCGCTGCGCGTGCCCTCGTTGCAGGCTGGCGGGCGCTTCGCTGTCGTTGTTCAGCACCTCGAACAGGGTGGCCATGCCCTTGGCCGCGTGCTCAAGCGCCTTGCCGTCCTGCTCGCTGACTTTGCCGGGAGCGCTCTGGATGCGCTGCGCGATGTCGAGAACGCGCTCGCCGTGCTGTAGCAGGCGGCCGCGGATGGCGTTGAGCAGGTGCAGTTTGGCGATTCCCGCGCTGCGCAGGTCGTGCATCGCCTGGTCTTTTTCCTCGTCGCTGTTTGCGGCAGCGAGTTCGCGCCGCGCGTTCACCTCGGCCATCGCCTCCTTCCACCATCCCATGAACGTCGCCCGGTGGTCGACCAGCGCGTTCAGCGATTCGCCCATGGCGTTGATTTCGTCGCGGCCGTTGCTGACCGTCGGAACGCGGCGGGTGGGGCTGCCGTAGGCCAGGTCGTCGAGCAGTCCGGCCATCAGCCGAACGCGACGCACGATACGCAGGGTGATCAGGACGGCGAAGAGCACACCGAGAGCGACGGCGCAGGCGACGACGATCAGGCTGAGCCGCGCACTGGCTTGCGACGATGCAGTGATTTCGGCGACGCGGCGGGCCATCGTCTGATTGGCCTGGTCCACGTTCCGTTTCACCAGCGGCGCGACAAGGCCGGCGGCGGCGCTCATCTCGCGGCTCAGCGTGCCGATGCTGCCACTCTGGGCGACCAGCGCCAGGAAGTCCCGCTGATAGTCCTGCAGCAGTCCGGTGAGCAGCGCCTTGTCGGCATCGGCGATCAGCGAGCGGGCAATCTGCGCGCGTATCGCGTCGGCGATTTCGACGACCATTGGCGGGTATGTTTCATCGCCGCGTAGCAGGAAGTCCTTTTCGCGTCGCCTGAGTTGCAGGACGCTGGCTTCCAGCTTGGGCACATGATAGGCGTTCAGCATCGCCTCGATGCGGTGTGCGGCGTCACGGAACGGCCCCTTGCCGCCGGCGACGTTGCCGGCCTTGAGGGCGCTGTCGGCGTAGGGCTCGAAGCTCGTTGCGTAGGCCGTCAGTTCGGCCAGCAGTTTCGCGCGGATCGCGTCGTTGAGGCCGGACGTCTCCACCTGCTCGCGGAACTCGGCGATCAGCGTGCGCACCCGTTCGCGGTAGGCAGCGTCCTGGCGCAAGGCCAGATCCTTCTCGCTGCGGCGGATCTGCAGGAGCAGGGTATACAGTCGGTCCACGTTGTAGTTGGCGGCAAGTTCGTGGAGGCGATGCACCTTGTCGCGGAAGGCTCCCTGCAGGCCGGAGTTCTCGTCCAGTCCCATGACCCGCCAGGCGTTGGCGACGGCGTGGAAACGTTCCTGATAGGTGGTGAGCAGGCTTTGCAGCGCCGTGGCAGTCTGCCGGGAATCCTGGTCGACCGCGGCCAGCGCCGCCACCTTGTCGTTCAGCGCCTGCAAGCGCTGGTCGGTTTCTTCGGCAAAGACTTCCTGATGCTCGATAAGGAAGCCTTTCTCGGCGTCACGCACGGCGGCCAGCTCGATCTCGATTTCCAGCGCCAGGGATTTTCGCACTTCGAAAACCTGTAGTTGGCGGTAGTCGCCGAGCACCGTAGCCAAGGTCTGATGGTAGTGCCAGACGACGCCGATAAAGAGCAGGCCGACGAGGGCAAAGGCGAGGCCGATCTTTTCACCGATGCGCAGTTTGCTGAACCACTTGTCCACGTCTGTCTCCTTTGCTGTGTTCGGACCCGTCGCGGTCCCCGGGCGGCCGGTGAGCGCGTCGTCCGCGACGACGCCTTTGGCGCACGCGACGGGCAGATTGTAGGCAGCGCTTGTGTCGAAAGCATGACGGTCAGCAGCGCTTCACGCCCGTCTGCGGCCTCGCATGGCGGTGCCCCGGCGGCCGGCGCCGGGCAGAATGAATGGTGTTATATTCGTCGCCTGTGAGCAGAGGAGTGGCGATGGATCCGGACGTCGTTTACACCAAGACGGCCAGGGGGCTCGACGAGATCAAGTGGCGCCGACACAAGCTGCCGGCGCGCTTGCGAGCGCTCCTGATTACCATCGACGGAAAGGCCACCGCGGCGGCGCTGGTGCGCCGCTTCTCGTCGCCCGCCCAGGCTGCCGCGGGCATTGCCGGCCTGCTCGCCTGTGGTTTCATCGAAGTGGCTGCGCCGGCTGGCGGCGGCGTATCGGCCGATGCGTTGCGCGCGGCAAAGCAGTTCATGCTGAACAGCATGCTCGCCACTCTCGGTCCGGACGCGGATTACTTTGCGGCCAGTATCGATTCGGCGCGAAGTCGCGAAGAGCTTTCCGGCCTGGCGTCGGAGTTACTCGACGTGGCGCACGCCAAAGGCCACGACAGCGCTGCCGACGCCTTCATCGCCGGACTTCGCGACTTCGGCATCGTCCACAGCGCTGACCGGCCTTCGCCGAGCGAGCCCTCGGCGCCAACAGGCGGCAGCTGAAACTGCGCCGAAGGGCGCACTTTCTGCACCCTTCGCGCAGCGAGTACAGACTAGCAGCGATAGACCCCTGCCGCGCAACGGCGCACGGTGCGACGTGCGACACCGGCGTAGCTTACCGGGGTGAGCGGCCGGCCGACGACGGCTTCGGCGCTCGGGACGACGCCGTGAATCCCCGGAATCGCGAGCTGTTCGCCCACTTCAGATCCGAGAACAACGATGGCCGTGGCGATCACGAAAATTGCAACTGGTCTCAGCCTGCTCATTTGCTTGCTCCTTTGGTGAAGTGTTCGGGCAGGTCAGCCGTGCCTTTGAGATCCTCAAGCTCGACCTTGCTCGCCTTGCTCGTATTCCTGAACTCGAAACCACTGGCCTTGACCGCCTTCCCGTCCTTCCAGTTGCTGAACTGGATACTGTAAGCCGGGCCATTCGGCATGCTCTTGGATGTGATCACATAACGGCAGGGATACGGCTTTTCGCCCTGCGCGATCCAGATCTGCCAATCGACGTCCTTGCTGCGAAAAGCCAGCGAATCACATTCGACGCCGCCGATCACGCCACTGCCGAGATCCTTGATGTCTTCGACACCCTCCATCAGCATCGCGTACGAATTCGTCAGCAGGAGGTCTGCCGCGGGGAGGGGGCGGTCGTATTTTTCCCGCATCACGTCAATCAGATGATCGATCGACCCCGGTATCTCGACCTGCGTATAGGCGTTCAGGTTCTTGCCGAGAATGGTCAGCGTTTTTCCGTCGAACGACATGGCGACATCGGCGAAGCCGCCGGCGCGCGTCGCGTGAATCTTGTCGGGCCGCTTGACGACGACCTTGCCCGAACTCGCGAGCCCGAGAATCTGGTCTTCCGGGGTGACCACCTCGAGGGTGGCGTCGTAGCTGAACGACAGCGCCTGTTGCCCGGCCAGGTAATCGGACATCGCCTTGAGCAGGCGCTTGGCATCCGCTTCGTCGGCGCGCGCGCTGGTCGATAGCCCAATTCCGAGCGCCACGGAAAGGGCAAGAACGGAAAAGCTGCGCACGGAGAAACTGAACGGTTTTCGTACATCTTGATTCATTGGCGGCTACCTTTCTGAATAACTGATCCCGCGTCCGGAAGTGTAACGGGTGGCTTAGTCTAGCGTGAATCGAGCGGCATTGCGGCGGCAGTGATTGCTTGCCCGTTGCTCAGGCGCCACGCCAGTGGCGAGACGCGCATCCAGCGCTTGAAGGCATGGGTGAAGGCACTGGCGCCCGAATAGTCGAGTACCGCCGCGATGTGTCCAAGGGGCAGATCGGTATGGCAGATCAGGCGCAAGGCGAGACTGCAGCGCGCTTCGTCGAGCAATTCCCGGTAGGTGCTTCCCTCGCGTTCGAGCAGGCGGTTGAGTCGGCGCGGGTTCATCGACAGCTCGGCGGCGACGCGAGCGAGCGAACAGCGGCGCAGGACGACCATCGCCTGCACCACGCGACGGGTCTGCGCGACGAAGTCAAGGTCGTTCCGGTCGTGGATGCTTGCCAGCTGCTCCTGCAGTACCTTGAAGCGCCCGGGGTCGGCACCGGCGACCGGCAGGCTGAGATTGCTGGCGGCAAAGACCAGCGACGAGCTCTCGGCGTCGAATTCGATCGGGCACTGAAAAACCTGCTGATACGGCCGCAGGTTCTCCGGGCGGCGGCGTGAGAGCAGTACCGCGCGCGCCCTCCACTGCGCTCCGCAGAGCAGGCGCATGATGTTCTGGGCGATGACCAGTGTGCCGTCGTAGATCTGGTCGACACCGGCGATCGGTCCGGCGAACAGGGTGTAGCCAAGGGTGGCGGTATCGCCATCGATCGTTCGTGTGGCGATCCCCGCACGGTCGTGCAGGTGCAGCAGATTCTGCAGGTGGGCCAGTGCCGTGCCGACATCCGCGCAGTGCGGCAGCAACTCGCCGACCATGCCGAGTGACGATGCCCCTTGCGCGCGGCCGAGAAGCAGGGCGAAATGCGGGCAGCCGGTCAGCGCGGCGCAGCGTTCGAGCAGTTCGCCCGCGCTGTGCGGCGAGATGATGTTGTTGGGGTCGGTAAACAGATCCCTCGCCACGCCGACGCTGGCGAACAAGGCGTCGGCGTCGACGGCATGGTGCTCGATCGCCTGCGCAATCTGCGTCAGCGGGCCGACGCGCATGAAACCTTCGGGAACATCGCCGTAGGCTTTCTTGAATTGTTCCATTTCCTGGCCATCCCTGGTGGTGAGTGTTCGCAGGCAACACGCGAAGCTGTCGCAAATTATCAAGCAAGTCGGTACGGAAGCGTCGACAATCGCCCCCTTTCGTCGGCTTGGCGATCGCCGCCTGTCCTGCCCGCGTTCTTCGGTTGCCTCGTTCTTATTGAAAGGAGCTGCACATGCGCAAGTTCATCTCCGGGCTGGTGGTGATGGCCACGCTCAGTTGCATGGGAAGCGCAAGTCTGGCGGCGCAGGAGGCCAGTGAGCTCGCCGAGGTCAAAGCGGTCGTCGAGGAAGCCTACCTCTACGGCTTGCCGATGATCGTCGGCTACAAGGTGCAGTACGACTACTTCATCGACCGCGACTCGGGCCAGTTCAAGGCGCCGGTGAACACCCTGCACAACGAAGCGCGGGTCTACACGCCCAAGGACACGGCGATCAGCACGCCGAACAGCGACACGCCCTACTCGATGGTCATGCTCGATCTGCGCGCCGAGCCGATGGTGCTATGCATGCCGAAGGTCGAGCCGGCACGCTACTACGATGTGCAGCTGGTAGACCTGTACACCGACAACTATGCGTATATCGGCAGCCGCGCCACCGGCAATGACGCTGGCTGCTACCTGGTCGCCGGGCCCGACTGGAAGGGCACGGCGCCTGCCACGGTGGCCAGGACCTTCCGCAGCGAGACACAGTTCAGCCTGGCCATCTACCGCACCCAGCTGTTCAACGCGGCGGACATGCCGAACGTCAAGAAGGTCCAGGCCGGCTACCAGGTCAAGTCGCTGTCCGCCTTCACCGGCGGCGCCAAGCCGCCGGCGGCGCCGGCCATCCAGTGGCCGGCCGTCAAGCCCGACGCCTTCACGACCGAGTTTGTCACCTACCTGAACTTCCTGCTCCAGTTCTGCCCGCCTAGCGGCTCAGCCGAGGTGGAGAAGCCGATGCGCGAGCGCTTTGCCAAGGTCGGAATTGGCGCTGGAGTCAAGCCTTCGGCTGAACCCATGACAGCGGCGCTCAAGGAGGCAACGGGCGCGGCGATCAAGGCCGCGCTGCACAAGATCGGGCAGACTGCAGAGAGCATCGGCAAGGACGTCAACGGCTGGCATATCGGTGCCGCTGCCGGCAGCCGCGACTTCTATAACGGCAATTGGGCGTTGCGCGCAGCCGCCGCCAAGCTCGGTATCTACGGCAACAGCGAGGCCGAGGCGGTCTACCCGTTCACCCGGCACGACGCCAACGGCATCGTCGCCGACGGCTCACGGCACACCTACCAGATGACCTTCGCGCCCGGGCAACTGCCACCGGTGAACGCCTTCTGGTCGATCACCATGTACGACGGGCGCACGCAACTGCTGATCGCCAACCCGATCAAGCGCTACCTGATCAACTCGCCGATGTTGCCGGCGCTCAAGAAGAATGCCGACGGCTCGATCACGGTGTATGTTCAGAAGGATTCGCCGGGCAAGGACAAGGAAGCGAACTGGCTGCCCGCGCCCGCCGGACCGATGTTCATCGTCATGCGCCTGTACTGGCCGACGACCGAGGCGCCGTCGGTGTATCCGCTGGGTGAGGGCCGCTGGAAGCCGCCGGCCCTGGTGCCGGTGCAAAACCTCAACGCGCTGGGCGTGCGGCGCTTCGGCGACAAGTCGGTCGAGAACATCGTGCGCACCGACACGCGCTACGGCAACGACCCGCTGTTCCAGGGTCCACGCGGCTGGGGCTACTGGAACCATCTCGAATACCCGCGCCCGATCCAGAACCCCAACCTGTGGCCCGACTGGCAGTCGACCTATTTCATCGGCCGGATGGCCATCCCCGACGGCGCCAGCGTCAGCTTCAAGTACCGTTACCCGCATGCGCGCTACTTCCAGTTCGCGCTGTACCGTGATGAGGGCGGCAGCTTCGTCTCCATCGGCGAGGCCGTCGATGCGCGCGAGATCGAACCTGACGCGGCTTCGAGCAACCCTTTCCTCGTTGGTGCCCAGCGCCTCGCCGAACCGCGCAACTTCACGCTGCGCGTCGTCGCCAGGGAGGCGCCGAAGGATCCGCAACAGCGCGAGCGCAACGTGCTCTATGCCGGGACCGGCGGCCGCGAGCTGCAGTTCGTCAACCGCATCTATCTTTCCGACCAGGGCAGCGACGGCACCGGCTGGGGCCCGGCCGACACACCCAGCGGCGGCTTCCACATGCCCACCTATACCGGCATGCTGGCCGACGGCACGACGCTGTCGGCGGAGGAGACCGTCAAGCGCTTCGGCCGTCCCTTCCCCGGCGCGACCAAACAGCCGCTAAGTGACGAGCAATGGGAGCAGCTGGTGCACGCCAAGGGCAACGACCCGGCGCTCGACCCGGCCACCGCGCCTGCGCGCAGGCTGCCGGTGTGGGAGAAATACTGGAACATCCGCTACTCGATCCTCGGTTCGTTCAAGACGCCCGAGGAGCGCGCGAAGATCCCCTTCGCCGGACCGATCGATGGTGGCGGCGACCCGGCCACCGAGTACATGTTCGTGCAGTTGTCGCGCAGGTTCGGCCCGGTGTACGTCATGCGTGGCAAGATGCCGACCTTCCCCAACACCTACGCCGGCGCCGGCGGCAAGGGCCTCGAGGTGATGCCCGAGGCGCAGACGCAGTACTGGTCGCTGGTCAGCTGCGAGGCGATGCCCTCGGGGCAGATCGTCGATGGCCTGACCGACATGCAGGTGCCGCTGGACGGCGAACGCAACTACACCATCGAGCCTCTTGCAAAACTCCCCCGCGGGAACTGCTGAGCCGCGGGATTCGCTCTCTGGGAGCGATTTTTGTCGCGAGGGAAGCTGCCTTGGCCGAGCGGCTAACCTGATGGCATTATTTGTCTCATTGGGGGCAACGACCGCCCTGCATCATCGGATGCACCGCGGTCGGAGAGGAAACACAGGCGGTCATTCTCGTAATCGCATCAACTGGTCGGCGGTCAGAGCCAGGATACCGAACATCAAGTGTGCCATCACCTTGGCGTCGCCCTTGACCATGATGGTGTTGCCGCCGAATTCGTCCTTGAGCCGCGCATTGCTGCGCTCGGCGACGGTGCGTTCGTTGTAACGAATGGCCTCGGCCGGTGCGAATTCGATCTTCTCGCCGCGACGCGGGTTGTGATCGATCAGCGGAACGTGGCCGAGACTCCGGCAGTGCTCACGCAATTCGGTGCTGCAATAGGCCGCATCCATGACATCGTAGAGGTTGGTCACCCGCTCGGCACTGATCAGTGATAGCGGGATGGCGGCACGGCTGTCGTGCATCGAGGCGCTTGAAAGCAGCGCCGCGATGGGCACGCCACAGTCGGCGGTGTCGAGATGCAGCTTATAGCCGTTCCAGCTGACCTTGTAGCCTTGGGCGTTGCACTTCGTGCCGCGATCACACGCCGTCGGAATCTCATCGAGCATTTGCGCCAACGTCTGCCCGCGTTGGCGCTGGATCGGCGACTCCTTCGCGGGTGGTCGTGTCTCGCCGCGCCGAGGGCGGCCACGTCTCTTCGCCGGTGGCGGCGTTTCTGCCGCTGGCGCACTCGCTTCGGAAGGGCTCTCTTCCTTGGGGAGCACCGAGGGCTGCGCCGCCGGGACCTCTTCGGGCACGGCCGCCTCGCTCCGGGACGGATGTTCGCGTGCTTCAATGGCCGTGCCGTCGCGGCTGATATGTCCGATCAGTTCATCCCCGAGATGTGCCTTGACGAGGGCTTCATGAACTCGCAGGCCCAACTCCCCCTGGGCAAACTCGTCGAAGGCACGCGAGAAGGTGGCTTCAGAAGGCAGTTTCTTGCACAGAGGAAAGCCACAGATGCGTCGCAGCGCACGGTCTATCGTCAGGCGCTCAATCAGCCCTACCGTGGTATTCAGCCCCAATACCGACTTGGCCACGAAAGCGTTCGCCAGCCACGCCCGCTCTACCGGCGGACGCCCCACGCCACACCAGTTTGATCCCGTGAATTCCTCAATGCGCACCCATTCCAGGATGTGCACGACCTTCTCCAACTTCGGTGTCAGCGGACCTTCAGCCCTTAACTCGGGCAGCAGTTCGTGCTGAATCACGTTCCATCGTTGCATGATCAGGTCGCGTTGGGTAGTATCCATTTTGCAGGCGTTATGATGTTGGTCTTGAGAAACCCATCATGCCAGAAATGGCCGCCTGCGTCCTCCGCTTTCGCCCCCAGCGGCAAAAAAATCAGCCCTGCAGTGTCAGTCTTGCAAGAGGCTCCATCGTCTACAGCCGCAAGGAAGACCGGCCGGCCAACGCGACGGCGGAGAACGGCGTGGCCTGGATCGAGTGGAGCCCGCGTGGCGAAGGCGTCGACGGGGCGAAGAACCGGCGCGACTTCGGCATGCTGATGCTGCGCATCATGGCGACCAACCCGAGCTGGACGGAGCGCCCCGACAACATCACCAAGCCCGGCATGGAGGAGCAGGTGATGGGCGCGTACTACCCGCGCGGCGAATACATGACGAAGGCCGAGTTTGAGGCCCGCGGGCCGAAGCGCTGAGCGTCTGTCTCGCCATGCCGCGGACACGGCCGCAAGCTGTGGCAGCACGTGCTGCGCTGCCGTTCGATGTGTGCCATCCGCATCGCGACCAACCAGAGGAGAGAACATCTTGAAGGCATCGACATTGCTGAAGCTGATCGGCTTGATCGTCGTGGTGGCGCTGGGCTACGCCGCCTACCGCCTGGGCTGGTCGGTAATCGAGCCGAAGATCGACCAGCGGGTCGCCAAGATCGGCCTGACGCCGAACCAGATTGCCGCCAACGGACCGCTGCCGGGGGATATCGGCCTGTACGCGAAGGAAATGGAATGCCAGCAGAAGATCCCGACGCCGGGCTACTATTCGTCGCTCAACGGCGCGGAAATCTCCGATGCCCAACGCAGCGGCCTCTTCCCCTGCGCCAGCTTCCTCGGCGCGCGCGACGGCGCGAACACGGTCTACGCCTGGCGCAGCGCTGACGACTACCCGGGCATCTCATACATCAACAACCGCAAGCCAGGCGAACTGTATATCGTTGGCGGCGAATACCCGACGCTCGAAGACCCGAACATGGCCGGGCCCTTCGTCGCCAAGGCCGACGCCACGACCGGCAAGCAGCTTTGGCGCACCTATCTGGACAACCTGAACGCGTCGGGCCGCTGGATCGGCAACGCCAACCTGAACATCCTGGCCAACGGCAAGATCGCCTTTTCCTGGTCGAACCAGATCGTGCTGCTCGACGCCGATACCGGCGCGATTCTCAAGCATAACACCCTGCCCAGTGGCGACGCGCCAGCCATGGACACCAACTTCAAGCACATGACAATCGCGCCCGATGGCACGCTGATCATGAAGGACCAGACACGGCCCAAGGGCTGCACACTGCAGGGCACGATGGCGATCATCAAGTGCGCGGCCGGGGAAGGCATGAAGCAGCCGAACTCGCAGCTGGTGGCGGTCAACCCCGATACACTCGAGGTGCTGGATGACATCCAACTTCCCGAACCGGCGTCGTCGCCGCACATCGTGAGCATGTACGAAGGCCGGATCGCGATCTACATTGGCATGGACAAGAGCGCGCGGCGTTACTTCTGGGATGCGGAGACGAAAAAGCTCTCGGCCGACGATTCCTGGGTCATCTATCCCATGCAGGAAGGCCAGACAACCGCCACCGCCCCCAGTCTGGTCGGCGACTGGATCGCCTTCCAGTTGAATGGCGCCGGCAGCGAGAAGGTGGCATCGAGTATCGTCGTCGCCAACCTGAAGGACGCCAGCAGGAAGCAGATCATCTTCCCCTTCGGCGAGCTGAAGAAGGGCGAGTGGAGCTTCGCGCCGCCGAAGTGCGGCGCCGACCCCGAGAACAACATGATCTATTCGGCCGACATGGGCGTTGGCAAGGTCGCCGGCATCAAGCTCGACCCGGTCAGCGGTGAACTGAAAGTGGTATTCGTGCTCGACGACACGACCACCACCTTTCAGCCGCTTTTCGGGCCACCCGACGAGCGTGTGCTGGTGCTGACGAACATGAAGCGCAACGTCGAAAAGGAGCCGCTGAAGGCCGCGCTGTTCACGGCCAACTACAAGGAACAGCTGACCTGGCGTGACGCTGCCACCGGCAAGATCATCGCCGAGTCGGACTTTTTCGAGCCGCTGACGATCAACTCGCTGACGCCGCCGGGCTTCGGTGGGCGCGTATACTTCCCGACGGCGGTCGGCAAGGGCTTCTACGTGCTACAGGTGGCGCCGAAGGCCGGGTCGCCGGGTGGCAAGTAGCCGTTTGGCGGGTGTGCGGCGCGCTCGTCGGCCGCGACAAGGCCTGCCTCGAGGTGCGCTGGAGCCGTTGCATTTCTTTTGGAGAAAACGATGAAAACATCAATGACAGTGCAGGAAGAGGCCGGCGAACCGCCGCTCGGCGGCAGAACAACGTGGCTGCCGGCGCTGCTCATCGGCGCCCTGATCGTCGCCGTGCCGGCGACGCTGAGCGCGCGTGATCGCGGATTCAATCAGCCCGGTGCAGCCGGCAACGTCGGGCACGATCCCGGAGTCAATCAGCCAGGAGCGGCCGGCAACGTCGGGCGGGACCCGGGCGTCAATCAGCCCGGGGCAGTGGGTAACGTCGGACGGGATCCGGGAGTCAACCAGCCCGGGGCCGTCGGCAATGCCGGGCGGGACCCCGGCGTCAATCAGCCAGGAGCTGCCGGCAACGTCGGGCGGGACCCGGGCGTCAACCACCCTGGTGCCGCCGGGAATCGGCGCGCGCGGCCTTATCGCTGAGACGGTGTTGTCCACTTCTGCCAAAATGTGCGGCAAGTGATTTCGTGGTGCCGATTATTGTTCGAAAAGGAGGCTTGAAAAATGAAAATGTCCTATCGCGTCGGGGGGCTGCTGGCGGCCATCGTCTGTCTGACCAACCCGGTATTTGCCAAGGACGCCGGCACGGCGGCGGCGAGCGCATCGACGAAGGAATCGACGAAGGATTCGGCGCAGGCCAGGGCGCTCGACAGCGCCATGACCCCGGGCGAGGGTCAGAAACGGCTCGCGGCGATGATTGGGACTTTCAACGTCGCCATCCGCACCTGGGTCGACCCGTCGCAGCCGCCGATCGAATCGTCGGCAACCAGTGTCGGCGCCTGGGTCCTCGGTGAGCGCTACGTGCAGATGATGCTTGCTGGCGACCTGCAGGGCCAGCCGTTCAACGGCATCGGCTATATCGGTTTCGACAACGTCGGCAAGCAGTACCAGTCCACGTGGATGGACAGCGGCAGCACCGGCATGACCTGGTACAAGGGCGGCTTCGACGCGAGCGGCAAGTCGGCGACGATGAAGGGCTCGGTCCCCGATGCTCTGACCGGTAAGCCGACGCCCGTCGAGTTGCGCGTGAAGATGAACGACGACGGTGGCCACGTCACGGAGCTCTGGGGCCATGGCCTGGGCAAGAAGATGTTCAAGATGATGGAATTGCGTTACACGCGCAGCAAGTAGTCGGGCCGACGGGAAAAGGAGAGAAGAAATGAAGCAAACGGGCAAGGGTATTTCACGGCGCAGCCTGCTGGGCGGTCTGGCGCTGCTGGTTTGTACGCAACCGGCCTGGGCGATCTTTGGCGTCTGGCGGCGCGCTGCCAGGCGGACGGTGATCGTTGCCGGCGCGGCGACCACGGCTGCGGTGGCCAGCGAAAGCGCGGCTGCTTCGCAGGAGGCAGCGGCCGCGGCGTCGGCGCAGGCGGCCGCCAATGCGTCCGCGGCATCGGCGCAGCAGGCGGCGGCGGCCGCCGATCAGGCCGCGGCGAACGCGAGCCAGACCAAGACGCCGCAGCAACGGCTCAAGGAACTGCAGTCGCTTTACGACCAGGGCCTGATCAGCGCCAGCGACTACGAGGCGGCGAAGAAGAAAATTCTCAACCAGCTGACGCAGTAAGGCCGGTGGCTGTGGCCGCTGCGCTGACGCGGCAGCTCGTCGATCGCGCCTGCAGGCGCGGGTGACGGCAGGTTCCACCTCATTCACTGCGCACGAAAGGAAAGAAGATGAAAGCAAGACGAAAATTCATGGCCGCCGCGGCCTTGGCCGCTGCGCTCCCGCTTGGCGCATTGCTCAATCCGGCGAGTGCGGCGGAGGACAAGGTTCAGTTGATGTTCGTGCAAAGCGCCGACAGCCTGAAAGCGGATGGCAAGACGCTGCGCCTGGTCAACGTCTCGCCACAGACGATCTACTTCTCGGATCGCCCGGTGCGCGTCGCCGGGCACATCACCCTGCCGGCGTATCTCGAAGAGTGGACTGCAGCCGCCGGGCCGAACAATTTCAGCAAGGATCCGCCGAACGCCACGCTGTCCGTCTACGAACCGGGGCAGGCGGCCAACACGCTGACCGTGATCGAGATCAGCAAGCCGGTCGTCGAAGGCAAGGACCTGGTGTACAGTTACAAGCTGATCGAAGGAAAGATGCCGACTGCAGGTGGCCCGACTTCCCTGTTCATCGACTGGATCGGTCCCGGCGGCGGTGTGGGCGTCGGCTTCCACGGCGTCGGTGTCGGGCGTCGTGGAGTCGGCTGGCGGTAGGCGCCTGGCGAGCCCGGGCATGCCGCCTGGGAGTGACCAGCAATCGGCACCAGCTGGCGTCCCGGCGACATTGACGACTATTCAACGAGGGATGGTGAGATGACGAAGTGGCAAGTTTCGATGGCTGAATGCTGCCGTACCGCGGCGAAGGTGGCGGTCTGCGCTGGCGCCCTGGCAGCCGGGCAGGCGAGCGCCGGTGGACTGCTCGCCTACGAGGTGGGAACCGCCGACGTCGGCCTCGCTTCGGCGGGTTATGGCGCGCGTGCGCAGGACGCTTCAACGGTGCTCACCAATCCAGCCGGCATGACGCGGCTGGAGGGGACGCAATTCCTGGCGGCGGGGCAGCTGCTCTGGGGCAACACCAAGTTCTCGGCTGGATCGGGGACCGATTTCCGTGGGCTGGGCAGCGACAATGGTGGCTATGCGGTCGGTTCGAACGGCTGGTTCCCGGGCGGTGGCGGCTTCCTGAGCTACAGTGTCTCGCCCGATCTCAAGCTCGGTTTCGCGGCGACCGGCAATTTTGGTGCTCCCCTGAGCTACGACAACGACTGGGTCGGGCGCTACTACGTGCAGGACACGACGCTGCTCGGAATCTCCTTGTTGCCGTCGATCGCCTATAAGGTGAACAACCAGCTCTCGCTCGGTGCGAGCGTCAATGCCATGTACGGGATTTACAGCACGCAGGTGGCGATCAACAACGTCGCGCCGGGCTTCGGCGACGGTCGACTGAAGATCGACGACAATACCTGGGGCTGGGGACTCAATCTGGGCCTGCTCTACGAGATCGACCCGGGCACGCGCCTGGGGCTGACCTGGAATTCGCAGATCGATCTGGACTTCAAGTCCTCGGCCAAGTTCTCGAATCTCGCTCCCGTGCTGAACACCGTGCTGCGCAACCGTGGCACGCTCGACGCGGACATCAAGGTCGGGATCAATGTCCCGCAGCAGGCGATGGCCAGTATCTTCACGCAGGTGAATGATCGCTGGGCCTTGCTGGGCAGCGTTGGCTGGCAGCAGTGGTCGAAATTCGGACAGGTGCAGTTGGGTATCGAAGACACCGCCAATCCCGTCAGCGTGACGCAGAACCTGAAGTTCAAGGACACCTGGCACGTCGCGCTGGGCGCCCAGCACCGCATCAGCGAACCCTGGCTGCTCAACTTCGGCGTCGCCTACGACTCCGCGATGCAATCCGGCGACGTCTCGCCACTGCTGCCGGTCAACTCGGCCTGGCGTTTCGGTGTCGGCGGCGAGCAGCAGCTGAGCAAGTCTGCCTCCTGGGGAATCGCCGGAGAGTACCTCTACGGTGGCACGCTCGACACCAAGTTGCACAGCACGGTGCCAGCGGGGGTTGGCGGGCGCGGCGATGTCGTCGGCTCCTACGAAAATACCGGCGTGATCTACGTTGCCGCCTACTACAACTGGAAGTTCTAGCGGATGCCGGGACACGGGACGGCGCTGAACGCGCCGCAAATTTCTCGCGCCCGCGCCGTTCGGGCCGATGACTGATCCGCTTGGCGCTGCGCCGGGCGCTTCCTCGCAGCCGCTGATGGCCTGCCAGGAATGTGACCTGCTGCAGCGCATTCCGCCACTCCCGATTCGCGGTGAGGCGCATTGCGCGCGCTGTGGGCACTCGCTCGCCGCGCGGCCTTCCGATCCGCTGCAGATTCCCCTGGCGTTGACGATCACCGCGGCGATCGTCTTCGTCGTCGCCATCACCACTTCGCTGCTCGGGCTGTCGGCGGTCGGCCGGCACGCGAGCACGACGATCATCGGCGGTGCCTGGCAGCTGTGGCAGGAGGGCGAGACGATCACCGCGGCCATTGTCATGTTCTGCGCCGTCATCGCGCCGGGGTTTTTCATTGTCCTGATGCTCACCGTGCTGCTGCTGGCGAAGCGGGCGCCGGTTCCGCACTGGGGCGGGGAAGTGCTGCGCTGGTGTCTGCACATGCAGCCGTGGTCGATGTACGACGTCATGTCGCTGGGGATTCTGGTGGCGCTGATCAAGGTTGCCCAGCTGGCCAGCGTTGACGCCGGCATTGCGCTCTACGCGATGGGTGTTCTGGCGGTCCTCCTGCCGGCAATCATGGTCAGCTTCGACGCTCGCGAGATCTGGAAGCTGGTGCCCTGCGAGAACAAGGCCACGGCCTCGGCGCGTGCTGTCGAGGAGGCGGATTTTCTCGCCAGCGGGCGATGAGCGCGCTCAAGCCAGTGCGGGCAATCACCGCTGCGCAGTGCGGCCTGATCTCCTGCGAGACGTGCAAACTTCTCGCGCGGCCAGCACACCCCGAAGATCCCGGGCACTGTCCGCGTTGCGGCGGGGAACTCGAGTTTCGCCGCCGTCGTTCGCTGCAACGCACCTGGGCGCTGGTTATCGCCGCGGCGGTCTGCTATATACCGGCCAACATGCTGCCGATGATGGCCACCACGACCTTCGCCTCATCGCATGCCGATACCATCATGGGTGGGGTGGTATACCTTTTTGCCTCGGGGTCGTGGCCGCTGGCCCTGATCGTCCTGGTGGCCAGCGTGATGGTGCCGCTCGGCAAGTTGATCGCGCTGATCTACCTGCTGCTCAGCGTGCAGCGTGGCATGCCCGGTGCGTGCCACCAGCGTGCGCGCCTTTACCGAATGGTCGAGCTGATCGGCCGCTGGTCGATGCTCGATGTCTTCGTCGTCACCTTCATCGTCGCGCTGGTGCAACTGCAACCACTGATGGCCGTGCAGCCGGGACCGGCGGTGCTGTTTTTCGCGGTGGTGGTGGTGCTGACGATGATCGCGGCCGAGACCTTTGATCCCCGATTGATCTGGGATTCGGCCGCTAATCTGGAGAATGAAGATGACTGACCGCAACGACCACGATGCGTTGCCGCAGGCCAGCGTCGTACGCAAGAAACGGACAAGAATCTCCGTGGTGTGGATCATCCCCATTCTGGCGGCGGTCGTCGCCGTGGGCATCGCCATCCAGCAGTACCTCAGCGAAGGGCCGACGATCAGCATCGTCTTCAAGACTGCGGTAGGTATCGAAGCCGGCAAGACCTTCATCAAGTACAAGGACGTGAACATCGGCCAGGTGACCGCGGTGCAACTCGCCGACGACTACTCGCGGGTCATGGTCACCGCAAAAATCGCCAAGAGCGCGGCTGGCCTGATGGTCGAGGACGCCAAGTTCTGGGTCGTCGAGCCGCGCGTAAGCTTGAGCGGTGTGTCCGGCCTTGGCACCCTGCTCTCGGGAAACTATATCGCTTTCGAAGCCGGCAAGTCGGGTAGCTCCGAGCGCAGCTTTACCGGACTTGCCGTGGCGCCGATCATTACCCGGGATCAACTCGGGCGCCCGTTCGTCCTCAAGGCGCCGCACCTTGGCTCGCTGGGAATCGGTTCGCCGGTCTACTATCGTCGTTTACAGGCCGGGCAGGTCGTCGGCTACAACCTGTCGGACGACGGCAACGCCGTCGAGATCAAGGTCTTCGTGAATGCGCCCTACGACAAATACGTCAGCCCGGGGACGCGCTTCTGGAACGCGAGCGGTCTGGACGTCTCGATCGGTGCCGGCGGAGTGGACGTGCGGACGCAGTCGATGGCGGCACTGATCGCGGGCGGTGTGGCCTTCGAAACGCCGCATTTTGCACCCCAGGCCGAACCGGCCGCGGCCCATACCGAGTTCACGCTCTACGGCGATCAGCTCGCCGCGATGGCGCAGGCGGAATCGGTCGCCACGCGTTACGTCCTCTATTTCAAGGAATCGCTGCGCGGTCTGTCGGTCGGCGCGCCGGTCACCCTTCTTGGCCTCGAAGGGGGCTCGGTGACCGACGTCGGTCTCGACCTCGATCCGAAGACGCTGGAACTTCGCGGTCGCGTCGAAGTGGTGGCCTATCCCGAGCGTCTCATCGCCAGTCTGAGCGCAGCGCAGAAGGTCGCCAACGAGGCGGTTGCCACGGACGGGAGCAGGCGACAGGAGCTGATTCGGCGGATGATCGAGGAGCGCGGCCTGCGCGCCCAGCTGCGCAGTGGCAGCCTGCTTACCGGACAGCTCTACGTGGCTTTCGAGTACTTTCCGAAAGCGGCCAGGGTGAAGGTCAACTGGCGCGGCGATCCGGTCGAACTGCCGGTGGCGCCGAGCACCCTGCCGCACCTTGAGCAGAGAGTCACCAGCATCATGGCCAAGATCGACGCCATGCCGCTGGAAGCGATCGGCGACGAACTCAGGCAGTCGATGGTGGCGCTCAAGCGCCTGCTCAAGGACACCGATCGGGCGGTCAGACGCATCGACGCCGATGTCACGCCAGAGTTGAAGAAGGCGCTCGAGGACTTCCGCCGGGCGACCGTTTCCGCCGACCAGATGATCCGGGATACCGATGCCACCCTTCTTGGCCCGGACGCGCCGGGTCAGCAGGACCTGCGCGAAGCGCTGCGTGAAGTGGCCCGCGCGGCGCGCTCGCTGCGCGTGCTGACCGATTATCTCGAACGCCATCCCGAAGCGTTGGTTCGTGGCAAGAACTGAGATCGAGGAGCAAAGCTGATGCCTGATCTGAAAACTCTGTTACCGGCTGGCGTTCTGCTTGCCGCCATGCTTGGCGCCTGCGCGTCACCGCCCGCCCGCTTCTACGCCTTGAGCGGCTCGGTCGCGCCGCTCGAGGAGGCCGCCGCGAGCCGTTCCGGAATTGCGGTGGCCGTCGGCCCGGTCTCGGTGCCGGCGTTGGTCGATCGTCCGCAGATCGTCGTCAGCACCAGTGCCAACCAGGTCCAGTTCGACGAATTCAACCGCTGGGCGGCGCCACTCGGCGAAGATATTGCGCGCGTGATCGCCAAGAACCTGGCGCAGGCGTTGCCTGCGGCGCGCGTCTGGCCGTACGCGCAGGGTACGCGCTCGACCCCCGACTACCAGGTGCGCATCGATATCCAGCAATTCGTCTCCACCCTCGGCGACGGCGTGCTCATCGAAGCGCTGTGGTCGGTCCGCCGCGTCGCCGGAGGTGCTCCGGAGAACGGCCGCTCGCTGGTTCGCGAGGCGACTGCGGGCAAGGACGTCGAGGCCCTGGTTGCGGCACACAGCCGAGCGTTGGCGCAGGTCAGCAGGGATATAGCCTCAGCTCTAGAATCCCCATGACCGAGCCTTGCCTGGCTCGACGCGGCGCGTCTGAGCGCCGCTTCGGGGAGAGCATCAAGCGCCTGGCATTTGCCGTGTCGTTCCGCTTCTTCCTCGCCTTGCTGCTCGCCCTGCCGGTGCGGGCAGAAGTCGCCCCGCAGCCCGATCTGACGCGCGCCATCGTCGCGGAGAACGCTCGCCTGGTTCGTGAGATTGCCGCCGGGACGGCTGCACTCGAGCAGGCGCGCAGTGACCTCAGACAGCTGCGCAGTCGTCGGAGCGAACTCGACCAACGCATGCAACGCATCGAGCGGCACGCGCAGGTGAACGCCTTGGGCCAGCTGTTTGCGCAGGCGGTTATCGAGCAACTGAGCCGCCTGCCCAGCAGCGAGGGTTTCGAAAACGACCGTCGCCAACGCCTCGACCGGCTGGAGGCGGCGAGCGACGCCACTCTGCGTGCCGAGCGTGCGCTGGACGAACTCGCGGACATGGAAACGGCCACCGTGATGCGCTTTGCGGCGTCGAAGCCGCCGCTCCCCGATGCCCTGTGGCCTCAGTTCGAGGCGGCGGCGCGGCCGCTACTCGGTGAGCAGCGGACCCTGCTCACCGGTCTTGACGAGCAGCAGGGGCAGTTGTTGCAAGCGCTGCAGGCGAGCGACGCTGCTGCTCTCGAGCTGGCGCAGCGAACCCAGGCGGTGCGTGCGGAACTGACCCGGCTGTTGTTCTGGGTGCCCGCACGGCCAAGCCTGCAGACCGTCGGCGAATTCTCGCGTTCGTGGGCCTGGATGACGTCGCTCGCCAACTGGCGCGCCGCTGCTGTCTCGCTTGCCGAGGAGCTGGCGTCGCGGCCGTTCTGGCCCGTGCTGGCGCTGCTGCTGGCGGTCACTCTGTTGTTTGCCCGCGCCCGCCTGCAGGCGCAGTTGGTCGTGCTCGCGCCGGCGGATGCGAATTCCGATCGCTACTGGATCGGCTACACGGTGACCGCGCTGGCGATCACTCTTGCGCTGGCCCTTCCCGGTCCGCTGCTGATGTGGACGGCGGCGACGCTGCTGGCGGCGTCACTCGACGCGGAGCCGTTCGCATTGGCGCTCGGCGCTGCCCTGGCGGCAACCGGCAAGCTGCTTCTGGCGCTCTCTGCCCTGGCCTGGTTGCTCGACCGGCGTGGCGTCGCCGGCGGCCACTTCGGCTGGGACGAGTCCTTGCTCGGCTTCACCAGGCACGCGCTACGCCGCTTTTCGCTGCTCTTCGTACCGTTGTTGCTGGTGGTGACGCTGAACGGACTGGACCACGCGCCGTTCGCCAACCGTGAAAGCATCGGCCGGATGAGCTTCAGCTTTGCGATGCTCGTATTCGCCGCTTTCCTCGTGCGACTGCTGCGCCGTCGGAGTCCCCTGATTCAGCGCCTGTACGCGCGCGCGCCGCGCAGTTGGGCGGTTCGCCTGTACGCGCTGTGGTTTTCTGCTGCCGTCGCGGTACCGTTGGCAATTGCAGGCCTCAGCGCGGCGGGCTACTTTGTCGCCGCTGGCTATTTCTTTGGTCACACGCTGATGTCGCTGTTCCTGATCCTGGGTGCGGTGGCCCTCTATGGACTGATCGCCTTGTGGGTCCAGGTCGAGCGCCGCCGCCTGCGCCGTCATCAGGCACGGGAGGCATTGCGCCAGGCCCGGGAGGCGGCCGCGGAGACCGGCGAGGACGGCAGCGAGGTCGCCGAGCCGGCACCCGCACGGCTCGACATCGCGGCGATCAGCGAGCAAACACGCTCGCTGCTCGATCTGTTCATCACCCTGTTGCTGCTCGGCGGCATCTGGGAGGTGTGGAAGGGCGGCCTGCCGGCGCTGTCGGTGATCGGCGACTATGTCCTGTGGACCTACCATGCCACGGTGGACGGCACGGCGACGACGCTGCCGCTGACCGTCGGCAATCTGTTCATGGCCATCGTGGTCGGCGTGGTCACCGTGGTCGCCGTGCGCAATGTCGGTGCGCTGCTCGACATCGTGCTGCTGCAGCGCTTCGAGGTGCAGGCCGACGCCACCTACGCCATCAAGATCATCACCCGCTACGTGCTCGCTGCCGTCGGCATGGTCAGCGCCTTAAGCATCGTCGGCATCGGCTGGGCCGACGTTCACTGGCTGATTGCGGCCATGGGGGTCGGCCTTGGCTTCGGCCTGCAGGAGATCGTTGCCAATTTTGTCTCCGGCTTGATCGTCCTTGCCGAACGCCCGATCCGCATCGGTGACATCGTGACCGTTGGCGAGGTCACCGGGACCGTCGCGCGCATCCGTGCCCGCGCCACTGCCGTCGTCGACTTCGACGGCAAGGAAGTGATCATCCCGAACAAGGCGTTCATTACCGGGAGTGTCGTCAACTGGACGCTCTCCAACCAGACCACGCGGCTGTTGCTCAAGGTCGGCGTCGCCTACGGGAGCGACATTGCGCTCGTCCAGCGGGTGCTCCTGGAGGCGGTGAGGGCCAACGCCGACGTGCTTGCCGATCCGTCGCCGTCGGTCTTCTTCATGGGCTTTGGCGACAGCTCGCTGGACTTCGAAATTCGCGCTTTCGTCGGCTCGTTCGACAAGCGGCTGCGCGTGCAGCACGAATTGAACGTGGCCATGGAAGCCGTGCTCCGTGAGCAGGGCGTCGAGATTCCCTTCCCGCAACGCGATCTGCATGTACGCTCGGCGCCCGCGCTCGTCGGCCTGCAGGAAAGCGTCCAGGGTCAGGGCGACGGCTTGCCAACGGCTCCGGCGCAGGCGATGCCCTCCGCGTCGCCGAGTGCGTAGCGGTGCTGCTCGTGCCGTCGGCGCAGATACCTTGCTGGCCATGGCGACCGATGCGCGTGCGCGGACCGTCGCCATCCCGGCGACGATACCGCCCTCGACTCGGCCGAGCAATCTCCTCGATCCTCGTCGCCAGCGGGCTGTTGGTCGGCGTTTCCCGCGCGCGCGCGCAGGAAATGGAACCGCGCTCGTATTCCAACGCGCCGGTAGGCCTGAACTTTCTCGTCGCCGGCTACGGCGAGACGCGCGGGGGCCTGGCTTTCGACAGCTCGGTGCCGCTGACCAATCCGCAGCTGACGACGTCAAGTACGCTTCTCGCCTATGGGCGGGTACTCGATTTTCTCGGCCAGTCGGCCAAGCTCACGATCATCGTCCCCTACAGCGAGCTGAGCGGGAGTGCCGATTACGCAGGGGAAGCGATCCGTCGCGACGTCTCCGGTTTCGCCGACCCGGTGTTCAAGTTGTCGGTCAACCTTCACGGCGCGCCGGCGCTCTCGCTGCGCGAATTTGCCGCCTACGAGCAGGACCTGATCGTCGGCGCGAGCCTGCGCGTGTCGGCTCCGCTGGGTCAGTACGATGACCGCAAGGCGGTCAACCTCGGCGCCAACCGCTGGTCGTTCAAGCCCGAAGTGGGGATTTCGCAAGCGCTCGGGAGGTGGACGCTGGAGGGCACGGCGGCAGCCACCCTGTTCACCGACAATAAGGATTTCTTCAACGGCAACAGACGATCGCAGGATCCGCTCTATTCGCTGGAAGGGCACGTCATCTACAGCTTCGCTGCCGGCATCTGGGGCTCGCTCGACGCCAATTATTTTACCGGTGGCCGGACGACGCTTGACGGCACGCAGGGCAGCGACCTGCAGCAGAACTGGCGCTTTGGTGCGACACTCGCTTTCCCGATGACGATTCACCACTCGATCAAGCTCTACGGCAGCAGCGGCGTTTCGGCGCGCACCGGCAACAACTTCGACCTTCTGGGGATTGCCTGGCAGTATCGCTGGGGCGCCGGACTGTGACGCGCGGGGCGCTGGACCTGACCTTCGTCGTGCCCAGGCGCGGTGTTTTTTCGCCGCGCGCGCGCTGGCTGCCATCGGCCGCTGAACTCAAGGGGTGAGCAATGCGTAGCGATCATATCTTCGTTTTCCTTCTCGCCGCGGCGCTGCTCGTCGGCTGTGCCAACCGGCCGATCAACGAGCCGATTACCCGCGTCGATCCGCAGGCCGGCTATCGACCCCAGCTGCTGATTCCGAAGCGCCAGAACAATCAGCTATCGACCTTGTTCGTGCTCTCGTTTTCCGGCGGCGGTACACGTGCGGCGGCGTTCTCCTACGGTGTGCTCGAGGAACTGCGTCGTACCGAGGTGACGGTCGACGGTCAGCGCCGTCGCCTGATCGACGAAGTGGATGTCATCACCGGCGTTTCGGGGGGCAGCTTCACGGCACTCTCGTATGCCCTGTATGGCGACCGGCTGTTCTCCGAGTACGAAGAGCGCTTCCTCAAGCGCGACGTGCAGGGGGCGCTGATCGCGCGTGGGCTGAATCCCGTCAACTGGTGGAAGTTTGTCGGCGGCAGCGCCGGGCGCTCGGAACTGGCGGCCGAGTACTACGACGAAATTCTCTTCGAAGGCGCCACCTTTGGCGATCTTCTCGACAAGCAGGGGCCGGTCGCCCTGGCCACCGGCACCGACCTTTCGAGTGGCTCGCGCCTGGCCTTCTTCCAGAATGATTTCGATCTGCTGTGCTCCGATCTGAGCAAGGTACGGCTGTCGCGTGCGGCGGCCACTTCGTCGGCCGTGCCGGTGGTGCTCTCGCCTGTGACCTTCAACAACTATGGCGGTACCTGTGGCTTCGAGTACCCCCTCTGGGTGCGCGATGTCGCCAATCCCGAGACCCGGGCTCGCCCGTCGGCACGCGCGGTGCAGCGCTATCGGGAAATGGAGAGTTTCCAGAACAGCAAGGATCGTCCCTTCATTCACCTGGTCGATGGCGGCGTTGCCGACAACATCGGCGTACGCGGGGTCCTGGAATTTCTCGAGGAGCAGGCGGCGAGCGCCGCTTTCCGCGGCGAGATTGGTTTCGGCCGCATCCGCCGGATCGTTCTGCTCGTCGTCAATTCCCAGTCCTCGCCGACCACGCACTGGGATCGCAGCGAGGAAGCGCCGGGGATGGCCGTCCAACTCCTGCAGTCCACCAGCGTGCCCATCGATCATTACTCGTTCGAAACGATCGAGACGATGAAGGATCGTGCCGCGATCATGGGCTGGCAGCGTCAGCTGCACGTCGCCCGCGCGCGCCTCGCCGGGGCGAGCGAAGCCGAGGCCGAGGCGAGTCTGCCGGAGCTGACCCTGGAAGTGATCGACGTCAGCTTCGCGGCGATCCGTGACCCCGACGACAAGCGCTACTTCATGAATCTGCCGACCAGCTTCTATCTCCCGGCAGAGGATATCGACCGCCTGCGCGACGTTGCCGGGGAGCTGATGCGTCAGTCGCCCGAGTACCAGTCGGTAGTGCGCGAAATGGGTGGCGGCGTAGCGGCGAAGCAAGGAGGCGCAGGCGGCGCTGCGCACTGAGTCGCCAGAGTACGGAGGCGCGGGCCACACAAGCCGTGCGGCGGCTGGCCGCTGCTGCCCCGAGTGAGTTATTCTTCATCATCCGCGACGGCGGCAAGCGCCGTAAGCGTCAGCAGGAAAGTACAGGCAAGCATGAGCAAGATCGATCAGTTGCGCATCAGTGGTCAACTTCCCAGCCCGAAGGGCGTGGCCCTGGCGGTCATGGAGATCAGTCGGCGCGACGATGCCACTCTGGAAGAGGTGGCCAAGGTCGTCCAGAGCGATCCAGCCCTGTCGAGTCGCCTGCTGCGCCTGGCCAATGCCGCGGCCAGCGGCGGCCGGCCGGTGGCGTCGATCAGGGAGGCGGTGATGCAGCTGGGAATGGCCACCGTGCGCCAGCTGGCGATGGGCTTTTCCCTGGTCGATCAGTATCTGCATGGCGCCTGCCCGGCCTTCGACTATCCGGGCTTCTGGTCGCATTCCCTGTTCATGGCCGTGGCCAGCCAGGAACTGGGCAGGCTGTTGCGCGCGGCGCCACCCGAGGAACTGTTTGCCTGCGGTCTCATGGCGCAGATCGGTTGTCTGGCTCTGGCCACCGTCTACCCCGCCGATTATGGTGCCGTGCTCGCCGAGCAGAGGGCAGGGCAGGCGCTTCTCGAACTGGAGCGCCAGCGTCTGGGCGTCGATCACACTGAATTCACGGCCGGTATCATGGCCGATTGCGGCATCCCAAAGACTCTGGCCGAACCCGTTTGCTATCACGAGTTTCCACTCGATTCGGGTTTTTCCGAAGGTTCGCGGCCTTACCAACTGGTCCATCTGCTCTTCCAGGCCCGGCGCATGGCCGATCTCGGCCGCTCGCCGGCGGCCGAGCGGCAGACCAGCATCTCCGAACTGATGCTGCTCGGTGGCAAGATCGGGCTCGATGCGACTGACCTGGGAGAGGTCTTCGACCGGGTCGTCGGCCAATGGCACTCCTGGGCCGAGCTTCTCAAGGTGCCCGCCGGTCAACTGCCGTCGTTCAGCGCCATGAGCACCGCGCCGGTTCCGCGCCCCGAGGAAGAGGCCGACGAGGCGCGCACGCGCAAGGTCGTTCTGCTGGTTGATGATGACCCGACCGGACGCCTGGTCACCCAGGGTCTGCTGTCGCACATGCCCGGTTGTACGGTCCACACCGCAGAGAACGGCAAGGAAGCGCTGGCCCTGGCGCTGGAGGTGATGCCGCAGATCGTCATCACCGACTGGCGCATGCCGGTGATGGATGGGCTCGAGTTCTGCCGCGCACTGCGTGCGACCGGCTGGGGCCAGTCGATGTATGTGGTCATGCTCACCGGCGAGGAAGACGACGCGAAGATCATCGAGGCCTTCGAGGCCGGGGTCGACGATTACCTGACCAAGCCGGTGCATGTGCGCGCCTTGAGTGCGCGCATGCGGGCGGCACTGCACTACGTGAAATTGCTCGAGGCCTGGGAGAACGACAGAGCGCAACTCAAGCAGTTTGCCGCCGAATTGGCGATCAGCAACCGCCGCCTCGAACATACCGCAATGACCGATATGCTCACCGAGTTACCCAACCGGCGCGCGGGCATGGAGGCGCTCGCCCGCTTCTGGAGCGCCTCCCGGCGTACCGGTCGCGCGGTGGCGGCGCTGATGATCGACGTCGACCATTTCAAGTCGATCAACGACCGCTACGGTCACGCGGTCGGCGATCGCGTATTGCAGTGCGTGGCCAAGGCCATCCAGAGCGCCGCCCGCAAGGACGATAGCGTCAGCCGGATCGGCGGCGAGGAGTTCCTGCTCGTCTGTCACGACGCCGACGCGCGCACGGCCCTGCTCGCTGCCGAGCGTCTGCGCAGGACGATCAAGGCTCTGCGCATCAGCGTCGCCGACGTGGACATCCACACCTCGGTGAGCATCGGAGTGGCGAGCATCGAAGACGGCATGCAAAAGGAAGATGACATGCTCAACGCTGCGGACAAGGCGCTTTACGCGGCCAAGAGCGCGGGCCGGGACCGTGTCGCCCTCTTTGCCAACGGCAAGTCCCTCTGTCGCTGAGCGAGAGGCGGTTCTGCGCGTTGCGTTTTGGCCGCCGCCCGCTTACAACAGCGACTTGCCCTGATCGAGAACCTTATCGCAGATCTGCTTGGTGACCTGCTTCTTCATGCCGCCGCCGCTCAGGTCCAGGGTGCTGCCGTCGCCACTGCTGAGAATGCCATTCTTGCCGCTCTTGTAGCCACCGTCGGATGAGGACGAGCCGCCCGGCAGTTTGCTGGTCAGGGAATCCTTGACCGCAGCGGCCTTGTCGCCGCCGAGATAATTGTTCTTGATGCAGAACTCGAGCAGACCGGCGACGTTGCTGGCGCTGCCCGAGGTGACTGACTGCCCCGACAGCGCGCCGCCCAGATCACCGAGGCCGCTGACTCCGCTGACTCCGCCGAGTCCTCCGACTCCGCCGGTTGCCCCGGATGCGCTGCTGCCGCCCTGTTTGAGCAGGTCGCCAAGCTGTGCCTGCGCGGCATGGAAAGGCAGGAAAGCGGCGATCAGGACCGCGATGGCTGTGCTGCGGCGGTTGCGTGCGTTCATGGGTGGGCCTCTCAATTCGCGGGTTGTGGAAGCGTGTATGGCTCTACGGTAGTGCATTGCTGCCGTTCTGCCAATCGTTCGCGCTTGCCTGCCGCGTCGCTGCTCGCGTTCAGCCCGGCTGGCCGGCGTCGCCGTTGCGGCCGGCCAGGAAAGCTTGCGCTTCCTCCCGGCGCTCGAAGACGTGCGGCGCGATGCTGCGTGCCGAGAACGCCTCGCCGAGCTTGGCGCGCAGAAATGCGCTGGTCGCGTAGCGGGTGATCTGACTGAAATAATTGGCCAGGAAGTAGCGATCCATTTCGGCGTAGGCGTCGTACATGTCCTGGTTGATGCGAAAACGGTCGTAGTTGATGATCACGCCGACCGGCTTGCCGGCTGCCCGGCAGCGCAGCTCGCAGATGTCCCAGATCGCCTTCACGTCCTCCTCGACGCGCACGTGCATGCCCTCGAAATTGAGGAACAGGATGTTGCGCTCGGGGTCGTAGATGACCCGTTCGGGCAGCGACAGGTTGAGCAGCTCGGCTTCCAGACCCATCGGATTGGCATTGAAGATGCGCGCGTCCATCACCGCGTATTCGCCGATGATCGGCTCGAAATCCATGTTCGGAAGAATGTCGCGATCGACGTCGATGCCCGGCGCCACCTCGATCAGCGCCAGGCCGCCGCGTACCCGACGGAAGACACAGCGTTCGGTGATGTAGAAAACCGGCTTGCCGCGATCGTAGGCGTACTGGCCATTGAAGGTGATCTGCTCGACCTGCTTGACGAACTTCCGCTGCCCGCCCTCCTGGACGATGCGCAACTTGCCGTCCGTGACCTCGATTTCGAGACCCTTGCCGGTGAAGGTGCCGACGAAGACCACCAGACGCGCGTTCTGGCTGATGTTGATGAAGCCGCCGGCGCCGGTCAGGCGGCCGCCGAAGCGGCTGACGTTGACGTTGCCGGCGGCGTCGCACTCGGCCATGCCGAGACACGCCATGTCGAGACCGCCGCCGTCGTAGAAGTCGAACTGCTGGTTCTCGTCGATCACCGCGTCCATGTTGACCCCGGTGCCGAAGTTGCCGCCGCTCGAGGGAATGCCGCCGATCAGGCCGGATTCCACGGTCAGCGTCAGCAAGTGCGAGATGCGCTCCTCGTTGGCCACCGCCGCGACCCCTTCGGGCATGCCGACGCCGAGATTGATGATCCCGTTGGGCGGCAGTTCGAAGGCCGTCCGACGGGCAATGATCTTGCGCTCGGAGAGCGGCGTCGACACCACGCTGGCCGCGGGGACGCGAAACTCGCCGGCATAGGCGGCGTTGTATTGCGTGGCCAGCGTCTGCATGTGCTGGGCCGGTTCGGCGACGACCACGCAGTCCACCAGAATCCCCGGAATCTTGACCTGGCGCGGCGGCAGCCCGCTGCGTTCGGCGATGCGTTCGACCTGGGCAATGACGATGCCGTTGCTGTTCTTGGCCGCCATGGCCATGGCCAGGTTGTTCAGCGTCAGCGCTTCACGTTCCATGGTGATGTTGCCGAAGGTGTCGGACGTGGTGCCGCGTATGAAAGCGACATTGACCTCGCCGACCTTGTAGAACAGCCACTCCTCATCATCGACGGTGACCAGGCTGACGATGTCCTTGGTCGTCGCGGCATTGATGCGGCTGCCACCGTAGCGGGGGTCGACGAAGGTATGCAGGCCGACCTTGGAAAACGACCCCGGCTTGCCGGCGGCGAGATCGCGGAACAACTGACAGATGATGCCCTGCGGCAGGTTGTAGGCCTGGATGCGGTTGTCGAGCGCCAGCTGCGCCACTTTCGGCATGCGCCCCCAGTGACCCGCGACCACCCGGCGCAGCAAGCCAGCATGGCCGAGGTGGTTGAGGCCCAGGGTCTTGCCGTCGCCCTGGCCGGCAGCGGCGAACAGGGTCAGGTTCCTGGGCGAGCCGGTGGCGACGAAGCGGCGCTCCAGCGCCGACAGCAAGGCTTCGGCGAAGCCGGTCTGGACGAAGCCGGTGCTGGCCAGGGTATCGCCGTCGCGGATCAGGGCGATGGCTTCGTCGGCAGTGACGATCTTGCTGCGCATGCTGATTTCCTCTCGCTGATGTCCTTCAGGTCCAGCCGAAGGCGTGACCGGCTGATGAGCCGGCCGCTTGCTCGATCATAGCGCAGATCGTGGCTTTACCCGGCACGCGTCCTGCTCGCAATGACGTGCGGGCGGGTGGGGCGTCTCAGGGCTGAACGCTACCCGATCGTCGCTCCAGCGGCGTTTGGGGCCACTCATGCGGGACTTCGATCGCGGCAGCGCGAAGGCAGGCTGGCGCCGCCTGGATCAACCCATCCAAGCAGGAGAACAAGTCGACAAAAATATCTGATCCATACACGCTAAATTAATGTGCATCCGTGTCTCAAAGTCATTGATACTTTCCGTGCGGGCGCAATGATTCCTGTCGCGATCAAAAATTGAACCGTCAGCATATGACAATGGTGAATATTCGAGCAGCGTTGATGGCCATGGCACACATCAATGGTCACCCAAGTCGTTTCATTCAAAGGTGGGCGTCATGAAAAATCCTTGGCTGGATGTTCCACTTGCTGACTACGAGGGACACATGGCGTTGCCCGGAATCGAGCAAGCTCAATTGCTATCCGACATCTTCGCGGATGCTCTTGCGAAGTTTTCTCCGTGCTCCGTCGCTGTTATTGGTTGCGCTGGCGGAAACGGATTTGACAGAATTCCGCCCGCTGTCTCACGAGTCGTTGGGGTCGATCTAAACCCGCTTTTTGTCGCCGAGACTGAGGCTCGATTTAGAGACCGGATCGAGCATCTGGAGTTGATTGCGGGTGACATTCAAAGTCCTGAGATTTTATTTTCACCTGTCGACTTGATATTCCTTGGCCTTGTTCTGGAGTACGTCGATGTCGATCCAGTCGTCGCGAAAATGCTCTCGATGCTTACGCCGCGTGGACATATGGTCACGGTATTGCAGCTGCCCAGCGTCGGCCATCAGCAAGTATCGCCTTCGCCGTTCAAGAAGGTTTCGGCTCTATGTCGTTTCCTGTGGAACGGGCGCTGGTTTTGGCAGTTTGAGGGGGCGGTGATGTCAAGGGCGGACGTAGTCCGGGCGCAGCCGAACCCTTTACATCGCTGCCCGCTCGCTTACGCTTGC
>Ga0209053_1000058_pt1 | contig 157544 bp, 127 predicted proteins | sample EBPBio152010_DNA_FD_185864 | JGI IMG/M metagenome (GOLD analysis project Ga0209053, IMG submission 185864) | Wastewater treatment Type I Accumulibacter community from EBPR Bioreactor in Madison, WI, USA - Reactor 1_7/15/2010_ DNA (SPAdes)... | ecosystem: Engineered > Bioreactor > EBPR >... | reverse complement strand
GCACGCGGCTATCGCCGCGTCGAGAACTTCATCGCCATGGCCTATCTTATTGCTGGAAAGCTCACTCATTTGCCCGCCTCGCCCTTCGCCCCGTTCTTGCCCGTTCCACAGGAAACGACCTAAACCCATCTTTGAAGCCAAGCTGAACCGGCGAACCGTCCGCACGACGATAGGCGACGTGCTCGCGTGGAATCTCGACGACGCCCGCAACGAGGCGCGACGACTCCAGACCGTCGTTGACCAGGGGATTGACCCACGCGAGCAAAAACGCGACCAAGTAGCAGCCGCCGACGCCAAGCGGGAAGAAGCGAAACGCATCGAGGCGCCGGCCCTTGACGCCTGGCAAGCGTACCTCGTGGCCCGTGCGCCGAAGTGGAGTGCAAGAAGCCTGCTTGACCATCAGCGGCTTGTCGATCCTGGCGGGAAGCCCAAGACGCGAGGCCGCCGGCCTGGCGAGGGCGACACGACGATGCCCGGCGCGCTGCTGACCCTGCTGAATCGCCCGCTGGAACGGATAACCGCCGACTGCGTGCGCGCCTGGCTGAAAGACGAGGCCGCAAAACGACCGACACAAGCAGCCCTTGCTTTCCGCCTGCTGCGAGCCTTCCTGAACTGGTGCAGCGATCGCCCCGAGTACCGCGATCAGGCGCACGTCGACGCCTGCGGCAGTCGCATGGCGAAGAACGAGCTGCCGAAGAAGATTGCCAAGGATGATTGCTTGCAGCGCGAGCAGTTGCCGTCGTGGTTCGCCACTGTGCGCCAGATACAGAACCCTGTCATTGCCGCCTATCTGCAAACGGCGTTGCTGACGGGAGCGCGCCGGGAAGAAGTGGCGGGCATCCGGTGGAAGGATGTCGACTTCCAGTGGAAATCCCTGACCATCGGCGACAAGGTGCAAGGCAATCGCACAATTCCGCTGACGCCCTTTGTCGCTTCGCTGCTGGCCGCCCTGCCCCGTCGGAATGAGTGGGTATTCTCAAGCCCTGCCGCCGCGTCTGGCAGACTGCAAGAGCCGCGCATTCAGCACAACAAGGCACTGACAGCCGCCGGCCTGCCAAACGTCACCATCCACGGCCTGCGCCGTTCATTCGGCACGCTGGCGGAATGGGTGGAATGCCCCGCCGGAGTCTCTGCGCAAATCATGGGACACGCGCCGAGCGCGACCGCCGAGAAGCATTACCGCGTTCGCCCGCTCGACCTGCTGCGCAAGTGGCACACGACGATAGAGGCCTGGATTCTGACCGAAGCGGGTATCGAGCAGTCCGGCGAATCCGACGTGGGATTGCGTGTCGTGCGGAACAGCTTGTAAAGCGGCGATATACAGACTATGATTACTTCGTTCCGCCACAAAGGGCTGGAAGCGTTCTTCCGCGCTGGCACGCAAGCCGGCATTCAGCCGATTCACGCCAAGCGCCTACGGGAAATGCTGGCCGCCCTGCACGCCGCCGCCGCGCCTGAAGACTTGGCCCGCCCTTCCTGGCGCCTGCATGGCCTGTCCGGGAAACTCGCCGGCTTCAATGCGATGACGGTTCAGGCGAATTGGCGGCTGGTTTTCCGGTTCGACGGAACGAACGTGGAGCTACTCGACTAAATCGACTATCACTGAGGCCCGACACATGGACATGCACAACCCCGCGCCACCCGGAGAGCTGCTTGCCGGCTGGCTGGAAGACCTTGACATGAGCGTGACCGCGTTCGCGGCACACGTGGGCATCAGCCGCGTCATGCTGTCTCGCATCCTGCACGGGCACGCCGCCATCACGGCCGACATGGACCTGCGCTTGCACGAAGCCTTGGGAACGTCACCCGGCTACTGGCTACGGCTGCAAGCTCAACGCGACTTGTGGACCGCAGGTGAGCGTGCCAAGGAACGCGCCCCGGTGGCACGACTCGCCGCCTGACCGAGTTTTGCCGCGCCTATCCCGACGGGGAGAAAACCGGGCACCTTCCCCGGCTGGCGCGGCACCACCCCGAAGGAGCGCAGAGAAGGAGCGTTAACTATGAAAGTGGCGTTCAAGGCCGACAGCCCCGCACTGCTGAAGATTGCTGAGATTGGCGAATTTCTTGCGGAAACGAATGATCTACTTCGCAGAAACCTTGTCTTCTCCGTCCTTGCCGCGGTGCGCGACGGAGAGATTCCGCTGCGCAACAAGGCTGGGCTAAAAGTTTCCTCGGATGCCCTGAGGGATACCAAGCGGAAAGCGCGTCTGGTCGCGAAACAAAAAGCCGAATCAAGAGCGAGGAAACCGTGTCTCCTGGATTTTAGGCTGGCGGATTTGCGCGATGAGAAGCGCCGATACCTTGCGTCCGAAGGCCCCGTGCTGTCAATAACACATGGAATTCGCATTCCAGAGTATGACAAAAACATATTCGATCTTACCAGGGAAAAACAACTTCTCGTTGAATGGGAACGCGAACAACGTGACCTAGACAAAACAATACAACTGAACAACTTCAACCGCAGGGGGTATGTCTGTCGATCCGACTTGGCCGGCTGGTTGCGCGACGACCAAGGCTTTGATGTCACATTTGTTCAATCAGACATTTCGACCGACCAGCAGCCCCCGTCTGTGAGCAATGCGGCGATTGTAAAGTATGAGGACCTACTGGTGATTTGCAGCGTCGACGACGAAAATGACTTCTACGGGTACTTGGTGAAGCCAAACGGCCTCTACGTGAAGGAGTATGACAAACACGCATGGAACCCGTTAACGCCAAGTGAAAAAGCTGCTGTTCGTGCCTGGCATCCGACCGGAGAATACGACAAGCCTGCCCGACCTCTGCCATGCACACTTGGCGAGCTGCGCACCTTTGTCGCCGAGGCAGGTCTGAGCGGGTCCATTGACGAGAATGTGGCAACCGAATCGCTGCGCGAGCGCGCGCAGACTGCAGGCACACCGCCGCAGGTAGGGGCTGAATCGCCAGAGCCGGCCAAGACTGCTCATTCTGGAGCAACCGAAGATACTGCGCTGCCCGCAACGTCTGCTGATGACACGGAGCAAGCCGACAATCTGGTGGTAAGCGAAACGGTGTCCAGGCCACTATTGCAACAACCCTTTCAGGAAAAGGAAATCTTGCGGGTAATCTTGGAACTGGGTCATACAGCTACCAAACTGCCACGGCGTACGCCAGGGAAACCCTGGATAAAGACTGATGTCCGTAAGAATCTGCCTTTCTCCGAGGTGGTGTTCAACAAAGCATGGGACCGACTGAGGAAAGACGGCCGGATTAAATAGTCTGGCTAGACCGCACTCCACCGACCTTACTCCACCAAATTGGTGGATAGGGGGACGGTTGCGGGGGAGTACATAGGGGCAAATATTCTTTCATTCGCCTACGGTGCTTCGTGTTGAAGCGCCGAGGTTTTCCTCTTGGAGAGCCAGCGAATGGAAAGCAACAAAACTCAGAAGTACGACCAGAGCGCCGAGCAATTCGCCGCTTTGAATCAAGTCAAGGCGCAAACGGTGCGCGCCCGGCTTTGCCGCACTGGAAGCTACTTCGGAGTAGTTCCGCTGAAGCTGGCAAACGGCAGACTTGCTTGGCCCGCTGTTCAGGTGGCGAGATGAAAACTCTCCCGAACAAAACCGCATCCGAGAGCGCCCCACGCAAGCGCCATCATAACCCAAGCAGCGCAGTCCCTGGCACTTCTCGGCCGATCGTCACCGGGCAATGCGCGCAGGTGTACAAAATCATCCGCGACCAAGGCCCGGTTCTAAGCTTCGTCATGACGGCCGACTGCGCAATTCCCGAGGCGGCCGCCCGAGTCCACGACCTTCGGGCCAAGGGCTTCAACATCGTCACGCAGATTCATTCAGCGATCGAGTTTCGCGGCAGCATCAGACGGAATGCGGCGACCTACTCGATGGGCGTGCCGGAATGGCCGGCGCCGGGCTTTCTTGCAGCGCCGGAACCGGCGCGTCAAAGGGGGCTATTTTGATGCCCACTCAATCGACGCAGCCCTTGAAATGGATGAAAGTCTGGCTGGACGAAAATTCGCGCAAAACGGCCAGACTTTCGACTCTCGAATACGGCGCCTACATGCTCCTGGAACGCGCCTACTGGATGGCCGGGCCACCCGACGACGATAACAATCTGCTCGCCCGTATCACTGGCCTGTCGATTGCCGAGTGGCACAAGATTCGGCCGGCAGTCGAGCCCCTGTTTCTCGTCGCTGGCGGACAGTGGGTTAATCCGCAGATCGACGCAGACATGGAGAGCATGTACTCGGCGATGCAGAAGAACCGAGCGCGCACTGCTGCTGCGACAAAGGCCAGACGGTCGAAGGATCAACGTAACGGTGTCCGTAGCGGAGAACGTAACGGTGTCCGTTACGATGTCCTTGACGATAACGTCGACGTTCACCAAGACTTTAAAGGCGCAAACCAAAAGCCCCTAGCCAAACGAGAGTCTGTTTCTGCGCCCGGTGCTACTGACTCAGACGGGGATCATTCGGCCGGCGATTCCTTGCCGGGGTGGGAGGGTTGCCATGTCTATTGACCTGCGCCCCTACCAATCCGACCTGGTCGACAACACCCGCCTTTCCTTGGCTGGGGGAAATCGTCGCGTGGTCCTCTATCTGCCCACGGGCGCGGGCAAGACGCGCACCGCCGCCGCAATCATCTGCATGGCGCTGGCCAAGGGCCGCAAGGTCGTGTTCGTCGCCAACCGCAAGCAGCTTGTTCTGCAAACGTCCGGGGTGCTTCATGGCCTGGGCATCGAGCATGGCATCCTGCAGGCGGACAACACGCGCAACCTGGGTGCTCGCGTGCTGGTGGCGTCGATCGACACGGTGCACCTGCGTGGTCTGCCCGACGACATCGGCCTGATCATCATCGACGAGTGTCATTCCGTCGCTGGGAGCTTGAAGCTCAAGCAGATCATGTTCTCGCGCAATCTGGTGCCGGTGATCGGCCTGACGGCGACCCCGTTCGCCGCCGGCATGGCCAAGCCCTACAAGGAGCTTGGCGGCGCGCTGTTCGAGGATTTGGTGATCGGCGCGACGGTGGCCGATCTGATCGCTGACGGCCACCTGGTCGATTGCGACATCTACGCGCCGAGCGAACCCGATCTGAAAGGCGTGCGCAGCTCGAAAGCCATCGACGGCGAAACAGACTTCCGCCAGAGCGATCTGGCCAGAGCAGTCGATAAGCCGAGCCTGATCGGCGACATTCGAGACCACTGGTTCCGGCTGGCCAGGGGCAAGCAAACGGTCGTCTTCGCCACCGACATCCCGCACAGCAGGCACATCGTCGAGACGTTTCAAGCTGCTGGCGTCGCCGCCGAGCACATCGACTACCGCATGGACGACGAGGAACGCGCGGCCATTCTGAAGAGCTTCGCCAGCGGCGCCACAACGGTGCTTAGCAACTGCGCTTTGTTGTCGGAAGGCTGGGATTGCCCAAGCGCCGAGGTCATGGTTTTGGCTCGACCGACGCGCTCCCTGACGCGCTACATTCAGATGGCGGGGCGGGTGTTACGGCCAGCGCCCGGCAAAGAGCGCGCATTGCTTCTCGACCACAGCGGCAGCACGGCCCGTCTTGGGCATCCGTGCGATGACTTGCCGCTGGCGCTCGACGACGGAAAGCCGAGAACATCCGGCAGCAAACGTGCCGAGCGCCAGGAATCACTGTCGACAAAATGCGCGAAGTGCAGCCTCATGAAGCCGGCCAAGGTCCACGAGTGCCCGGCTTGCGGATTTGCTCCCGAGCGGCAGAACGAAGTCCAGACCATCGACGGCGAGCTGGTCAAGCAGGCACGCAAGAGGCCGGCGACCAAGGACGTCAAGCAGCACGTCTATTCGCAGCTCCTGTTTCTTCAGCGAAAGCGTCGCTACAGTCCCGGGTGGGTGGCGAACCAGTACCGGAGCTTCTTCGATGTCTGGCCGAAGGGACTCGTAGAGGTCGCGGCAACGCCGACGCCGGAGGTCATCAACAAGGTTCGTGCGAACGCGATCGCCTTCGCCAAGCGCAAGGAGGCCGGCAATGCAGCGGCATAGCGTGCGGGAGACGGCGGCCGGCAAGTGGCCGGGCATCCTCGCCGGCATGGGCCTGAGTGATCGTGCGCTGTCAGGGAAGCACGGGCCATGTCCGATCTGCGGAGGGAAAGACCGATTCCGCTTTGACGACAAGGAAGCTCGCGGCACCTGGATCTGCTCGAACTGCGGGGCCGGCGATGGCGTCAGGCTGGCGATGCTGGTAACCGGCCAGGATTTCCCGGCCGCTGCTCTGGAGATCGAGCGCGCTGCAGGCGTCGTTCAGCCGCGCGTGCGGCAGCCGGAGCAGGATGAAGCGGCGAAGGTCCGCAATTTGCGCCAGACATGGGCGGAAGGCAGCGCGCTGATTCACGGCGACGAGGCTATGACTTACTTGGCCGGGAGGGGCTTGAAGATCGAGACGGCACCAGACTGCCTGCGCCTGCATCCGGCGCTGCCCTATTACGACAATCGCGTGCTCGCGGGCAAGTTCCCGGCACTTCTGGCGCGCGTCGTTGCTCCTGACGGCCGGGGCGCCACGCTGCATCGAACGTACCTGCAGGGCGGGCATAAGGCGCCGGTGAGTGCGCCGAAGAAATTAATGGCCGGCAAGGCCGTTGCGGGGGCCGCTGTGCGCCTTTTTCCCGTGTCGGCATGCCTGGGCATCGCCGAGGGGATAGAAACGTCTCTGGCGGCCGCGCATCTCTTCGGCGTTCCGGTCTGGTCCTGTATCAGCGCGGCAGGCATCCAGAGCTTCGAGCCTCCCGTGGGCGTGCGCGAGCTGATCGTCTTCGGCGATAACGATGCCAACTTCGTCGGGCAGGCGGCAGCGTACGCGGCAGCACATCGGCTGAAGCGAAGAGGCTTGGTCGTGACGGTAGAGATTCCGTCGACGGCCGGTGATTGGCTTGACCAGCTCTGCGCGGGGGCTGGGCCACGAGGCGCAGGAAATTGCCGGGACGTGCCACGGGAGCTGCCAACTATCGGCGGGTACTCGACGCCAAGCCGCGACGTGCCGGCCACCGCGGGTGATGACGCAAAGACAGGCGCCGGGAAGTCGGTCGACGTGCCATGCTGAGAACGGCAAAACCTGCAGCGCACAATGCCGAAGGCAACAGCAAGCATGAAGTGTGCCCCGCCTTGCTGTGTTTGGTATACGGTGAGTATAAAGTGCTTTTGGCTCGAAATTTGCTGTTAGCGCAGTGCACAATGCTTACGGCAAGCCGCCCGCCGCGGGCTGCTGGCGTGATTTGCTGCCCCCGTGGTGCAATGAATGCCGGGGCGCAATGAACCAACTTCCAACGATTTGACAAACAGGCGCAGCAACTGCGCGAAAGGCAAGAGGCAACAAGATGAGCATGATCAACGAGTACGGGCTGACCCCGCAGCAGGAGAACTTTGCACAGAAGGTGGTGAGCGGAGAAACGCTTTCCGACGCCTATCGCGCGTCGTACAAGACTGGCCGCATGACGGCGAAGACCATCCACGAGGCTGCAAGCCGGGTCGCTGCTGACAGCAAGGTAGCTGCAAGGTTACGTATGATGCAGGCGGCAGCCGCCGAGATTGCAACGCTGAAGGCCGGGGACACTCTTCGGGAGGTCAAAGCACTGGCCCTGGCAGACGTAGGTGGGGTCATGAACGAGGACGGATCATTCAGGCGCCTGCACGAGCTACCCACGGAGCTTCGCCGAGCGGTGGCCTATTTCGACATCGACAAGGACGGGGTGATCAAGTACCGCTTTTGGAGCAAGCTCGATGCGCTTGAGAAGGCGATGAAGCACCTTGGCCTGTACGAGCAGGACAACCGGCAGAAGGCCGACCCATTGCGCGAACTGCTGGATTCGCTCGGCGGCGCGGTAGTCGGAGTATCAAGTGGGAAGTCGCGGAGAGCCAGAGAACGGTAGGGCCTGCCTCGGTAGCGGGCCGCCCCGAGGAAGAATCAGGGAAGGGTTCGGAAATCCGGGTCTGGGTATGCTGCGACGTCGCCTGCTTGTACCGAAAAATCGCGAGGGAGCCATCACCAGCGGATGCCGGGCGGTGCACCTTCGGGGAACCGCTGGCGCCGGCGCCGCACGGTGGACTTTGCGACCGATGGCTACCCGGTACCGCCATGGGAAGGGCGGAACGGCCAACGGCGACGCCGACCCCAGCGGCGTCTGCTTTGTTGGCTACCGATCGGCCCCACAGACGCCCGGTTACCGGTTGTTCATCAACGGAGCCACGTTCCAAGCCCATCCGCCAGCGTAAAACCGTTCGGAGGCCTCGTGCAAAATGATTGACCTTGGCCGGCCCGGCCGTACAATGGCGACACTGATCGCCATAGTGGCGGTTTAGTCCGACGGCGTTGATCCGCGGCGAGCAGTCATCGATTGGGCCGTTCTCTTTTCTGGTGGCAGAAGAATTCTAGACGATTCGCATCTCCGCATACAGCGTTACTTTGCTTGGTCAGGCGCATCGGCTAACGAAAAGACCAGCAGATGCGATGCGAGACTCAAAGTGATCTCGTCAACTGCGTAACGGGAGCAGAAATGAGCGCGAGCTACGAATGGACTGATTGGCATTTAACGCCCAACGGGTGGGTCCGCGGAACTATGAAGACCGATGCAGGCGTCCAGTCTTCTTCCGCTCCTCCATCTAGTGTCGTCGCCACCTTCCGCTACTCCGAAGACCACCCAGGATACGGAACAGCAGATGAAAGGGTGGTTATGCGTTCGCCCGAAGGACAGGCGCCCGACGAAGTACAAGCCCTAATGCAAGTCTATGGGGAGTGCCCTTGCAGTCTTAGGTGAACTAGACCACCGCTTAGGCGATGGCCATAAGGGCCTGAATCTTCGCCAACTTATTGCATAGATGTTTTAAAGTTGCTTGCGAAATTATTTTAGGTTGACGAATGGACATAGTGACAGAAACCTTTGATCTCTTCGAAGATCACGTCCCGCATGGCCATGAAGCCTTCATGGTGCTCCAGGCGCATCTGCTTTTGGAGATGCGCTTGCGCGCATTTGTGAAAGCCAGAATCACAGACGATGAGTTATTGAAGGAAATTTTTAATAGGAATAGCCCAGTTAACGGAGGTAAAGGCCTGATCATCTTTTCAAAATCGATTGCAAGTCGTGATGATATTCAACTTGCAGCGTGTGATATTAGCTGGAAGGGCGTCGACATGCTCAACAATCTTCGAAATGACTTGGCGCACGACCTCAACCCTAATTCTGAGTCGATCGTTCAGAAGATGAAGAACTTTATTGAAGCGATGAATGAAGAAGTGCCGAGTAGTAACCAGCTAAATGCGGTTTTCCGCATCTGCGCTTTCAAGCTGATTACGGCTATTAGTCTCCATCTCAAGCCGGCTATCCCGAGTGACTTTGACGTCATCTAAGGGGGGCACTCTCCCTGAGCGCCAAGCTGCTGTTGGGCTCACTTCTGGCATCACCCTTTGGCCGCCGCTCCCCTTCATACTATGGAAGCGGTGAGTTAATCGCCACATATACCTACGGTGTAATTCGCCCATCAATCCTGCGCGAGCCACCCCCGATGAAGCAGATCAGTTTTTCCCAAGCCGAGTTTCAACGTAAGAAGCGACGGACGCGACGCGAGGTGTTTCTTGACGAGATCGAGCAGATCATGCCGTGGGAGGAATTGATCGCGGTAGTCGAGCCGCACTACCCGAAGGGCAAGCGAAGGCGGCCGCCGGTAGGACTGGCGCGGATGCTGCGGGTGTATTTCGTACAGCAGTGGAATGGTCTATCAGATGAAGGTGTCGAAGACGCCATTGCCGACAGCCAAGCACTACGGGCCTTTGTCGGAATCGACCTGTCCAGAGAGGCCGCACCGGATGCGACCACCGTGCTGCAGTTCCGGCGCCTGCTGGAGCAACATGACTTGACGAAGAAGCTGTTCGACGCGGTCAACGCCGGGCTGTCCGCAGCGGGCCTCATGATGCGCGAAGGCACCATCGCCGACGCCACAATCATCGCCGCCCCGCCGTCGGTCAAGAACGAAGCCAACGCCCGTGACCCGGACATGCACTAGACCAAGAAAGGCAACCAGTGGCACTTCGGCATGAAGGCCCACATTGGCGTTGATGCCGAGAGCGGGCTGGTGCACACCGTCGTCGGAACAGCTGCGAACGAAGCGGACGTCACGCAGACCGAGCATCTGCTGCACGGAGAAGAGAAGGACGTCTTCCTGGATGCGGGCTATGTCGGCGCCGACAAGCGGGAAGAACTGAAGGACCGCGACGTGAACTGGGAGATTGCCATGAAGCGCGGCAAGCTCAAAGCCGTCTCGGAAGAGAGCGGGTTTGGTCAGTTGATGCGCAAACTGGAATCGCTGAAAGCCAGCATCCGATCCAAAGTCGAGCACCCTTTCCACATCGTGAAGAACCTATTCCACTACAAGAAGGTGCACTACAAAGGGGCTCGACAAGAACACGGCACAACTGCAAACCCTGTTCGCTTTGGCCAATCTGGTGATTGCCAAGCGAGGAGAATTGGCTATAAACAGCCAAGTTGCGTCCTGAATAGGACGAAAGGCCGGGAAATGGGGCGAGAAAGGTAGAAAACGGCAGGATTTATGGCCGTTTCGCCAAAATTCCTGGCGGGATGCAAAAAAATCGCGGCCGCGCGGCTAGGTAACGCATCGGCGGTCAATTGATCAGCGGTTCCTTAGGGCTTAATCGGTGACAAAAACCATGTACATACCACCCGCGCCCTTCTTGTTGTAGATAAGTTGCGTGCCAACATTGCTTCCGTGCATGTACTTGAGGACGCAAGCCACCGTTGACCCGCTGTAACCGTAGTTTGTTACAGCAACATCAATGGCAATGCCTCGCTGTTCGATTACTTTTGCCTTTGTCGCGCCTCGCATGAAGTCACACATCTTCTGCACTTCAACATGCTTTGGGAGTTTTGCGATTTCAGTTTCAAGTGCAGCGATACGCGGCGACGTTGCTCGCTCGGTGAATGAGTAAAAGCGCATTTGCCCATCATCGCCAATTTTCACGGAGTGATATCCATGCTTCAGGATATATTTTTCTGGATCGATTAATTCCGCGGCTGCATGAGTGGTTAAAAAGCCAAGAAAGAGAGCTGACGCGACATACTTGAAGTACTTACGCATGGCGGATACTCAGTCATTTTTCATAGTTTTTGAGGCGGGGCGCACGACCAAATATTCGTATCCCACGGCGAAACCAAATGTCAGCAGCAGTACCGCAATGCCCTCAAGGTTGTAGCTCCCAATGAGCCAGAGGTTAAACAGCAGGACAACCCCACCAATCAAACGCAGTTTCGTAGTTTTCTTCATTTCGATCACCCTAGCGCAAAAGACCTAACTTCGTTTGGTAGCGACAGTTTTGGTGCCTAACGGTCATGGCTATTGACGGCAGCCACCCCGGATGATGAAAATTGCGTCTGCAGCGTCGCTTGCACCGTCGATGTTGGCGCCACAAAAACCGGGAAGTGGCCGAAAGCCGTGAAGTGACGCTTGCGCCGCTCTTTCTTCAAAAATCGCCTTTCTTTGCGAGGGTGGTATTTGGCTCGATCACCGTTGTTTTTTCACGGTAACATCGGCACCCGCTTCTTTGCTTGGCGTCGCTCGGAACGCTGAAATCCTTACCGCAGAGTGCTTTACGTTACATGTGTGCTGATTCTAGACAGGACAAAAATCGGGAAAAGCGGCACTTCGTAAGCTAGGTCGTTAGCATACACCCAGGCCGCTTGAATGGCCGCTTTCGGCCGACTTCCCCCGTCTCTTCTTGGCCGGGACCCGCCTGCCATCTCAATCGCATTCTACCTGTTTCAACGCCAGGTCGACGCTGACAGCGATCCCTCAAAGCGTCATATTGTACGAGTGTCAGTGGCGGCTTTCGCCGCTCTCGGCCGACCACGTTCGGACTCTCCATACCCTTCGCGAAGCTCTGCTTGAGAAAAATCAGAGATTGTCTTCAAGATACTTATCGGTCGCTTGCGCCAGGTCACAAACGAACTGAACGTGCTTCCGCATTGCATCCCGGGTAACGATGTGTGGCGATGCAATTGGTCCCTTCGGCGGCAAGGACCTATGTGCGATGTCGCCGCGCTTGCTCACCAACCGGTCCAGTTCGCCCTTCGCCCGAGCTGGCTCATAGTTGTTCCACCTCCAACCCTGCGTAACATCGATATATAGGTACCTCTTGAAGAGGTTCCTCACCTTGTCCGTGCTTGGAGCGTGAAAGTACCGGAGATCGTTCGCAAGGCTATCTGCATAGAAGCGGCCAAGCAAAGATTCCTTTGCGCCTTGAGCGGTCACGACGGCGGCTTCGGTGATTCGATCTTCAATGTAGGTTTCCAGCGCGGCCAGCGCCATTACCAAGCTCGCACGTTTCAGAACCTCGGCATTCTCCGGCGGAGGTTGGACATTGACTCGATCGAAATGCTCCAACAGGTCTGTCGCATCGCGGATGCTGTGCTTGAAAGTGTCGTGCGCCGTAGACATTGCGGGAGATCTCTAATTTGAAGTTTGGTGTCGAAGAGGACAAGGCCCGCGACGCGCATGATGAACCATCGTGCCCGCGATTGTTGCCTTGTTGTCGCATCGAAAAGGTGAGATGAGTCAGACCTCAATCTGACCGGCAGCGAGCATAGCGCGACAGACAGCATGATGACAATACGCAGGAGGACGGCGCGATTGAGGGCGGAGCACTCCAATTCAAGTAGATCAAGGCCACCGGCTATCGTCACCCCGAGGAGGCTGCGGTTCGCCTCTCCGGCGACAGTCAAGCTCAGCACCGGCAACTCAACGACGCAATGACTGTTAGCCATTGAGGCGGCACGGGATAGAATGCAGCATCATCCGCAGCGCGGTTATCGCCAACGATTAGGAGACAAGCATGCCCGACCTCTACAACACTATCAGGGCTGCTGTCATTGACGCCGCCGGGATCAGCGTCAATGCGACTCTTGCGGCAATCAGCGGGAGCCGCCATGTCCTGCCTCCAACCTATGCGGATGCGCCGCACAAGCACAACATGACCGAGCCTGGCGCCGATGGAATTGCCGCTTGGGTCAGCATCGACAGCGCCGCATCCTTCGCCAACCGAATGGAAGATCAACTGAAGCGCGCAGACCTGGGGCTCGATCCGCTCCGCGTCCACGTGGCTGGTCGGACGTTATCAACACTGGAAATGCCGCATCGGGCTTACGACGCGATCCTTCGCGACTCCTCGCTGGACGGCAAGTCGTTCCGCAACTCCACCGTAGGTCAGGAGGTCATCAGCGCCTGCGCGTCGGATGCCTCGGCAATGCTGCGCTACGATCCTGCGGTGCTGCTGTTCGGCGGCTGGGACTCGACGGGGTTGGGTGGCAACAAGGGGCAGGAGCGCAAATGGCCGGCGGCGGTAAGCGTCGAGATATTCGGCACCAATGCAGCGCCGATCAATCGCGCAGGCGGCCGGCTCGACCCACTGGGCATTACGCTGGACGCCGGTCGGGTAATCCGCGACGGCGCCTCCTACCGACTCATCCCCGAAGGCGAAAAGACACCGCCGGGAGCGGAACGCCCGTCAGAGATCAACCACGGCAACATCGCACCCACCATCAGTCCGAAAGGCGTCCTGGTGGAAGGTATTGAGTTGTCCGGGGCATTGAGCCTATCGCGCCTTCGCCGCTATCGGTTTGGCGCCACAGCGGATGACGACGTCGCCGCACGCACGCTACTTGCACTGATGGGCATCTATGGAATTGCTGCTGTCATCGAGGATGGCTTGGACCTGCGCCGGGACTGTGAGCTGGTCGCCGACAACGTTGTCTGGGCTATTCGGGGAACGAGCCGCAGCGAGACGCTAGCTGTCAGCTTGGCGAATGCTCGCCAGGCACTGGAGCACGCGCTTTCCATCGTGAAGCTGGCCGACCCGGTCCTCTTTGAAGCCGACAATAACCTGGAGCAGTTGGTCGCACGGAGCCGCTAATGCTCGCGCTGCGCATCGACTTTCTCAATCGGCTCTATCACGCCGCGGACCCGACAGCCTACCGTGCACCCGAGTGGCCGCCGCATCCGGATCGAGTGTTTCAGGCGCTGGTTGCCTCAGCGTACGGTACCGCCATCTCCCCAGCACCGCTACGCGCGTTGGAGGGCCAAGCGCCGGAGTTGGCTTTTGGCGATGCCCGTACCGGCCTTACCGGCTCCATTTATACTGCGGCGGCCTGGCTGGAAAAGTCCAAACGGGAACCGTGGAATCGCACCAACGTTCTCAAGTACGACCCTGTCATGGTGAATATCGGTGACCCCGTCTACCTGATCTGGCCGGCAGCCCCGGACGACCTGCGCGCACCTCTGGCGGCAATTGCGGCGGGGGTCACCTACCTGGGACGCGCCAAGACGCCCGTCGCGGTCTCGGTGGTTTCGGAGATCCCCAACATGCCCCACCGCCTGACTCCCTCGCGGACCGGGGAGCAACTCCTCAGAGTGCCCCAACTGGGCCGACTCGACGAACTGGATGCCGCCTTCGACACGGGAAGACGGGCCTCTGTTGCCGGCATGGTTGGCTACACGGACATTGTCGACCGCATCGCACCCTCCCCCTGGGGCGAACTGCTGCCGCTTCGCCCCAAGCGCCTGATGGACATCCGCCGCACTGCTCAACTGGCCGACGGCTTGCGGGCAGCCGTGCTTGGCCGGGCGGGAGACGGTGCCCCGCTCCTGCTCCACGGGCACGGTGGCGATCATGCCGCCTGGGCGATCATTCCCGACGTCGGCCACACCCATGCGCGCGGTCACGTGCTTGGCCTCGGTTTGTGGCTTCCTCACGGCATCGACGAACAGGCGCGCACCGATTGCGTACTGCCGCTGATGGAGGTCGACTACGTGATCTTCGGCGACCAGCAAGTAGACGTCGGCATGCCCTCGGCACACCAACAGACACCACGGGGCCTCTCCCGGCAGACGTGGAGCCGGCCGTCCCGGACCTGGGCCTCCGTCACTCCGGTAGTGCTCGACCGTCATCCGAAACGCGGCCAGCGCGCCGAGGATGTGGTCGCCGACTCGGTCGAGATGGCTGGCTATCCGCGGCCGGTGGACGTGGAACTTGGGCAGGGTTCAGTCTTCAAGGGCGTGCCGTTCGCGCGCGAGTTTCGACCGCGCAGTCGTGGCTCCTGGACCCACGTCGCCCTGGCATTCGCCCAGCGTGTTGCCGGACCATTACTTGTTGGCAGGGATCGGCATTTCGGCATGGGCCTGTTACGCCCTGTCGATGATCTGCGAGTGCGCCCACGACAGGAAACAACTTAGATCGACGCCATGGCCGACAACAGACAAGGCTTTGCATCCTGGTATGAACAACGCCACGGCTATCAGCCGTTTCCGTGGCAGGCCGCTTTGGCTACGAAAATCGCCGCCGGGAACTGGCCGGAAGCACTCACACCGCCCACCGGTAGCGGCAAAACCGCCGTGATCGATATTTGGTTGTGGGCGCGCCAGCAAGGGCGTCCTGTTCCCAGACGACTGGTCTACGTGATCGACCGTCGCCTGGTTGTCGACGGCGTCACCGCTTACGCGACCGCCCTCGCCGCCACCCTCGACGAGCACGAGCGGCCGGCCGTGGTCACCATGCGCGGAGGAATGACCATAGACGACGTGTGGCTCTCGAACCCTTTGCGCCTCGCCGTCATCGTCTCCACGGTCGATCAAGTAGGCTCCAGGCTGCTATTCAGCGGCTACGGGATCAGCCCGAAGACCGCCTCCATTCATGCCGGGCTACTCGGCAATGATGCGCTCTTCGTCGTCGATGAGGTCCATCTGGTGCGGCCGTTGTTGCAAACCCTGGCCAGCATTGCGACCCAGCGCGGATCTGCTCTGCCATTGCCTTGGCATGTGCTGCCGATGTCCGCCACCTGGGCAGGCGCCAATACCCACGGCCTCACCGACGCTGACTGGACGCACCCCGTACTGTCGCGGCGACTCAAGGCCGCCAAGCCTGCACGGCTGATCAAGCTGCCAGCGGACGGGGCCGACCTCCCTCGCACTTTGGCCGACGAGGCTCTGAGGCTCCGCCGCGAGGGTGCCGAAGTAGTCGCGGTGGTGTGCAACCGCGTCGACCGTGCACGGACCGTATTCGAGCACCTGAACAGCCATGGCCAGGCGGTACTCCTGACCGGCCGGATACGCCCCGGCGACAAGGCGGTCTTGACGGACGAATACCTCCCGAGAATGGCCGTCGGAAGTCGTGGCCACCGCGACCCGCTCTTCGTCGTCGCGACACAGACTATCGAAGTGGGCGCGGACCTGGATATGGACGCGCTGGTCACCGAGTGTGCGTCGCTGTCCGCTCTCCGCCAACGAGCGGGGCGCCTCAACCGCCTGGGAGAACTGGCGAGTGCCTCAATGGCGATCGTCTACCAGACGCCATTGAAGAAATCTGACCCCATCTACGGCGAGGACATCGAGCGAACCTGGAAGTGGCTCAACGCGGTGGCGGCCGGTAGCCCGAAGACCGTTGACTTCGGCATCGCTGCAATGATGCACCTGATGGCCCAGCAGCCGCCCCCAGATGAAGACGCGCAGGAGACCCTTGCGTTGTTACCTGCTCACGTCGACATGCTGTCACAGACTTCCGTCCGTCATGGGATCAACGTGGCCCCTTGGCTGCACGGCTGGAAGTCCGGCTCGGCGGACGTCTACCTATGCTGGCGCGCCGACTATGCGAAGGCCTCGGTCGAGGCGGCGCCGCCTGCCCAACAGGAGTTGTTGGCCGTGCCCCTCTATGCGCTGCACCGCTGGAGTGCTGAGATTGCCGATGTCGAAGGCGGCGAATCGGCGCAGCGCGACCATGGTAAGGATCGCGTGTGTATCCGGTGGGACGGAGAGGAAGCACTGGAAATCAGCACCGGCGCGGCGCGGGCCGGGGATACCCTGGTGCTTCCGGCCATTGCAGGAGGCGCCGACCGCTACGGCTGGGCGCCGCGCTCCACAATGGCGGTCAGCGACGTCGGCGACACGGTGCGGCGGGTTCGGCTGCATCCGGCGGTCCATCCCGAATGGGCGGAGGAGATTCGTGCGCTGCTCGGCGATGAGGACGCCGGCGACCCTGCGTGGCAAGAACTGGCGCGTCGAAGCAAGGTGCTTGACGGTAATCCGGGACGAGTGCTGGCTTATCCCGGTGGCTGTGTGGTCCTGCGCACGACAGAGTCGACCAGTCAGAGTGCGCTGCGCAAGGTGGCTCTCCGGGATCATCAACAGGCGGTTGGCGCGCGCGCTGCGACCCTGGCGCAGGGCAGCGGGCTGGACCATGAACTGGTCGAGGCAGTGCGGCGGGCAGGCGCCGGCCACGACACCGGCAAGCAGGATCGCCGCTGGCAGGCCATGGTCGGCGGCGATGGCTCGCTGCTGCTCGCCAAAGGCCCCGGCGGCGATACCCGCTGGATTAGTCTGCCGCGAGGCTGGCGACATGAGATGGCGTCGGCGGTCCACCAGAATAACCCCCTGGTGCGCCACTTGGTCGGCAGCCATCACGGCCACGGCAGACCAATACTACCCGCGGCACCAGATATCGCTCTCTGGCGACAATTGGACGGTTGGGCAGAATCCGCTGCGGAGTTGCAGCGCACCTATGGTCCTTGGGGTCTGGCCTATCTGGAGGCCTTGGTGCGGCTCGCAGACTGGAGCGTGAGCGCGGAGGAGCAGGCGTGAAACTTACCGCATTACGGCCGAACAACCCCGTAGCGGTCATGGCCGCCTACGGGGCTCTGCGCCTATTGCCCGGGGCAAGGCTGCGCTGGGATGGCCCCTGTCCGGAGTTGGAGTGGAAAGGCGATGTGATTGACCACCTCGCCGGATGCCTTCAGGAGCGGTTCAAGGCGCCGGAAGTGACCCTGATCGACGACCCCCGCAAGATTGATGGAGCGGTTGGCTACCGGCAACTTAGTAAACAAATGCCAAGCGAATGGCTGGTGGCTTACGCCGCCGAAACACCGGAAGGGCTCCGTCCGACGGGATTGCGCCTGCTCGGAGGACGACATCAGTTCATCGCCAACGCGCGCGAGATCATGGCAGCGCTGCTCAAGGAAGAGGTTCGCCTGAAGCTGCAAGAGGGATTGCTCGGTCCCTGGCGCTACGAGGATAAAGGGCTGCAGGCCTGGGGCTGGGATGCGGCGGCCCGGATCGACGCAGCCGCTTCTGCCAAGGCTGTAACCTCTGCGCCGAAGTCTGGCGTGCTGGGAGCCTACTGGCTGGCGTGGGAGTCACTGCCCTTCTGGCCGATGGTCAACGGGCGTACAGTCGGCATGGGTCGGCAACACTGGATTTATCCCACGAGCGCCGAATGGCTCGGGGCGCACGAACTGGGAGCGCTTATTCTCGGTGCAGAGGGATTGCCTGAACGCGAAACGAAGGCGCTGGGCGTGACTCTCTGGCGCGCTGAGCGGATTGGAAGCAGTGACTACGGTGGGGTGCTGGGGTGGGCGCGGCCGGTTCCCGCGCGAACGTCGAGCGAACGCGGAAACATGGACAAGTTCGCGCGCATGGAAAGGCGCAAAGGATCAATCGCTTGAGGCCAACGAGACAGGTAGAATGCGGATGGGCGCGCGCAAGGCAGACTGGTTCGCGCAGAACCGCGTATTTTTGCCGTGTGACCAGACAGTTGCAGATTGGCTGTCGCATCCCGCCTTTGCTGGCGGGCTTCGTTGAAGGGTCCGGAATATCTCTTCTGCCGCCTCGCGCTCGTGTCGCATCCCGCCTTTGCTGGCGGGCTTCGTTGAAGGCGTGAGCTGTGCAGGGTGGCTGCCGCCAGGGCAACGTCGCATCCCGCCTTTGCTGGCGGGCTTCGTTGAAGGAGGCGCTTGTGCTCGTCCGCGCCAACAGTAAGCCGTCGCATCCCGCCTTTGCTGGCGGGCTTCGTTGAAGGTGCGCCATCCAGTTGTTGTGGCTCGTTTCCGGCCCGTCGCATCCCGCCTTTGCTGGCGGGCTTCGTTGAAGGTCGGCTATCGCCGCAAGCGTCCGCGTCGTCATCTCGTCGCATCCCGCCTTTGCTGGCGGGCTTCGTTGAAGGGGTCGCGGCCAGGGCTCAGGAGTTGAGGTCATGACGTCGCATCCCGCCTTTGCTGGCGGGCTTCGTTGAAGGTTCGCCGACCCCGCCATCCGCCGCGCCTGGTGCTGTCGCATCCCGCCTTTGCTGGCGGGCTTCGTTGAAGGTCGGCGAGGCGCACGTCGATGATGTGCTTGACGATGGTCGCATCCCGCCTTTGCTGGCGGGCTTCGTTGAAGGTCGATAACCGCCAGCGTTTCCTTGGCGAGAATGCTGTCGCATCCCGCCTTTGCTGGCGGGCTTCGTTGAAGGAACGGCATCCTCGTCGTTCGCATGCCCAAGCCGATGTCGCATCCCGCCTTTGCTGGCGGGCTTCGTTGAAGGCAGGGCACCGAGCAGGATATCGTCTGGCTCGACGAAGTGACATCCCGCTTTTCCCCGCGGGCTTCGTTGAAGGTCCTAGGTTGAGTTGCATCCCGGCTGCGCCATCTGGGTCACATCCCGCCTTTCCCGGCGGGCTTCGTTGAACGCTGAAGGTGAAGGTTGACGGAGCGCCATTGAATTGGCTGGAGTTGCGCGGCTCACATCCCGCCAGTCTGTGGCTTTCTCGCACCTGAAAACAAGCGCGGCAACTATTTTGGATAGAGCGCTTTGACGCCGCGAGGCCGGACTCGTCGCTCCGATTCTGGGCTGTGGAAGCCCCGCGCGGTTGATCCCCGACGTTGTGAACGTCATCCGCGTCGACATGCCGCAATGACGGTACCCGATGAATCGAAAAGTTCCAGAATTATTTGCCGGTGCGTGCGGGAGTTGGCGCGTGCGCCAGCGCCACACCCCACAGAAGAGCTATGCCGTCTCGATTGCCCGTGCCCAATCGGTGCGGTTTGGGCGGTGGCGATTGGGCCATGAGCCGGGGTAGTGATGTCGGTGCCGGTGTGAGACAGCGTGTTCGCATGGCCTGGATTCGGCTACATGGTGGCTACACAAACGCCAGACAGCAAAAAGCCCACTCCGAAGAATGGGCTAAGTGCTTGAATTTTCTGGCTCCCCGACCTGGGCTCGAACCAGGGACCTACGGATTAACAGTCCGACGCTCTACCAACTGAGCTATCGAGGAACACGAGAGGGCGGATTCTAGCCACTCGCATGCGGTTCGTCAACTCTTCCGAACGGCAAACGGGCATTTTCCGAGACGCCGACCAGGGCCGCGCCGGCAACTCCGCGGCAGGCCGCTGGCATCGGCGCCAGCCACCGCCAGGCCGTCGACACGGGGCGCCGCCTGGTGCCCGACCACTGTCCAGCCGCAGGCTTGAAACCGGCACGCTAGCCATCTCCGACTTTCCGCGCACGGCAACAAGGTGCACAATGCGTTTGTGCGGAAAAGTCGAAAACCTTCAGTCGTTAGCCAGCACGACGCCACTGAGAACATGGAACCTGAACTGCCTGACTCCGAGCTGATTTACGCCAAGACGACGTCCGGCGAGGAAGCCATGTTGCAGCGGACGCGAGTCGTCCAGCGAAACCTCCGCATGGTGCTGATTCTGGTGGACGGCAACGCCACGGTGGCCGAATTGTGCGACAAGACGGGCAACGCGCAGCTGACGCAGAGCGCGCTGGTTGAGCTTGAGGCCGATGGTTTCATCGAGCGGCGGGTCGACGAGGACACGGTATGGAAGAATGGCCGCCGGCTGGCACAACAGATTCGCAGCAAGGCTGGCCAACCGGCTTCCGAATTCTCCCTATTTGGCAAGAAAGCCGCGGCGCCATCCGCTCCTCCCTCCCTGCCCGACGCCAACGCCGATACCGACGACGCGACACGGCTGGTTCCCGGCTCGGAAAACAACAGCGAGCGGTTCTCGAACGGCGCACGCTCATTTCTGCCGATCTCGCAACCATCGCCATCGATCTCGCCACCATCATCGCCGCCGACCGATTCGGTGACCGGTCCCGAGTCGCGCACCGTTTTCCTGTCCAAGGAAGAAGCGACGCCGGAGGTGCCAGCAGTCTGGCCGGCGAGCAGCGTCGCGCCGGCGCCGACTTTCCTCGCCCGGGTGAAGGCCTTGCTGGGCGGCACGGCCGATGACAGCAGTGCGGGCGACGGGCCCGACCTCAAGCCACTCCGCCGCCGCCGCATACACCTGACCTGGCCGCTCGTCGCCCTGCTCGGCGTCTTGACGATGAGCGTTCTGCTGGTCCTGATCACCCTCCTCTTTCCCTATTCGCGCTACCTTCCCGAGGTGGAAGACGCTCTCGCGCAAAGCACTGGCCAGAAAACCAGCGTCGAGAACATGAGCGTCACCTTCTATCCGCTGCCGGGCCTGCTGCTGGCCAACGTGCGCGTCGGCGACGCCACGGCCGGGGAGCAGATCCACATCGCCGAACTGCGTCTCCGGCCAGAGCTCGACACGCTCTTTTCAACAAAGATCGTTTTCCGGGAAATGGAGTTGCGCGACGTCGAGCTGACCGCAAAAGCAGTTGCCAGCCTTTCACGGATGTTCGAAACGGCCGCTCGGGAGTCTGCCGGAGCCCGCGTGCAGCGCGTGACCATCAGCAGGGCGAAGGTCAGCTTTGCAGGGCTTGGCTTTGCCGAGCTGAACGGCGAACTGGCATTGTCTGCGGATGGCCTGTTGCAGTCCGTGGCGCTGAGATCGGCGGACCGCAGCATGAAGGTCGAGGCCAAACCGGTCGCCGATCAGCTGGCGGTTACCGCCGAGGGAGTCGCCTGGCGGCCGTCGCCGAAGTCCCTGTATCGCTTCGACTCCTTCGCTTTCAAGGGCAAGGTGGACGGGCCGGTGTTCGTCATCGAGGAGATGGACTTGCGCATCTTCTCGGGCCGGGTAAGCGGCGCGGTGATCCTGCGTTCCGACGGGCCACCGGCGATGGCCGGCGAGATCGCCTTCGAGCGGATCCGGGCACAGGGCTTCGGCGCGGCGCTGGGCGTCGGCGATCAGTTCGAGGGCGATCTTGCGGGCGACCTGCGCTTCTCGGCAATGGCCAGGACCTGGCCCGCGATCCTTCAGGCGGTGCATGCCGAGGGCAACTTCACGATAGCCAGGGGAAGCCTCGGCGGGATCGACCTTCCCGAGGCGATTCGCCGTGCATCCGGAACGCCGGCAACGCTCGGCGGCGCCACCCGCTTTGAGCAGCTGTCCGGCGCGATCCGCCTGACCCCCGAGCGCTATCGCTTCTCGCGCCTGGTCCTCCAGGCGGGAACGATGCAGTCCACCGGTCAGCTCGAAGTGAGCAGCGACCTGCAATTGCGTGGCCGGATGGACGTCCAGATGCGCGGGCGGGCCGATGCGACCGTTCCGGTGGCGATCAGCGGTACGCTGAAGACGCCGCAACTGGAAAGCAGATAGGCCACCAGCAGGGGTGACGCGTGCAGTCACCGCGGAGAAACGCCGGCGAGGGGGTTTCAAGCAAGCGCTCCAGCTTGCTGCAAGTCGCGTCGGAAAGGCGTCGCCACAGCAGCCTGCACGTCATTGCGAGGAGGCGAAGCCGACGCGGCAATCCAGAGGTTTTGTTTTCCTCCTGGGGAATGCGGCACACCAGCAGTCAGAGAATGGAACTGGATTGCCGCGTCGGCTGCGCCTCCTCGCAATGACGGTGGCCGGGGAATGCTGGCCCGGATTTTGGCGACGAGGGTAGCGCTATGGAGCGGGCGAAATCCAGCCACCACACGGGGTTCGCGCTGCTATCCGGGTTGCGCAAAGTCGCGTCGGGAAGGCGGCGCCACGCCACCCGCACGTCATTGCGAGGAGGCGCAGCCGACGCGGCATTCCAGCGGTTTGTTTTTCTCCTGGGGAATGCGGCGCACCAGCCGTCAAAGAATGGAACTGGATTGCCGCGTCGGCTGCGCCTCCTCGCAATGACGGTGGCCGGGGAATGCTGGCCCGGATTTTGGCGACGAGGGTAGTAGTATGGAGCGGGCGAAATCCAGCCACCACACGGGGTTCGCGCTGCGATCCGGGTTGCGCAAAGTCGCGCCGGGAAGGCGGCAACACGCTACCCGCACGTCATTGCGAGGAGGCGAAGCCGACGCGGCAATCCAGAGGTTTGTTTTTCTCCTGGGGAATGCGGCGCACCAGCCGTCAGAGGATGGAACTGGATTGCCGCGTCGGCTGCGCCTCCTCGCAATGACGGTGCACGGGGCATGAGCGCCGGCAGTGGCCACGAGCACTATGAGGGCCACCGCGGCGGCGAACATGCGGATTTCAGCCAGCACAGGGTTTTCGTGCTGCTTTCAGCCGGCGCCGAAAACCTCGTCAAGATTGCAGCATTACATCAGAGCACCGCAGCGATGGCGTCGGCGACGTAGTCGATGTTCCTGGTGTTCAGCGCGGCCAGGCAGATGCGCCCGGTGCTGACCGCGTAGATGCCGAACTCGTCGCGCATGCGGTCCACCTGTGCGACTTCGAGCCCGGTGTAGGAGAACATGCCCCGCTGCCGGGTGACGAAGGAAAAGTCGGTGCTCACTCCCCTGCCCTGCAGTTTTTCGACCAGGCTGACGCGCATGGCCAGGATGCGCTGGCGCATCTCGGCGAGTTCGACTTTCCACATCTGGCGCAGTTCGGCGCTGGCCAGAACGGCGGCGACAATGGCGCCGCCATGGGTCGGCGGGTTCGAGTAGTTGGCCCGCACGACGCGCTTGATCTGCGACAAGACACGTGCCGTTTCGTCGCGACTGGCGGTGACCACCGACAGCGCACCGACCCGCTCGCCGTAGAGCGAAAAGGACTTGGAGAACGAGCTGGCGACGAGGAACTGCAGGCCCGATGCGGCAAACATCTGCAGCGCCTGCGCATCTTCCCGGATGCCGTCGGCGAAGCCCTGGTAGGCCATGTCGATGAAGGCCACCAGGCCGCGGGCAGCGATCGTCTCGATCACTTCGCGCCACTGCGCGTGACTGAGGTCGGCACCGGTCGGGTTGTGGCAGCAGGCGTGCAGGACGACGATCGAACCGGCCGGCAGGGCGTTCAGGCCGCTCTTCATGGCGGCGAAATCGACGCCACGGCTGACTGCGTCGTAGTAGGGATACGAATCGACCTCGAAACCGGCGTATTCGAAAATCGCGCGGTGGTTCTCCCAGCTCGGATCGCTGATGAAAACCTTGGCCGTGGGCAGCAGTCGGCGCAGGTAATCGGCACCGACCTTCAGCGCGCCGGTGCCGCCGAGTGCTTCGATGGTCGCGACCTGACCCGCTTCGAGCAATGCCGAATCGGCGCCGAAGAGCAGCTTCTGGACGATCTGGTTATAGGCGGCAAGGCCGTCGATCGGCTGGTAGCCGCGCGGCGGCATGGCTTCCAGGCGGGTTTTCTCGGCCGCCTTGACAGCCGCCAGCAGCGGGATCTTGCCGTTGTCGTCGAAATACACGCCAACACCGAGGTTGACCTTGGTCGACCGGGTATCGGCGTTGAAGGATTCGGTGAGTCCGAGAATCGGGTCGCGGGGAGCCATTTCAACGGCGGCGAAAAGCGAGGCGGTCATGTCTTGTTCCTAAGTTGGCCGGTAGCTGGGCGGTGCCATTTCCGGTCGGGCCTGCCAGGCAGGCCGCGGGTGGCACAAGCCGTCGCGGGAAAAACGAAGCGTCGAAAAAAGCATTGTTTCCGGACAGGTCGGGCAAACGCCGCGCACGGCGCCGAGCGTTCCTGAAACAACGTAAAATTCTAGCATGTCAGCCGCCATCCAATCGCCCGAAAAGCAGCACCCGGTGGTCACCTTCCCGGGCAGCCCCTTCCGCCTCCATCAGCCCTTCCTGCCTGCCGGCGACCAGCCGGCGGCGATCGAGCAACTGCTCGCCGGACTCGCCGACGGCCTCTCGTTCCAGACCCTGCTTGGCGTCACCGGCTCGGGCAAGACCTACACCATGGCCAATGTCATCGCCCGCAGCGGCCGTCCGGCGCTGGTGCTGGCGCCGAACAAGACCCTGGCCGCGCAACTGTACGCAGAGTTCCGCGAGTTCTTTCCCGACAACGCCGTCGAGTATTTCGTCTCCTACTACGATTACTACCAGCCGGAAGCCTACGTTCCGGCGCGCGATCTGTTCATCGAGAAAGACTCGTCGATCAACGAGCACATCGAGCAGATGCGTTTGTCGGCGACCAAGAGCCTGCTCGAACGTCGCGATTGCGTGATCGTCGCCACCGTCTCCTGCATCTACGGCATCGGCGACCGCGACGAGTACCACAAGATGATCCTGACCATGCGCGTCGGCGACCGCATCGATCAGCGCGAGGTGATCCAGCGCCTGGTCGCCATGCAGTACGAGCGCAACGAGACCGACTTCCGCCGCGGCGTCTTTCGCGTCCGCGGCGACGTCATCGACGTCTTTCCCGCCGAGCACGCCGAGCAGGCGATCCGCATCTCTCTGTTCGACGACGAGATCGAAGGCCTGCAGCTTTTCGACCCGCTGACCGGGCATCTGCAGGGCCGCCTGAAGCGCTTTACCGTCTTCCCGTCGTCGCACTACGTGACGCCACGGGCGACCGTCCTGCGTGCCATCGAGGCGATCAAGCGCGAGCTCAGCGAGCGTACCGCCTTCTTCCACGCCGAAGGTCGCCTCGTCGAGGCGCAGCGCATCGAGCAACGCACGCGTTTCGACCTCGAAATGCTCGACCAGCTCGGCTTCTGCAAGGGCATCGAGAACTACTCGCGGCATCTCTCCGGGCGCCAGCCCGGCGAGCCGCCGCCGACGCTGATCGACTACCTGGCGGCCGACGCGCTGATGTTCATCGACGAGTCGCACGTCGCCATCCCGCAGGTCGGCGGCATGTACAAGGGTGACCGCTCGCGCAAGGAGAACCTGGTCAACTACGGCTTCCGCCTGGCCTCGGCACTCGACAACCGGCCGCTCAAGTTCGCCGAGTACGAAGCGCTGCTGCGGCAGACGATTTTCGTTTCGGCGACGCCGGCCGACTACGAACAGACGCATCAGGGTCAGGTCGTCGAGCAGGTCGTTCGCCCGACCGGGCTGATCGACCCGGTGCTCATCGTTCGCCCGGCATCGACACAGATCGACGACCTGCTCTCCGAGATCGGCCTGCGCGTCGGACGCGGCGAGCGCGTGCTGGTGACCACGCTGACCAAGCGCATGTCCGAGGATCTCACCGAGTACCTGAACGAACACGAGGTGCGCGTCCGCTACCTGCACTCGGACATCGACACCGTCGAACGCGTCGAGATCATCCGCGACCTGCGCCTCGGCAAGTTCGACGTCCTGGTCGGCATCAACCTGCTGCGCGAAGGTCTCGACATCCCGGAGGTCTCGCTGGTGGCCATTCTCGACGCCGACAAGGAAGGCTTCCTGCGCTCCGAGCGCTCGCTGATCCAGACCATCGGACGCGCCGCCCGGCACATCAACGGCACCGCCATTCTCTACGCCGACCGGGTCACCGGCTCGATGAGTCGCGCCATCGCCGAGACCGAACGCCGGCGGCTCAAGCAGATCGCTTTCAACGCAGCGCACGGCATCGTCCCGATCGGCGTCAACAAGCGCATCACCGACATCATCGACGGCGTCTACGACATCGACGACGCACGCCGCGAACGCAAGGCCGCACAGCTGCAGGCCAACTACGAGGCGATGAGCGAGAAGCAACTGGCGCGCGAACTCAAGCGACTCGAGAAAGCGATGCTCGACTACGCGAAGGACCTCGAGTTCGAGAAAGCCGCCGCCGCCCGCGACGAGATCTTCCGTCTTCGCCAGCAGGTCTTCGGCGTCAGCGGCGAGCAGCCGAATATAGAAACGTCCTGAAGCCGCGCTGCCGGCCAGGGAACGCCGACGCGAAATCGCCCGATGAATCGGGCGCTCACCGAGAACCGCGGAAAGCCCCCGGCAAGGCAGGAAAAACCCTTGCCGGAACATCCTTGAAGGAGCCCTGTGAATGAAAAAGCAACTCAAGCAGAACGACGCCCGCAATCGGCGCATCGTACTCAACTCGCGCCCCGTCGGCGCGCCGCGTGACGACGACTTCCGTCTCGAGGAAGCGGAAATACCGCAACCCGCGAAAGGCCAGTTGCTGCTGCGCACGCTCTACCTGTCGCTCGATCCCTACATGCGCGGCCGGATGAGCGACGCGCCGTCGTACGCCGCGCCGGTCGGCATCGGCGAACCCATGCCCGGCGGTACGGTCGCCCGCGTCGAAGCGTCGCAGCATGGCGACTACAACGCCGGCGACCTGGTCCTTGCCTACTCCGGCTGGCAGGACTACGCGCTCTCCGACGGCCAGGGGCTGGTCAAGCTCGATCCGGCCATGCCACAGCCCTCGCTGGCGCTCGGCGTTCTCGGCATGCCCGGCTTCACCGCCTACATGGGCTTGCTCGACATCGGCCGGCCGCAAGCCGGCGAGACGGTCGTCGTTGCCGCGGCGAGCGGCGCCGTCGGCTCGGTGGTCGGTCAGATCGCCAGACTCAAGGGCTGCCGCGTCGTCGGCATCGCCGGCGGCAGCGAGAAATGTCGTTACGTCGTCGACGAGCTCGGCTTCGACGCGTGCCTCGATCACCACAGCGCGACGCTGCCGCAAGCGCTTGCCGACGCCTGCCCGCAAGGCATCGACGTCTATTTCGAGAACGTCGGCGGCGCGGTATTCGACGCCGTGCTGCCACTGCTCAACGTTCGCGCGCGCATCCCCGTGTGCGGCCTGATCGCCCACTATAACGACCAGTCGCTGCCGCCCGGCCCGAACCGCCTTGGCCTGCTCACCCGTACCCTGCTGGTCAAGCGCATCAAGATGCAGGGCTTCATCATCTTCGACGACTACGGCGATCGCTACGGCGAATTCTTCGCCGCGATGTTCGGCTGGCTGACGGCCGGAAAAGTCAAGTTCCGCGAAGACATCGTCGACGGTCTGGAGAACGCGCCCCAGGCTTTCATCGGCCTTCTCGAAGGGCGCAACTTCGGCAAACTACTGGTCCGCGTCGCGCCCGCGTGAGCAGGACCTTGCCGTGCCATCGGCCCGCCGCGGCAGTACCCACTCCGGACGCGGGTAATGGCAGGTGTAGCCGTTTGGCAAGCGCTCGAGATAATCCTGATGCTCGGGTTCGGCCGCCCAGAAATCGCCGACGGCTTCGACTTCCGTGACGACCTTGCCCGGCCACAGGCCCGAGGCATTGACGTCGGCGATGGTGTCGAGCGCGACTTGCTTCTGCGCGTCGTCAACGTAGTAAATGGCCGAGCGATACGACGCACCGCGGTCATTCCCTTGCCGGTTGCGGGTCGTCGGATCGTGTATCTGGAAAAAGAATTCCAGAATGCGGCGATACGAGATCGTCTCCGGAGCAAAGAGAATTTCGATGCCCTCGGCATGCGTGCCGTGGTTGCGGTAGGTGGCGTTGGGGACATCGCCGCCGGTGTAACCGACACGGGTCGCCTCGACGCCCGGCAGCTTACGAATCAGATCCTGCATGCCCCAAAAGCAGCCACCCGCCAGAACTGCGCGTTCCTTTGCCATTACCTGTCCTCCACTTGATCAAGGTACTCGCCATAGCCGGCCGCTTCCATGTCGTGGCGATGGATGAAGCGCAGCGAAGCCGAGTTTATGCAATAGCGCAGACCGCCACGATCCCGCGGTCCGTCGGGAAACACGTGCCCCAGATGGCTGTCGCCATGGACCGAGCGGACTTCGGTGCGCAGCATGCCGTGGCCGGCATCGACCCGCTCGTTGATATACGCGCGCTCTATGGGTCGGGAAAAGCTCGGCCAGCCACAACCCGATTCAAACATCTCCGACGAGGCGAACAGTGGTTCGCCGGACACCACATCGACATAGATGCCGGGCGCGCTGTTATGCAGATACTCGCCCGTTCCCGGTCTTTCGGTGCCGCTTTCCTGAGTGACGTGAAACTGTTCCGGAGTCAGGGCGGCAATCGCGGCATCGGTTTTCCTGTAAGACGTCATTCGCTTCTCCTCGATAGATTTCTCTCGGCCAGGCTCGTCCAGGCCTGCTTGCCCTACCCTTCCCGTTTGCGGGCGCGGCGGCAACGGATTCCCCGGAAAGCGACTTTCTCGGCAACGCGAACGGCATCACCGAGTGGGGTTGGACAGCTGCGCGGAGCAGAGTTCGGCGCGGCCGTCTCGCGGCTCGTCGATGGGCGCCGGCGCCGGCGCTGGCGTTCTGGCGCGATCGGGTGAGGACGCTCTTGCGCTGATTGAATCGCATCGCCGCGGTCCCTTCGCTCGCGGAAGGATAGAATAGATAGCTTCCCGGTGGTAAAAGGTCGTTTCGCGGAGGCTGGCGTCGCCATGCCCAAGCCGCGAGGTGCCGCCAAGACAGGGGAAGCTGATGGTCAGCCAGCCACTCCGCTCAAGCCTTGGCCGCCTGCATTTTCGGAGCAAGACGGCATGAAAACAGACGAGATCGCCCAGTTGCAGGGACAGATCGAGCGTGAGCGCGCTGCGCGCAAGCAGGCCGAGGCGTTGCTCGAGGAAAAGATCCGCGAGCTGACGCTGGCCAATCGACTCCTGCAACGCTACCTCGACTCCGTGCCTTGCATGGTGGTCGCCCTCGATACTCGCGGTTGCATCGTGATGATCAATCGTGCCGGATGCAGCCTCCTCGGCCAGCCGGAGAGCGCGCTGCTCGGGCAGCCCTGGTTTGAGCGTTGCCTGCCGCAGCCCGCCGGCCGCTCCCTCTTTCCCTCGTATCTGCAGCTCGTCGCTGGTGATGTTCATGCCCGCGAACGACTGACCGAGTATCCCGTCCTCGACGGCGAAGGGCGGCAGCGCGAGATGGCCTGGCACACCGGAATGCTCACCGACGCCACCGGGCAGGTCGTCGGCACGCTGAGTTCCGGCGAGGATGTGACCGAGCGAGAACTGGCGGCAACCGCGACCGCCGAGTCGCGCGAACTGCTCCTGAAAATCATCGATACCGTGCCCGCCCGCGTCTTCTGGAAGGACACCGACTTGCGCTTTCTCGGTTGCAACACGGCGTTTGCCAGGGACGCCGGGATGGCCAGTCGTGACGACATGGTCGGCAAGGACGACTATCAGATGGCCTGGGCGGCGCAGGCCGATCTTTACCGCGCCGACGACAAGGCGGTCATGGCGTCGCGGATCCCACGGCTGTTCTTCGAGGAGCAGCAGACCACCGCGAGTGGCGAGACGGTCTGGCTGCGAACGTCCAAGGTCCCGCTGATCAACGACGACGGTGAGACCTTTGGCGTGCTCGGGGTTTACGAGGACATCACTGAATACCGCCGTATCGAAGCCGATAACCGGGTACATGTCGCCGAGTTGACGGCCCTCAATACGATGCTCATCGAGGCACAGAACCAGATGCTGCGCTCGGTGAAGATGGCTTCCGTCGGCCGCCTGGCCGCCGGCGTGGCGCAGGAAATCGACAATCCGTTTGCTTTCATCCACTCCAACCTGGTCGCGCTCAAGGAAAACGTGGCGGATCTGTTGAGCGTGGTCGCCGCCTACGAGAAGCTTGAACCGCTGCTGGCCAAGGATCCCGATTCCCTGGCCAGCGTGGTGCAGGCGAAATCGACGGCCAATCTTGAATTTCTGCAGCACGACATCCTGAACCTGATCGGCGAATCGCTCGACGGGGTGCAGCGGGCGAGAAAGATCGTAGACACGCTCAAGGATTTCTCGCGCGTGGACACCGCCGAGTGGCGGCTGGCGAACCTCGAAACCGGCCTCGAGAGTACGCTCAGCATCATCTGGAACGAAATCAAGTACAAGGCCAAGATCAAGAAGGACTACGCCGGCATCCCGGAAATAGAATGCCTTGCCCCGCAGCTCAACCAGGTCTTCCTCAACCTTCTCATCAACGCCGTGCAGTCGATTGACGAGCGCGGCGTCATCATCCTGCGCACCGACTTCGACGAGCATGAGGTGTGGGTGGAAGTCGGCGATACTGGCAGGGGCATCGATCCGGAACACCTGGAGAGGATCTTCGAGCCATTCTTCACCACCAAGCCGGCTGGCAAGGGAACCGGCCTCGGCCTGTCGCTGGCCGACAACATCGTGCGTCGGCATGGCGGACGGCTCGAGGCGCGCAGCAAACCGGACAAGGGAAGCGTCTTTCGCGTCACCTTGCCGCGCGACAGATCAGCCATCAAGAGCGATTCCTGAATCCGCGGCGGCGAACGTCGCCGCGCTTTGGCGTTAGACTCGCGCTCTTCTCCCTCTGCCCCCGCCACCATGGACGCCAGTCTGATTGCCACCTACGCCTTGCTCGCCAGCGCAGCTTTCGGCGCCGGGGCGATGAACTCGGTTGCCGGCGGCGGCACCTTCCTGTCGTTTCCGGCGCTGCTCGCTGCCGGCGTACCGCCGGTGATGGCCAACGCCAGCAACTCGGTTGCCCTGTGGCCCGGCAGTCTGGCCGCCGCCTGGGCCTTTCGCGCGGAACTGAAGCGCTTTCGCAAGTCGCTGCCACTGCTGACGCTGGTGGCCTTCCTCGGCGGCATCGCCGGTGGCCTCCTGCTCCTCGCCACATCGAACGCCGCCTTCGCCAGCCTGATTCCCTGGCTGCTGCTCGTCGCTACGGTCCTGTTCGCCTTCAGCACGCAGTTGTCGGCCTTTGTCGCCCGCCTGCGCCAGGGCGCGAACAGGCCCGATGACGCCTCCGCCAGCCGGCAGGTTGGCGCCGCAGGCTTCGCCTTTCAACTGCTGGTGTCGATCTACGGCGGCTTCTTTGGCGCTGGCATGGGTATCCTGATGCTCGCCGCGCTGGCCATCCAGGGCTTCGACGACGTGCACGAGATCAATGCCCTGAAGAACTGGCTGTCGGCGGTCATCTACTCGGTCGCCGTGGTCACCTTCGTCGTCGCCGACGCCGTCTCCTGGCCCCACACCACCGTCATGCTGGTGACCGGAACGCTTGGCGGCTACGCGGGCGGGCGCGTCGCGCGGCGAATTCCCGGAGTCTGGTTGCGCCGCTTCATCGTCGTTCTCGGCAGCTTGCTGACCCTCGCCTATTTCTACAAGGCGCAGGCGAATTAGGGTCATGCTGCGTTCCTGATGCGACTTTCAGCGACCCGGACAGGCGCGTGCAACCCTGTCGTCGCTGGCCAGACGCACACGATGCCCGGCCGGCCAGCCTTCCCGGCTTGGCTATCAGAAACCGCTCTCACGAACCAGCACCGCGAACAGCGGGCGCAGCCATTGCTGCCACAGGCTCTGCGGCTCGGCCTCGATGCGCCCGTGGCGGAGCGCGCCGCCCACCGGCCGGGCGCCCGGGTCGAGGGCAATACTGACCCGATAGAGCGCGCTGACCGCGACGTCGCGCTCGCCGTCGCGATGGGTGACGATCGGTCCGCCACTGTTGGCGTCGAGCATCGGGTGTGGCAGCCGGGTCACGCGTAGCGGATCGATGGCCGCCACCTTCCCGGTCAACGGGGCGCTGGCCAGGTCGGTCTGATAGAGCTGCGCCGGCTGGCCAGGCGCGATGCGCGCCAGCGCCTGTTCGTCCACCAGCAGCTCGCCTCGCCAGGCGCTGGCGTCGACGACCCGGCCGAGAGGCAAGCGGCTGTTCACCCACGTGCCCGGGTGCAGGCCCTCGGCGAGATCGCGCACGCTGCCGCTGAACGGGGCGGTCAGCAGCAGGCGTTCGGCGGCCTGCGCTTGCGCCGTCGCCTGTTGGCGCAGCTCGCGCGCCTGTTGCATCGCCTTGGCCGACTGCGCCTCGCCGCGCTGGTTGAGTACCGGCAGGCTGGCCGCCTGGCGGGCATAGGCCCTGGCCATGATGGTTGCGCGCAGCGCTTCGTCGTCGAGCTCCGGCGCCTCGAGTTCGAACAGCAACTGTCCGCGGCTGACCGTCTCGCCGTCGCGAACATGCACCGCCACCAGCCGTGCCGGCTGCGGGCTGTAGATGACGCGCTGGGCGTCCGGAAAGACCCACCCCGGCGCATGCACCGCACTCTGCCACGGCCAGAAAAGCAGGCCGAGCAGGAACAGACCGAGCAGCGCATAGAAGCCCTTGCGCCACGAGGACATCTGCTTGCGCAAGGCGGGCCATTCGCGCAGCTCGCGCCAGATCGGCAGAACGATGAACCAGGCAATCTCGACGGCGAAAAGGAAAATCCCGAGCGCCTTGAAGAAGAAATGGTAAACCGCCAGGGCGATGCCGAAGAAGATGAGCAGCCGATAGACCCAGGCGAGGACGGCGAACGCGCTCAACAGGCGTGCCTTTGCGGCCGGGAAGTGTTCCGGGTCGGGCGAGGCGCTGGCGAAGAGCAGGCGGCGCAGCCGCTGCCTGGCCAGCGCCGAACTGCGCTCGTGCAGGTTCGGCAGATCGAGGGCGTCGGCGAGAATGAAATAGCCGTCGAAGCGCATGAACGGGCTGACGTTGATGAACAGTGTCAGCACCCAGCTGGTGGTGGCGAGAAAGAACATCGCCGCGCGTAGCTGACTGTCCGGCAGGATCGCCCAGGCCAGCGTCGCCCATACCGCGAGAATCACTTCGGCGGCCATGCCGGCGGCGGCAATTCGCAGGCGGGCGTGGTGGTCGGTGACCTTCCAGCTTTCGCCGGTATCGGTGTACAGCATCGGCGCCAGGACGACCATGGCCACGCCCATGTGCGCGACGCGTACGCCGTAGCGGGTCGCGGTGATGGCGTGTGCCAGTTCGTGCAGCGACTTGGCGAAGAGCAGGGCCACGACGAAAGCGAAGAAGCCGTGCACGCTGAACGACTCGCCGAGGCGAACGAGAACGCTATCCCACTGGCGGGCAGCGAGCAGGCCGCCAACGACACCGGCAAGCGCAGTCAGGACGAGGAAGGCCGGGCTGAACAGCCAGCGCGTCATGGCTTCCGCCCTGACCAGGAACTGCCGCGGATGGATCAGTGGCAGGCGAAAGAACAGGTAGTTGTGCAGCACACGCTTGAGCCAGGCGCCACGCCTGGCCGTGCTGCGCCGGGTCAGCTCCGGCGCGACGGTGCCGACCGCGCCGCAAGCACCGGACGTGCCGCATGCTCCCGATTGCGGCTGCAGCAATTCGTTGTGCTGCAGGAAGCGCGCCAGCGCGTCGACGTCTTCGCTGCCCGCCGGCAGGGTGGTTTCGGCAGCGACGGCGGCGGCAATGGCCGCGGCATCGCCCAGCGACCAGCGCAAGAGGAGCTCGAACTCGAGCCAGCCGATGCGGAAGAAGCGGTTGCGAACCGGATCGAGGATGTTCCACGCCGGCGATCCGTCGGGCTGCGCGCTGGCCGGAAGCAGGCGCAGCTCCTCGCGCAGCGGCGCTACCCGGGCGGGCGGTGCCGGCGCAGCAGGCGAATCCGGCAGCGTGCGCGAGGGGATCAGCGCCGCCACCGCCGCAGCTCCGGCACTGGCCACCCGATCAACACCCGCACCAGGTGCGCAGGCTGGCCAGCGGCCGGCGCAGCAGCAGGTAGATCACCGGCATCCGCTGGCCGTAGATCTTGGCGGTCCCCTTGAGGCCGATGCGGGCGCCTTCGCGCTCGTCGAGTCGCGCCTTGATGCGGTAGCTGACCACCCCGTCGGGCCCGGGCTGGGCAGCGAAGCTGGTTTCACTGAGCGTGGCGGCGAGCGAGTGCAGCGGCGCGACGTGCAGATAGACGCGCACTTCGGCCCCCGCCTGCAGGTTGATGGCGTCGGCGACCGGTACCCAGACGGTGGCGTTCATCGCCTCGGGGTCGGCGAGCAGGCCGATGCGCTCGCCGGTCTGCAGGGGTTTGCCGGCCCAGTCGAGCTGGTCGCCATAAATGAACACACCGTCGCCGGGCGCGCGAATCTGCAGGCGTTCGCTCTGGCGGGCAATGCTTTCGAGCTCGGCCTGCTTTTCGCCGAGCTTGCCGCGCAGGACGGCGAGCGCCGTGCGACTCTCGTGCTGGTCGTCGAAAGCCTGTTGCTCGGCCTGCAGCAGGTCGGCACGGCTGGTTCGTGTCGCTTCTTCGAGCACCTGCCGGCGGTTGACCAGCAGCGTGTCGTCGAACTCGACCAGCACCTCGTCGCTGCTCACGCGCGCCCCCGGAGCGACCGGGATGCGCTTGACGACGCCGTCCATCGGTGCGGCGACGATCTGCGGATCGATCGGCGTGATTTCCGCCGGCGCGAGAACCGACAGGCGTACCGGCAAGGCGCCGAGCAGGAGCAACAGACCGACGCCGATCAGCAGCTTGCGCCGCGACAGCTTGAGCGCCAGCCACGGTCGGCGCGGTCGCAGCCAGGCCCACAGCGCGTGTCCATAGACCGACTGCAGCTCGACCAGCCACAGCGCCGCGTCGCCAGCGTGCGCCGGCCACTGCCAGGGCTGGTCACGGGCCAACAGCCACCAGGCCACCACCCCGCCCTGCGGCCCGGCGAGGGGCAAGGCGAGCAAGCCTTCCGGCAGCCACTCGTGCCAGTCGACGCGCAGCGTTTCGGGCAGCTCGGCCGCTTCGATCACTCCCGCCTGGCGGCCGTCGTCCCCGGCCTGCCCCTCGCGCCAGGCGACGACGGCTTCGAGCCACAGCTGGTACGGGCTGGTTTCGTCGACCACGCTCAACCCCGAATGACAGACCAGTCGCCAGCGTCCGCGCGCGTCGCGGCGCAGCAGCATCGCCTGCCGGAAGGGCAGCAGCGCACGGCTGTCGTTGCAGATCAGGAATTGCAGTTCGGCCAGGCTGGCGGCGGCGCGAGCACCGCTCGCCAGGGCGAAATAGATCTGCAGCGGGGTTGCCGGGCCGGCCCCGGGATTGGCCTCTCGAGCCGCCGCTGCGGCGCTCGCGGCAGCGGCCCCGGAGCCGCTCATTTCGGTTTGGCGAAGACCGCCGTGCCGCTCATTCCTGGCAACAGATCGGGGTCGTTCCTGAGCAGTTCGGCCTCGACGGCGACGGTCTGGCTGACCGGATCGACACGACCGTTGATCTGCTTGAGCTGTACCGCATAACGCTTGCCCGTTTCTTCGATATCGACTGCGAAGCGCGTTCCTTCCTTCAACCACGACAGCCACAGCGAAGGTACATTGAGCCTGAGCCGCGGCGCACGGTTGCTGACCAGCTCGATCAGCGGCGCGCCGACGTTCACCCCTTCGAAGGGCTTGGCGTGCCACTTGACGACCCAGCCGGCGAATGGCGCGACGACGCGGCACTGCCCCAGCTGCGCCTTGGCGACCGCCAATTGCGCCTGCGCCTTGGTCACTGCGGCGGCGGCCAGCTCGACTTCGAGCTCGGACGCGGATTGCAGTCCCTGCAGGCGGATCTTGCCGTCGTGTGCCAGACGCGCGCTGTGCAGTTCGGCCAGAGCCATGTCGTGCCGCGCGCGCGGCTCGCTGCACTCGAAGCTGGCCACCACCTGGCCCTTCCTGACCGCTCCGCCGGGGCGTGGCTCGAGCTCGGTCAGCCGGCCGCTCATGCCGGCAGCCAGCGTCGTTTCCTGATCCGCGACGAGCAGCGCCCGCACTGGTGTTTCGGCGTTTGCCGGTCGACTGGCTTCCTCCAGCGGCGGCGTCGCCTTGCTGGCGGCAGCGACGGCCGGATCGGGCTTGCCCGCTGGTGCGGCCGACCAGGACGGATTGCAGGCCAGCAATGCGGCGACCAGGAGCGTGCCGCGTTGCATTGCCTGCTTGCCCGGAGTCAGAGCCATCGATCTAGCGTGCCAGCGCCGCTGGCCGCGGGCCAGTCTCACCCGGCCTTGCGGCCGTGGTCGCCGGCGCAGTCAGTTGTTCGCGCAGGAAACTCACCTGCGACAGGGCGGCGGCTTCGGCGAACGCCTGCGCCGAACGTTGAGGCAGATCCGGTGTGAGCACGGTGCTGTAGCTGTGCGTGGCGACGTGCTTGCCCGCTGCATCGTGCAGACTCATCTCCCATGCGCTGCGTTCGACGCCGTTCCTGACCGGGCCGCGCTTCAAGGTCATGCGAAAGACGGCGCTGCCGCCGGCTTCCCCGCCGATCAGCAAGCGGCTCTGGCGCAGACGCTCACTGACCGCCTCGACGATCGCCGGCGCGGCCAGACTTGCCGGCAGGCCGGCGACTTCGACGCGCAAGCTCTGCGGCTTGGCCACGTCGGCGCTGACGAAGGAGAAGACCTCGCGTTCGCCGGCGACAAGCCTGTGCTGCAGTTGTTTGGCGACAGTGGCCAGATCGCGGCTTTCGAGTTCGTCGGGGAGGACGTTCTCGCCGACGGAGTTCAGGATCCGGCCGAGCGCCGTCTGCGCGTTGGCGTAGGCGGCGTAGCGCTGGAACTGGGTGACCAGCGAGCGCGCCTCGGTGCGCACCGCTTCCAGTTCGCTTTCCACCCGCGAGCTGACCCCGGCCTGGCTGATCTGCGCCAGGCGCTCATCGACGCGCGCCGATTCGTCGGTCTGCCGGTAGTCGAGCAGGGCAAGCTTGTAGCGCTCCAGCGCCACCCGCACCTGGGTGATCACCGCCATCGACAAGGCCAGGCGGCGCGCCTCGGCGGTCTTCTCGCGCGCTTCCTGGGTGCGTTTGACGGTCGGATAGGCGGCCAGCTTGAGCACGTTCCACGAAATGCGCACGCTGCCGTCGTACCAGTTGTTGTTGTACAGATACTTGTTGCTGTCGTACAAGCCACCGGCGACGAACTCGATCCCCGGCAGGAGAGCGATCAGTTGGCGGCGCGCTTCAAAACCGTCGATGCGCGCCCGGTAATCCTCTTCGCGCAACTCCGGACGGTTCTCGAGGGCCCGCATTTCGAGTTCGTCAACCCCCTGCGGTACTGGCGGCAGGCTCTCTTCCGGAGCGTCGGTGAGCTGGAACGGGGTGCCCGGCGCGATGTTCATCAGCGCCGCCAGTTCGTGCCGGGCGAATTCCAGTTCCTGCCGCTTGAGGGTGATCAGGGTCAGCGCGTCGAGCAGCGCCCGCTGGTAGGCAAGCGCCTGTGCCGGCGGCAGGACGCCGCTCGCTTCCGCCTGGCGCGACTGTTCGAGGGCGCGCTCTATGCGCTTGCTCAAGGCGTCGACCTGGAGCAGCAGGCGTTGCGCGCCCAGTGCGCGCCAATACGAGTTGCGCATGTCCTGGACGATGTTCTGGCGCACCTTGCGGCTGCGCTCCTCGGCGATGTTGTACTCGTCACCCGCCTGCTTGGCGCGGTAATAGCTCAGGCCAAAGTCGAGAATGTTCCAGCTCAACTCGGCGCTGCGCAGCTGGTGGCGCCGCTCCTGCGAAGTCGATGGACTGAGCGTTTCCTCGCCGGTAATGATGCTCACGCTGGTCCCGCCGGAATCGTTGTTGCGCGCGTTATAGCCGGCCGAGGCGGTCAGACGGGGCAGCAGCTCGAAAGCACTGCTGTCCGAAATTCCCTGCGCCAGGGCGCTTTCCATCAACTTCAGACGGTAGTCCAGGTTGTAGGTCAGCGCCCGCGCCACCGCATCGTAAAAGCTGATCGCCTGCACGATCGGCGCCTGCTCCTTGTACATCTCCTGCTGATCGCGCGCCACGCGCGCCTTGATTTCCTCGCGGCTGAAAGGTTCGGGGGCGATGCTCGCACAGCCGGCCAGCAGGGAAGCGCTCAGGACACTCAACAGCGGATATTTCATCACGGGTCTTTCGAAGAATCGGTTGGCTAGGCGAGCGGCAGGCGACGACGCTCGCTCTGGCTCTGTCGCAGTTGTTCGCTGAACGATCGGGCAGCGGCGCCTGGCGTCGGCCTGGTCGCCGCCGGCACGGGCGGGAGCAGAGCGTCTACGGCGATTGGATTGCCGCCGCCATCCCGGGCCCTTTCGTCCATCCCGTCGATCCCGTCGATCCCCTCGCTCACCTCCGCGCCTCCCGGCGCCTCGAACGCAGGCGCTGGCATGGCTGTCGTTGCCGCGTCGGCCTGGACGCCGCCCGAATTCGCGGCGATCCCGAGCGGAGAAAAAATGGAGAGATCGTCGTACAGGCTCTCGCCGCCGAGGGCCAGGCGACTATTTGCCCGCGCGCGCTGCGCCAGCTCGGCAAGCAGCTGCCGCGAGAACGCGACCCCCTGCTTGAGGACGAACTGGCCCGGCGTCAGCGTCTGATCCAAGTCGCGCAGCAGGGAGCGCAGGTCGCCTGTCTCGCGTGCATCGTACACGCCGAGCAGCGCGGCAACCCCCTCGGCCAGCGAGGCCTGGGCCCGATTTACCTGCTGCAGAACGTAGTGGGCAGGAGCGAAGGACTGTTCGATGCGCCGGATAATCCGGTCGACACGGTCGACCTCCAGCCACGGCGCCACGTCGTTATCCTGCAGGACGTACGGCGGAACCCTGAAGTCGGCGACCGGCGTGACCGTGATGTCGAGGGTGCTGCTGGCCGTGGCACCGGCGCCGTCGCCGTCGCGAATGGTGTAGGTCACCGTCGGCACCCTGCCGTTCCAGTCGGCCAGCGGCGTGAAGCGGTAATCCCCATCGGCCGTCAGGGTAAGGGTGCCCACGCCGGCGATCACCAGGCTGCCGCCGACGGCGCCGGGCGGCACGGCGACGACCAGGCCATTGACCGCGAACTGGGTGACCGCAAGGAGGCTGTGGCTGCCATCCGGGTCGCTGTCGTTGGCCAGAACGTTGCCGCTCAGCTCGCTATCCTCGGCCGTGCTCGCCGTGTCGGCAACGGCCACCGGCGCCTCGTTCCGGCCGTCGATGGTAATGGTCAGCGTCGTGGTGGCCGTACCTCCCTCGCCGTCGGAAACGGTATAGCTGAAGGTGTCGGTCAGCGTTTGTCCGACGCCAAGGGCCTGGACGGCGCCGTTGCCGTTGTCGATACGGTAGCTGTAGCTGCCGTCGCCATTCAGGGTGAGCGTACCGTAGCTGCCGCTGGTCCGGCCATTCACCGTCCCGGGAGCGCTGCCGGAAACGGCGACGACACTCAGCGCGGAGTTGCTGTCGACGTCGCTGTCATTGTCGAGCACGTTGCCGGTGGCCGTAAGCGTCGCGTCTTCGGCGATGCGGTTGACGTCGGCGACAGCGAGCGGCTGGTCGTTGCTGCCGGTGATGGTGATGGTGATCGTCGCATCGACCAGCGCGCCGCGACCGTCGCTGGTCGTATAGACGAAGCTCTCGCTGAGCGTCTCGCCTTCGTGCAGGCGCTGGACGGCGACGTTGGCGTTATCCAGGGCGTAGCTGTAGCTCCCGTCGGCAGCAATGGTGATGGCGCCAAAACTGCCCGCCAGGGGCAGGTCGATGCTTCCCGCGCTGCCGCCAGGACGCATGATCCCGACCACCGTCAGCGGGTCGCCGTCGGGATCGATATCGCGTGCGGCGAGGTCGATACTGCTCACCCCGCTGCCATTCGTCCTCGCCCCGCTGATCACGTTGCCACTGGCCGTGCTCTGCTCTTCGCCGAGGGTGTTGCTGTCGTTGCCGGCGCTCGGCGCGTCGTTGGTGCCGTGGATGGTGAAGGTGAGCGTTGCCGTACTGGTGGCGCCGTCGCCATCGCTGATCGTGTAGCTGAAGGTGTCGGTCAGCGATTGGCCGCGGAGCAACGCCTGAACGCTGGCATCGCTGCGCTCGACGGCGTAGGAAAAGCGACCATCGGCAGCCAGCGTCAGGGTGCCGAAGCTGCCGCTGGTGTCACCGCCGACCGACCCCGCACCGCCATTGACGGCCACCACTTGCAGGGTCGTTCCGGCGTCCGGGTCGGTGTCATTGACCAGCACATTGCCGTTGATCGGCGTGCCGCCCGGCGGACCGGCGGTATCCGTGGTGTCGTAGGCGTCGTCGTTGGCCAGCGGTGGGTCGTTCACGTCGCCGACGTTGATCGCCAGCGTGCTGCTCGCCGTCGCACCCGCCGTATCGGTCAGCGTGTAGGTGAGCGTCGGAACGCTACCGTGCCAGTTGTCCAGCGGCGTGAAGGTATAGCTGCCGTCGGCGCGCACGGTGACGTTGCCGACACCGGCGATCAGTGTACTGCCCCCGCTGGCGCCGGCCGGCACGCCGACGGTGACGCCGTCAACGACGAAGCGGGTCACCGTCAGCGTGTCGCCCGCGTCGCCGTCGGTATCGTTGGCCAGGACGTTGCCGCTGACGGGCGTGTCTTCCAGCGTACTGGCCGTGTCGGGATTGGCGACCGGCACGGCGTTGGTCACCGTGACGCTGATCGTCGCCGTCTCGGTGACGCCACCGCTGCTGACCGTATAGGTGAAGCTGTCCGCCCCGACGTAGCCCGGCGTCGCGGTATAGGTGATGGTCCCGTCGCCATTGAGCACGGCGTTACCGTGAGCGGGGCTGCCAATGGCCGTGATGGCCGCCGCCGGGTTCTCGAAATTGTCGGCGGTGGCGCCGTTGGTGCCGCTGAGCGGATTGAAGCGCAGCGCCACTGCGCTATGGGTGCTGACCGAGTCGTCGGTGATGTCCGCCACCGCGCTGACCGCAAACGTGATCGTGTTGGCAGTGGGATCGGTGTCCATGCCGCCGTTCACCCTGCCGCCGTCATCGACGACCTGGAAGGTGAAGCTCGCCACGGCGGGGCCATTGGCATCCAGCGGCGGCGTCCACGTCAGATTGGCGATGTCGGCGGCGGCGATCGATTGCCCTTCGGTGACCTCTATGCCGGACAGGCGCAGAATGCCGCTGCCGGGAAGCGTGGAGATCAGCACTGCGGCAAAGCTGTCGGGCGGGCTGTCGTGGGCGTCGATGAACGTGAAGTCGGCGGCCTGAAACGAGTACGCGGTGTCCTCGATCGCGGTAATCGTCCTGTCGGCGCCTGCCGGCGCATCATTGACCGAGGCGATGCTGGTGCCCAGCGAAACCGCGTTGGCGCTATCGCTGTAGCGCGTGGTCCCGCCCGAAAGCGCCGTGTCGTTGGCCACATTGACGCTGCTTCCGGCAGCCGGCAGGACGCCCGCCGAGTCGTCGACCAGGCGCACGGTCAGGCTGCCCGGGCTACCGTTCCAGTCGGCAGCGGGCTGGAAGCGCAGCGTGTACGTGGCGGGCAGAAAGAGACCGCCGGCGGCGGTCAGCGTCGTCGGGATATCGGTCCACGCGGGGTTGCCATCGGCCAGGTATTGCCACTTCCCTTCACTGCTGGCAGCCGCGTTGCCGGTGATGACGATGCCTGCCAGGCCGTTGGCCAGCGAGCCGCCGGTGAAAGCCCCCTGATTGTCCTTCGCGTCGCTGAACGCGGCGTTGAACAGATTGGCGATCGTCGCCTGGCTCGGGCTGGCGGCGTCTTCCAGCGAAGCCGGCAGGGCGACATTGGCGAGCAGGCGTGTCGGCGCGTCGTTCTGCGCGCCAACGGTCAGGGCGACGCTGTCGCTGGCCGTCGAAAACGGCGTGCTGCCGCCGTTGTTGCTACCGCTGGTGTTCACCTTGTCGCCGGGGTTGCCGGCGGTCCGATCCCAGGCGCGCAGCGTCAGGCCCGCGGCCACCGTGCCGTTGCTGTCGGGGTTGGGCTGGAAGTAGACGCGGTCGCTGTCGCGCAGGAGCAGGGCCTGGTCATCGCCAACGGCGCCGATCGGGATCCAAGACGTGCCCCCGTCAACGGTGTACAGCCAGGTGCCCAGCGTGTTGTCGGTCGCTATGATGGCGACGCCTCGCAGCGGGTTCATATCGACGTCGCTGACGCCGCCGGCGAGGTCCGCCACGGCGGCGCCCACCGCCCCGCCGAGCGGTAGCGGATCGTCTTCCGCAACGCTGATCGCGCGCACGGTCGCCGGGTCGAGCACGGGCGCGTCGTTGCGCCCGCGCAGCGTGATGCTGCTGCCGTTGCCGTTGCTGAGCAGCGAGCCCTGCTTGGGGCCGCCCTCGCCTTGCGCGCCGGCGAGCGCAGCGTTGCCGTCATTGACCGTCCACACCAGTTCGATGATTTCGTCCTGGGAATTGCCGAGGCTCTGGCGGCTGTTGCTGTAGGTCAGCCCGTCGGCCACCGCCTGGACCTGCACGCTGGTCGTGCCGGGGTCGAAGGTGACCGCAAAGACGCCGCCGGCGTTGGTGAAGCTGCCCACCTCGAGGGTACCGATGCGCAACCTGTCGCCGACAAGATTGACGCCGCCGCTGACGCCGAAAAGGTCGTCGCCATTGGCGCCACCGGCGCGATTGACCGAGAGGATCGCGCCGCCCCAGTCGCCGTTGCCGCCGCCGAAGGCCGACAGCTCCGGATCGCTGATCGTCGCCGGCGGAAGCGCCGAGACGAAAACCCCGTCGTCTTCGAAGAAGCTCGCTGTCAAGGGAGAGCCCGCGGCGGTCAGTACCGGCGCGTCGTTGTTGGCGGTGATGCCGACGCTGACCGACGCGCTGCCGCTGCGCGGGCCACCCGTTCCCTGCGGGTGGGTGCCGCTGTCGGTGTTGCCGTCGTCGATCGTGTAGCCGATGGTCACCTGGGTCGGCGGGTTGTCGTTGCCGTTGCTGTAGGTCAAGGCCTGCAACACCGTATTGACCTGCGCGGTGGTCGTCGCTTCGCCAAAGGCGATGCTCAGTACACCGTTGATCCGGGTGAAGCTGCCGACGACGCCGGCGCCGATGCGCACCTCGTTGCCGTTGAAGTTGACACCGACGTTGCCGCTGCCGGTCAGCCCGAAGACATCGTCGCTGGCGGCACCCGGATTTCCCGTCTCACCGGTGCGCTGCAGCGTCAGCACCGCGCCGCCCCAGTTGTCGTAGCCGGCAAGTTCGGGATCGGTGAGGCTGGCGAGCCCGTCGCCGAGCAGGTCGAGGACGACCGGCGTGCCGTCTTCGGTGAAGCCGACCGAGCCACCCAGGCCCGAAAAGAGCGGTGCGTCGTTGACGCCGCTGACCAGCAGCGGGATGGTCGCCGCAGCCGTCGTCGGATCGCTGCCGGTGACGCCGCTGTTGCCGGCGTCGTCGAACAGCAGGCTCAGCGTGTCGTTGCCCGAGAAGTTGCTGTCCGGCGTGTAGTTGAGATCGCCGGCGGCAATGGCGGCGTTGATCGCGGCGATGCTGCCGGTAAGGGTGATGCTGCGTCCACCCGGGCTACCGGAGGTGAACGCCGTCACGCCTGCTGGCGATCCGTCCACCGCGAGGGTGCCGTGCAGGGCGGTGATGACGACAAAGGTGTTGCTGCCGTAGCCGCCATCGTTGCTGTCCCTGGGATCGGCGAGAACGATGCCGTCGATCACCGTGGTGGCGTTCTCGTTGACCGTCGTGGTCACCGCCCGGGTGGCCTGGACGCCGGCCGCCGGGTCGACGTCCAGGGTCGGCGTGTCATTGACCGGCGTCAGGTTGATCAGCGTGCTGGCGCTGGCCGTGGCTGCCGTGGCCGGGTTGCCGGGGCTGTTGCCGAGGTCGCTGACCGTGATCGTCAGGGTGCGGGGCACAACGTCGCTGACGTTGAGGTTGTTCGCGTCGGGCGCGGAAGTGTAGCTGAGGGTCGCCAGTGCGCTGTTGATCTGGCTCACCGTGCCGCGCAGGGTCAGCGTACCGGTACCGAGCCCGGTGCTCACGGTGGCGCCCGGAGTCAGCGTGAGGCTCCCCGTCGGAATGCTCAGGACCACCTCGACGTCCGCGTTGCGGGCGTCGGGGTCGGCGATGCTGACGCTGTTGGCGAAGCTGAAGGCGACGTCTTCGATCGCCGTTACCGTCGCCGGCGTGCTGATCGTCGGCGCGTCGTTCACCGCGGTGATGCCGTCGATGCGCACGCCGGCGCTGACGCTGTGCACGTCGGAACCCCCGCCGGCGGCACCCGCCCCGGCGTTGTTCAGGTCGTCGAAGCTGACGCTGATCGTCTCGGAAGCGTCGGGGTCGTCTCCAGGTACGTACTGGACCGTATTCAGGGCGGCCTGCAACTGGGCCAGGGTGCCGGTAAAGGTCAGCGTGCTGCTGCCGCCGCCCCAGTCGCCGGCGCCGCGGTCGGTCGCCTGGCTGCCGGCGGTCAGCGTCACCCCCGTGGTGTTGAGGACGAAGGCGCCGTGCGGCACGGCGATGTTGATCTGCCCGAGGTTGCTGCCTTCCGCACGCGCCAGGTCTGCATCGCCAAGGGTGAAGATCGACCCCAGGGCGATCGGGGTGTTCTCGTTGGCGGCGCCGACGGCGGTGATGACGGGCGTGCCGTTGGTGATCGTCGGCGCATCGTTGAGCGCCGTCACGGTCAGCGCAACGCTGTCGGTGGCCGTCGAAAAGGCCCGCGTCGTGGCGCTTCCCGCAGTCGTGTCGACGCCGCTTGCGCCGTTGCTGTCACTGCTCTGGTCCCAGGCGCGCACGCTGAGGGCGGACGCCTGCACGCCGTTGTAGTCCGTGTTCGGCTGGAAGTAGAGGCGCGCGTCGGGGGCGAGCAAGACGGCGCTGGTCGGCGAAGGGTCGCCCAGCGGCAGCCAGTTCGCTCCGCCGTCGGTGCTGAAGTGCCAGCTGCCTGCGGACGCGTTGGCGCCGATGATCGCCAGGCCTTTCGGGTCGCCGCTGTCGACATCGCTGATCCCGCCGAGCAGGCTGGAGACCGGCGTGCCAACCGCGCCGAGCGGCGGACCGGCGTCCTCGCGCTCGCTCATGGTCAGCGTGGTGTCGGCCAGCACGGGCGCGTCGTTGACGGCGGTGACGGTCAGCGAGACGACGTTGTCCTCCATCGAGAAAGCGGTGGTGCCGCCGGTCAGGCTGCTGTTGGCGCGGCCACCGACGCTGCCGGTGGTCTGGTCCCATGCGCGGTAGGTGAAACTCGCCGTGGTCGCATTGCGGCCATCGGGAATGAAGCGCACCCAGGCGTTCGGGTCGAGAAGCAGCGAGCTGTTCGGCGAGACGCTGCCGATGGCGGTCCACGCGCCGTCGCTGCCGTTGCTCGAGTCGAGCGAAACCTGCCAGCTACCGTTGCCGGAAGACAGGCCGCTGATGGCGATGCCCTGCAGGAAGCCGTTGTCGACGTCGCTGCTGCCACCAAGCAGCGTTGACACCCGGAGGCTACGCCCGTTGCTGGTCTCGTCTTCGCTGATCGGCGCCAGGACGGTGTCGCCGGGGTTCATTACCGGCGCGTCGTTGCGCTGCTTGACGATGATCGAGGTATCGACAACGACCGTATCGACGCCCTGCAGGGTGGTGCCGGCATCGTCCTGACGACTGGCCGCGCCACCGCCATCGACGAAGGTGTAGCGCAGCGAACGCGTCGCCTGCGCGGTAAGCTGCGAGGCGTTGGCGAGGTCGGTGTTCTGGAAAGTCAGGTTTTCCAGCACCGCCTTGACCGCCGCGACGTTGGCGCTGGCGTTGAAGGTGATCACCAGCTGAGCGCCGTTGGCGCCGTTGGTCGCGCTGTCGGCAGGGTTGACCGTCGCAATCACGGTGCCGGCGTAGCTGACTTCGCCGCTGCCGGCGTTGAAGCCGACCTGGTTGGCGCCGGCACCCTGGTTGCGCAGCGAAAGCTGATCGCCAATGGTGCCGCTGCCCAGGGTATAGGCAATGGTCAGCGTCGTTCCGGCGTTGTAGCTGGCGCCGTTGGCCAGGTCGACGTCGTTGAAGTTCACCGCCGGGTCGATCAGCGTCGCGCCATCGTCCTCGAAATAGGTCAGCGGATTGAGCGCGGAAAGCTGCGGCGCGTCGTTGACCGGCAGGATGGTGATGTTGAATCGGGCGCTTGGCTCGTTGTCGCCGCTGCCGTCCGAAATCGTGAAGTCGAAATGATCGGTCAACGGCGTCTCGGAGCCGTTGTGGCGATACTTGAGATAGCCGTTCTGAATGTCCTCGAGGGTGAACGCGGCGCCAACGCCCAGGGCGGTGATGACGCCGGGCTTGTCGAGATAGAGCGTGCCGTTCTGAACCGCCGCAGTCAGGCGGAACTGCGCCTGCCGACTGGTGTTGTCGGTGTCGGTGTCGACGGGGAACTCGGAACCGAGCATCGAATAGGTGATATGGCTCACCCCACCCTCGGGGACTGTCGCGCCGGTGTTGTTGAAAACCACTGGCGGATCGTTCTTTGGCAGGATGTCGATGCTCACCGTGGCGACATTGCTGAAGAGGCCGGCCGGGTCGTTCAATTGCCAGGTGAAACTGTCGGTGAGGACGGTGTCCGAACCGTCCTGAACGTAGCGCAGCTTGCCGCCGCTGAGCAGCAAGTAGTCGAACTGCTCGCCGGCGATGACCGGCACGAAGCCAGCGCCCGCGCCACGATCGATTTCGAGCACGCCACGCTGCGGCAGGCTGACGATGGTGTACGTCGCAGTGGCCAGGTCGTCGTCGCTGTCGCTGGCCGCCAGGATATTGGCGTTGAGAACCTGGATCCGCCCAAGGTTGTCGTCGTGGCCGTCGCGATTGGTGTCGTAGCCCTCGTCAACGACGAAGTTGCGAGCGTAGGCAAGCGGCGCGTCGTTCACGTTGGTGATCGTGAAGCTCACCGTGCGACTCGGGCTGCGGGCGACCGCGCCCTTGTTGATGGCGAGCGAATTCAGGCCGTCGTTGACGGTGACGAAGCCCAGCTCGCGGATCGGCGAGTACGCAACGTCACCCACCTGCACGACACCGCCGTCGCGCAGGTGGACGACGATCGAGTCGCTGCGCAGTTCGGAGTCGGCGCTGTGAAAATAGGCGACGTTGCCCGCCGCCACTTCGGACGCCGCAAAGGTGCCACCCTGAGCAATCACCACCCAGGCCGCGCCACTCCAGTGGCGCAGGTCGCCACCGAGCGGAGCGCTCTCCAGGACATACGCCAGGGCAGCCGGATCGGTGTCCGGATCGACGTGCTGCAGATTGGTGCTGGTCAGCTTGACGGCGTTGGTTACCCCGGTCAGGTTGCGATCGTCGAGGCCGCCAACCGCACTCGCTTCCATGACGCTGCCACCGTTCGAGCTGCCCTGGGCAATCGTCGGTGCGTCGTTGACCGGCGTAACGATCAGGGCGATGGTCGAACTGCCGGCGACCGCGCCACCGCTGCGGGTGACCGTGAAAGCGTCGCGGTAGGGCGTACCGTAGCCTGCCGGTTCGGCTCCGTTATTGACATAGACCACCCTGCCATCGTCGAGCTGCGCCTGGCTGAAGCTGCCGCTGCCCGCAGCAAGGGCGGCGCCGTCGAGGTAGAGCGTGCCGTATGTCGGCACGGCGGAGAGCGTGTAGATGTCCGACCCGGTCAGGGTGACGTTATCGATGCTGGTGAACAGACCTTCGGCGGTGATTCCGCGCAGCGTACCCCCGGTACCAGGACCGGTGGGCGCCGTCGGGCTGACGTCGATTTCCAGCGTACCGGTACTGACACCGCCATCGCGATCGTTGACCGAAAAGTCGAAGCTGTCGTCGGCGATCGACGGCAGGCCATCGGTGGCACGCCCGTCATGCGTGTAGGTGAGCCGGCCCGAGCTCAGGTCGTCTTCGGTGAACGTCGAGCCGACGCCGATGACCTCCCCGTTCAGCTCCAGAAGACCGGCGCGCGGGAAACTGTTCACTGTATAGACGCGGTTGGCGGCGGCGCTGTCCGGATCGCTGCTGGTCAGGAACTGGGGCGTGATGGCCACCGCCGGCCCCCCCTGCGGCGCGGTAAGCAGCTGCGTCACCGGGGTCGGTGGGTCATTGCGGGCGACCACGGTCAGGGTGACAGTGGCCGCTGCACTGCTCGGGGTCGGCGCCTTGTTGTCGCTGGCCACGACCGTGAAACTGGCGGTCGGCTGGTACGGCCCCGCGAAATCACTGCCGCTGACGGCTGCCGGTTCGGCACCGCTGGAGATGAAGTGCAGCCGGTTGGCCAGTTGCGTACCGGTCAGTTCCAGCCCGGCGAAGACATCGACATAAATGCTGCCGTTCCAGTACTGCAGGCGACCAACCGCCGCCGCGGGCAGGCTGGTGATGGTCAGCGTCATGTCGTCCGGCACGCCATCGGCGTCACTCAAGCCGAGGTTGAGCACCGTGAAGTCGCTCGCCTCGCTGCCCACCCGCTCGGCAACCGTTTGCGTCGTCCCGGTGATGGCGATCTGCGCGTTGACGTCGCGAATGGCGATCGGCAGAACGACCGGAATCTGGCCGCCGGCGCCGTCACGCAGGGTCAGGGTGACGCTGTCGCTGTCGTCGGCAAATAACTCGCTGCCGGTATGCCGGTAGCTGATCCTGCCCTCCTGCACGTCCTTCTGGGTAAAGATGCTGCCGACACTGAGCGCAATGCCGTTCCTGAGCAACAGTCCCTTGCCGGCCAGCGGCGGCTCGACACGGTAGGTGAGCTGATCGACACCATTGTCCTGGTCGACGACCGGCAACTCGGTGATGGTGATCGTCCTCGTGCTGCCTTCGTTGAGCTCCAGCGCCACCGGCACCAGAGTGGGAATGTCGTTGCGCGCGGTGACGATGAAGTCGGCGGCCAGGCCGGCCGTGCTGAACGGCTGGGCACCGCCACGCTCGCTGGCACCGACGCTGGCCGTGGCGCCGGCGCTTGCCCCGTCGCTGCGGTCCCAGGCGTAATAGGAAATCCGGGCCACTCCCGATTCCTTGCCGTCGTCGGCATTGCTGTCGGCGACGAAACGCAGCCTTGCCGCCGCCGGCAGGAGCAAGGCGGCGGTGGGCGAAAATGGCGCCGCCGACGTCCAGCTGCCACCGCCATCGAGTGAATACTCCCAGACACCGGTCATTCCGTTGCTGACGTTGCTGTCGTAGATGGCGATACCGAGAACCGTCCCGGCGTCGACGTCGCTGACCACCCGATGACCGTCGACGTTGCTGAGCAGCGCACTGACCAGCGTACCGGGGTTCTCGCCGTTGGTCGCGTTCTCGGGAATCGAACTGGCAACCAGGATGGCTGGCGTGCCGACGATCCGGGGGGCGTCGTTGTTGCCGCTGACGGTCACCGTGATGTCGGCCTGCGCCGTACTGTGGCCGTCGCTGAGGGTATAGGTGAAGTTCTCGGTCAGGGTGTCGCCGGCGGCCAGCGCCTGCACCGTCGCCAGCGTGTTGTTCAGGCTGTAGCTGTAGGCGCCATCGGCGCCCACGGTCAGGCTGCCATAGCTTCCGAGCAGCGGATTGCCGACGCTGCCGGCGGTGCCGCTGCCGGCAGCGACCGTGCCGGTGCGCAGCGCGATGACACCGAGCGTATCGATCGGGGCGTCGACGTTGATGTCGTTGGCCAGCACGTTGCCCATGACGGCGGCGGTGGCGTCTTCGGTCACGGCGATCGTGTCTGCCCTGCCCGCCGGCAGGTCGTCGACCGGCGTCACGGTCAGCGTGACGGTCGTTGGCCCGACGCTGCCGCTCCCGTCGCCGCTGTCGTCGGTATACACAGCGATGCTCGCGGCGCCAAAGTAATCGGCAGTCGGCGCAAAACTCATGCCGTCCAGGGCCGTGTTGACCTGCGTCAGCGTGCCGGAAAAAACAAGGTTGGCGCTACCGTCGCCGGCAATGCTTGCCCCACTTCCAGCGTGCAGGGTGATCGTTCCTCCGCTCACCACCAGGGTCACGGTCTGCATGTCGCCGGCATCGGCGTCGGCGATGCTGATGCCGGTGACGGCCAGCGGCGTGTCTTCGCTGGTCGTTCGCGCGCCACCGCCATCGACGATGCTCGGCGGCGCCAGCAGGTGTTCGAAATCGGCCAGGGCAAGCGCGCGCGCCTCGATCGGACCGGCGGTCATTTCGAGAACCCAGTTGCCGCCCAGCGCGGCGCTGCCGGTGGCGTCGGAGGACGCGGCAACGTCCGCCTGCGTCAAGCCGGCCAGGGTGTCGATGAACGCGCGATTGTCGGCGGCGACATCGCAGCCATAGAGCAGGATGTCGCCGTCTGCGCTCAGCGCCGAACCGATACTCGCGAGCAGCGCGCCTTGCCGCTGCAGCTCGCTCTGATTGACCAGGCCCAGCCCGAGAAGCAGGCCCTCGCGGCTGCCGTGACTGAGAATGTGGATCGCAGCAAGGTTCTGCTCACCGTCGAGCGCGGCGGCGATTTGCGCCAGGCCCTCGGAGCGCGGGTCGAGTACCACCACTTTCGCCGGGCCGGCGAGCAACTTCTCGACATCGATGCCGTGCACCAGCCGGCTGTCGACGACGATAAGTTCGCGTGGCGGCGCTTCGACGGGCGCCGGCGCAGGCGCAGGCGCATCGCGAACGGCCGCAGCGCCGTCGTCCTGCACGGCGGCGGCGACTTCCACCGGCGCCGCGCCGTCGAACAGGTGACGAGGTTCGAGGGCCATCGTCAGACGGCGCGGCGACCAGGGCGGAAGCGAGGGACGATTTCTGGTCATGGCGATCCTCTACGGGCGTGCGGCGCTTGCCGCCGTCTGATGCATTCACCCGACGGCAGCACAGCCCGCATGCCATTCGGGTCCTCGGGGCAGGGACATGGTGCTACCCGTACCGCGACGATCAACCCGCCAACCACACAAGAACCAGCATTCTAGGGCACTTGGCGCCATTTCGAGGAAAAATCGAGCGCTGGCGACGACCTGCGGCAGTGCCGCCCTGCTCCCGCTGGCGCCGACAGGCGCCGCGCAAGGCGCTCGTGGCCAGCTGAACAGGCGAGCGTAGCGCCTCATCCGACACGAAGACCGTGTCGAGTTGCACGCAGGATGGGAGCCAGGAATTCCAGCGCCGACAGGGTTGCGAGCGGCTGCCCGGCGTGCTGAAAGTCGCGCCGGAAATACAGCGCCACAGCAGTGTCCACGTGATGGCGAGGATTCGGCGACGCGAGGACGCTGGTGAAGACGCCGCGGCGCAGTCGCTCGCCGGTGATTTCGCGGAAGAATCGCTCGACCATGTTCAACGAGGAGGCCGAGGTGGAGGTGCGCCGCGCGGCAGGTCGCGCTCGATTCCCGCCAGTCGCGACTGCGCGTGACGCCCCCGCCAACGCGAAACCTGTACGCGGCCAATCCCCAACGCATCCGCGACCTCCTCGTTTCGCAACCCCTCCGCGGCCAGCGGCACGATCTTCGCGGCGACCCAAATCTGGATCTCCATCTGCAGGCGACGCAGAGTGGCAAAGTCAAATCCAAATAGGGTCGCTCAAGAATGCAACACTAGTTCCCCGTCGGCAGCGTCAGGTTGAAGCCTTCCTTCTGCAGCTGATCGCGGACCCACTGGAAGCGCTGGTAGTTCGACAGCGTGATCGGCCCGGTGTAAACCTCGCTCTGCAGCTTGCGCGGCGGGTATTGCACGTAGGTCTTCATGAGTTTGCGCACTTCCTCGTTGATCGTCACCAGGGTCCAGGTGCGCTCGGTGTAGTTGTTCATGAAGATGTCGTAGCGTTCCTGCGGATCCTGCCACAGGTCGAAGATCTGCGGCACCGTCGCAACATACTTCTCCGCGCCCTTCCAGCCGAGGTTGCTGTCCACCGCCAGGCCGCCGGTGGCCTGGCCGTCATCACCGCGCAGGTTGAACACCGCCTTGTAGTTGCCCACGCGCGCTGCACCCGGGCTCAGCTCGTTCTCGGTGAAGTAGAACCAGGACTTGCGCTGCGACTTGCCGGTACCGAACAGCACCGGCGACATGTCGATGCTGTCGAAGACGATCGGCTTGCCCTCGCGGTCGTTCTTCGGCAACTCGACGCCACCGACCTTGGCGAAGGTGGCCATCAGGTCGAGGCCGCCGACGATGTCGTGGTTGCGCGCGCCGCCCTTGATCTTGCCGGGCATGATGACGATCGCCGGCACGCGGTTGCCGCCTTCGCGCACCGTTCCCTTGGTGCCGCGGAAGGGGGTGTAGCCGGCGTCTGGATAAACGTCCTGCCAGGCGCCGTTGTCGGTCGTGTAGACGACGAGCGTGTCCTGGTCCAGGCCAAGCGCGCGCAGCTTGTCCATGATGCGGCCGATGCGTGCGTCGAGCTCAACGACGGAGTCGGCGTACTTGCTCTTTGACAGCGACTTGTGCTCGAACTCCGGCGCCGGCATGTTCGGCTGGTGCACCTTCATGAAGTTCACATTGATGAAGAACGGCTTGCTCCTGTCCTTGGCCGCGTCGTCCAGGAACTCGATCGCCGCCTTCTCGACGTAGGCGTCGAAGTACGGGATACCGACCACGCCATTCGGGTAGTTGACGCCGTGCAGCGTGACGTTCTGCCCCGGTTTGTCCACGTACTGGCCGTTGATCTTGAAGTCCTCCTTGGCCTTCTCGCCGGCCTTGCCCGACAGCGAGCCGATCGTCACCTTCTGGAACATCGCCCGCAGTTCCGGATCCATGTCGGGGAACCAGGTCGGGTCGGCGTAGGTGTAGGCGTTCAGGTGGTACAGGCCGACGTACTTCATCTCGTCGTAGCCCTGCGCGTTCGGCAGCGCGTAGTCGGCTTCGCCGAGATGCCATTTGCCGGTGAAGTACGTCTTGTAGCCGCCCTGCTTCAACACCGAGGCCAGCGTCCACTCGGCCGCCGGCAGCCCGCCGCCCTGGCCCTGGAAGGCGACGGTGGTCATGCCGCTGCGGTTGGGGATGCGGCCGGTCTGCATCGCGGCACGGCCCGGTGTGCAGCTCGGCTGCGCGTAGAACGAGAAGAAGGTCATCCCCTCGTTTGCCATGCGGTCGATGTTGGGTGTGGGCATGCCGCGTCCCTCGCCGCCGCCGTAGGGGCCTAGGTCGCCGTAGCCGGTATCGTCGGAGACGATAAAGAGGATGTTGGGCTTCGCCTGGGCGGCGGCAAGGACGGGCGCGATTGCCAACAGGAATGTCGCCAGCACGGTGGCCAGGAAGGATCTGCTCTTGTTCATGGGATCAGTCTCCAAGGTCATGGTGGATCGTTAGAGGGCCTACGATTCTATTTCTTGGCCGGGTTCTTCGTCTCTGGCTGGAAAGAGAAAACCCGCTGCCAGTCGTTCTTCATGCTGATGACGATCCAGCCCTTCTGCTTGGCTTCGTCCATCGTCGACTGCGAGAAGGTGCCGAACTTGGTGGCGGGCAAGCCGTTGGCAGGGCCGTAGGCGTATTCGCGTTCGGCGTCGTCGTGCAGCACGAGCATCATCAGCCGCGCGCCCTTGCCGGCGCCGGTCCATTCGAGCATCTCGCGGTCGCCGTCGGAATTGCCGAAGGCCGCGACCGGTCGCCTGCCGATGAACGTATTGATGCCGATCGGCTTGCCGGTCTTGTCGTCGATGAAGTTGATCTCGGGCAGGCGCGTCAGCACCGGCTTGCCTTCCTGCATCTCGTACCTGGTCTTGATGCTCGAACCGATGACCTGCTCGGGCGGGATCCCGTAGACCGCTTCGGTCATCGGCCGCATGAACTCGATACCGCCACCGGATACGATATAGGTCTTGAAACCGTTGGCTCGCAGGTAGGCCAGCAGTTCGAGCATCGGCTGGAACGTCAGTTCGGTATAGGGCTTCTTGAAACGCGGATGGCGCGCCTTCTTGAACCAGTCGCTCACGATTGCCTCGAACTCGGCTGTGCTCATGCCGGCGTGCGAGGCCATGACCAATTCGAGCAGCCCTTTTTCGCCTCCCGCCGCCAGCGCTTCGAGGTCATTGTCGAGCACCGCCTTGAAGGGCTGCTGCGTCGTCCACTCCGGGTGCTGCGGTGCGAGTTCCCTGATCCGGTCCAGTGCGAAGGCGAGCTGGGTATACATCGGGTGCTCCGTCCACAGCGTGCCGTCGTTGTCGAAGGTGGCGATGCGCTCGGCGGACGGTACGAATCCGGCGCTCGCCCTGTCGGTGGCCGTTTGCACGAACTTGACGATCGCCTGCCTGGCCGGCCCCTCGCGCCAGGAAGGCAGAGGATCGGTGGTGGCCGCGGCTGCCAGGGTCGTCAATGCAAGGTGGCCAGCCAATGCCAGCAGGGCCACGAGAAAATTGCGTAGGCGGGTCTTCATTGCAGCTTCTCCCTGGTCATCCAGTCGTTTTCAGCACATGCGCGCGTCGCTTGGTTCTTCTGGCGCGAAGAAAATAGCACAAGCCTTTGCGCCACGGCAACCGCGTAACACGTCGTTCACGCGCCCGGAAGTGTTCTTCTGACTGGGTTGCCGCGTCGGCTTCGCCGCCTCGCAATGACGGTGGCAGGGGAATGCTTGGCCGGACTTGGCGACGCGGGCAGCGGTATTAGCCGGGCGAACTCCAGCCACCCTACGCTGCGACGCTGCTGTCCGCGTCGCCGGAAGTCTCATCAAGAACCCAGCCCTACGCTGGCGAGCTTCCCGGCCGCTACTCCTCGGGAAACCCGAGCAGCAATTGCTGCACGATCCACGCCGCCTCGGCTTCGCTGAGAAAGCGGTGCCACGGCGGCATCGGCGTCCCCGGGCGGCCACCGTAAATCGTCGCCACCAGCGAGTCAGCCGGCCGCTCGCGCAATGCCGCGGGCGTCAGGGCCGGCCCGAGGCCCCCTTGCAGGGTCATGCCGTGGCAGGAACCGCAGTCCTGACGAACCAGGTGCACGAGCTGCTTCTGGCGTTCGGGCGTTGGCGCCGGTGGCGCGGAAGCCGTCTCGGCGAAGGCGGAGGCCGAAGCAAGCGCAAGGGCGAGAAGAGGAAGGATTGGCATCGTGCGGCGGGAGTCGGTAAGGTTCGGGTCAATGGCAGCGCGGCTCACCCTTTTCGCGAGAACTTTGAAAAGGCGGGGAGCGGGCATTTTATCCGAAGATTGCAGTCGGCAGCGGCGCAAGCGGGGCGCAGGACAACAAGCGCTGGCAAGTGCTCCGGCACGGCAATCGCCGTTTGCGCACCCGCCGCCCACGCCCCATAATGCGCGCTTGCGCCGTCGGCTGATGGCGGCGGTAAGTGGCAACAGCGGGAGACAGGCAATGGATCTTTGGGCGTGCCCGGCGGTGGTCACCGGGGCAGCATCGGGTTTGGGTGCGGAAACGGCGCGTTATCTCGCCGAGGCGGGAGCCAAGGTGACGGTGATCGATATCGACGCTGTCGGCGTGCAGAAGGTTGCCGACGAGATCGGCGGCCTGGCGATCCCCTGCGACGTCGCCAATTCGCTCTCGGCGGAGAACGCGCTGGCAACGGCGCGCGACGCACACGGCGCGGCGCGCGTGCTGGTGCATTGTGTCGGCCGCGGCCACTCGGAACCGACGATTGGCCCCGACGGCCCGATGCCGCTGGAAGATTTCCGCCAGCTCGTCGAAGTCAACCTGATCTCGACCTTCAACATGATGCGCCTCGCCGCCGCCGACATGGCGCGCCTGCAGCCGCGCTCCAACGGCGAGCGCGGCGTCATCCTATCCACCGCTTCGGTCGCCGCCTACGACGGACAGAGCGGCGAAGCGGCTTATTCGGCGTCCAAGGGCGGCGTCGTCAGCATGATCCTGCCGGCGGCGCGCGAACTCGGCCCGCTGGGCATTCGCGTCGTCGGCATCGCGCCCGGGCTGTTCGGAACGCCGACGCTGTTCGCCATGGAAAAGAACCTCGATTCGCGGCTGGCCCACCAGATCCCGTTTCCGCATCGTTTCGGCGATCCGGCCGAGTTCGCCATGTTGGTCCTGCACGTACTCAAGAACGTGATGATCAACGGCACCGTGCTGCGCCTCGACGGCGGGCACCACCGCTGAGGATCGGCCACGCCGCTACCGTCAGCAAAGGATGGCTGTGAGCAAGACTCTCGTACTGCACCTGGTCTCGCATGCTTCCGGCGAACTCGTCGAGTTGCTGGCGCGTAACGCCATCGTCCAGCTCGAGGGGCTGGAGGTCGAGCGCCGACTGTGGAAGATGGTCCGCCACCTCGGCCAGGTGCCCGAGATTCTCGGCGAGGTGGCGCAAAGGCCGGGCTACGTCCTGCACAGCATCAGCCACGCCGACGTCCGCCAGGCGCTCGAAGACGGTTGCAGCCACCTGCTCGTCCCCTGCCAGTTTGCCCTCGAACCACTGATCGCCCGTCTTGCCGAGTACTCCAGCACCGCCGTTCAAGTTCATAGCAGTTCGTCCGACGCTTTCGACGAGGACTACTACCGCCGCGTCGAGGCCATGAAATATACCCTGGCCCACGACGACGGGATTGCCAGCGACGATCTCGACGGCGCCGACGTGATCGTCGTCGGCGTCTCGCGGGCGACCAAGACGCCAACCTGCATGTACCTGGCCTCACGCGGCATCAAGGCCGCCAACGTGCCACTGGTGCCGTTCTCGCAGCCGCCGATGGGGCTGCTGACGGCAAAGGGACCACTGATCGTCGGGCTGACGGTGGACCCGACACGGCTGGCGCGCGTCCGCTCCGCACGCTTGCGGGCATGGGACAACGAAGACAGCCAGTACAACGACTTCAGCGCCCTGCGCAAGGAGGTCCAGGACGCGCGTCGCCTGTTCGTCGCGCGCAACTGGCCGGTGATCGACGTCACCCATCGCTCGATCGAGCAGGTGTCGGCAATGATCATCGATCTCCTTCGGGCACGCGCCAACGACGCCGGCTCATAGGGGACGCTGCGCGGCGGTGCGCCCGCCATCAGGAATCGGGCAGGGTCAGAATCCACTTGACCAGGATGCGGATGTTGTCCTTCCCGGCGCGCTTGTTGGACGACATGTAGTCGTTACCCCAGACGCCACCGCCCCCCGTGTAGACCTTTTCCACCAGCACTTCCTCGACTTCCGGTTTGCCGCGATAGCGTTTCGCGACATCGCGCCAGGCAGGGCCGCGTACCGTCACATCCACGTCGTGACAGCCCAGGCAACGGCTCTGGTCGGCAAGCTCGAGCATGGCCGGGTCGACTGGCGGTGGCGCCGCCAAGGCCAACTGCGAGCACATGGCAGCCGACAGGAAGAGAATGTTCACTTTCATGGTTGATTCCTTGCGGCAGTTGAGGTGCAGGGGATTATGCCGGCAATCGCGGCAAAAAAAAACGGGGGGCACAAGCCCCCCGCTTCGGATCAGACGCTTGACAGGAATCAGTAGACGTCGTGCTGCGTGTTATAGACGTTGAACTTGCCGGTCGGCGTGACCAGACGCTTGTCCTTGATCACTTTCTTGACCGTACGCGTCTTGTCATCGACGACGACGATCGCCGACGGCTCGGTCTTGTTGCCGGTCCAGACGGAGAACCAGATTTCGTCGCCTTTTTCGTTGTACTCGCCATGCACCACGCGCTGCAGACCCTTTGTCTTGCCAAGATCGGCAGCGGCGGCCAGGTTGATCACCTGCGACTTGGCGGCAGGATCACCCAGTTCGTCGATGTTATAGACGGTGACCGAACCGGCCAGCTCGGGATCGGGGTTCAGAGGTGCGTCGGCCCACAGGTTCTTGGACTTCGGATGCGTCTTCACGAACAGCGAGTTGGCACCATGGTTCTTGAGTTCCTGAACGACTTTCCACGCCTGTTCCGGATGGCCTTTTGGATCCGTACCGATCAGGGTGATCACGTCGGCACCAAGGTGCGACGTTGCCCAGACCGGACCGTACTTCGGATGCGTGAAGTTGGCGCCACGACCCGGGTGCGGGATCTTGGCGGTATCCACCAGCGCGGTCAGCTTGCCATCCTTGGTGTCGACCACGGCAACCTTGTTCGACGCGTTGGCCGCAACGAGGAAGTAGCGCTTGGTCGAGTCCCAGCCACCGTCGTGCAGGAACTTGGCCGAGTTGATGGTGACTTCCTTGAGGTTGGCGATGTCGGAGTAGTCAACCAGCTTGATCATGCCGGTTTCCTTGATGTTGATCACCCACTCCGGCTTGTCGTGCGAGGAGACGATCGAAGCCACCCGCGGTTCCGGATGGTACTCACCATCAACGGTGACGCCGCGCGTCGAGATCAGCTTCAGAGGCTCGAGCGTTTCGCCATCGAGAATCGCGTACTGCGGCGGCCAATAGGCGCCGACGACAGCGTACTTGTCCTCGTAACCCTTGTACTTCGAGGTGTCGACCGAACGCGCTTCGTAGCCGGCCTTCATCGTGGCAACGATTTTCGGCGTCTCGTACCACATGTCGATCAGGTCGTAGCGACCGTCGCGACCAATGACGTGAACATAGCGCCCGGAAGCCGAAATACGCGAAATGTGAACCGCGTAGCCGGTCTTCACGATACCCCAGATGTCCTTGGTGTCACCGTCGATCAGGGCCACTTCGCCGGAGTCACGCAGGGTGACTGCGAAGACGTTCTGGAGGTTGACCTTGTTCATCTGCTTGGTCGGACGCTCGGCGACCGGCACGACCAGCTTCCAGCTCTCCTTCATGTCCTTCATGCCCCATTCCGGCGGCACGTCGGCCGGCATCTGGACATATTTGGCCATGTCGGCGAGTTCCTTCTTCGACAGGATGTCGTCGAAGTTGGGCATGCCGCCCTCCGTACCGTAGGCCATGATCTTTTCAAGGCGCGAGGAACCGAGCTTGGTGGTGTTCTGCGGCTCGAGATTCTTGCCGGTCGCGCCCTTGCGCAGCATGCCATGGCAGCCGGCGCAACGTTCGAAATAGGTCTTTCCGGAAGCCGCTTTGGCCTCGGCGGACAGCGTCGCCGAATCGGCTGCCGGCGCTGGCGCAGCGGCCTTTTCGGCCTTCGCCGCGAAGGCCACATTCATGGCCAACGGCAGTGCTGCCAGCATCAATACGTTACGAATTACCTTCTGCATGCTCTTTTCTCTCCTCTTGAAGTTTCTCGACTGTCGCCCGGGTCACATCCGTGTCAGACTCGGCGCAGGATGACACGCCTGCACGGGTCCCTTCCTTGACCTCCATCAAATATGATCGGTGCGAGAAAGCATATCGTCGCGTCCGAGTTGGAAAATAGCGCAACGGGCGTTTATGCTTGCACCTCAGCAAAAAACCGGAAAAAAGGAATGATTCAAACGCCCTCGTCCCCGCCTGTCGGAACCGTCTATATCGTCGGCAGCGGGCCCGGTGACCTCGACCTTCTCACCCTGCGTGCAGCGCGTCTGGTCGGCGAAGCGGACGCCATCGTCTACGATCATCTGATCGCCGAAGGGGTCCTCGAACTGGCTCGTGCAGACGCCGAGCAGATCTACGTCGGCAAGAAAAGCTCCAATCACACCGTGCCGCAGGAGCAACTCAATCAACTTCTGGTTCGTCTGGCGCGTGCCGGCAAGAAAGTCGTTCGCCTGAAGGGCGGCGACCCCTTCATTTTCGGGCGCGGCGGCGAAGAGATCGAGACCCTCGTCGAGTCGGGGATCCCTTTCGAGGTCGTTCCGGGAGTGACCGCCGCCGCCGGCTGCGCCGCCTACGCCGGCATTCCGCTGACGCATCGCGATCATGCGCAGGCGGTGGCCTTCGCGACGGGTCATCTCAAGGACGGCACGATCAATCTCGACTGGCCGGCCTTGGCCCGTCCGAAGCTGACCGTCGTCTTCTACATGGGTGTCGGCGGGATCGCCGAGATCTGCCGCCAGATGATCGCCCACGGCCTGCCGGCCAGCCATCCGGCGGCGGTCGTGCAACATGGTACGACGCGCCGGCAACGGGTGTTGACCGCCGATCTGGCAACCCTGCCCGAACGCGTACACGCTGCCGGCATCGCTTCGCCGGCGCTGATCATCGTTGGCACCGTCGTTCGCCTGCAGGAGAAGCTGACCTGGTTCAAGCCGCCGCCAGGCAGCCCGATCTGAGCGCGCCGTCCGCAGCCCCGCTCAGACGACCATCGCCAACGCCAGGAGAAGCGCGTAAACGAGCTGCAACCTGGCCGTGCTGGCCAGCAATTCGTTGAAGAGCGGACCCGCGGGCTCACGCCGGAAGCGCTGCAGCAGTCGCAACGCTGGCAGCAGTACCAGCAGCGGCAGTGCCAGCCATGGCCCGCGCCCGGCCAGCGTCGCCAGCAACGGCAAGAGGAGGAGCGGCAGCAGCAGTTCCAGCGCATAGACCCATTGCGTGGCTCGCCGGCCGACCACCACCGCCAGAGTCCGCTTGCCGGCCCGGGCGTCGGTCTCCAGATCGCGGTAATTGTTGACCGTGATCACCGCCGCAGCGAACAGCCCGAGCATCGCCCCGGCCAGCAGCGCGGCCGGGCTTATCGACAGCGTCTGCAGGTAGTAGCTGCCGCCAACCGCGGCCAGACCGAAGAAGAGCACGACGAACAATTCGCCCAGCGGCGTGTAGGCAAGTGGCCATGGGCCACCGGTGTAAGCCCAGCCGGCGAGCAGCGACGCCAAGCCGATGGCGACGATCGGCCAGCCGCCGTGGTAGACGAGAAAGATTCCGAAGTTGAACGCCAGGGCGAACGCAAGCCACGCCGCGCGGCGTACGGCGGTAGCCGGCAGCCAGCCCATTGCCGTGACCCGCGGCGGTCCGAGGCGATCGGGCGTGTCCGTGCCGCGCTCGAAATCGCCAACGTCGTTGTGCAGATTGGTGCCGATCTGGATGAGCAGCGCGGCGAGCAGGGCAACCAGCGCCGGCTGCCAGAGCAGCCAACCGGTCTGCGACCAGGCGACAGCATGGCCAACGATCAGCGGAGCGACCGAAACGGTCAGTGTCTTGGGTCGGATGGCAAGCCACCAGGCGCCAAGAGGCGATGGCGGCGCGACAGGTTCAGCCATTGCGGGGAGTCATCGGAGGTCGTTGGATCCTGAGGCCGGGGGCTTTTGCGCGCCCTCTGGGCAGCGCCTGAATGCCGGTCTCGGGCAGCGCCGGGGCGGCGTGCTATGATGCGCAGCTTTGCCGGCCGGGAGTGTGACTGGGTGCAACTGATTGGTGCCGAGAGGGGGAATCGAACCCCCACGATGTCACCATCGGCGGATTTTGAGTCCGCTGCGTCTACCGATTCCGCCATCTCGGCCTCGGCCGCGAAGTTCGCGGGCCAGAAGAGCTGCGAATTATCGCTGATTCTCCGGCCGTCGACAAGCCGCAGGAGGGCAGCTCGACAATGGCGCACTTGCCCCGCCACCCCTCGAGCGCTCACCTTTGGCCAGCCACCTTAGCCCGCTATGCTCACCCTAGATGACTTTGACTTCGACCTGCCGGGCGAGTTGATCGCCCAGCACCCGACGGGCGAACGCACCGCCAGCCGGCTGCTGCAGGTTAAGGGCAGCGCGCTCGCCGATCAGCGCTTCAGCGCCCTCCCCGGTTTGCTGGCTGCCGGCGATCTGCTGGTGTTCAACGATACGCGCGTGATCCGGGCCCGCCTCCTGGGCCGCAAGGAAAGCGGCGGCCAGATCGAGGTGCTGATCGAGCGCATCGTCGATTCCCGTCACGCGGTGGCGCAGATTCGCGCCAGCAAGTCGCCGAAAGCCGGTAGCCGGATCGTTCTCGAAGAGGCCATCTGCCTGATCGTCGAAGGCCGTAGCGGCGAACACGGTGAGTTCTTCGCGCTGCAACTGGCCGATGACAGCGCAGAGCGCGGGGCAGACGAAGGCGACCTGTGGACGCTGATCGAACGACACGGCCGGTTGCCGCTGCCGCCGTACATCACGCACCCCGCCGGCGTCGACGACGAGGCTCGCTATCAGACGGTTTTCGCGCGCCACCCTGGCGCCGTCGCGGCGCCGACAGCCGGCCTGCATTTCGACGATGCGCTGCTCGCCCAAATCGCACAATGTGGCGTCGAAGTGGCGTGGTTGACGCTGCACGTCGGCGCCGGCACCTTCCAGCCGGTGCGCGTGCATCACGTCGCCGAACACCGCATGCACGCCGAGCGCTTCGCGATTCCCCAGGCCACGATTGCCGCCATTGCGCGCACCCGCGCCCGCGGCGGCAAGATCGTCGCCGTCGGAACGACCAGCCTGCGCGCACTTGAAGCTGCCGCGCAGCGCGGGGAACTGCGCGCCGGCCCCGCCGAGACCGATATTTTCATCACCCCCGGCTACGAGTTCCGTGTCGTTGACCGGCTGATCACCAATTTCCACCTGCCAAGGTCGACGCTGCTGATGCTGGTTTCGGCGTTCGCTGGCGTCGACGCCATTCGCTGTGCGTATCGGCACGCGATTGCCGAGCGCTACCGCTTCTTCAGCTACGGCGACGCGATGCTGCTCACCCGCGGCAGCGCCTGACCGTCTCCCACAGAACAGCAGCAACCATTTCCGCAGCCACCCGATGAACAGAACTGCCCTGAACGCCCCGGCTCTAGAAATGCTCGACCGCCACGGACTGACGCCAGACCAGCACAGGGTCGCGCTGGCCAGCGCGCTGCTGTGGACTTTTCGCAGCAACACCGACCTGCACCGGGCGCTTTCGCTGAGTGGCCTGCAAAACAGCTCGGGAAAGGCCTTGACTGCCGCCGACGTCAAGGCGGCGACCCAGAAACTGCGGGAAAACGGCCTGCTGGTCGACGATCCCTCGCGGGCAGCCACGTTTCACCTCGTCGATGCGCTGCGCACCGCGCTTTACCGGCAGTTGCTGGAAAGCAGCCAGGGCGACTCGCTGCCCCGCCTGATCGCCGACGTCGACCGCTTTGACCCCACCCGATCGGCGTACTACTGGCCTACGGGGAGCATCCCGACGACCATCGCCTACGTTCGCGCCAAATTCCTCTCGGGCGCTGCCAGCGAAGAGCTGTCGCACCTGCGAAGCGTCCTGGGCCGGTCGCTGGACTGGAACGTGATCGTCGGCGAAGCCATCCTCTGGCCCTTTGACGGAGAGAGTTTCCAGCGCATCGAGCCGATCTGGCGCTCGCGGCTGGCCTATCAGGCGATCGCCAGCGTCTGCATCTTCTCTGCGCAGGCCTACCTGCCGGTCGCCGACTGGGCGGTAGAGGCCTTGGCCGACGATCGCGAGGCCTTGTCGACCGATCTGCGCCTGGTCCTCGGCGACCTGGCCATGCAACGCGGCGAAAGCGCCCTGCTGGAAGCCGCGCTGGAGGGACTCGACGACGGATTGAGCGCCGCGATTCGTGCCGCCAGGCTGGTCATCGACGGGCAGTGGGGTGCCGGGCAGGCGGCATTCGAAGCGGCGCTCAAGCAGTGCAAGAGCGAGCTCGGCGGTGCTGGCAAACACCTGCTGCCGGACAGCGTGGCCTGGTTCTATCCGCTGTCACTTCTGGCGCAGGCGACGCCCCGGCACCTCGAACTGGCGCGCAAGTTCTGCGTCGCGGAGTCCGGCAAGCGGGCGCCCAGCCCTTACGCCGGCTGGGGACGCTGGGTGCATGCGATCGACGTTCGCCTCGGCAAGGCGCCGCTCGAACGAGCCGCTTTCCGGCCCACGCGCGACGTCGAGGCGCGCTGGGTGCTCGACTCCCTGTGGGCAGTGCTGCTCGCCGCCTGGCTGGGTCGCGAAACGATCGCCGAAAGGAATCCGCAAACGGTAGCGGAGCAGTGGCGGGCATCGATCGACCTCCTGCGCCAGGACCTTGACAGTTGCCGACTAAGAACGCTGACCCACATCCTCGACGGCAGCCAGGCCGTGCTCGAAGGACGCGATCCGCCTGAGCGTTTTTTCATCGCCAGTGGCGGCGAGCAGTGGCAGGAAATCCTCCTCGCGCTGCAATCCCTGGGCGGCAATGCAGCGGCCAGCGGCAACGGCGAAACGACGCGCCTGCTGTGGGAACTCGAGATCGGCAGCCAGGGTGACCTGCTCGCCGTCACGCCGCTCGAACAGAAGCGCGGCCAACGCGGCTGGGGACGGCCGCGGCCGCTGAGCCTGGCGAGAATCGCCGGCAACCCGCAGCTGGCCGGCGCCGATCTGAAAGTCGCTCGCGCCGTTCGCCTCGAACACGGCTACCGCAATCGCTACCGCATCGATCTGGCAGCCGCCATCGCCGCCCTTCCCGGCCACCCGTGCATCGTCCTGCCGGGCGCGGCAGAGCAGTTCGTCGACTTGAGCGAAGCCGCTCCGGAACTCGAGCTCCTGCGCGTCGACGGGCGCTACGTGATGCGCGTCGAGCCGCCGCTGCGGGCGCCGGTCGCGGCCAATCCATACTCAGTGCCAGACGCCGACGAGCGTCGTCAAGCGGAGGCCCTGCGGCTCGTCACGCTGGTCGCGGATGGGCCACAGCGCCTGCGGCTGGTTCGTTTTTCGCCGGCCCAGCAGCAGGCTGCGCAGCTCGTTTCGGGTCGTTTTTCAGTTCCCGCCGACGCGCCGAACGCGCAGGCAGAAGTGGCCAAGACCCTGCAGGCACTGGCCACGCATTTTCACGTTCATGCCGACCCGGCACAGGCGACGCGGCAGGTGCCCAGCTACTCCCGCCTGCGCGCCGAACTCTCGCCGCTCGGGGACGACCTCTCGCTGCGCCTGCTGGTCGCACCGCTCGGTGCGGACGGTCCACGCCTGCCAGCTGCCGCCGGCAGACTGCGCCTGATGGCGGTGCGCGGCAGCGAAACGGTCGGTACCGAACGTGACCTGAAGAGCGAGCGCCAGCATCTGGAAACGGTACTCGACGCCTTGCCCTTTCTCGACAGCGGCGACGGCGGCAGCGAGTGGCTGATCACCGACCCCGAAAACGCGCTGGCGGTGGTCGAAGCACTGCCGACCCTGCCGGCAATCGCCGCGGTGGACTGGCCGAAAGGCAAGAGCGTTCGCGTGCTCACCCTCGACAGCCATCAGCTGGGCGTGAAAATAGCCCGTGAGCGCGATTGGTTCCGCGTCTCCGGGCAGGCGACTCTCGACGAAGGGCTGGTCGTACAGCTGGAAACACTGCTCAGCGCGAGCCGCGCCAGGAGCCGTTTCGTGCCCATGGGAGACGGCGTCTACGCCGCCCTGACGCGCTCGCTGAAACAGAAGCTGAACGATCTTTCCGCAGTCCTGGAAACCGACAAGGAAGGTGGCAAGGTGCCGACGATCGCCGCCGCCTGGCTCGACGAGATTCTCGACGGCAGCGAGGTCGACGCCAGCAAGGACTTTCGCCAGGCGATCGACCGCCTGCGCCAGGCGCAGGCCCTGACGCCGAAACTCCCGAGCCTGCTGCAGGCCAGCCTGCGCCCGTATCAGGAAGACGGCTACCAGTGGGCAATCCGTCTGGCAACGGCCGGTGTCGGCGGCTGCCTGGCCGACGACATGGGTCTCGGAAAGACCCTCCAGGCGCTCGCTGTGCTACTCGAACGCGCCGCTGGCGGCGCCGCGCTGGTCATCGCGCCGACCTCCGTGTGCGGCAACTGGCTGGCAGAAACACTGCGTTTCGCACCCAGCATCAACGTCCGGGTCTACAGCGAGGCGGGTGAAGGCGAACGCGAGGAACTGCTTGCCAAGGCCGGGCCACAGGACCTGCTGATCGTCTCCTACACGCTGCTGCAACTCGCCCAGGAACGCTTTTCCGGGCGTCAATGGCATACGCTGATCGCCGACGAGGCGCAGGCGATCAAGAACGCCGCCGCCAAGCGCTCGCAGGCGGTGTTCGCGCTCGACGCCGACTTTCGCCTGGCGCTGACCGGCACCCCGGTCGAAAACCGCCTGTCCGATCTGTGGTCGATCATGCGCTTCGTCAATCCCGGCCTGCTCGGCAGTCACCGCCGCTTCGACGAGCGCTTCGCCGGCCCCATCGAACGTAACCGCGACCGCGAGGCACAGCACGTCCTCAAGCGTCTGGTGGGTCCCTTCGTCCTGCGCCGCACCAAGTCCGAAGTCCTGCAGGAGCTGCCGGCGCGCACCGAACTGATTCTGACGGTGACCCCGGAAGCTGCCGAAGCCGCCCACTACGAAGCGCTGCGCCGCGAAGCGGCCAACGAGATCGACGCCAGTCTCGACAGTGCGCCGCAGGCGCAGGCACGCTTCAACATCCTCGCCCAGCTGACGCGTCTGCGTCGTGCCGCCTGCGACCCACGCCTTTGCAGCCCCGAACTCGGCATCGTCGGCGCCAAGGTGCAGGCTTTTTCAGAACTCGCCTCCGAACTGGTTTCAAATGGCCATAAAGCGCTTGTTTTCAGTCAGTTCGTCGACTTTCTTGCGATATTACGCGAATACCTGGATGGGTGCGGAATTGCTTGCCAGTACCTTGATGGCTCGACCCCCGCCGCCGAGCGAACGCGGCGCGTCGCAGCTTTTCAGGCCGGCCAGGGCGATCTCTTCCTGATCAGCCTGAAAGCCGGTGGCTTCGGGCTCAACCTGACCGCTGCCGATTACGTGGTCATTACCGACCCATGGTGGAACCCGGCCACCGAAGACCAGGCCATGGGTCGCGCGCATCGCATCGGGCAACTGCGACCGGTGACCGTCTATCGCCTGGTCAGCAAGGGTAGCGTCGAGGAGCGCATCGTCGAGCTGCACCACGAGAAACGCGCGCTTGCCGAGAGCATTCTGGACGAAGGCGAAGCCAGCGCGCTGCCGTCGACCGAGGATCTGGTCGCGCTGATTCGCGGCGCACGCTGATTTGCGACGCATACCGGTTCGCGGCGCACGCTGATACGCGGCCCATGCCGGTTCGCCGCGCATGCGGCGACCACTCGCCGAGAATAGTTATTGGCCTTGACCGGAAGCCCCGATTTTTCTATCCTGCCGGGGTACGCGCGGGGCGGCGAAGCCGCCCGGGTGCCCGCACTCTGCACCAACCACATACTGACAGCGAAAGAGAAAAGGGATAGATCATGGCTGAAGAGACGACGAACGGCACGACCACGAAGAAACCCGCCCCCAGGAAGGCGGCGACCAGCAAAGCTGCCGCAGCGCCCAAGGCAGCAACCACGGCAGCTCCGGCAACAGAAAAGCCCGCCGCGGCCGCGGTGAAAAAGGCTGCAGCGAGAAAAGCGGCGCCAACAACGGTCGCCGAGGTCAATACTGCGCCCGCCGCCGCACACGCGCCAAGCGCTGAAGAACGCTATTGCATGATTCAGTCGGCAGCGTACTTCATCGCCGAAAATGACGGATTTCAAGGTTCTTCCACCGAGTACTGGATTCAAGCCGAGCGTGAGGTTGCCGGACGACTCGCGCAAGCCGAGGCCAACGTAGCCGGCTAGCAGGTCTGGCCTGCCGGTTCCGCGTCGCGGAGCGCGGATCACTGATGAGGGATTGAGCGAATGCGCAAGCGAGTAATCTCCGATAGTCAACCGGCCGGCGCGGCGCCGACTGGCGAGTGGCTCAATCTCGAAGATCTGGCCGAGGTGGAAATCAGCTCGGAAGACGCCGCCCATCCCATCGAGTCTGCCCTGGCACCTGGCGAGGGCAGCGGCTGGCGTGCCGCAGTTCCCGGCAAACAGACCATCCGCCTGCTCTTTGCCGAACCACAAGCGCTGCGCAGGATCCACCTGTCGTTCGTCGAAACGTCGGCGCAGCGCACCCAGGAGTACGTCCTGCGCTGGTCGGCCGATGGCGGGCAGTCGTTCCGGGAAATCGTCAGGCAGCAGTGGAACTTCAGCCCGGATGGCGCCACTGGCCAGAGCGAAGACCATCGCGTCGACCTCGCCGCGGTCAAGGTCCTCGAACTGATCATTACGCCGGATATCGGTAACGGGGCTGCATTCGCTTCGCTGGCCAAGCTGCGCGTCGCCTGAGGCGCTCGCCACACCTCCTTCCTTGCTTCGTCCGATTTTCTGCACAGCGACCGTCGGCCGGCACGTCGCGCCGCCCGGCGCAGGGGTGCACGAATGGCCATCAGGATGCACGCGCGCGGACGCCGGGCTCGCCAGCTTGCTACAATGTCGGATTGACTCTGCCGCAGGCTCCCGACGATGAAACGCAACCGCTTCTCCTCCCGCAAGCGCATTTCTGCCGACGCTACCGAACTGGGCCGCCTGGCCATCGGCCTTGCCGAGTCCGGCAGCAAGATCGAAGATCTGTTCTGGCAGAAACGCCTGGCCGAGCTCGTCGACCGCCTGCTGCATGATGGAGCCGAGGAGGACTTGAACGCCTCGCTCGACCGCCTCTTCGACACGCACGCGATGGCCCATGACGATCTTGCCGACATCGTCGAGTCACAGGCCGAATCGTGCACCATGCTCGATCGCGGCCAGGATTTCGATGTCCTGCTGATTGCCGTTCCGGTACTCGGGTGGTCGCGCTTCTCGATCCCCGCGACAGCGATCCCGCAAAGCCTCCTGCAGACCTTGAAAGTCCAACTCGGGGCGCACGTGTTTGCCGCCGGCGCCCGCGTCGCGCTCGCTGATTACCTGTACAGCCCGGACCAGCTACCGCACAGTTTTGTCGACACCTGGCAACTCCTGCAGAAGCTCGGTGCGGCCGCGCTTGCCGGTTGTGATCTCGGCGTAGACGCGTCGAGCATGCCCGAAACGAACCGTTTTCTCTCCGACACCCGCTACCTGGTCGGCGCGCTGGCCGTGCCGCGAGGCATGCCGCTTTTCCGCTGGAACGAAGAAGACAAGAGCACCCGCGAGGCTGCCCTCAAGGAGTGGGTGCGCCAGGGTGCGCCCTGCTTCGAGCCGCTGCTTACCGGTTGTGCCTATCAACCGCTGCTTGCCGACGCCTACCATGCCGCCTGTCGCGCCGCCGACAGCGCTTCGCGCCCCTACTCGCTGAACGCGTCGGTGGCCTTCCTGCAGGCGACGCTCGGCGACAGCGCCGACAACCTGCGGGCCATCGTTGGCGGCTTCCACGACAAGCGGCTGGAAGAATACCGGATCGGCTTTGGGCCGCGCGATGAGGACGTCATCTACCACGGCGTGGTCTGGCCTCTCCTGGGCATCGAGGACGAAACGACCGATGTCGCCGGAGAAATCGAAGGTGTCCTGCGCAAGACCGGCCTCAAGGAAGTCACCCTCCTCGACCAGCAGTTCCCCTATGAGTTCTGCGACGACTGCGGCGCCCCTCTCTATCCCAACATCGAAGGCGAGACGGTACATGCCGAGATGCCCGAGCAGGACGACGCTCCCTCGCAGACCCTGCACTGACGTGCAGCCGCTGACTCGTCACCCCGCGCCGCTGCCCATCGCTGACCACCGCCAAGGCACATGAGCAATAGCGACCTGCTGCAACGCAGCCTCGCCGCCGTCTGGCACCCGTGCACCCAGATGAAGCAGCACGCGGCTGGCGGCGCCCTGCCGATGATTCCCATCGCCAGCGGCAAGGGCGTCTGGCTGCACGACTTCGATGGTCGGCGCTACCTCGATGGGATCAGCTCGTGGTGGGTCAATCTGTTCGGTCACTGCAATCCGCGCATCAACGCCGCGCTGCGCGAGCAGCTCGAGCAACTCGAACACGTGATCCTTGCCGGCTGCACGCACCGGCCGGTCATCGAGCTTTCGGAGCGCCTCTCGGCGCTGACCGGCGGCGAGCTCGGCCATTGTTTCTACGCTTCCGACGGCGCTTCGGCGACTGAAATCGCGCTCAAGATGTCGTTTCACTCATGGCGTAACCGCGGACACGCCAACAAACACGAATTCCTTTGCCTGCGTGGCAGTTATCACGGCGAGACCGTCGGCGCACTGGCGGTGACCGACGTGGCCATCTTCAAGGACGCCTACGCGCCGCTGATTCGCCCGGCGAGCACCGTGCCGACGCCCGACGCACGCCGGGCGGAAGACGGAGAAACCGCCGTTGACGTCGCCCGGCGCGCCGCCGCAGCGCTCGAGAAGCATCTCGACGAGCACCACACGCGCATCGCCGCGCTGATCGTCGAGCCGCTCATTCAGTGTGCCAGCGGCATGGCGATGTACGACCCGGAATACCTGCGCCTGGCCCGCGCCCTGTGCGACCGCTACCAGGTGCACCTGATCTGTGACGAGATTGCCGTCGGCTGCGGCCGTAGTGGCACCTTCTTTGCCCATGAGCAGGCGGGCATCCGGCCGGACTTCCTGTGCCTCTCGAAGGGCATCTCCGGCGGCTACCTGCCGCTGTCGATGGTGCTCACCACGGACAGCGTCTATGCGGCGTTTTACGACGACAGCGTCAGCCGCGGCTTTCTGCATTCGCACTCCTATACCGGCAACGCACTGGCCTGCCGGGCGGCCCTGGCGACGCTCGACATCTTTGCCGAAGATCGGGTCATCGAAAGCAACCGCGTCCTCAGCGCGCACCTCGCCCGCTGCCTCGAGCCCCTGGCCGATCACCCGCGTGTCCGTCATCTCCGCCAGCGCGGCATGATCGCCGCTTTCGACGTGCTCAGCGACGACGCACAGTTTTCCGAACACTTCTACCGGCAGGCGCTGACCAGGGAAATCCTCCTGCGCCCGATCGGCAATACCGTCTATTTCATGCCGCCGTACGTGATCAGCCACGAGGAATGCGAGTTCCTCGTCGCGCGCGCCATCGCCGCACTGGACGCCGCGCTGCGCTGATGATCTGGGAAGAACTGCAAAGCGAGGTCGATGCCCTGCGGGCGGCCGGCCTCAAACGCGAGCGCCGCACCCTGGACTTTCCCTGCGGTCCGCAGGCGCGTGTCGATGGGCGCCCGCTGATTAGCTTCTGCAGCAACGATTACCTGGGACTGGCCAACGACCCGGCGTTGATCGAGGCGGCCAGCGCCGGTGCCAGAACCTGGGGCGTCGGCAGCGGCGCCTCGCATCTGGTCAGCGGGCACCTGACGCCGCACGCCGCACTCGAGCAGGAGCTCGCCGATTTCACGGGTTTTGCCCGTGCCCTGCTCTTCTCGACCGGCTACATGGCCAACCTGGGGATCGTTCCGGCGCTGGTCGGGCGCAAGGACGCGGTTTTCGCCGACCGCCTCAACCACGCTTCGCTGATCGACGCCGTGCAGCTCTCGCGCGCCGACAGCCAGCGCTACGCGCACGGCGACCTGGCCGCTCTCGAGCGCCTGCTCGCCGCCAGCCCGGCACGGCGCAAGCTGATCCTCAGCGACGCGGTATTCAGCATGGACGGCGACCTGGCACCCTTGCCGGGATTGCTTGAACTGGCAGAACGCTTCGATGCCTGGCTGGTGATCGACGACGCCCATGGATTCGGCGTCCTCGGTGCACAGGGCCGTGGCAGCATCGCGCATTTTCAACTGCCAGCCGCCCGGCGCCTGCTCTACATGGGTACCTTCGGCAAGGCGGCCGGCGCTGCCGGGGCTTTCGTCGCCGGTGACACGACGGTCATCGACTGGCTGGAACAGCGCGCCCGCACCTACATCTTCACCACCGCCGCCAGCCCGGCCATCGCTTGCGCGCTGCTCGCCAGCCTGGAGCTGATCGCCAGCGGCGACGCCCGGCGCAGTCGCCTGTGGCAACTGATCGCACAATTGCGCGACGGACTGGCCGGCACACGCTGGCGCCTGTTGCCTTCGCCGACGGCAATCCAGCCTGTGCTCATCGGCGACAATCACGAGACGCTGCGCGTCGCCGGCGCGCTCTACGAACGCGGCCTGTGGGTACCGGCTATCCGGCCGCCGACGGTGGCCGCGGGGACTGCACGCCTGCGCGTATCGCTGACGGCAAGCCACAGTGACGAACAGGTCGCGCTACTGGTCGACGCACTGCGGGAACTGGCATGACCTCGATCATGGGCAGCGGCCCGGATCTGGCCCTGATCCACGGCTGGGGGCTGGGCAGCTGGGTTTGGCAGGCCGTGCTCGACCGCCTGTCACGAAACTGCCGGGTACACGTGATCGACCTGCCCGGCTACGCCCGGAGCCCCGCCGATGGCGACGCGCGCGAGACCTTCCCTGACTTCTCGGCGACGGCGCAGACGCTGCTCGACGCGCTGCCGGAGCGGATCACCCTGTGTGGCTGGTCGCTTGGCGGACTGCTGGCGATGCGCGCTGCGCTGCTCGCACCAGAACGGGTGTCCGGGCTGGCACTGGTCGGCAGCACGCCGTGTTTCATGCAGCGCGCGGACTGGCAGGCAGCACAGACGCCGGCGCTGCTCGGCAGCTTTTCGGCCAGCGTACAGGCTCAACCGGAGCAGACCCTGCAGCGTTTCGCCGCCCTCCTCAGCCAGGGTGACGCCAGGGCGCGGGAAATCACCCGTACGCTCCTCGCCGGTCTGCGCAAGGCACCCGTTCCCGACAGTGAAGCGCTGCGCTGCGGCCTGGAGTGGCTGCGCGAGGTCGATCTACGGCCGCTGCTGCCGACCCTTGCCACGCGCTGCCTGCTGATCCACGGCGAAAACGATTCGCTGAACCCGCTGGCCGCTGCAGTTGGCGCTTCTCGACAACTGGCCAACGCGCAGCTGGACATTTTTGACGGCGTCGGACACGTCCCCTTCCTGGCCAACCCGGAGCGCTTTGCGCGACTGCTGGACGACTTCTGTCATGCCCCTGTTACCGCCTAAGCCACGCGTTCGCGAGTCCTTCGAACGTGCCGCAGGCTCGTACGACGACGCGGCAGTCCTGCAGCGTCAGGTCTGTGAGCGGCTGCTGACCGATTTCGCGCCGCTTCCCGAACCAGGCGCGATCCTCGATGCCGGCTGCGGAACGGGCTATGGTTGCCGCCTGCTGCGCACGCGCTGGCCCGGCGCGCACATCACCGCCGTAGACTTCGCGACGACGATGCTCGCCATCGCCCGAAACGACGCCGATACCTGTCTTGCCGCAGACATCGAAGCGCTGCCCTGCAGCGACGAGAGCTTCTCGACCTGGTGGTCCAACCTGACCGTGCAATGGTGCGACAGCGGCAAGGTGTTTGCCGAAGCACGGCGTGTTCTGCGCCCAGGCGGACAACTCGCGCTGAGCACGCTCGGACCGGAGACCTTTTCCGAACTCAGCGAGGCTTTCGTCGGCATCGACCGCTACCGACACACGCTCCCCTTCAGCGAGCCAGCGGCAATCCGCTCAGCGCTGACCCTGGCCGGCTTTTCCGAAGTCCGGCTGCAACGCCAGACGATCAACATGCACTACCCAAACCTGAAGACACTGCTGCGGGCGATCAAGGCGATCGGGGCCAGCTCGGTCGGTGAAGGCGCACGCAGCGGCCTGCTCGGCCGTAGCGCCTGGCAGCGGGTGCAGGACGCCTACGAGCAACACCGCACGCCGGCCGGCCTGCCGGCGCGTTACGACGTCATTCTTGCCTACGCCAGAAAATGAGAGAGTACATGCAATCTGATCACCCGCCACACAAGCCCGCCTGGTTCGTCACCGGGACCGATACCGAAATCGGCAAGACCTTCGTTGCCTGCGCACTGTTGCATACGCTGCGCCGTGCCGGGCTGAGCGCGGTGGCGATGAAGCCGATCGCCGCCGGCTTCGACGACAGCGGACGCAACGACGACGTCGAGCGCCTGCTCGCCGCGTCATCGCTGCAACCGCCACGGGAATTGGTCAATCCTTACGGATTCAAGGCGGCCATCGCGCCGCACATCGCTGCCGCGGAGGAAGGTCGCCACATCGAGCTGACGCAGATCGTCGCCGCTTTCGCCCAGCTGCAGACGCTCGCCGACGCGGTTCTGGTCGAGGGTGTCGGCGGCTTCTGCGTCCCGCTCGATCGCACCCACGACACCGCCGACCTGGCCGCCGCGCTCAAGCTGCCGGTGATTATGGTCGTCGGCATGCGCCTGGGCTGCATCAACCACGCGCTGCTGACCCAACAAGCCATCCTGGCACGCGGCCTGCCGCTGGCCGGCTGGGTCGCAAACCGCATCGACCCGGCCATGTTGCGCTGCAGCGAAAACATCGCGGCCCTGCAGGAGCGACTGACGGCTCCTCTGCTCGGTGTCGTCGAACACGGCACGACAGCTAAGAACGCTGCCCTCGGACTGCGGCTTCCAGGCCAAGCCGGATGAGTTGTGCGCCGCGCCACCACTGCACCACCGCGAAAAAAAAGCCCGACCGCTTCACGGTCGGGCTTTCTTACTTGCGTGCGCCGCTTGACAGCAACGGCAATCAGAGGCGTTCGAAGACCACCGCGATACCCTGGCCGCCACCGATACACATGGTGACCAGCGCGTACTTGCCGCCGATGCGCTGCAATTCGTAGATCGCCTTGGTGGCGATGAACGCCCCCGAGCAGCCGACCGGGTGACCGAGAGCGATGGCGCCGCCATTCGGGTTGGTCTTGACCGGGTCGAGCCCAAGCCCCTTGTTGACCGCAATGGCCTGCGCCGCAAAGGCTTCGTTGGACTCGACGACATCCATCTGGTCGAGCGTCAGACCAGCCTTCTTGAGGACCAGCTTGCTCGCCGGGATCGGGCCTTCACCCATGATCTCGTTCGGCACGCCGGCGACGGCGTAGGCAACCAGACGCGCGATCGGCTTCTGGCCGGCGGCAGCGGCGACATCGGCAGCAGCCAGCACCATGAACGCGGCGCCGTCGTTGATACCCGATGCGTTGCCGGCAGTCACCGTTCCGTCCTTGATGAAAGCGGGCTTCATCTTGCCCAGCGTCTCCATCGTCGTCGTCGCCTTGATGTGCTCATCGGTATCGAAGATCACGTCTCCCTTGCGGGTCTTCATCACGATCGGAACGATCTGCGACTTGAAGCGGCCCTCGGCGACGGCAGCCGCGGCACGGCGATGCGACTCGACGGCAAGCGCATCCTGCTCTTCGCGGCTGATATCCCATTTCTTGGCGAGATTCTCGGCAGTCACGCCCATGTGACCGACACCGAAGGGATCGTTGAGCGTCGCCACCATCATGTCGATGGCTTTGGCGTCGCCCATACGTGCGCCCGAGCGCATAGCCGGCAGCATATAGGAACCGCGCGACATGACCTCGACACCACCGCCCACGCCATAATCGGAGTCACCGAGCAGGATGTTCTGCGCGCTACTCACGATGCCCTGCAGGCCCGAGGCGCACAGACGGTTGACGGCCATGGCTACCGAATCCATGGGCAGTCCGGCCTGAATCGCCGCCACACGAGCGACGTAGGCGAAGCGTGAATCGGTCGGAATGACGTTTCCGACCGCGACGTAGTTGATCTGCTGTGGATCAACACCCGAGCGGGCGATCGACTCTTTCATAACCGCGCCGGCCAGTTCATGTGGCTCCATGTTGGCCAGGGAACCGCCAAAAGTGCCAATGGCCGAACGGGCTGCGCTTAGAACAACGACTTCTCTGCTCATGAAGAAACTCCTGTAAAAAATCGATCAACCGCCTACCAGATTGGCAAGCCCAAACAACAACAACCACAGTAGCAGTGCCCGCCAGATCAAACCGACGACACTCTCCATGAAATCAACGTCAGCTTCGTCACCGATACCGGTGTCGGCCTGGCCGGTCGCATCGCCGGATGCGCAGAACGGCAGGCCAAGGCGCCCTTCACGCTCCCGAGCCGCCGGCCGGCAAGAACCCGCACCGGTCACCGGATTTCTGCCCGATCAGCATTCGCCAACCGTGCAGCGCAAGGTCGAAGTGCCCGCAAATGGCGAACGCGGCAGCAGTGGCCGACAAGGAGAGCCAGTCAATAATAGCAAAGCTTCGCCGTGCACAGCTTCTGAAGTCGCCGATTTCTCCATCGCTGCGCTTTCCCCGGGGAAGCGGCGAAGACCAGGTAGCACGAAAAACCAGAAAAGCATTTCATGAAAGTGGCGACGCGCGGCGTGCAACGCCTCGTCGACGGCAAGCCGGGCGCTCGCCGCGTCCACTGCGCGAGCAACGGCCGTCTCGCTCCATCCGGCAGGCGGTTTGCACGCCGGGCTCGGCTCACTCATGCCAAACGCCTGTCGAATGTCCGTATAATGGTTTGCGAACCGGACACATCCCGTCGTTGCATCGCGCACGGGAACATTTGAGCTCCAGGCGGGCAACGCGTTGCGGTGACCAAGGGCAGCCGCGATGACACCGCTGAGCAGCAGGCCAGCAACCGCGATCAGCAATGCGAAAAGTCCGCTTCGGCGTCCTGGCGGCTTGCGACCCACTCGCTAAGGCGCACGAGGGGTGATCGACAAGGCGGCGAGAGACTGGCTGCCGCATCTGCTCACTTCGCGGCGACGCCGTCGTCAAATGAGGACCTTACCCTAATTTTTGGGGGACTTGCAGAAGCGCGCCTCTTCTCGCAATATCGCACCAGGGCTTCAACAAGGCTTTTCAGGATGGAACTATCGTCTGTATTCAGCAAGACCGAGAAGGGACAGGATGAGGTCTCCACCCGCGCTCATCGCTTGCCGTCGCGAGTGCGTGCCATGCTGATCATGATCGACGGGCACCGCACGGGAGAGCAGTTGCTCGCGCTATGCACATCATCGGCGGAGGGCAAGCGGCAGCTCGCACAGTTGCTCAACGGCGGCTTCGTGCAGCAGTTGTCGGCGTCCACAGCAGCCACAACTCCGGCGCTACTGCCCGACGAGGACATCAGCCTCGCCAAGAGCTACGTCATTCGCACACTGTACGAGTTACTCGGTTCCGAAGCGCTCGCTCTGGTGAGCGTAATCGAGAAGGCGGAAACCGTGGACGAACTGCGGCGGCACTTTGGTCAACTCCACGTGGCGCTCAGCACGGTCCCTGACCGGAAGAAGGTGGAGCAGTTTCTCGAGAAAGTCGAGCTGGTTCTCGATTAGCGGGAGGCTATCTCGAGCGCCCGGTAGAGCGACATGATGATCCCTGCCGTGGCACCCCAGATAAAGTAGTCGCCGTAGGGCATGGCGTAGTAGTGACGCAGCTTTCCCCGGTAGTGAAGCGAATGCTGTTGGTGATTGGCGGGATTCATCAGGAATGACAAGGGCACCTCGAATGCTTCCGCCACCTCGAAGGCGTCGAGCTGCAAATCGAAAGGTGGCGTCACCATGGCCACCACCGGGGTGACCCTGAAGCCGGTCGAGGTACGATATTCGGGCAGATAGCCAACGATTTCCACGTGCTCCGGCGCCAGGCCGATTTCTTCACTGGTCTCGCGCAGCGCCGTAGCCGCCGGCGATGCGTCGCTCGCTTCGCAACGGCCTCCCGGAAAGCTTACCTGCCCCGGATGATCCCGCAAGTGCGTCGTGCGCTGGGTAAGCAATACGGTCGGCTGGCCATTACGGCGAACAATCGGAAAGAGTACGGCAGCCGGCAGCAGTTCCTCGTCGCCGACGCCGTCTTCGAGAACACAGGGAGTGCGCGCCGGCTCCGCAGCCAAGACCTGGCGCAAATGATCGAGGTCGAGGGCGCTACCGCTGAACTCGGTCGCTGAGCCGGCCAAGGCCTCAGTGGCTGACAACACGCTCGCCTTCCCGCTCGCCGTCGTCGTCCTCGATCTCTGCGCGCACGGCGGCAAGTGCGTCGCGCAAGGTCTCGTCCGACAAGGCATTGATCGTCGTCGCCACGAGATCCGCCGATCTGACCGCAGTCGGCGGCAGCGTGCGGCTGTCGAGCGATGCGATCAGCGCGGCGGCGGCACCAACGACTTCCAGCAGCGTCTGCCGCTCGCTCATCAGGATATCGAGCTCACGGCTCAACATGCTTGCTTCTTCGCTGCGCACTCGCATCATCGACTCCTCCTAGTAGCGCTTTCTGAGGGTCATCGTCTGACCGTCACGCTGCATTTCCATACGGTTCAAGAAAGTCATGCCGAGCAACACAACCGGCATGTCCTGTTGGTGTACCAGTGCATCAATACCGTGCAGGACAATCTCGCCGACACGGACGCTATCCAGCTGGACACGAGAGACGCGGGCCTGCCCGTTGGCGGTGTTCACCACCGCCGGCTGGCCTTTGCTGGCGTCAATGCCGATCCGCCGCGCATCGCTGGCACCGAGCGAGATCATTGTGGCACCGGTATCGACCAGAAAACGCACCGTCGATCCGTTGATGTTTCCGGTAGTCAGGAAATGGCCATTGCCGTCGGCAGTCAATACCACGCGGCCACCGCCCTGCTGCGAAGAGCTGGACACGACGTTCTGCCCAACGCGCAGGGTGCGCTTCTTTCCGTCGCTCTCGATGGTCGCCGACTCACGGTCGACAGCCAGTACGCGAACACCTTCGCTGGTCTCTGCGCCGACGACCACGGTTCGCGGTGCGCCACCGTCGATGGTCAGTAGCGCCTTGCCCGGAAATACGCCGGCCAGCCCGACATCAACCGCCTCGACTGCGCTCCAGCCAACGGCGAGGCAGCAGGCGAAAATCGGCCCCCCGCGGCGCCAGCCAAGCACTTTCCTGAAGCACCGCATGCTCGTTCAACTCCTTCCGTCGCTAGCCACATTTGGCCAGCGAACGCGCCAGCGCCCAAGGCATTTTGCCACACTCCGACGGCCCTCGTCGCGGCGGGCCAGTGAAGCGGCGGCGCGCGCTTGCGCGCCTTCTCGGTAAGCGCGCTGATCAGCGATAGACGAGGACGGGAATGGTCGAGTGCGTGAGCACCTTGTGCGTCTCACTGCCAAGCAACAGAGCGCTGATTCCGCGGCGGCCGTGCGACGCCATGAAGATCAGGTCGCAGCCCGACTGCGTGGCTGCGTCGATGATCGCCTGGTAGGGGATGTCACTGGTCAGCGAGAGCTTTTCGACCGGGACAGCAGCGTCCTTGCACAGGCCAGCGACGAAGTCGAGAACCTGTTCGGCTTGCTGCTCGGCAAGTTCGGCAAATTTCTCCGGGGTCGTCGGATCGATCAAAGCTCCTTCACCGTAGTAACTGACCGGATACTCCGGTTTGGCAAAAAAAGCCGTAATGCGCGCTCCGGCCTCCTTGGCGAACGAAACCGCGCGCCGGGCCGTTTCCTTTGAAAGATCGGAACCATCAGCAGGAACAAGGATGTGTTTGAACATGGCGCTTCCTCCACAGTGACGTCGATTGACAATCGACTATAGGCGGTAAAGGTCACACCAATCCTGACGGAAGTCAAACTATGGATCGACTCTCAGTCCCCGTCGAGACCTGGACACGGCCGGTCCCGTGACTGGAAAGCAATCTTCCACTGGGACGGTTTGCAAAAAGTCAGGAACAGCGAGAACTTTTTGGCCAGGTGACCGCCTAAGTGCCGGCCGGTAAATGTGCTGCTTTGGGCGGATGCCTGTCGTTGCCTGGCCGTCGAAGCAAATCAGGTCGTGTCTCAACACACGACATGTTCAAAATTATTGTTTGATGTCGATCAACGCTGGCGCTACGTCTGCCGCCGACAATGGCACGACTAACCTTACGAGGCACCTCATGCGCGAAATCAGCGAATTGATGACCAGGGATCATCGCTCCTGCGACGACCTTCTGGCAACGGTCGACAACGCCGTGGCAAACGACAAATGGGCACTGGCGGAAGGCGAATTCGCCCGCTTCCAAAAAGCCATGCTGAATCATTTCGAGGCCGAGGAAGCGATTCTCTTCCCGCTCTTCGAGAAGCGTACCGGCATGCACCAGGGGCCAACGCAGGTCATGCGCAGCGAGCACGTGCAGATGCGCCAGCTGCTCGCCGCCGCGGAAGCAGCGCTGGCTGAGCGCGCGGTCGACGACTACAGCGGCAACGCCGAGACGCTGCTGATCATGATTCAGCAACACAACGTCAAGGAAGAAAACATCCTCTATCCGATGTGTGACCAGCAATTGGCCGACCAGCTCGAGGCCCTGCTGCCGAAGCTGCAGAAGCAGCTCTCTGCCAACGCGAAGACGCCAGCATGACACGGACGAAAACCCCAATCGTTCTCGACGTCCGCGACCTGGAACCACCGGAACCGATGGTACGCACCATGGAAGCACTGGACACGCTCGCCGCATCGGAAGAACTCCTGGTACTCCTGCCCCGTGAGCCTTACCCGCTGTACAGGGCCCTCGAACTCAACGGTTTCACCTGGAAGAGCGAGCGCCAGGCTGACGGTACGGTGCAAGTCCTGATCCAGCATCAAGAGCCGTAATGCAGGCGCTGCTGTCGTTCGAGCAGGCACCCCCGCTTGCCGCCCCGTTGCGTTTTTTTCTGACGGCTCCCCTGTTTGCCATCCTCGCCGCCCTGCTCGTGCTGTGGAGCGGTCCCGAGCTGTTCGCCTCGCGCTGGACAGGCGCAGCCCTGGCGCTGACGCACCTGATCACCGTTGGCTTCATGCTGCAGGTGATGCTCGGCGCGATGATCCAGATTCTTCCGGTGGTCGCCGGAGCGAACATTTCGCACCCGCGGCTGGTCGCCACCCTGGTGCACGCAGCGATCGCTCCGGGCGCGCTGCTTCTGGCGACAGGCTTTCTGAGCTACCAGCCGCTGGCATTCTGGCTGGCCGCGCTTTTTATTGGCGGCGGTGTTGCGCTGTTCATCGCCGCCGCTGGCCACGCCTTGTGGGGTGTGCCTGCGACCAACCCGACCATTCGCGGCCTGCAGTTGTCCTTGCTCGGCTTGACCGTAACGGTTTGTCTCGGCGTCCTGCTGGCGCTGGCACTCAATGGATCGCTGGCCTTGCCAGTGATGCAGCTGACGACGATTCATCTCGGCTGGGGCTTGGTTGGCTGGAGCGTTATCCTGCTGGCTGCCGTCGCCTTCGTGGTGGTACCGATGTTCCAGATGACACCAGGCTACCCTGAGTGGTTCGCGCGCCGCTTTTCGTGGTCGCTGCTCGCTCTGCTGGTCGTTTGGAGTGTCGCCGATACGACGGACCGGCGATGGCCATCGCTCCTGCTCGCGGCCATCACGGTCCTCGCAGTGGTCATTTTCGCGGCGCTGACGCTGCACCTGCAAAGCCGCAGCAAGCGTGCCCGTTTCGACGCCACGCAACGGTTTTGGCGCGTGGCAATGCTGAGCACCCTGGCCGCCTGCTCGCTGTGGCTTGCAGCCAGCGGCTGGCCGACGCTGGCCGAGCGCCCCGAGTGGCCTCTCCTGTGCGGCGTCCTGGCACTTTTCGGCGGTTTCATGTCGGTAATGATCGGCATGCTCTACAAGATCGTTCCCTTTCTGGTCTGGTCGCACCTGCAGAATCTCGGCCGCGGCCGGGCAATTCCTCCGAACATGAACAAGGTCATCGCCGGGCCTCAGGTCCACCGGCAGATGCATGCGCACTTTGCCGCCCTTGTGCTGCTGCTGGCTGCCGTACTCTGGCCCCAGTGGTTCACCTATCCGGCGGGACTGACGCTGTTGCTGGCTAATGGCTGGTTGCTCAGCAACCTGCTCGCCGCCGTCGCCTTCTACCGTCGACATCGGCTGGAAATCGAAGCCCTGACGCGTACGCCTGCTGCCGTCGCGCAGGCCCAGCAATGACTTATCTGACGTTGAAATACCTGCATGTAGGCTGCGTCGTGCTCAGCGGAATCGGCTTCTTCGTGCGTGGGATCTGGATGCTCGAGAGGTCGCCGCGGCTGCAGCAACCACTGGTCCGAGTCCTGCCGCACATCGTCGATACCGTCCTGCTGACCAGCGCCATCGCCATGGCCGTGATCAGCGCCCAGTATCCCTTCGCTGCCCCCTGGCTGACAGCGAAACTGGTCGGCCTGCTGATCTACATTGGCTGTGGGACGATGGCCCTGAAGCGCGGCCGCAGCCAGGGCCAGCGTGCGCTCTTCTTCGTCGCTGCGCTGCTGGCTTTTGCCTACATTGTTGCGGTGGCTGTCAGCCGCAGCGCACTCGGCCCCTTGGCTGGAATCGCTTGAAACGGAAGCCAACGCGGGCCATTATTCGCACCGCATCAAACGCGCTGGTGGGACATCAGTTTCTTCAGGCCGGCGGTGTTGAGAATGCGGATTTTTCTCTGGTGAACGGAGAGCAGCCCTTCGTCCTGAAAGCGCGAAAAGGCACGGCTGACGGTTTCCAGTTTGAGGCCCAGATAGCTGCCGATTTCGTCACGCGACATGCGCAGGTTGAATTCGGCCGGCGAGTAGCCACGCGCCTTGAACCGCTGCGAAAGGTTGAGCAGGAAGGCCGCCAAGCGTTCCTCGGCGCGCATCGTGCCGAGCAACATCATTACGCCGTGATCACGGACGATCTCGCGGCTCATCACCTGGTGAAAGTGGTGCTGCAGGGTATGAATTTGCCGCGACAGGCTTTCGAGATGCAGGAACGGAATGGCACAGACCTCGCTATCCTCGAGAGCGATGGCGTTGCAGGTATGGACTTCGCTGCTGATCCCATCAAGGCCGAGCAACTCGCCGGTCATTTGGAAGCCGGTGACCTGATCACGACCGTCTTCGATCAGCACATCGGTCTTGAAGAAACCGCTGCGGATCGCGTAGATAGACTCGAAGCTCTGCCCGGCACGGTACAGATGGTCGCCCCGCTTGAGGCGTCTGCGCGTCGACACCAGTTCGTCGAGCTTTCTCAGTTCGGTGGCGTCGAGACCGATAGGGAGACAGAGCTCGCGCAGATTGCAGTTCGAACAGGCCGTCTTTACGACCTCAAAGGCAAGTCTCGCGGTCGCATCGTTCGTCGACATCTGCGTCCTTTTCACTAAACCCGGCGTTTGATCCACGTCAACCCGATCACTTCAGGGCAAACCGATAATGCACCTAATCAACAATGTAGTGGAAACATGAACTCTGTCGCCGAGAACCTCGTTTTTGATCCGCAGATCATTCGCCGCTTCGACATCAATGGCCCGCGCTATACGTCATACCCAACCGCGGATCGCTTTGTCGAGGCCTTTGGCCCGGATGCGTACCAACTGTGGCTCGGCAAGCGCAACATTGGCGCCGTCAGCCGGCAATTATCATTGTACTTCCACATTCCGTTCTGCAACACCATCTGCTATTACTGCGCGTGCAACAAGATCATCACCAAGGACCATGGCCGTTCAGCCAAATATCTGAAGTATCTGGCGCGCGAACTGGCACTGCAGAGCAGCTATCTTGAAGGTGGCGATCAGGAAGTGGCGCAACTGCACTGGGGTGGCGGTACGCCGACCTTCCTCTCGCACGATGAAATGCGCCAACTGATGGCAGCGACACGCCATCACTTCAAGCTGATTGAAGACGGCGAGTACTCGATTGAAGTAGACCCGCGCAAGGTCGATGGCGCAACCGTCGAACTGCTTGCCGAACTGGGTTTCAACCGCATGAGTGTCGGTGTCCAGGATTTCGACCCGGCAGTCCAGCAGGCCGTGAATCGCGTCCAGAGCGAGGAAGAAACCCTGGCAGTCATGGACGCGGCGCGTAGCAGCGGCTTCAAGTCGATCAGCGTCGACCTGATCTACGGCCTGCCGAAACAGACAGTGATCGGCTTCAGCCGTACGCTGGACCGGGTAATTGCCGCCAGCCCCGATCGCGTTTCGATCTACAACTATGCGCACCTGCCAAGTCTGTTCAAGCCGCAGCGGCGCATCCTCGACGCGGACATGCCTAGCGCCGACGCTCGCCTGCAGATTCTCTCGCTGGCCATCCGAAAAATGACCGAAGCCGGCTACGTCTATATCGGCATGGATCATTTCGCCAAGCCCGACGATGAGTTGGCGACGGCCCAGCGGCAGGGCCGCCTGCATCGCAACTTCCAGGGCTACTCGACGCATTCGGACTGTGACCTGCTGGCCTTCGGCATCTCGTCGATCGGCAAGGTCGGACCGACCTACAGTCAGAACGTGAAGACGCTCGACGAGTACTATGACCTGCTCGACAGCGGCACCCTGCCCGTCTACCGCGGTATCGAATTGAATGCCGACGACCTGCTGCGACGCTCCATCATCCAGTCGCTGATGTGCCACTTCGAGCTGTCGATCGAGTCGATCGAGATCGCGCACCTGATCGAATTCCGGAAACACTTCGCCACCGAGCTCGACGACCTGCGCGAGATGGTCGATGCCGGACTGGTGCGTATCGATGACCGCTGGATTACCGTTCTGCCGAAGGGACGGATGCTGGTACGCGCGATTTCGATGGTTTTCGACCGTTATCTGCGCGCTGATCGACAGCGCACCCGCTACTCGAAGGTCATCTGAAACCCGCCTCCAGCTGACCCGCAGCTGACTCGCCGCCGACCACCGCCGAGGAAGGAGTAGAATCCAGGCTCCCTCAGCCCGTCGGCGCGCGCGCTAGCCCCAGATGCCAGAATCGACGTATCTTGCTTTGTTGTTGATCGGTCTGCTCGGTGGGACGCACTGCGTCGTCATGTGCGGCGGCATCGTCGCTGCGCTGTCGATGGGGGGGCCCGCACGCTCCTCGCTGCACCTCGCTTACAATGCCGGACGGATCGTCAGTTATGCTGCTGCCGGCGCTATCGTCGGTGCACTCGGCGAAGCGAGTCTGGCCTTGTCCGGGCAGCTACCCCTGCGCAGCGCCCTTTTCCTGCTCGCCAACCTGATGCTCATCGCGCTCGGCCTGTATCTGATGGGCCTGACCAGGGCACTGGCGTTCACCGAACGCTTCGGCCAGAAACTGTGGCGACATCTGCAACCGCTGACCCGGCATTTTCTGCCCGCACACAGCATCAGGCAGGCTTTTCCACTCGGGCTGCTCTGGGGCTGGTTGCCCTGCGGCCTAGTGTATAGCGCACTGGCAACGGCCTTGACCAGCGGCTCGGCGCTGCACGGCGCCGGGCTGATGCTGGCTTTCGGCGCCGGCACCTTGCCCAACCTGCTGCTTGCCGGCCTGCTCGCCGCGCGCCTGCAGGCCTATGCGCGCAATCGCACGCTACGCCTGGCATCGGGAACGCTGATTCTCGGCTTTGGCGTCTGGGGCCTGATCGGGCTGACGCGCCTGCTGATCGGTCGTTCGCCGTTCGCCACTTGAGGGGCTCTTGATGCAAACCTGCGACGCTCGGCCCCGGTGGTCGACATGAGAGAAGAAAAGAACGAGCGGCAACCCCTCGATCTGCCGGTCACGGGCATGACCTGTGCCGCCTGCGCGACGCGTATCGAGAAAGTCCTGAATCGCCTTCCCGGCGTCATGGCCACGGTCAACCTGGCCAGCGAACGCGCCAGGGTCGACCTTTCTTCCGGCGCCAGCTCGCCGCAGGAGGTCGTCGCGGCGATCGAGAAAGCCGGTTTCAGCGTCCCGCGACGAGCCACCGAACTGGCGATAGAGGGAATGACCTGCGCCGCCTGCTCGACGCGCCTTGAAAAGCTCCTCAACCGGCTTTCGGGTGTTGACGCGGTGGTCAACCTGGCCACCGAGCGGGCCACCGTCCACCATCTTCCGGGCATCGTCGATCCAGCGTTGCTGCTCGCCACCGTCGAACGTGCCGGCTTCGTCGGGCATCTGGCCGGCGATCGCTCGCGCAGCGAGGAGAAGGCCAACAAAATTACCGCCGGGAAGGCGGAGCTGCGCCGCTTCTGGATTGCGGCCGTGCTGACCCTGCCCCTGGCCGCGCAAATGTTGAGCATGTTCGAGAGCGGCGCGCAAACTCACCACGACCTCCTTCCACGCTGGCTGCAACTCGGGCTGGCGACGCCGGTACAGTTCTGGATCGGCTGGCGCTTCTACTCTGGCGCCTTGAAGGCCTTGCGCGGTGGCGGCGCGAACATGGACGTGCTGGTTGCTCTGGGAACCAGCATGGCCTATGGTTTCAGCCTGTTCGTCACGGTATCGGGTGCGGCCCATCTGCACGTCTACTTCGAGGCCTCGGCGGCGGTGATCACCCTGGTACTGCTTGGCAAATTGCTCGAGTCACGCGCCAAGGCGAGGACCACCGACGCCATCGAGACCCTCGTCCGCCTGCAGCCGAAAACCGCGCGCGTCGAGCGCGACGGCAAGCTGATCGAAATCGACGTCGCGCTGCTCACCGCCGGCGATATCTTTGTTGTTCGTCCCGGCGAAAACCTGCCCGTCGATGGCGACGTGATCGACGGTGAGTCGACGGTCAACGAAGCGATGCTCACCGGCGAGAGCATGCCGGTGGACAAGCACCCGGGAGCGCGCGTCTTCGCCGCCACGGCCAATGGCGAGGGAATGCTGCGCTGTCGGGCGAGCGGCGTCGGTGAGCACACCCTGCTCGCCGGAATCATCCGCATGGTCGCCGAAGCGCAGGGCTCCAAAGCGCCCGTGCAGCGTCTTGCCGACCGCATCTCGGCAGTTTTCGTGCCCGTGGTCTGCGCCATCGCCCTATGCACCCTGCTCGCCTGGTGGCTGTTTGGCGGCGACTTCAGCGCCGCGCTGGTCAATGCCGTGGCGGTACTGGTGATTGCCTGTCCTTGCGCCCTCGGGCTGGCGACACCGACGGCAATCATGGTCGCCACCGGACAGGGCGCCTCGGCGGGTATCCTGGTCAAGAATGCCGAAGCGCTGGAACGTGCAGAGAAGGTCAGCGTGCTGGCGATCGACAAGACCGGCACGCTGACGCGCGGCGAGCCGGTACTGACCGATCTCGTGCCGCTGGCCGTGTCGGCAGACGAAGCCCTGTCGCTCGCGGCGGCCCTCGAACAGGGTTCCGAGCATCCCTTGGCCAAGGCGATCCTGCGCCATGCCCGGGCCAGCCAGCTGCCGCTACTGCCAGTAGCACAGTTTCGAGCCCTCCCCGGTCGTGGGGTCGAGGGCCGGGTAGACGAACGCCTGCTACGCCTCGCCGCGCCCAGCGAGTTCCTCGCCATGAGCCTGCCTCGAGAACAGATCGACAAGCTGCAACGCACGGGCAAGACGGTCGTGGTGCTGGTCGAAGGTGGCCAGGAAAGCAGCGCTGGCGACGGCAGCGAGGGCCAGACCGACGTCGCACTGGCGTTGCTGGCGATCGCTGACCCCTTGCGCGCGACCTCACGCGCCGCCGTGACCCGGCTCAAGGGAATGGGTATCCGGGTGGTGATGCTCACCGGCGATCACGCTGCGACCGCGGCGGCAATCGCCGGGGAAGCGGGAATCGACGACTTCCGGGCCGGCGTACTCCCCGGCGACAAAGCCGCTGCAGTCAATGCCCTGAAGACCAGCGGCGCGGTCGTGGCCATGGTCGGCGACGGGATCAACGACGCGCCTGCGCTGGCGGCGGCCGATGTCAGCTTCGCCATTGGCGCCGGATCGGACGCCGCCATCGATGCCGCCGACGTAACGCTGGTCCATGGCGACCTCAACGGAATTGCCGACGCGATCCTTCTTTCGCGTGCGACGCTGCGCAAAATCAGGCAGAATCTCTTTTCGGCGTTCATCTACAACGTGCTCGGCATACCGCTGGCCGCACTTGGCCTGCTCAATCCGGTCGTCGCTGGCGCGGCAATGGCGATGAGTTCGGTCTCGGTGGTCTCCAACTCACTGCTTCTCAAGCGCTGGCGTGCGGGCGGCAGCCGATAGCCGGTGCCGAGGATAGCAATGGGGCTGACTGCGGCGAGCAACCGCACCGGCAAGTATGACGGGGAAACCGCGATGGAAACGATCTGCATTGGCGTTGTCGGAATGCGCTGCCAGGCGTGCGTGAAAAGCGTCAGCACGGTCCTCAAGAACTTGCCCGGAGTCAGTCAGGTCGAGGTGTCGCTGGAGGCGAGCCAGGCCAGAATCACCTACGACCCGAAGGTGGCAAGCGTCGCCGACTTCGCCACGGCGATCGATGAGGCGGGCTTTGCAAACAGCTAAGCTCCTGCCTTGCCGGTAGCGACCTCGGCAGCTGCATCGCCACCTTGACGCCCCAAGTCACCCTAACCACCGGAATATCATGGCCAAGAACAAATCCAGGACGGACGATGCTGCCGCTCCGGAAATCGTCGACACAGAGCCCGTCAAACTGACGCAGTTTGCGCACGGTGGTGGATGCGGATGCAAGATCGCGCCGCACGTGCTCGAACAGATTCTCGCCAAGACCGCTCCGGCTATCGTCCCCAAGCAGTTGCTGGTCGGCATCGAGACCAGCGATGACGCGGCCGTCTACCAGCTCAACGCCGAACAGGCGCTGGTGGCGACCACTGATTTCTTCATGCCCATCGTTGATGATCCTTTCGATTTTGGCTGCATCGCGGCGACCAACGCTCTTTCCGACGTCTACGCCATGGGCGGCGTGCCGCTGTTGGCACTGGCCATCGTCGGCATGCCGATCAACAAACTCCCGCTTGAGACGATCAAACGCATCCTTGAGGGTGGCGAGTCGATATGTGCCAGGGCAGGTATTCCGATTGCCGGTGGACACACGATCGACTCACTCGAGCCGATATACGGACTCGTGGCGATCGGCCTGGTGCATCCCGACAACCTGAAGCGCAACTCCGGAGCACGGCCCGGCGACAAATTGATTCTCGGCAAGGGACTGGGCGTTGGCTTCTACAGCGCAGCGCTGAAGAAGGGCCTGCTTTCGGCCAGCAACTACGCGTCGATGATCGCTTCGACGACGCAACTCAACACGCCGGGACGGGCTCTCGGCTGCCTCGCCGGCGTACATGCAATGACCGATGTGACAGGCTTCGGTCTGCTCGGTCACCTCGTTGAAATCTGCAAGGCATCCCGGGTCTCGGCGGTGATCGACTACGCCGCATTGCCGATCTTGGCCAACGCTCTCGACTATGCGGAAAAAGCTTGCATCACCGGCGCTTCAGAGCGTAACTGGGTCAGCTATGGCGAGCACGTGGTCCGACCGACGAAGCATCTGAGCGAAGTCGAGCAGGCACTGCTCACCGATCCGCAGACCAGCGGCGGCTTGCTGATCGCCTGTGCGCCGGAAGTGGTCACCGAAGTCCTGTCGATTTTCCTGCAGGAAGGCTTTGATCACGCAACCGTTATCGGTGAGCTGAGTACCGGGAAAGCACGGGTTTCGGTCGTCGGGGGCAAGTCCGGGTCGGACTGAAGCCGGCGCGGCAAGGTGAACTGCACCAGGTGACCGACGCTGGCGAGCGTGAAACGAACCAGCCGCTTCCTGGCAGCGTCCGGACACCGACGCGCAGGGGCCAGCTGATTGCCCGCCCTGCCCGCCCCTTCTTCAGCTCAGCTGGCCGCGAGCGTTAATCGAGGACGTGCGACACCAGTCCGTCGGCGAGTTTCGGTTCGAACCACGTCGACTTGGGCGGCATCACCTCGCCCGCGTCGGCGACCGCCATCAGATCGGCCATCTGGGTCGGATAGAGCGCAAAAGCGACGGCCATCTCGCCACTATCCACGCGTCGTTCGAGTTCGCCCAGCCCTCGCATGCCGCCAACGAAGTCGATGCGCGTGTCTCGGCGCAGGTCGGTGATCCCCAGCAGCGGAGCGAGGATCTGTTCGGCCAGTACCGAAACATCGACTCGCCGCACCGGATCGGACGATGGCAGCAGACCGGGCAGCAATTCCAGACGGTACCAGCGACGACCGAGATACATGCCGCAGACGCCGCTGCGTTCCGGCTTCACCGGGCTGTCCGACGGCATGACGCGATAGCGCTGAGCAACGGCCGCCAGGAAGGCTTCCTCACTCAGACCATTGAGGTCGCGCGCGACCCTGTTGTAGTCCATGATGCGCATCTGTGAAGCGGGAAAGATCACCGCCAGGAAATACTCGGCGCTATCGACTGCATCCGCCTTGCCACGCCGAGCCGCAGCCACTCGTGAGGCCGCCGCCGAGCGATGATGACCATCGGCAATGTACAGTGCGGGCATGGCTTCGAAGAGCGCGCCGAGGTGCGTGATGGTCTCGCCCTCGTCGATCATCCACAGCGTGTGCCTGATGCCGTTTTCGCCCGTCACATCGGCGACCGGCTCGCCCTCCGAGGCCTGGCTGAGCAGGCGATCAACGGTCTCGTTGTGCGCATTGACCAGCAGCACTGGACCGGTTTGCGCATTCAGCGCTTCAATTTGCCGGACGCGGTCGTCTTCCTTGTCCGGGCGGGTGAACTCATGCTTGCGGATACGGTTGCTGTCGTAGGCGGCGATCGAAGCGGCGGCCACCAGGCCGACCTGCACATGGTCGCCCATCACCAGTCGGTACGCGTAGTAGCACGCGCGCTCGTCGCGGCAGAGCACCCCGTCGTCGACCAGACGCTGAAAATTTTCGGCCGACCTCGCATACACCTCGGGTGCGAAGTGATCGACCTCCGGCGGCAGGTCGATCTCGGCCTTGGACACATGCAGGAAGGACAAGGGCTTGCCGCTTGCCGCCTCGCGTGCCTCTTCGCTGGAAAGAACATCATAGGGTGGCGCGGCAACGGCTGCGGCATCCTGGCGGCGCGGACGGAGGCCGGCAAACGGCCGAATGAGGCAATGATCAAAAGACAATGAACTCTCCTGTGGGAGTTTGGTTCGGGAAGCTAGGCTAACGAATTCTCATCGTTGCAGCTCCTGTATCCCTGGTTTGCAGGCCAGCGTACGGAGCAGTCGGCGCGAAGCAAGACTTGGCTACTGCTGTCGCGATTATAGTGCGCCCTCGGTTTCACCGACAGCAGCACCGGCACTGCTGAACACGACGAGCGCGGCGTACGGCGATTGGCCTTCAGATACTTCTGTACAGCGCTTCGTAGCGCATTGCCGAGTCATCCCAGGAAAAGTTCTGCGCCATACCGTGCTGCTGCAGGTGACGCCAGGTCGCGGCATCGCGGTACAGTGCGCATGCCCTGCTGACACGTCCGGCGAGCTTGCGGCTGCTGGCATCGTCAAACGAGAAGCCGTTGGCTGTACCCGCCTTGAGGGTCTCCGGCGTCGTATCGACCACCGTATCGGCCAGGCCACCGACTCGCCGCACCAGTGGCAGGGTGCCGTAGCGCAAGGCATAGAGCTGCGTCAGACCACAGGGCTCGAAACGCGATGGGACGAGCAGGATATCGGCGCCGGCCATGATTCGATGTGACAAGGCCTCATCGTAGCCAAGATGTACCGACACCGCAGCGGGATGGGCCGTGGCAGCGGTTCTGAAGGCGGCTTCGATATCCGCTTCGCCACTGCCAATGACCACCAGCTGCGCCCCCTCGGCCAACAGGGTCGGCAGGGCACCAAGGACCAGATCCATGCCTTTCTGCGAGGTTAATCGGCTGACAATGGCGAACAGCGGCGCCTTGGCACGGGGAGAAAAACCGAGATCCTTCTGCAATCTGAGCTTACCGGCCAGCTTGCCGCGCAGGTGCTCGGCACTGTAGTTCCTGGACAGGGCAGGATTGGTGCTGGCGTTCCAGACCGAATAGTCGACACCATTGAGTATGCCGGACAGATCGCCGCCCCGGCCACGCAGCACGCCATCGAGCCCCCAGCCGAATTCCTGCGAGCATATTTCCCGCGCATAGGTCGGGCTGACGGCGTTGACGCGTTTCGCATGCACCAGCGCCGCCTTCATGAACGACAACTGCCCGTGAAACTCGATGCCGCTCTGATTTGCGCCAGAAATCTGCAAACCGAGGTCGTGATGGTAGTCGAGAGGGAAAAGGCCGCGGAAGGAGAGATTGTGGATGGTGAACACGGTGGCCGTGGACAGCGCCGGATTCTGCGCGATGTAGGCAGGTGCCAGTCCGGCATGCCAATCGTGCGCGTGCACCACCTCTGGCCGCCAGAGCCGATCAAGCTCTCCGGCAGCGAGGTGGGCAGCGACCCAACCAAGGAGAGCGAAGCGTCGATGGTTGTCGCGCCAGTCACAACCGTCCGGGCCAAGGTAGGGATTACCGTCGCGCCGGTAAAGAAAGGGCGCATCAATGACGTAGGCCAGCAGGCCGCTATCTGGCAGGCGACCGAGCCGCAGGGTGATGACTGCAGCGCCAAACGCCGGACCGATGCGGATAACCCGCTTGAGATCGGTCACACCGTTGAGAATGGCGGGCATTCCCGGCAACAGGATGCGGACGTCAAGTCCGCGGGCGGCCAGCGCGGCCGGCAGGGCGGCCACGACATCGGCGAGCCCGCCGGTCTTGACCAGCGGGTAGATCTCCGCGGCAACGTGCAGGATGCGCACGGACTAGCGAACCTGCCGCCTCAGGTGAGTCGCTCCAGCATCTTCTTGGTGATCAGCGTAATGCCGTTCTCGGTATACCTGAAACGGCGCGCATCGTCGTCCGGGTCTTCGCCAACGACCATGTTCGGCGGGATGTGACAGTCACTGTCTACAACGCAACGGCTCAGGCGAGCCCGCGACCCGACGGAGGTGTTGGGAAGCATTACCGACAGGTTCACCCGGGCGTAGGAATGGACGCGGCAACTGGAGAAGAGCAGCGAACGGTTGACTTCTCCGGAAACGATACAGCCACCGGAGACGGTGGATTCGATGGCGGTCCCACGCCGGTCGAGATGGTTGTGCACGAACTTGGCAGGGGGCAGTTGCTGTTGGTAGGTCCACACCGGCCAGTTACTGTCGTAGAGGTTCAGTGCCGGCACGGTGCCGGTGAGATCGATGTTCGAATCCCAGTAGGCATCGATTGTCCCGGCGTCGCGCCAGTAGTGTTCCCTGACCGGTTCATCGGGCGCCACGACGCAACTGCGGGAGAACGAGTGTGCCACCGCGCAGCGGTTGGCGACGGCACGGGGAATGATGTCCTTTCCGAAGTCATGGTTGGAGGTCTCGTCGGCAATGTCTCGGGCCAGTTCGGCGTACAGGTACTTGGCATTGAAAACGTAGACTCCCATGCTGCACAGGGACATCTCCGGATTGCCCGGCATCGCCGGGGGATCGGCAGGCTTCTCGATGAAGTCGGTAATCATGCCACTGTCGTCGACGGCGACGATGCCAAACCCGCTGGCTTCCTTGCGTGGCACCTCGATACAGGCGACGGTGCATTCGGCACCGCTCTCGACGTGGTCGACCAGCATTATTCCGTAGTTCATCTTGTAGACGTGGTCGCCGGCCAGGATCACGACGTACTCGGGGGACGGCGTGTAGGTCTCGAGGATGTCGATGTTCTGATAGACGGCATCGGCGGTACCCCGATACCAGGATTCCTCGTCTATTCGCTGCTGTGCCGGAAGCAGATCAACGAACTCATTGACTTCGCCGTGCAGGAAACTCCAGCCGCGCTGCAAATGACGCAGGAGGCTGTGCGACTTGTACTGGGTCACCACACCGACGCGTCGCAGCTGCGAGTTGACACAGTTCGACAGAGCGAAGTCGATAATCCGGAACTTGCCACCAAAATGGACCGCCGGTTTGGCGCGCCGGTCCGTCAGTTCGTGTAGCCTGCTGCCGCGCCCGCCAGCAAGCACCAAGGCGATCGCCTTGCGTGACAATTGGAATGTCTTCCGATCAACCATTCTCTTATCCCCTTTTTCTCGCTTGATTCATGGCACCTGGCAGCGCCATCAGGTGGCGCCAGGTGTCCCGACTTCCTAGCTGATCACATCCGGCTTTTTCCGCCCGGTAATCCCGGCAATCTGCGCCACCGTCTCGGCGAGTTGCACCAGCGGTGCAAGCGCCTCCTGCGTCGGCACCTCGTGGCGGCTGGGATCGGCCACGAACCGCTCGAGATAAACGCGCAGCGTCGCCCCTTCCGTGCCCGTGCCGGACAGCCTGAAAACCACCCGCGAACCATCGTCGAGCATAATGCGGATGCCCTGACGTTCGGAGCGCGAGCCATCCACCGGGTCGATATAGGCAAAATCATCGGCAGCCTCGATGCGCAGCCCATTGCACAGCGAGCCTGCCAGCTGCGGTAGCCGCGCGCGCAAGCCGTCCATCAGGCGATCGGCCGCGGCGGTCTCGATGCCTTCATAATCGTGGCGCGAGTACACGTTGCGGCCAAAACGCTGCCAGTGCTCGCGCACGATGACGTCGGCGGGCGTATCGCGCACGGCCAGAATGTTGAGCCAGTAGAGGACCGCCCACAGACCATCCTTCTCGCGCACGTGGCTCGAGCCGGTGCCCGCGCTTTCTTCACCGCAGATGGTGGCTTTGCCAGCATCGAGCAGCGAACCGAAGTATTTCCAGCCGGTCGGCGTCTCGTAGCAGGGAATACCCAGCGCCTGGGCGACGCGGTCTACCGCGCAGCTGGTCGGCATCGAGCGCGCGACGCCGGCCAGGCCGGCCGCGTAACCAGGGACCAGCGCATGGTTCGCGGCGATGACGGCCAGGCTGTCACTCGGACTGACGACGAAACCGCGACCGACGACCATGTTGCGGTCACCGTCACCGTCGGAGGCCGCTCCGAACGACAGACCCGAGCGGCTGTCGGCCAGAGCAGCGACCAGTTCGGCGGCATAGACGGGGTTCGGATCGGGGTGCCCGCCGCCAAAATCCGGCAGCGGCGTGCCGTTCACCACGGTGCCCGCTGGCGCCCCGAGGCGGCTTTCCAGAATGGCCTTCGCGTAGGGACCGGTGACCGCGTGCATGGCGTCGAAACGCATGCGAAAGTCCGCACGTGCGAGGAGAGCGGCGATACGTTCGAAGTCAAACAGGGACTCCAGCAGTTCGGCATAATCGGCGACCGGATCGATGATGCTGACGGCCATGTCGCCCACCTGGAACTCACCCAACCGCCCGAGGTCGATATCGGCCGCCTCGATAGTGCGATAGGCACTGATCTCCTGCGTGCGCTGATAAACCGCGTCGGTAAAGGCTTCGTTCGCCGGTCCGCCATTGCCGAGGTTGTACTTGATGCCGAAGTCGCCATCGGGACCACCCGGATTGTGGCTGGCGGACAGGATAAGGCCACCAAAGGCCTGCCATTTGCGGATCACCGCGCTGGCGGCCGGCGTCGACAGAATGCCGTCACAACCGACCAGAGCACGGCCAAAGCCGGCCGCCGCCGCCATGCGCAGAATGGTTTGAATGGCAACATCGTTGTAATAGCGGCCGTCACCGCCGACGACCAGCGTTTTTCCTTGCTGGCCGCTCAGCGTGTCGAAAATGGCCTGCACGAAGTTCTCGAGATACCGCTCCTGCTGAAATACCGTCACCTTCTTCCGCAGCCCGGACGTTCCCGGTTTCTGGCCGGAGAACGGCGCACTGGAAACACTGATCACCTTCGTAGTCATGTCATGCCTCATGGCAAATTGAGCGCCCCGGCCGGATACCGGAGCAAAATCGGTTCAGGCAATATGCTGCCGGGTGAAGGCCAGCAGCCCTTGCGTTGATGCGTCGAGTTTTTTCGCCAGCTGCGCGTCGCTCACTGCAGGCAGAATGCTGTTGGCCACCGCCTTGCCAAGCTCGACGCCCCACTGATCGAAGGAATTGAGCCCCCAGATGGCGCCCTGCACGAAAACCTTGTGTTCGTAAAGTGCAACCAGGGCACCGAGCGTTTGCGGGTCAAGCCGCGACAGCAGCAGCGTGGACGACGGCTGATTGCCGGCAAAGACCTTGTGCGGCAGGAGTTCCGCAAGCTTCGCGGCCGACATGCTGCCGCTCAGCTCGCTGCGTGCCTCATCCTCGGTCTTGCCGAATGCCAGCGCCGCGCTCTGTGCGAAGCAGTTGGCGAGCAGCGCCTCCTGATGCCCGGGCAAGGGGTAATCCGAACGTACGGCGGCGATGAAATCGCAGGGCACCAATCGCCCACCCTGATGGAGAAGCTGGAAAAACGCGTGCTGGCCGTTGTTGCCGAGTTCACCCCAGACGATGGGATTCGAGGCATGGGCGAGCGGCTGGCCATCAATCCCGACGGACTTGCCGTTGCTTTCCATCTCGAGTTGCTGCAGGAAAGAGGGGAAGTAGCGCAGGGACTCGTTGTAGGGCAATACGGCGTTGGTGGTCGCCCCCAGGAAGTTGGTGTTCCAGATCCCGATCAGGGCCATCACCACGGGCAGGTTGCGTTCGCAGGGCGTGCTGCGGAAATGCTCGTCCATGCGCTCGGCGCCGGCCAGCAGTTCGGCATAGGCCTGCGGCCCGATGGCGATCATCAACGCCAGGCCAACCGCCGACCACAGCGAAAAACGACCACCGACCCAGTCCCAGAGAGGAAAGACCGAGCCTTCGTCAATCCCGAAGTCGACCGCACGCTCGGGCTTGGCCGTCAGGGCGGCAAAATGGCGGGCAACGGCGGCAGCGTCGCCAAGGTTGGCCACCAGCCAGCTGCGCGCGGTTTGCGCGTTGAGCATCGTTTCCTGCGTGGTGAAGGTCTTGCTAGCCACCAGGAAAAGCGTCGTGCGCGGATCAAGGGTTTGCAGGAGCGGCGCCAGCTGGGCGCTATCGAGGTTGGAGACATAATGCACGGCAAGCGCCGGATGCGAAATCGAACGCAGCGCGTAAGCGAGCATTTTCGGCCCGAGGTCCGAGCCGCCGATGCCGATATTGACGACCGTGCGAATCGGCATGCCGGTAAAACCAAGCGCCTCGCCAGCGCGAACACGATCGGCGAAGGCGGCCATGCGCTGGCGCGTTGGCAAGACCTCGGCCATGACGTCGAAGTCGGCACTGGGAAACGGTGCGCCGGATCGCCGCAAGGCGACGTGCAGCACCGAGCGATCTTCACTGACATTGATCTTCTCGCCGCCGAACATTCTAGCCGTCGATTCGGCAAGGCCGACTTCTTTGGTCAGCTCAACCAGTAGAGCCAGCGTCGTCGAATCCAGGCGCTGCTTCGAGAAATCGAAAAGGATCCCATCGAAGCTCAGCGAGAGGGTAGCGACGCGATCCGGATCACTGGCAAAGAGTTGTCTGAGATGCACTGGAGAGAACGATTTCCGGTGCGCTTCAATGGCCTTCCAGGCGGCTGAGGAGGTAATGTTCATGGTCGGTACGAGCTCATCAATGAGTGATCAGGTTAGCTACAAATGGCCGATTAAAGGGGCTTGCGATGAAATATGACAACATATGCTGTTCCGCTTATCAGCTTGCCAGAATGCTCGAAAGAACGCAAAAAAGAATCCGCGCCGAGCGCCTGTAAGAAGGCTTTCAAGACCATGCACAGGGCCATTTCCGGGCAATCTCGCAAGCCCCCTTGCGGTCGCCGCCGAGCGGCCGCAAATCACTCTTTCCAGGCGCTTGTCGATGCGCTGGTCGGGCAAGCGCTGCGCGCAGAAAAAAGGCGCCACAACGGCGAGCGGGAGAGGAAGCGGAAGGCTGGCAACGACGAGCTGCAAGCAGTGGAAGACGTCAGGTGGCGCACTCCCGTAGCCGAGCAGCGAAGGGCTTGTCTTCGTCGATGATATGACGCTCGAACCAGTATTCGGTATAGCGCAGGAAGGAATGAACATCGCGCGAACCGTCCGTCATGCACGGCGGCGAGCGCCTTGCGCAGCGTGCGCAGATTGTCATCGTGGACTCTGGCATGATCGGCGAAGTCGATGCCGAGCTGGCGCGCGACACGCTCTTCGCTGGCGAAATGCCACTCCAGATAGTCGAGCAGGCTGTGAAACTCGTCGAGTGATGCGGGTCCGTTGCCAAACGATGAGGTCTTGAGCATCTCGATACGGCGAAAAATCTCTTCGTGCTGAACATCGATTTCGGGCAGATCGATCAGAAGTGCCGTCGGCAACAAGCCAGTGAGGGTGTACTCCATGATCGGGCTCCGCAGTGAAACGGTCGATTGCGACAATAGTCACAGTATAAAAAGGGGGATCGAAAAGCACCAGTTAAATCGGACGCCGTCAGGCAAACACACCATGCAGAAACCACCCTGCCCGGCAACGAAAGATCCATAACCATTCCTGATGTATTGAAATGGCGACGAAGTAGTCGCGACGTACATCACCAAGCGCATCGGGCTCGGCAGCATCCCACCAGCCACTTTCGATGCGCTCTGGCCCGGCAAGCAGACGCAAGGAGCCTCCACACTGTGGCCGACCGGCCGTTTCGCGCAAGGCCTGCGGTCTGGCCAGAAGCCATAGAGGACGTGGAGCAGACTCTTCCAGCGACACCCTCGAGTCAGCAAACAACTTCGTCGCTATTTTCTCTCCGGCCAGCAGGGCGGGGGCGACTCGTCGCGAGGCGTTCTCCGGGCGATGCTCGGCCACAACCGCAAGCACATGCACGCTCCCGCTGCCAAGACGCGCCTGCAGGCGCTCGACCAGCGCTGCCACCGAATCACCACCAGCGCCTTCACCGTGCTCACCGAACAAGCTGCTCGTACGTCCTGGCAGCGCCTCCGGCGCCTCGGCTCGCAAGCGGATCGCGTCGACAGCGGCGGGCAGTTCGAGCCGCTGCAGGCGCTCGATGAGCACCCGGGAGATCCGTTCGGGGTCGCGCGTGGCAGTGCTGAAAGCGAGGGCCAGAACAGTGGCCGATCGCTGCTCCGTGGAACGTTCGTGCGCAAACTCGAAGCGGCATTCACTGATTCCCTCAGCGCGAGCAGCAAGCCAGCCACACAAGCTGGCGACCAGGCGACGCCCGGCAAAGCCGAGAGCGATCGCATTATCAGTCCGCATCGGCAGTTCCAGCCGCTCGACAAAGCGCTCCGGAAAAACAAAGCGCGGCCGCGGGTCCGGAAAATCGCCGAGCGCACGCGCCAGATCTGTGACAAAAGCGGGGCCGAGTCGACGTGCCAGACCTGCGCGGGGCAGACAAAGCACGTCAGCGAGCAGGCGCGCACCAAAGCTGCCGAGGCGAGCCTGCTTCTGCGGCGAGAAGTCGAGAGCCGCCAGCGGCAGTCTGCCGAGGCGCAGCGGCAGTTCAGCGCTGTCGAGACAGGGCTCATTGTCGCCGGCAAGCGCCAGCCACTGCGCAGCGAGCGGCGTGGGAGCCAGCGCCGCCTGCGGAGCAAAGCCCTGCTCGGCGCAGCCGCTTACAATACGTTCGAAGAGCGCCGTGGCGCCGCCGAAAAGACGCAGGGAAGCGGCCACTTCCAGCAGCAGCGTCTGGGGTGGCAGGCAGCAGATCTCCGAGGTGAAACCGCCTGCCCAGTAGGCGAGCCGGGTCAAGGCTAGCTGCTCACGCTCGCAATCACGCTGCTGCACGGCCAGAGTGGGCAAGAAAGCCCACGCCTCGGCCAGACGCAGTCCAGGCATCACGCCAGCCGAACTCGCCGCCCGGTCGGCGACGACGACACGTTCACGGCTGACGATGGCTTTAGGCGATGGCAGGCTGGGAAAGACTTCGAGCGGCAGGCGTGGCAGGTACAGGGCAAACCAGAGCATGATTCCGAGGCAGTGGACGTTGAATGGCAATGGGCAATGATGCTGACTGCGTGCCGCCACGGCGCTTGAGAAGACGAACGATCAGTTGCTCACCCGCAGCTTCGAGCGCCAGGCGCAGCGGCGCCGGCGAGGATTGACTGGCACAGGCTGCCGGACGAAAAACGAACAGCAGTGTGCGACTGCTCTCGGCAGCGAGCTGCAGCCGACGCAACGTGCTCGTCTGTACGTCTGGCAGCCAGGTGACAACGGCGCCAACGCCATCGGCAGCGAGTGAGCGCTCGCAGACCCAGGCAGCATCGCGGCCGGAAGCGCTGGCAACCAGCAGGCGCGACAGGTCAAGACCGGATTCCCGCAACGCTGGTGCATGCAGCGGATGCGGCGAGGCAACACAAACGAGCCAGGCAAGCTCGTCGCTCGATAGGCGCGCCAGCGCTGGCAGTAGCAGACTCAGTTCACCAATCCCTCGATGCGCCGGCAAGATTTCGGTCAAGCCGCCGCGCGGCCAGCCACCGCCAGGCAACTCGCGGTCAAGTTCGGTGAAACCCGTCGACACGCCGGCTAATGGCGTTCTGGCCAGCGTATCACCACGCCAGATATCAGGGCGATCAAGAACTTGCGCAAGTGTCAGAGATGAAGGCATGGAAGGCTGGGCAAGGCCAACTCGCACTCACATCGTCTCACTGCCGCGGATCACCCCGACAGCAATGCCTTCGATAGCCAATGTTTGCGCTTCCGAATCGACGATGATCGGTTCGAAATCGGGGTTTTCGGCGATCAGTTCGACCGCCCCTCCCCGCTGGCGAAAACGCTTGACTGTCACCTCATCGTCAAGCCGCGCAACGACGATCTGGCCGTTGCGTGCTTCGCTGCTGCGGTGTACGGCGAGCAGGTCACCATCCAGAATGCCGGCGTTGATCATCGACAGGCCACGCACACGCAGCAGGAAGTCGGCACGTGGACGAAACAGGCTGGCATCGACCGTATAGCGGCGCTGCACATTTTCCACCGCCAGAATCGGGCTGCCGGCGGCAACACTACCGATCAGCGGCAAACCGAGTTGTTCGACCAGACGGATGCCGCGCGCCGAACCGGGTTCGAGAACGATGATGCCCTTCTTGGCGAGCGCCTTGAGGTGTTCCTCGGCGGCATTGTGCGAGGCAAATCCGAAAGCACTGGCGATTTCGGCCCGGGTCGGTGGTGCGCCAAGGATTTCCAGCGTGTTACGGATGAAGTCAAGGATTTCCTGTTGTCGCGGGGTAAGCGAGGCAACTCTGGTCATGGTCGTAGGCTCCTGTTGTCAGGACTGTATTTTTATACAGTTTTTAGCAAAGAAGCAAGCAGTACGAACACTATTGCGGCACCAACCGGCTTGACCGACGCGCCGCTTTCTTACAACAATCCAGTCCCCATTCCCCGAACCATTGCTCCTGAAGGAAAGCCATGCTCGACCAGACCGTCGCCGACTTCAGCCTGCCGGCCACAGGCGACCAGACCTTCACGCTGTCAGCCTGCCGGGGCAGCACAGTCGTACTTTATTTCTACCCCAAAGACAGCACGCCGGGATGCACCACCGAGGCACAGCAGTTCCGCGATCTCCACCCGCAGTTCGTCGAAGCCGGCGCCATCGTGGTCGGTGTCTCACGTGACAGCATCCGCTCGCACGAGAACTTCAAGGCCAAGCAGGAACTGCCCTTCGCCCTGCTCTCCGATGCCGACGAATCACTGTGCGCTCGTTTCTCGGTGATCAAGATGAAATCGATGTACGGAAAACAGGTCCGCGGGATCGAGCGCAGTACCTTTGTCATCGATGGCCAGGGGGTGTTGCGGCGCGAATGGCGCGCTCTGAAAGTACCCGGTCATGCTCAACAGGTGCTGGATTTCGTCGTTCAGCTCTGATCACCAACCCTGACCGACAATCCTTCATCCGGAAAATATGCGCATGAGCCGCCAAGCTGCCGTCAGCACCACCAGCGACGTTGCTGCCAAACCAAGCAAACTCTTCGTCCTCGACACCAACGTCCTGATGCACGATCCGACCAGCGTCTACCGTTTCGAAGAGCATGATGTCTTCCTGCCGATCATGACCCTGGAAGAACTGGACAACCACAAAAAGGGAATGTCGGAAATCGCCCGCAATGCTCGCCAGGTGACACGAACGCTCGATGAAATCGTCAGTAGCATGGACGATGCCATCGAGCAGGGCATCAAGCTCCACGAAGCTTCTCGCCGACTGGCCAGCGGCAGACTCTTTCTGCAGACCGAGGCTATCGCCAGCGAACTCCCGGCAGGACTCCCGACGGCCAAGGCCGACAACCAGATCCTGGCGGTCGTCATCCACCTGCAACGCCAGCATCCGGAACGTTCGGTGATCCTGGTCTCCAAAGACATCAACATGCGCATCAAGGCCCGCACGCTCGGGCTGCAGGCGCAGGACTATTTCAACGACAAGGTTCTGGAAGACACCGACATCCTGTACACCGGGATGCGCGAGCTAAGCGCGGAGTTCTGGGACGAGCACGGTCAGGGGATGGAGTCCTGGCAGCAGGACGGTCATACGCTATACCGCTTCAAGGGCCCGCTGTGCACGCAATTCCTGGCGAACCAGTTCCTCATCCAGGAGGGAGAGAGCCCGCTGCATGCGATCGTCCGCAACGCCTCGGGAACGAGCGCCGAAATTCAGACCCTGACCGACTATACGCACGCCAGGAACAGCGTCTGGGGGATTACCGCGCGCAACCGCGAGCAAAACTTTGCACTCAATCTGCTGATGAATCCGGAAATCGATTTTGTCACCCTGCTCGGCCAGGCAGGTACCGGCAAGACACTGCTCACCCTGGCCGCGGGACTCACCCAGGTACTCGAAACGAGGCGCTACAAGGAAATCATCATGACCCGAGTCACCGTGCCGGTCGGCGAGGACATCGGCTTTTTGCCAGGCACCGAAGAAGAAAAGATGGGACCGTGGATGGGCGCCCTCGAAGACAACCTCGAGGTCCTCAACAAGAGCGATGAGGAAACCGGCGATTGGGGGAGAGCGGCCACCCACGACCTGATTCGCAACCGGATCAAGATCAAGTCACTCAATTTCATGCGCGGCCGGACCTTCCTCAACAAGTTCCTGATCATTGATGAAGCGCAGAACCTGACTCCGAAGCAGATGAAGACGCTGATTACCCGCGCCGGACCAGCGACGAAGGTGGTCTGCCTCGGCAACATCGCCCAGATCGATACGCCGTATCTTACCGAAGGCAGTTCCGGTCTCGCCTATGTCGTCGACCGCTTCAAGGGATGGGCGCATGCCGGTCATATCACCCTGCAACGCGGCGAACGCTCTCGCCTCGCGGACTACGCTGCCGAAGTGCTATAATTCTCCCCATTGCTGGGCCGTGTCTAAGACACGGCCCAGTCGTTTGCAGCCACCGATCCGTGCCAACTGCTCCGTGCGACCAGGATCCAGTGCTCACCGGAGAGTCGATTGAAACGACGCAATTTCCTTGCTGCTTCGGCACTTCTTTCCTTACTGGCACCTTCGTCGGTGTTGGCGGCCAACAAGAAGAAAACAGCCGCCAAACCCACGCGCAGCAGCACCACGAAGAAGAGCAACAGGCACGGCGCAAAACCCGCCGTCCAGCATTCGGAAACACCCGCCGCGACCAGTCCCCCGCAGGCGGAAGCCGAGCAACGCGACGCAACCAGTCTGCCCGATGAGCCGACAACCCCGTGGCGAACCTACGACATCACTTCGACCATCGCGCTCAGCAACGCCAGCGGCAAGCTGCGCATGTGGCTACCGCTGGCGCTGTACAAGGACACGCCCTGGCAACGTTCGCTGGGCCACAGCTGGCAAGGAAATTTCACCAATGCCGGCATCTACCGCGACCCGGCGGAAACGATGGTGGTGTTCTACGCCGACTGGAACGAGGGTGTCGCTGCGCCGCAGTTGCAGATCACCAGCCAGGTCACCAAACGGGACCGTCATTTCGACATTACCCGACGCGGCAACGCCGCCGAGCGCAGCGAAGTGCTGCGCCAGAACCTGCATTCCAGCAATCTGCTCCCGACCGATGGACTCGTCCGCCGTACCGCCGAACGTGCAGTCGGTCGAATCAAGGATCCGGTCGCACGAGGCAAGGCGATTTACGACTGGGTGCTGGAAAACACCTCCTACGATCCCTCGCTGCCCGGTATCGGCAGGGGCGATATCGAGGCCATGCTCGACAGCGGCCAGTTGAGCGGGAAAAGTGCCGATATCGCGCTGCTGTTCGTCGCCCTGTGTCGATCGATCGGCATTCCGGCGCGGCCGATTTTCGGGCAGCGCATCGACAGCTCGCGCTTGTTCGCCGGTCTCGGCGCCACTGGCAACCTGAGCACGGAACAGCAATGCCGTGCCGAGTTCTATACGCCAGGGTACGGCTGGATTCCGGTCAATCCGGCCGACGTACGCAAGGCAATCTACGACGAGCACCTGAGCAGCAGCGATCCTAAACTGGTCGTCCTGAGCAAGCTGCTGTTCGGTTTCTGGGAGATGAACTGGGTCGCTTTCAACAGCGCTCAGGATGTCAAGCTGCGCGGCGACACCGGCAAGGCGCTGCCTTTTCTCGTCTTCCCGGAGGCGGAAATGGCTGCCGAACGCTTCAACAGCCTGGATACCAAACGCTTCAGCTACACCGTCCACGCCAGCCGCGTCGATGGCTGAAAAAGCAGGCCGATAGGACTGCGGTCAATACGAACCCGGTGTGGCGAAATTCTCGAAGCGCGTGTATTCGCCCAGAAATGTGAGGCGCACGGTACCGATTGGACCATTACGCTGCTTGCCGATGATGATCTCGGCAACCCCCTTCTCGGCCGTATCCTGGTTATAGACCTCGTCGCGATAGATGAACATGATCACGTCTGCGTCCTGTTCGATGGCGCCTGATTCACGCAGGTCGGACATCACCGGGCGCTTGTTCGGGCGTTGCTCGAGCGAGCGGTTGAGCTGCGAGAGGGCCATCAAGGGAACGTTCAGCTCCTTTGCCAGGCTTTTCAGAGAGCGGGAAATCTCGGAGATTTCGGTCGCCCGGTTCTCGCCGTGGCCGGTCGCCGACATCAGCTGCAGATAGTCGATGACGATCAACCCAAGCGGACCGCACTGGCGGCGAAGACGGCGTGCGCGTGCGCGCAGGTCAATCGGGTTCAGCGCTGGCGTCTCGTCGATATAGATCGGCGCTTCGTGCATCTTGCCCAGGGCAAACGACAGGCGTGACCACTCGTCGTCGTTAAGACGACCGGTGCGCACACGATGCGCGTCCAGCCTACCGACTGAAGAGAGCATGCGCATGGCGAGTTGAGTACCGCCCATCTCCATCGAGAAAATGGCCACCGGCAGACCGACTTCGATCGCCACATGTTCGGCAATGTTGAGCGCAAACGAAGTCTTGCCCATCGACGGCCGCCCGGCGACGATCAGCAAATCACCGCCCTGCAGGCCCGAGGTCTTGCTGTCGAGATCATGATAGCCGGAGGGAACACCAGTGATGTCCGACGGGTTGTCGCGGTCGTGCAGTTCCTGGATGCGCTCGACCACCTGCGTCAGCAGCGGATTGATGTGCTGGAAACCACTCTGGTGGCGAAAGCCGCCTTCGGCGATGGCGAAGACCTTCATCTCGGCCTCGTCGAGCAAGGTCTTCGGATCGCGACCGAGCGGGTTGAGCGCGCTGCCGGCGATCTCGTCACCAGCCGTGACCAGTTGCCGCAGAATCGCCCGCTCGCGAACGATTTCCGCATAACGCCGGATATTCGCTGCCGACGGCGTATTGGCGGCGAGTTCGCCAAGGTAGGCCAAGCCTCCGGTATCGTTACCCTCGCCCGCCAGGTCAAGGCTTTCGGCCACCGTAACCGCATCAGCCGGCTTGCCACGCTCCAGCAGCTTGCTAATCTGGCGGTAGATGCGCCTGTGCTCGTCGCGATAAAAGTCGCCTTCGCTCATCAGGTCGGCGATCTTGTCGAAGGCGGCGTTGTCAAGCAACAGGCCACCAAGAACCGATTGCTCGGCCTCTATCGAGTGCGGTGGCACGCGCAGCGCCGATAGTGCAGGATCAATCTGCGGGCTACGCGGGCCGCTGTCTCGCCGCACACCGCGACTGCTCGAGCGTTCGACGCCTGCCGAGGGAGATGAATCTGCGGTGAAGGACTTGGCCATGAGCGATCAATGAGAAAACGGGACGAGCAAGGCAGCGAGTTTACCTCGCTGATGAGTGTTTCCCGATGCCAGAACGCAAAAAAGCCTTGCCCCGGGGCAAGGCTTCTTCCCTGGCGCCAACCGACGGCGCCGGATCAGAGCTAGATCTTGAACTGCTCGGCGACGACGGAAACCGTGATCTTTGCCAGAACGTCGCTATGCAGTGAAACCTCCAGCTCGGTCTCGCCGATCATCTTCAGCGGGCCGGCGGTCATGCGCACGTCGGACTTTTCGACCTCGAAACCGAGCGCACGCAGACCATCGGCAACATCGAAGTTGCTTACCGAGCCGAACAGTCGGCCGTCGACACCGGCCTTGCGCTCGATGCGCACGACCACACCCTCGAACTTCTCGGCATACGCCTGTGCAGCTGCCAGTTTCTCGGCTGCGGCGAGCTCGAGCTCGGCGCGCCTGGTTTCGAACTCCTTCAGCGCCATCGGCGTCGCACGCTTCGCTTTACCATTTGGAATCAGAAAGTTGCGCGCATAGCCGTCCTTGACTTTGACGAGATCACCGAGGCCACCAAGGTTGCCAACCTTTTCCATCAGAATTACTTGCATTTCCTTGTCCTCGCTTACTGGTGATTGTCGGTGTACGGCAGCAGGGCCAGGAAGCGGGCACGCTTGATGGCCACCGACAGCATCCGCTGGTAACCGGCCTTGGTACCGGTCAGACGCGCCGGCATGATCTTGCCGTTCTCGGCGATGTACTCCTTGAACAGATCAACGTCCTTGTAATCGATCTCTTCCATCTTCTCAGCGGTAAAGCGGCAGAACTTGCGCCGCTTGAACAGGCCACCACCGCGCTTCTTGACATTCTTGTCATCCTTCTTCTTGAAGAATCTTCCCATTTTGCTTTCCTTCGACAAATTCGATCATAGTTACATGCAGTCTCGGCTGCTTGCTGTTGCGGCTCCTGGAGGCAAGAAAGCCCGTCAGATGGAGGGCTGCGCCAGGTGTTGCCGCTTGCAGCCACTGTGCCGTCGCACCCACGGCAATTGCCGCGATCTCGCATTCGACACGCCGCGGGCTACCCGCTTCGACCTGTTCTGATTGATGCCCGATCAGACATTCAACGACCGGCACACCGGCCGGCGTAAAACGTAGCGCCTTGCGCTCGATCAGGACTCCAGCAAGCTCGACGCGGTTCAGCAGAGCCTCGACAATCAGGCGTCCGGCTCGGCGGCAGCTTCAAGCGGTGCTGGTTCACGGACTTCCAGCAGCGACTTGGATTTCTCGTCCTTCATCATCGGCGACGGCGCGCTGACCGCACTCTTGGTCTTGATCGTCAGATGACGAAGAACGGCGTCGGTGAACTTGAAACCGTGCTCTAGCTCGGTCAGCGTGGCGTCATCGCACTCGATGTTCAGCAGCAGATAGTGTGCCTTGTGCAGCTTCTGGATCGGGTAGGCGAGCTGGCGGCGTCCCCAGTCTTCGAGACGGTGAATCTGCCCGGAACGCGCTGCGATCACAGCCTTGTAGCGCTCGATCATCGCCGGCACCTGTTCACTCTGATCCGGATGGATGATCAGGACGATTTCGTAATGACGCATGAACACTCCTTGTGGTTGAAGCCCCCCGCCATGCAAGCGGTGGAGCAAGGTGGAAAACCGAGCATTGTAACGGCTTGACGGCGTTCTCGGCAAACTGGTTTCGCTGTACGCTCGCTACGGGCCGCGGTCGAAAGGATATTCGTCTGACTTAACGCAAGTTTCCCTGGAATTCTGCACGACCAATTCCTATACTTCCACGATAACTAGAAGCCTTTGAACGTTACCAGAGGAGACATGTAATGGAGATTGCTCTTTCCCCGTTCCTGCCCGAAGCTCTGTTGGTCGATTTCCCAGAGATCGACGCCCAGCACGAAGAGGTGTTTACCCGTATCGAGTCGCTCAAGGCGGGCTGTTTTGGAAACACTTACGTAGATATCGCCGAGTTCCAGGCCTTACTTGACTCCTTCACCTTGCATTTCGCCACCGAAGAGCGGATTGCTGAAGACGCCGGAATCGATTTCACTGCCCATGCCAAGATCCACCGCGACACTCTTGATCTGCTACGCAAGGCACTGGGCGATGTCATCAAGGGCGAACGTGACGCTCATGCCTTTCTGCGCTATGCCGAATACTGGTTTGAACGTCATATCAGGGAAGACGACAAGCGCTTCGTCGCCACGCTGCAGGAATCCCGCCACTTCAGGCTTCCGCGCAGCCGGCGGCCGGTCAGCAATCGCCTTTTCTCCGCCCGGGCCTGACAGCGTTGCTCATCTGCTGCCGCTCGGCGGCGGCTCCCCTGAATCGCCATCAAGCGCCATCACGTCGCGCCGATGGCGGCTGGTCGAGAGTCTTGATGACGGCCACCCTACACGGCAAGGACGCCCCCACCACGCCCGCGCTAGACATTCGCGCACCACTGGCGGGCAACACTTGCCGAGTGTGGAAAAGGGATCCGCTCCATCAGATAACAAAGGCAGTCCTGCCGCACCACACGGGCGTCGAGCGTCAGCATGGCCGGTGTCGATGTTCGCCGCAGGCTGATTGTGCCGTCGCTGCAGGTAAAATATTCCTCGCTCACGTCACGCCGTCCCTCGTCGCGAACGTCGAGGGGAAAAGCCACGCGTGTGCGCCCGAAGGCTGTACCAGGTTCAAGTTGCCGGAAGTTCATGTGATCGAGCCGCGGATCGAAATCGACATCGGCCAGCGCATCGCCAAAACCGAAGGAAACTGCTGAAGGCACCCTCACCGTCGCTACCGTGTGGTAAAGATCGATGTCGTGCTCGTGCACGTCGTGCGACGGAAACTGCGCCAGATGCAGGCAGCCATCGATGAAGCTCGCAGCGTGCGCCTCGTTCGCCGCTTTGCCGGGCTTGCCGCATTCCAGCGTCAGTGACGGACAAAGCGGCGAGAACGCCGTCGTCTGCGAACCGGCCAGGCCACGGAACCAGACCACCGTACGTGAAAACAGCAAGGCCAGATGCAGAACCGCCTGATCGAGGCTATTCACCACGCAGTAGAGCGGATTGAGACCGGTGTTGTTGTGAATATCGACGCTGGCGAAGACGCCGCGCTCGCGCATGATGCGATGCACCTCGCTCATCGCCGCGTGCTCCGGGGCGGCGGCGTGCAGCTCCGTGCCAGGCCAGACACGGTTGTAATCCGGTTGATGATCGAGCCGACGCAGGCCTTCTCGCGCCGCGGCAACGTTGCCGACGAGGATCGACAGCGCGCGTGGCAGGAGCCGGCCAGAGTGGGCACGCAAGACGCTCTGCAGCGCGACGACACCGCTGTCCTCGTTTCCGTGCAGCAGCACGGAAACGAGCAGCGGCGCCTCACGTCGTCCGGGAAGATGTATCAACGTCGGACCGCCGAGCAGACGATGCAGTTCACGGGCAGGTGTATGAAGAAAGCCTTCGGGCAAGGATTCAAGTACGGTCAGCATGAAGTGGGACTCATATCGGCCACTCGTGCACCGGCACGAGACGGCGTTGATGCTCAAGATAATCGGCGGTAAGCCGGAAGAAATCCTGGTACTTCGCGTAGTGGGCCAGTTGCCAGGCGGCGCCGTTCTGGCGACTACGCAGGCGGGCACCGATCACGTCCAGGTAGCGAGTGATGTCGGCGGCGGCGAGGTCGAGCTCGGCCAGTCCCTCACGAGCCAGCGGAAGCAGCTCGCGCAAGAGAAGTTCGGCAACATTTTCGCGGCGGCCGTCGAGCCAGATCACCTGCGCTTCGAGACCGTAACGCGCGGCGCGGTAGAAATTGTCGCGCGCGACGGCGAACGGCAACTGTGTTTCAGGAGCCTCTGTCCGCCTGGCCAGGCAGCGTACCGCACCATAGTACAAGGCAGCGTTGGCGATCATGTCGATCACGCTTGGCCCGGCAGGCATGACGCGTTGCTCGACCCGCAAGTGCGGCGCGGCGTCTTTCTCGAAGCCGATCAACAGCCGATTCCAGCGCCAGATGGTCCCGTTGTGCAGGCGCAAATGCGCATACGAATTCACGGGTCCGGTTTCTTCATACGGCAAAAGTACCGGATACGATGACAGATTCTCGGCAAAGCACGCCGTTGGGTCGTCGCCGAGATAACCCGAACCGAAAGTCACCCGCCTATGCTCGGGATGGCCAGGCTGGCAGCAATCGACAGCCTGCTCGAACAGGGGTATTCGCGTCTCGTGCCAGAGAGCACGCCCGAACAGAAATGGCGAATTGGCGGCCAGCGCAACCAGCGGTGCGGCGAGAACCTGCGACGCGTTGTAGGTACGCGCCGCCTCGCTGACCGGCGTCTGCAGGTGCACCTGAAAGGATGTCGTCGCCGCTTCAAGCATCACGTCGGCGTGGGTCGCGGTGAGCGTGTCGATACCGGCGATATCGAGCGTCAGCGGCCGTCCACCGCGCAGCCGCAGGACCTGCTCGTTGAGCGCCGCATAACGCTTCGAAGGTGACATGCTGGTCAGCGACAGGTCGCGCTCGCGCAGTGTCGGCAAGGTACCGATGGCAATCAGTGCCATGCCTTCGTCAGCGGCCACGCGTTGGCATTGCTGCCAGGTCGCCGTCAGTTCCCTTTCCAGCTGTGACAGCGCCGTCGCCCGCAGTGCCTGCGGCGTTCCGTTGATCTCGACGTTGAACAGGGAAAGCTCGGGCACCACCAGCGGGTTGGCCATGCGCTGCAGAAAGGAGACGTTGCGCGGCACCGGAAAGAAATGGTCATCGATCAGCCAGGCCTCGAGTTCGAAACCGGCGACCAGGCCCGCGTTGGCAAAGCCGCCGCTTAGGTAGGCGTCGTGGGCATGCGCCGTCTCCTGCTCAAGGCGCTGACCGAAGCGCACAAAGTCGTCGTCCGTGAAGCCGTCGCTGCCAATTTCCTTGCCCATCGACTCCCCTTCACTGTGTGCTACGCAAGCCTCCAATCGACAGCGGAGTTTATGCGCCGGCCCTTATGATTGCTTGCGGTAGATCAAGTTCTGGTCACAGCGCCAGACGGCAGCGATGCTCTCGGACCATCCGCAGCCCATGCCACCGACGACCCCGGCGATTGCATCGGCTCGGCAGCCAGGCCGCCCATTATGGTGTCGCCACCCGCATTTTGCGACCGACGGCCACCGTCAGACAGACCAACACGGCAATCACCAGCGCCAGCGCATCCACCGACTCACTCAGGAAGAGCGCCGCCGCGGCGAGCGTGAAGAAAGGTTGCAGGAGTTGCGTCTGACCCACTCGCGCAATGCCGCCCAGAGCGAGGCCTCGACACCAGGGAATGAAACCGAGAAACTGGCTGACCAGGCTGACGTAGAGGAAAGCCAGCCACGCTTCCAGCGGCACGGCAACGCTTACGGGCGCGAACACGCCCGCCGGAATCAGCAACACCGGCGCGGCTATGACCACCGCCCACGAGATGACCTGCACACCGCCCAGAGATCGGGTCAGCCGCGTGCCTTCGGCGTAACCGATGGCGGCGCTGGCGACTGCCGCGAGCAAGGCCATGTCCGCCCAATTGACGCTCCCGCCACCTTCTTTCAACGAGAAGGCGACAACCAGCAGACTGCCAAGCAGCGCCATCGCCCAGAAACCCGCCGATGGACGCTCACCGGAGAAGGCCGCCCCCGCGGCGGCGGTCGCCAGTGGCAGCACCCCGAGCATGATTCCCGCATGTGAAGCATCGACCTCGCGCATCGCCAAAGCGCTGAGCACAGGGAAACCGAAAGCGACGCCCAGGGCGACCACGACAAGCGACTTGAACTGCTTACGGCTGGGCCAGCCGCGGCGGTTGAGCAAGAGGTAAATCGCCGCCGGCAGCGCGGCAACAACGACCCTTCCCATGCCGACGAAAAGGGGGCTGAGCGAAGCGACCGCGACGCGTGTGGCCGGCAATGTCAGGCTGAACGCAGCGACTCCCAGCAGGCCCAACCACATTCCTTTCGCTTCGCCGGTCATTGATCAAGAAGGATCGACAAAGCGCTCGCAACCAAGAGCAGACCCGCCAGGGGGACAAGCGGCTGGCCACCGGGACGGCCGTTGGAAAGCGAAATGATTCTCATGGCCGCAGCTTAACAAAGCGCCGACGCCACAGGCAAGGAAGAAACTCCGCAAGTGGTTGGCAAAGCGTGCCCCCGAGTCGGTTCGAGACCCCATCGCGACACCCGCGGCTCCCCCGCAGCAGCCGGACGACCGCAATCCTCTGTTGGTGAGCGCCGCCCTACGATCAATCGCCGGACCCCGGCACTTCGCCTCCGGGCAGGCTGACCCAGAAGCGGATCCTGCCGGCCGCGCAGTCGACTCCGGCGGCTCCGCCATGCCGTTCGGCGACCGTGCGCACGAAATAGAGCCCCAGGCCGCTACCCGACGCACTCGCTGCCTCCTGCCCGCCACGGCTGAAGCGTTGGAACAGTTTGTCCTTTTCGTCGGCCAGCAAGGGCGGGCCGTCGTTCTCGACCCAGAATCTGACTTCATCGTCGCGCGGCCGATCGAGCCCGATGCTGATGACCGTCGACGCCGGCGCATGGCGTAGCGCATTGTCCAACAAATTGATTGCACAGCGTTCGAGCAACTCGAAGTCGCCCTTGATCCACAACGGCTGCTCCGGCAGTTGGCGAACGATTCGCCGCTTCCCCTGCCTGGCCAGTGCGAATATCTCATCGGCCGCCTGCTGGAGCAGCGCACAGAGATCGAGCTCTTTCAGCCGATCGGGATCGAGCGCCTCCGCACGTGCCAACGACAGAAAAGCCTGCGCCATACCCAGCGCTCGCCTGAGCGGCGGCAGCAGGTGTTGCGGATCGCCCGGCGCCTCACTTTCAAGCCGAGCGACCGCACCGGCCAAGGGTGCGCGCAGGTCGTGTGAAATGAATCCCAGGGCCTCCTTGCGCCCGGCTTCCAGTGCGGCCATCCTCCGCTGCGCGGCCTGCACCCAGGCGATACGCTGCTCGAAGCCAAGGCGCCGGATCTCGCCCGGCAAGGCGGCCGTCGTCGGGCTCTCCGGCAGAAGGGCCCGCAGCTGGCGGAGTTCCTGGTCGAGGTGGGCGCGTGCCGCCTCGAGCCGCCGCCAACTCCACAGAGGAAAGGCGAACAGGCCAGCGAACAACGCACCTGCGGGCGCAAACCACACTTGCCAGAGCACCGGCAGCAGGGCACAGGCAGCACCCAGAGCGAGCACCCACAAGCTGCTGACCAGCAAGCCCGACAGCGCCATCAGACGCGGCAACCAGAGCAGCGGAATGCAGGCCAGCAGCGCCGCCAAGAGTAGCGTCGGCAGCGTCGCCAACTCACTGATCAGACGTCCATCGCGCAGCGAGAGCAGCACGTTCGCCTGCACCTCGACCCCGGGCATGGGTTCACCTAGCGCCGAAACCGGCGTCGGCAGAAAGTCGCCCAGACCCACGGCCGTGGCGCCGATCAGAACGATCTTGCCGGCAAAGACCTGCGGCGCGATCAGTCCGTCCAGAACGCGGGCGTACGACAGGCGTTGCACGCTGCCCGGCGGGCCGACGAATTCGAAGCGACGCGCGTTCTCGCGGAGCAACTGATAGCGCTCGTCCGGGTGGCCCACGCTACCCGTTGCGTCAGCGAGCACAGCAGGCGGCAGCTGCTCGCTGACGCGCAGCACTTCCTCCGCCCACAGCGGCCATACAGCGGCGCCAAGTCCTTCGCGCAAATACACCGAACGTCCGATTCCATCCTCGTCGAGGTGTACACCGATGCGCCCAATCCCGGCTACCGCCGCAAGCAGCGGGGCGATCGGCGGCGACTCGAGCAACTGTCCGCCGCTACGCGTCGATTCGATGACCAGCGGCAGCACTACCTTGCCGCACCGCGCAACGGCGTCGGCGAGCAAGGCGTCAGCCGACGGATCGCCGCTGTGCTCGCTGAACGCGATATCGACGCCGACAGCCGCCGGCCTGCCGGCGCAGACGATATCCAACAGGCGAGCGTGCCGCTCGCGCGGCCACGGCCAGCGGCCAAGCCGATCGAGGCTGTCCTGATCGACGGCGATGATCAGCACGTCGGCCGCTGCCTGGCGCCAATTGATCCGCTGGCCAATGTCGAAAAGCAGATGATCGACCCTGACCAGAAGGCCGCTAGCGGTAATGGCCAGCGAGATCGCTGCCAGCAGCAGCGCGACGCGCAGCGCCTCTCTACCGGGCCAGCCGGGAAAGCGGGCCTGGGCGGACATCGGAACGGTGATTGCCGACTGAGGAATCCACAAATATCAAAGGGCAGCCAGCGGCAACAGCAACAGCAGCAGCCACAAGCGGCTGTACGGGACGTCCAGTTCCTGCACGTTGGCCGGACCCGGCGTGTTGTCGCTGCGATCCACCAGGCGAACACCGAGGTAATAGGAACCGCCGTCGGGGCGCGGCAGGCTCAAGGAGCCATCACTGGCTTGCGCCTGGGCGAGCACCGGAAGCAGGTCGGGAGCTGCCGAGAGGATCGCCTCGTAGTACAGCCCGTCAGGCGCTTGCGGGAGATTGAGGTCGATCGTATCGGCGGCAATCTCGATCGATGAGCGGCCGAGATCGACCTCGCCCGGAGCCGGCTTGTAGGTGAAGCCGGCAGCGGGACGCCATGGCCCCTGCTGATCCGAGGCATTGATACTGGCGGCGCGCCAGTAGAGTCGCCCGGCGGGCAGATCCTCGGGCACCTGCCAGGAGTTCTGTTCGCTGCTCGCATCGTGCAGCGGCTCTGCAAAACTCGGTTCGCTGGCGACCTGGAGGCGATAGCGGGCGACGTCAACAACCCTGCTCCATGCGAACTTCGGTCGTGCCGCGCGTATCGTGGCCGCCTCTCCCGGGCTGTTCAACCCCGGCGAGAACGGCCGCGCGAAGACCACGAAGCGATGCACGGCATCGAAGCCCTGCAAGCCGTTGCTGTCGGCAGCGCGCAAGCGCAGTACATAATCACCGTTGGGCAGATCGGCAAAGGTCAGCGCCGCGCCAGCCGCCGTCTTGCTGAGCAGCAGGCGATCGAATGACGGGTCAGGCGCGATCTCACCATGCCATGCGGCCGCACCCGACAGTGGCGGGACGGGAAAGCGCAGCGGCAACTGCTCGAAACGCGCCGGCAAGCCGGCGACATCTGGCGCTGCCAGCAACGGTACCGGCGTGCTGGGTGGCTCACCGACGCGGGCGATCGTCCCCAGACCGCGGCGCACGCTGACGCTCGCCCCGGCAGCGCTGACACCCACCCGCCCGCGCAGGGTTTCCTCGCGCGTCACCTCGCTGTCGACGCCAACGCGAAAGTGGGTGCCACGGACCACCGCCTGCGCCGACGGGGTCTTGATCTGCAGGTGCCGATTGGCACGCTCCTCGGGGTTGGCCGTAACCTCGGTCTGCCCACGCTGCAAACGCAGGCGTGAATCGACCATCAGACCGCCGGCAAACACACTCAGCGAGTCGAGCACGATCTGCGAATTCGGCGCCAGCAGCAGCGTGCTGCCATCGGCCAGGCGGAGCAGCACGCTAGCCTCGTCAAGGGTTTCCAGCGTACTGCCCGATGCCAGCCGCTGGCCGCCGACGGCGCGCTGCCATTCGCCACTGGCCGCACGCCAACGCGCGTCGCCGCTGGCAGTGGCAATCATCACCTCGGCAGGAGCCCGACGCAACATCGCCGCCGGAATACGTAACACCGTCCCCGGCAGCATTCGGTACGGGTCATCGACCTTGTTGGCCGCCTGTATCCGTGCCCACTGCCAGGGCTTGATCAGGTAGCGCTCGGCAATGCCGATCAGGGTGTCACCCGGCCTCACCGTATAACGCCAGACCGCCATCTCCTCGCCTGGATCGACTGCCATGGCGCCACCCGCGAACGCGACGGCAAACAATACGATCAGCAACAGCTTCCGCCACAGCGCTGACTTCACGAGGAATTCCTTTCTCTCTCCAGACGGTAACCATGGCCGTAGATGGACACCAGCCGCCAACCCGATTCGGGCGTGAGTTTCAGTTTCCGACGCAGATTGCTGATGTGAACATCGACCGTTCGCGTGTCGACGTCCGACGTCAGCGACCAGACCACCTGAATCAGGCGCTCGCGGCTCAGGGCACGACCAACATTCTGGAACAGATACAGGGCAAGATCGGTTTCACGCTCGGTGAGCGCGATCAAGCGACCGTCAAGGGCCAGCTGTCGCCTGCCATGATCGACCGTCAGGCGGCCGAAGTCCTGTTGCAGCGATGCTCCGGCAACACCTTGCTGGCGCCGCGTCACGGCCTGCAGGCGAGCGAGCAGCAGGGGCCGCGAAAGCGGCTTGACGATATAGTCGTCCGCGCCCGCGGTGAGCACGCCGACCACGTCCTCTTCGCTGTCACGGCCGGTGCTGAAGACCACCGGCGGCGTCGCATGACGTAGCTTGATCTGCAGCCGAGCAAGCACTTCCAGCCCGGACAGGTCGGGTACCATCCAGTCCAGCAAGCAGACATCGAAGCGACTACTCTCGACTGCTCGCGCGCATGCCACACCGCTGCTGAAGCACTCGACTTCGTGGCCGGCCTCGCGCAGCCACGTGCTGACGGTAGCCGCCACGTCTGGCTCGTCTTCGAGGTAAGCTATTCTCATGACAGGAAGTCAGGCCAGGGCCCGACGAACCGCGTCACGGTCATACCATCTACCGGCAAAAATCATCCGCCAACACGCAAGCGCCGACACTCGCAAGTCGCTGACCGCCTTCTTGCCCTTGCGAATCGGATTCTGCATGCCAGCCTCCCCTCCTTTCCGAGCGATCTTACCTTGCGCATCAGCCATGTGCAATTTCCGCTCGCTCGGTCGCGGCGCCGAACCTCCCGTGCGCTGCATCAGCGGCACCCTTGCTCAGCGATCAAGGCCAAACGCCCGGAAGGAGCAGAGCCGTTCACTACCGCCTGCCCATCAGGCAGCACAAGTGGGCACCCCCTGAGCAAGGGCCCAGCATGACGAAAATGACACCTGAACCGGCATTCTTCGCGGTATATTGGCCCCCTCCGACCAAGCACCCTGACCGCGCAGCTGCACGCGCCTGCAGCCCGCTCCCGCAGTCACCCCCTGTGAAAGTGTCTGATGTCCGCTGCCCGCCCCGAAAACGCCGAAATCCTGCTCGCCGACCCGCGCCCGGCCTGTTTAACGACCAACTTTGACGAAGACCAGTTCGGACGCTCGCTGGTCTTGAGCGTCGGCCAGGCGCGGCAGGTTTTTCGCTGGATCGAAGCAGGACGGTTCCTGATGGGTTCACCGCCCGACGAGCCCGAGCGTGGGCACTCCGAAACGCTTCATGAAGTTGGCCTGAGCCGCGGCTTCTGGCTCGCCGACACCGCCTGCACGCAAGCCTTCTGGCTGGCGGTGTGGCCGGTCAACCCGAGCCACTTTCAGGAGCACGCCGATAATCCGGTCGAGAACATCAGCTGGCACGACGCGCAAGGTTTCATCGCCGAGCTGAACCGGAGATTACCAGGGTTGCACGCCCGCCTGCCAACCGAGGCCGAATGGGAATACGCCTGCCGTGCCGGCACGGCGACGCCATTCGCCTGCGGAGAGCAAATCACGCCTGCGCAGGCCAACTACCACGGCGGCTATCCATACGCTGGCGGCCAGCAGGGGCCCTATCGGGAAAAAACGGTTCCCGCCGCGTCTCTGCCGGCAAATCCCTGGGGCCTGTTCGAGATGCACGGCAACGTCTGGGAGTGGTGTGCCGACTGGTACGCCGAATACCCCAGCGAGCGCCAGGCGGACCCGGTCGGGCCGCCGTACGGCAAGCAGCGGGTCTTGCGTGGAGGCACCTGGAGCGACCCCGGCCGCTATGCGCGCTCGGCCAATCGTAGCCGCATCGAACCCGCCTACCGACCGCGCAGCAGCGGTTTCCGGATCGCTCTATCGCAGCCGTAAAAAAAGGAGGACAGCGCCGTGATCCCACACGCCCCATCGGCGCGCCGAACACGACCGCTTAGCTGGTACTGTCGTGGTGGTTCCGCCTGGGGTGTTCGCTGCTCGCGCTGACCTCGTCAAGCAAACGCTGCTCGATGCTCTCGATCAGCCCATCGGCAGCATCTTCGACCATGTCGAGAACCAGATCGAAGCCGTGCCCCAGGCCGTAGTAGGGATCTGGCACTTCGTCGTCGTCGAAGTTCTTGGAATAACTCATGAACAGCCCGAGGCGATCGTGCTTTTCGGGCGGGCAGATGCGTTGCAGAACGGAGAGGTTGTTGTGGTCCATCGCCAGAATCAGATCAAAGTAGTCGAGATCCTGGGCCGCCACCTTGCGCGCCCGCATGTCGGAAAGGTCATAGTTGCGACTCGCAGCGGCACGTTGTGTGCGCTGATCCGGCGCCTCACCAACGTGATAGCCGTGCGTTCCGGCCGAATCCACCTCGACCCGGCCGTCCAGTTCCTTGCGGCGCAGCAGCTGGCGAACAACGCCCTCGGCCGTTGGCGAACGGCAGATATTCCCCATGCAAACAAATAGAACCTTGATCACCTTGCATCTTCCAGATACGTTCGTTTCACGGCCAAGTTCGAGCCCCGAGCGGGCGCCGAAAAGGCGTGTCAAACCGATTCTCCCCGCCTCGCCACAGCAACGGAGTGCCAAGAGTCGTTTTTTTTGATTCGCCTGCGGCCCGCTTTCACGCGAGACGCGCCCAGCCTTCATCATCGGTCGAAAAGGCGGCCAGTGCAACCAGACTGCAGCGATTGTACGGGTTCAGCGAGAAAAAGTCGCCAAGGCGCGGCTGCGGGCAGACGTCACTTCGCCGACGGCCATCGGCTTTCCCGCGGCGCGCGGCGCGCGGCACTCAGCGCCCCACGGGTCGCCTCTTCGGCTTCGCAGCGACGCCCGCCTTGAGTGTTGTCCCGGGTCGCGCCGAATTTCTCGCGGCAACTCTTGGCTTGGCAAGCAGCTTGGCCTTGAGGTGCCTACGGCCCTCGTCAGCCCCCTTCTTCTCGGCAAAGGGATTGCTGGAAACATTGAACTGGATGCGCAACGGCGTCCCCTGCAACTTGAAGACCTCGCGAAAGAGGTGTTCGAGATAGCGACGATACGATTCCGGAAGCTTGTCCAGGGCATTGCCATGGATAACGATCAGCGGCGGATTGCGGCCACCCTGATGCGCGTAGCGAAGCTTCGGCCGGAACAGCCCGTTGCGTGGCGGCGCCTGCCTGGCCACCGCGTCGATCAGTGCACGGGTCAGTTGCGGCGTCGGCAGGTCTGCCATGGCCGCCTTGTAGGCCGCATCGACCGAGCGGAAAAGGGGTTCCAGACCTTGCCCTTGCAGTGCGGAAACGTAGTGGAAGCGAGCGAAGTCAATGAACGCCAGCTGGCTTTCCAGAGCCCCCTTGATCTGTTCGCGAACGTAGGAGTCCAAGCCATCCCATTTGTTCACGGCAACGACCAGCGCGCGACCCGCTTCGCGGATGAAACCGGCAATGTGGGCATCCTGGTCACCAATCTCCTGGCGTGCGTCGACAACCAGAATGACGACCTGTGCGTCTTCAATGGCCTGCAGCGTCTTGATCACCGAGAATTTCTCGATGGTCTCGAAAACATTGCCGCGCCGCCGCAGCCCGGCCGTGTCGATCAGCGTGTACTTTCGGCCGGCACGCTCGAAATCGACGTGAATGGCATCGCGCGTGGTACCCGGCTGGTCGAAAGCAATGACCCGGTCTTCGCCGAGCAAGGCGTTGATCATCGTGCTCTTGCCAACGTTGGGCCGGCCAACGATGGCCACCCGCACCGTATCACTATCGGGCACGTCGTCCGCTGGCTCGGGGAAAGGTAGCAGCGCCAGGTCAAGCAGCGCCCGTACACCTTCGCCATGCGTCGCCGAGATGGCAACCGGCTCGCCAAGGCCCAGTTCATGGAAGTCGGCGATCACCAGGCCGTGCTGCATTCCTTCGGACTTATTGACCGCCACGAAAACAGGACGCCCGGACTGGCGCAGCCGCCTGGAGATTTCCTTGTCCAGAGGCGTGATGCCGGTGCGACCGTCGACGACCAGTATCACCACATCGGCCTCGTCAATCGCCTGCTCGGTCTGGCGCGCCATCTGCAGCATGATGCCGTCCTTGGCGAGCGGTTCGAAGCCGCCGGTATCGATTACCAGATAGGGTTTGCTACCCAGTCTTCCGTGACCGTAGTGGCGATCCCTGGTCAAACCCGGAATGTCGGCAACCAGCGCGTCACGCGTTCTGGTCAGCCGGTTGAAGAGTGTGGACTTACCGACATTCGGACGCCCGACGAGAACGATGCTCGGCTTCATTGACGTCGGCACTGGTCGTCAAGCGGTGCAACACGGGGCAGGATGCACTGTGCTGGCAGTTTCTCGATCACTGGGCGTCAATCGCGTAGACGCCGCCAGCGCGGGTCTGCAAGAGCAGCTCGTTACCGAGTTTTTGCAGGGGTGCCCGTACCGGGCTGCCGTCGGTGTTCAGACGTGCAGCGAAAGAACCATCGTCACGACTCAGCAGGTGTACCACTCCCTGCACGTCAGCCACGGCGACCAGAGCGCCAATGGCCAGCGGCGCCGTCAACTGGCGCAGGAAGAGCTGATCCTGCTTCCAGATGCTCGACCCGGTTGCCTTATCGAGAGCGTGCACGGCGCCTTGGTCATCGGCAACGTAAACGTAGCGGCTATCGATCGACAAACCCGCCGAGCTCGAAATATCGCGCGCCCAGACCAGATTCCCGGAACCGAGGTCGAAACACGAGATGCGGCCCTGGAAAGCGACCGCGCAGATCATTCTTCCATCGATGACCGGCAGGCTGCTGACATCGGCAATGCGGTCAAGCTCGGTAGCACCCTTCGGCAAGGCTACCGTCCCCTCCCACAAGGGTGCGCCGTTGTCGGCATTGACGGCAATGAGTTTGCCGCCGGGGAAACCAACGAAGACATATTTGTCGACCACCACCGGGCTGGCCATCACGCGCACGGCAAGCGGTGGTGTCGGGCGCTGGTAGATCCACTTGCGGCTGCCATCGGCCGCCGCGTAGGCAGCCAGGCGATGATCGCCACTGCGCACGATCACCAGCCCGCCGGCAACCGCCGGCGGCGCCAACACCTCGCTGCTCGCCTTGGCCTCCCATAGCAGCTTGCCGTCGGTGGTGTCAAAGGCCAGAACCTCCCCCTTGGCAGTGCCCACCGCAAGCAGACGCTGATCCGCGCCCACGCCCCCCGCAAGCTGTTTCTCGGCCTTGATCCGCCACACTGGCCGGCCATCGTCGAAGCGAACGACCGTGCCGTCACGCGCTGCAGCGTATACGGTGGAACCGACGACCGCGGGAGAGAAGGTATAGGGATCGCCCTTGCCGACTCCGTCCTGCCAGACCACGCGCGCCCGAGCTGTCGCCTGTATCGGCTGCAACTCGGCCATTTTTGGTCCGCTGCTGGCAAACGGATTCAGCGCGTCGAACGTCGAGCAGCCCGCCAGCAATACGGGCAACAAGGCCGCGAACAGAACGCGCGTCATCAGCTGCCCTCCCCGAGTGTATCGAGCTTCAGCTGCAGCACTTCGCGGTAGGCGGCGTTGGCCTGCGACGCCTGCAGGGTATTTTTCCCCTTGCCGCCAGCGTCACCCTGATCGAGTCTGGCCAGGGCGCCCTGATAGGCTTCACGGGCCTCGCTTTTCTTGCCCTGAGCGCTGAACAGGTCACCCCGCATGTTCAGGTACAGGGTCGAGAAGCCGGCGCCGGCCCCCCCTTCGAGTTGGCGCAGCGCTTCATCGTAGGCCTTTTCATCAAGGAGCACCGCCGCCACCCGCAAACGTGCCAGATCGCGCAGCTCATGCTCGCCGTGGTCGACCACCCACAGTAACTGCAACTTGGCAGTTTTCGCATCCCCCGCGTCGAACATCACCTTCGCCGCTGACAGTGCAGCCAACGGCGCGTAAGCCGTGCCTCCGAACTTCTCGAGCAGTTCACCGCTCGCCGCCTTGACCCGCTGTAGGTCCTGATCAGCGACCGCCTTCTGCAGGACTCCGTAGACCATCGACGCCTTGGCCGCCTGACCGCGTTGATACCAGTTCCAGCCTTGCCAGGCGATAACCCCGATCGAAGCTGCGGTGACGATGGCCACCACCAGATTGCCATACTGTTTCCACCAGGCCTTGATCTCGGCGATCTGTTCCTGTTCTTCGAGGTCATAGGTAGCCATTACGTTTCGTCCCAATCCAAAATAGAACTCATGATTTCGTCGGCGACAGCATCGACGCTGACCCGCTTTTGTGGGTTCGGCTGTTCGCCGGTCGCACGCAGTGGCTTGAGCGTCACCGCGCCGGCCGCGGCCTCGTCGTCGCCGACAATCACTGCAAAGCCGGCACCCGATGCATCGGCCTTCTTCATCTGCGACTTGAAACTGCCGCCACCGCAGTGAAAAAGCACATCGATACCGCGGTCACGCAAACCCTCGGCAACCCGAGCCGCCAGACGCGACGCCGCAATACCCTGGTGCACGAGGTACACATCGACTGCCGCCGCCCTGACCTCGCCCCCGGCGTCGCGAATCAGCGAAATCAAGCGCTCGACTCCCATCGCGAAACCGCAGGCCGGCGCCGGCTTGCCACCCAACTGCTGCACCAGACCATCGTAGCGACCACCGGCGCAGACCGTCCCCTGCGCCCCCAGGCGATCGGTCACCCACTCGAAAACCGTCAGATTATAGTAGTCGAGTCCGCGCACCAGGCGCGGGTTGATCTCGAACGGCAGCCCGGCATCGCGCAGGACCCTCTGCACGCGTTCAAAGTGAGCCATCGACTCGGCACCCAGGTAATCGATCAGCTTCGGCGCACCATGAATCAGTTCCTCCAGCGCGGGGTTCTTGCTGTCGAGGATGCGCAAGGGGTTGCTGTGCAGGCGCCTCGTGGCGTCGGCGTCGAGTGACTCGCTGTGCCGCTCGAAATAGGTGATCAGTTCGGCACGATGGCTGGCCCGCTCGGCGGACTGTCCCAGGGTGTTGAGTTGCAGGCTGATGCCGTCAAGCCCCAGATCATCCCACAGGCGAGCGCCCATCAGGATCTGCTCGGCGTCAATGTCCGGTCCGGGAAACCCCAGTGCTTCGACGCCGACCTGGTGGAACTGGCGATAGCGGCCTTTCTGTGGCCTTTCGTGACGAAACATCTGGCCCATGTAGTAAAGGCGCTGTGGCTGCTGGGCAATCAGATTGTGCTCGATGACGGCGCGCACGCAGCCCGCTGTTCCCTCCGGACGCAGCGTCAGCGGCTCGCCATTGAGACTATCAACAAACGAATACATCTCCTTCTCGACGATGTCGGTGACTTCGCCGATGGCGCGCTTGAAGAGTGGCGTCGGCTCGACGATCGGCAGGCGCAACGGACGATAGCCGTAGCTCTTCAGCCACGAGCGAATGGTCTCGTCGAACAGGTCCCAGAATTCGGCCTCGTCCGGAAGGATGTCGTTCATGCCGCGAACGGACTGAATCTTCTGACTGATCATTTGGCGACACACTTCCTCTGGTAGCTGCGTGCCACGTAGGCATCGACAATGGCGGTGAACTCCGCGGCAATATGCTCGCCGCGCAAGGTAACCGTCTTGGCCCCGTCCTCGAACACCGGCGCTGCCGGCGTTTCTCCGGTGCCGGGCAGGCTGATGCCGATGTTGGCATGCTTGCTCTCGCCCGGCCCGTTGACCACGCAGCCCATCACCGCCAGGGTCATGTTTTCGACGCCGTCATACTCGCCGCGCCAGTGCGGCATGCGTTCGCGGACGTGCTCCTGGATCGACTGCGCCAACTCCTGAAAAAAGCTGCTGGTCGTACGGCCGCAACCAGGACAGGCGACGACCATCGGGCTGAAAGCCCGCAGACCCATGGTCTGCAGCATTTCCTGGGCGACGATCACCTCCTGCGTGCGCTTGCCGCCAGGCTCCGGGGTCAAGGAAACGCGGATGGTATCGCCGATGCCCTCCTGGAGCAGAACCGCCATCGCCGCGGTAGACGCGACGATGCCTTTGGAACCCATACCGGCCTCGGTCAAGCCGAGATGCAAGGGATAATCGCAACGCTGCGACAGCGCGCGATAGATGGCGACCAGGTCCTGGACGCCGGACACCTTGCACGAGAGGATGATCCGGTCACCCGGCAGACCGATGGCTTCGGCGCGCGCGGCCGACTCCAGCGCCGAGGCGACCATTGCCTCGCGCATCACCTCGATGGCATCACGCGGCTCGGCACGGCGAGCATTCTGGTCCATGATCCGCGCCAGCAGATCCTGATCGAGACTGCCCCAGTTCACACCGATGCGTACCGGCTTGTCGTAGCGGCAGGCGGTCTCGATCATCTGCGCAAACTGTTCGTCACGCTTCCGGCCATGGCCGACATTGCCCGGATTGATCCGATATTTGGCCAGGAGGCGGGCGCAGTCGGGCTGCTCCGCGAGCAGGCGGTGACCGTTATAGTGAAAGTCGCCGATCAGCGGCACAGCGACACCCATCCGCTCGAGCTGCGCGCAAATCGCCGGCACCGCGGCGGCAGCCTCGGGTGTATTGACCGTAATCCGCACCAGTTCCGACCCGGCGCCCGCCAGTTCGGCACACTGGATCGCCGTGCGCACGACGTCTACGGTATCGGTATTGGTCATCGACTGGACGACCACCGGCGAGTCACCGCCGACGGTAACCGGGCCAACGCGGACGGCGCGCGTCCGTCGCCGCGCCAGCGCGGACAGCGAATTGCTCACAGCGGGACCACCGCTTGCCAGATCGTCATTTGACCGAGAGCCGCGCCACGCCCTTGGTGGTGTGCGGTTCGAGATCGACAGGCTTGCCTTTGTACTCCACCGTCACGTACCTGGCGTTGCCGAGGACCAGCGAAAACGGCGGCTGCCCCTTGATTTCCTGCTGACTGTTCGCCGGCTTGACGCCGAAAGCGACGACCTCGCCAGCCGCGTCACGCACCTCTACCCACGCTGCCTGGGTGAAACTGAGCTTGAGGACGTCCGCCGGCTTGGCTTCCTTCTTGGCTTCCGCTGTCGTCTCCAGCGTGGCCGCTGACGTGCCCTCCTGCTTGCCGTCGGGCTTCGCGGCAGCGGGCGCCACAACAACGGGTGCCGACCCAGCAGGTGCCGTCGCGCTCGGCACGAGGGGGGCTGTCAGCTTCGCTGCAGCACTCTCCTCGGTCGGGGCAACTGTGCCAACCACCGTCACCGGTGCCGAGGGTGTCGCGGCAGGCTCACTAACCACGGTCTGCGCCTCGGCAGCAGTTTGCGAAGGCTCGCTACCCGTGAGCGCCGCCAACTGCTCCTGCCAGAAGTTCTGCGGAACATAGAAATACGCCAGCAGTGCCAGGACCAGCAGCACCAGCCCCCCGATGACTGCCAGATAGTCACGTCTTTCAGCCTGGTTGCTGGCCTGCGGCAGGTGCGAACTGGTTCCCGCGGACGCCTCCAGTTGCAGGGTCCGCTGCATGCGTGTCGCATCGAGCGCGCGCATCAGCGCATCTGCGTCCAGATTGAGCACTCGCGCGTAATTGCGGACGAAACCGCGAATCATCGTGTTGCCGGGCAACGATGCCCAGTCCTCGCTCTCGATCGCCGCCACCTGCCTGGGCGCCAGTTTCAGGGACTGGGCCGCCTCGGCCAGGGTAATATTTCTGGCTTCGCGCGCAGAACGCAGTTGTTGACCGACGCCACCGGCGTCAGCCAACAACTCCCGGGAGGAATTCACTGCCGGCAAACTCGGCTCGCTACTATTGGAAAACACAGATTGTTCACTCATTCGAAGTTGCCTTTCAGCAGTTCCTGAGCCTCGGGTGAAAGCGGGAATTTTCGCTTCAACTGGGCGCTATAGCGGGCTTCAGCCAGGCGATCGCCCCGCTTCCGCTCCACCCGCACGACCAACCAGAGCGCCTCGGCATTTGGCTCCGCCTTGCGCAGCAGATCCGAAAGCTGCTGACTGGCAAGCTCCAGCTGACCGCGGCGGTAATTGATTTCTGCGAGCTGCAGCAACGCCTGCGCATTGTTCGGCCGGATCAGCAGGCTGTGCTGCACGAAACCCTCGGCGGCATCCAGATCGCCGAGCTTCACCTGACAGGCGCCCGCATTCAGATAGGCCCGATCCGGCGTCTCGTACAAGGCGTTCTTCATCGCTCGTTGCAGGTACGGCATCGCTTCCCTCTCCCTGCCAACCTGACAGAGAAACCAGCCATAGTTATTGTTCAGCTCGGGATCGTTCGGGTCAAGATTCAGGGCCTGTTGAAAGTCCCGGTCGGCAAGCGCCATCTCGCGGATATTGTAGAGCACCAGTCCGCGCGCACCATGGGCCGGCGCGTAGTCCGGATCGACGACGATAGCCATGGTCAGCTCTTCGAGTGCCACCGAATAGTTCTGCTTCTGCAGATAGAGCGAGCCCAACTCGGTATGCAGTTTGGCACGCGTGCGCTTGTCGCGCGGCGGCGTCGGACGTCGCGAGTCCGGCTCCTCCTCAGCCGCCTTCTGCGTCGTCGTGGCTGGCGAAGACGAGAAGAGTCCCGACGAACAGGCACTCACACTCAACAAGGCGATGAGCCCGAGGACGGCTCGCCTCATCCACAAGCCTCCTGACGATGTTGGTGGACAACGAAGCTGCGCCGTGCCGTGCGCTGCGTGCGGTCGAGAACCTGTCCGGCGAGCTGACCGCAGGCGGCATCGATGTCGTCACCGCGCGTTTTGCGCGTCGTGGTCACCACGCCCGAGGCCATCAGAAGCTCGGCGAAACGGCGTATCCGCGGCGCTGGCGAGCGGCGATAGGACGTACCCGGAAACGGGTTGAAGGGGATCAGGTTGAACTTGCAGGAGACGTCCCGGGTCAGCGCCAGCACCTCGCGGGCGTGCGCTTCGGAGTCGTTGATGCCGTCCAGCATCACATACTCGAAGGTGACGAAATCACGCGGCGCCTTTTCCAGGTAACGTCGGCATGCCGCCATCAGTTCTTGCAAGGGGTATTTCCGGTTGATCGGCACCAACTCATCGCGCAAGCGGTCATTCGGCGCATGCAGGGACACCGCCAGGGCCACTGGACACTCGTCGCGCAAACGGTCCATCGCCGGTACCAGGCCCGAGGTGGAAACCGTGACCCGGCGGCGCGACAGGCCATAGGCATTATCGTCGAGGAGCAGACGCAAGGCCATGACGGTATTGTCGAGGTTGGCCAGCGGCTCACCCATGCCCATCAGCACAACGTTGCTGACCACCCGCTCGACACCTGCTGCTGCCGGCTGGTAAGCGCCAAGCGCATGGCGCACCTGCCACAGCTGACCGACGATCTCCGCCACCGTCAGGTTGCGGTTGAAACCCTGCTTGCCGGTAGAACAGAACGAACAATCGAGCGCACAGCCGGCCTGCGTCGAGACACACAGCGTGCCGCGGTCGTCCTCGGGAATGAACACCGCCTCGACGGCGTTACCGCCGCCCACGTCGAAGAGAAACTTGCGCGTACCGTCTTCGGCGAGGCGGTCGGCAACCACCGTCGGAGGTGCCACCAAGGCCAGCGTCTTGAGCTTCTCGCGCAGGCTTCGGGCGATGTCGCTCATGGCGTCAAAATCAGCCTGCCCGAAACGATGCATCCAGCGCAGCACCTGCCGGGCACGAAAAGGCTTTTCGCCGTGCCCGGAGAAGAAGGCCGTCAGGCCAGCGGCATCAAGATCGAGCAGATTGATCATCTTGCCAGCAGCGGAGCGCGACCTAGCGGCCCGAATAGACGGACATGGCCGGGAAGAAGAAGGCGATTTCGTTCTTCGCCGTCTCTTCGCCATCGGAACCATGCACGGCGTTGGCGTCGATGGATTCGGCGAAATCGGCACGAATCGTTCCTGCCTCGGCCTTCTTCGGGTCGGTTGCGCCCATCAGCTCGCGATTCTTGGCAATCGCGCTCTCGCCTTCGAGCACTTGCACCATCACCGGTCCGGAGATCATGAACGCGACCAGATCCTTGAAGAACGGACGCTCCTTATGGACCGCGTAGAAGGCGCCAGCCTCCTGGGGTGACAGCCAGGCCATCTTGGCGGCAATTACCGTCAAGCCATTGGTTTCAAAGCGGGAGTAGATCTTGCCGATCACGTTCTTGGCGACGGCGTCTGGCTTGATGATGGAAAGAGTACGTTCGATGCCCATGAATGATTCTCCAAACGGAAATAGGTCAATAAAAACAACAGCAAATCATATCGCTAGAAACACAACCTCGCATTATACCAACACCCGGGTCCAAATCCGAACTGGCGGGAAACGAAAAGCCGGGCACGGGCACCCCTTTACCGCCCGCTCCCGCCCGCGCAGCGAGGCGATGTGCGCGACGTTCGTGCAGCGTCTTCCGCAGGCGGAGAATGATGGCAGCCTTCGCGCCAGGGTGACCATGAAAGGGGAAGCAAGACGAGGCACGGCCGACCACCGCGCTCAGCGCGGTGACGCCCGGCCGGGCGGGGAATACCGACGAGCCAGGTTCCGACCTCCTCCGACGCTTGCTCTAGAGCTTCGCCGGATCGAAACCGGTCTCCCGGTAAACCGACCGCAGAAGGTCGTCGCCGATACGCGACGCCATCTCCTTGTGCACTGGAACGAGAACCTTCTTGAACGCACGGCGCTGCTCCGGCGTGGGCACGTGGATCTCGATCTTGCCGCTCCTGCGCAGCGCTTCGAGATCCGTGTCGTTCTTTTCCTTGGCGATCCTGTTGGTGTAGTCGGTAGCCTCCTTCATCGCCATTTCGAGCTGGCCTCGAATGTCCGTCGGTAAGGCCTCCCAGAATTTCTTGTCAACGATCACCGCGTAACCCAGGTAACCGTGCTCGGTCAGCGTCAGGTGCGACTGGACCTCGAACATCTTCTGCGTGTAAAGGTTGGAAATCGGGTTTTCCGTGCCATCGACAATGCCCATCTTCAAGGCTTGGTAGACTTCCGAAAACGCCATCACGCGCGGGATAGCATTAAGCGCCAGCATTTGCGCTTCGAGCACTTTGGACGGCTGAATGCGCATCTTCTTGCCCTTCAGCTCATCGGGCATGTGGATCGGCGTGTTTGCTGAAAAGGACTTGAAGCCGTTATCCCAGTAGGCCAGCCCCCTTATCCCCTTCGGCTCCAGCCTCCGGAAGAGACTCTTGCCGATCGGCCCCAATGTTACCTTATGCAACTCGTCATAGCTGTCGAAGATGTACGGCAGGTCGTAGATCTCGAACTCCCTGACCCCCAGCAGGCCAAACTTGGCCAGCGACGGCGCCACCACCTGAACGGCACCGAGTTGCAGCGCTTCGAGTTCCTCCTTGTCCTTGTACAGCGTCGAGTTGGGGTAGACCTCGACCTTGACTTGGCCTTTGGTCAGCTCTGCGGCCCGCTTGGCAAAGAACGCCGCGCCCAGGCCCTTCGGCGTATCCTCAGCCACGACGTGGCTGAACTTGATAACGATCGGGCTTTCCGCCTGCGCCGGAAAGGGCGCCGCCGAGAGCAAGCAAGCGAGCAACCGAAACAGCAGATCGCGAAATGTCATGTCGTCCCTCCGTTCCAGAAGCGGTCCCGCAATCGGGCTATTACCTTGCTGGCGACGTCAACATGACAAAAAGCAGGGGCGCTGAGTATTGTGGAAATCCGCCATCCGCCTTGGCCACGCGTGCCCACGATTTGCGCAGCGCGACGACCATCGCCGACCAGCGATCCACACCCCTTGCGAGCGCCAGCAACCACCGCGAGGTCGATGACAAGGAGCACCATCAAGAAAATGGCGCGCGTACAGATTGCCTGTACGCGCGCCCGCACCCGACGTCGAGTCAATCCTCTCAACTTAGCATTCCGTCATACCGGCTTGTAGGCGTGGTAGCGATGCGGTTTTCGCTGCGGCGTTCGAGGCTTGGAGCGGCCAGCGACAAACTTCTGAAGGTTGGCGGCAATCTCGTGAATGAGGGGCTTCAATCGCCGCGTCGTCGCACCAGCGGCGAGCAACCAACGGCCGATCTGGCGCTTGATCTTGTCGATCGCCAAGGTACGGTTGATCTTCCATGGCGAATCGGCGTCCAGATGCGCGTCGGTGGCGACGTAGGCAGCCAGGGCATTGAGGTTGTCGAAGACGGCCTTGGCACCGAAATCCTGATTGGCCGCTTGCCAGGACAAGCCGGAGGTATGTTCGAGCCCCAAGCGATGCTTGAGCCGGCGAAACGCTTCTTCGATCCGCCAACGGCCGTGGTACAAGGCGCCAAAGACGGCCGCCGGGAAAGCGACGGCGTCAAGCAGCGAAGTCATCACCACATGTTGCCGCCCGTTCGGCGTGGTCACCCGCACCAAGCGAACCGTTGTCGGCGTCGCCGGGCACTCGTAGTCCTGCGCATCGCGCGCATTCGGCGCACGCAGGCTCACCAGCTGCTCGCTCTGCCCCGAGCGCATGAACTCGCGTACCACCCTGAATCCACGGGAAATGTCACAGCGAATACAGAAAGGGATCCCGCGCGCGGTGAGTGCTGCCGCCAGCCAGCGGCAAGGAAAGCCGCGGTCGAGGACCAGCAGGTCGTCGACCTGCAGCCGCTCGATCACCTCGAAGAGCATCTGGCGCTCGTCACACGCGCCCTGCTGCAACGCGAAGTGAAGGAACATCTCAATTCCCGGCAAGTACAGGCCAAACGCCACGCCCGTGACGATCGAACGTACACCTTCTTTCATCGTCGTCAGCCGGACCGCCGCGGTATCGCTAGCCACTATCCGCAGACCCTGCCATCGCGGCACCGGCAGATGCTCCTCGACCAGGTCCATCAACTTTCGATTGACGTCACCGAACACCAAAGCACTAATCTTGTAGCGCGCCTTGCAGAAAGCCTGGGCGCTCACCAAGCGGACCGAGTCCGCACGATTTCTCAGGTTGGCAAAGAACTGGTCCAGTTCAGCCTGGACCGCACCTTGTACGCCGGACAGCAAGAACGTCAGGACGGTTGGGAAGCTGAGCGTGCGGTCGCGGGTGAAATACTTCGGCTTGAGACGGGCGCCTTCCAATAACTCCTGTGAAAACAGATAGTTGGCAAGCCCGTTAATTACTTTCGCATATGAAGGGCGTCATGCAATTACCCTTTATAAACAATACGTTACAGCTCAATTATGCAATGAAAATGAACGCCATTCAAGCCACGATCGCCGCTATGCATTTATGCTAAGTTGAGAGGATTGGACGTCGAGTGCCGTTGCCTCACTTACATCATGCCCAGCCTCGTCGGCAACCAGGTCGAGATGATCGGCACATAGGTGATCAGCACAAGGAAAGCCAGCATCGACAACAGCCATGGCCAGACCGCGATGGTCAGCTCGGTAATGCCCATCTTGGTGATCCCCGAAGCAACGTAGAGGTTGAGGCCGACCGGCGGATGACACATGCCCACTTCCATGTTGACCACCATCAAAATCCCGAAGTGCACCGGATCAATTCCCAGCTTCATCGCGACCGGGAAAAGGATCGGCGCAAAGATAAGCACGATCGACGACGGCTCCATGAAGTTGCCCGCCAGCAACAGGATCACGTTGACCGCCAGAAGGAAGGCGATCACGCCCAGACCGTGACCCAACATCCAGTCAGCGAGGGTTTGCGGGATGTTCTCGTTGGTCATGATGAACGAGAAGAGCACGGCGTTGGTGATAATGTAGAGCAGCATCGCCGACATATTGGCCGAGTTGAGCAAGACCCGCGGCACGTCACTCAGCGAAAGATCCTTGTAGACAAAGACGGCGACTATGAAGGCATAAACCGCGCTCATCGCCGCCGCCTCGGTCGGCGTGAACATGCCGCTGTAGATACCGCCCATGACGATGACGATCAACAGCAGACCCCAGGCTGACTCGCGGAACGCCTTCAGGCGCTCGGCGAAAGATGCCCTGGCCATGCGCGGGTAGTTGTTGCTCCTCGCCCGATACCAGGTCACGCCACCGAGGACCATGGCCAGAGCGATACCCGGAATCACGCCGGCCATGAACAGAGCGCCAACCGAGGTGTTGGTGGCGACCGAATACATGACCATGACGATCGACGGGGGAATCAGAATGCCCAATGCCCCGGACGTGGTGATGACGCCGGCACCGAATCTCTTCGGGAAACCAGCCTTGACCATGGCTGGCATCAGAATCGAGCCGATGGCCACGACGGTCGCCGGCGACGAGCCAGAGACAGCCGCGAACAGCGCGCAGGCGAGAACGCCGGCCAGACCGAGACCGCCGAACCAATGTCCGACCATGCTCGTCGCGAAACGGATCATTCGTCGCGCCACCCCGCCATGGGTCAAGAAGTTACCGGCCAGGATAAAGAACGGAATGGCCATGATCTCGAACTTTTCGATCCCGGTGAACAGCTTGAGAGCGACGGCTTCCAAGGGCACTTGCGTAAATAGGAACAGGAAGCTGAGCACCGTCAGACCGAGCGAAATCGAGATCGGCATGCCGGTCAGCATCAGGCACAGGAGAATCGTGAAAATGATGATGGCGTTCATGGTTTCTGGTCTCCGTTGCCCGAGCGATCGTCCGAATGCCGCTTCTCGTGAGTCCGCTCATGGGGATGCAGCTTGCCTTCCACGGCAAGGGTCTGCACCTCCTCCGGAATCTCTTCTTCTTCGAGGCCGTCAACATGGCCGTGGTCGTGGTGTGGCAGCTCGCCGGTCTTGAGGAAACTCACTGCGACCTGCAGAAAGCGGAAACACATCAGCGACGAACCCAGAGGAATGGCACTGTATACAACCCAGGTGGGCCACTCGAGATCGGGCGTCGTCGGCCCCGAGAACATGTCCGCGGTGTCCATGCCGAGAAACTGAAAAATCGCGTAGTGGGCACCGTTGTCCCACACGAACGCAGCCCCGAGGGAGCCGACCACGCCGGTAAACAGCGCGCCGGACAACATCCCGAAGACAATGAACTTGCTGCGGCTTCCTTCGCTCAAGCTGTTGATCAGCACATCCACACCCACGTGGATACCGGTGCGTACACCGTAGGCCGCGCCGAACTTGGCCATCCACACGAACATGATGATGCACAGTTCCTGGGCCCAGCCGAAGTTCAGCGAGAGCAGCCAGTCCTGCACGATCGGAATCTGGTAACCAGCCGCGTAGCGATGCGCGACCGAAAGAAAGATGATCGTCGTTGCCGCCCCCATGAGAAAGGTGATCAGCCATTCCTCCAGGTGATCAAGTATTTTCACTCGCAAGTCCCCCGACTGCCTGAAAAAAACCCGCTGGACCAGGCGTCCCAACGGGCTATCCCTCCAGTATCCGCGTCGCCTAGAGCTTGCTAGGATCGAAGCCTGTTTCCTTGTAGACCGACTGCAGAAGGTCCTTTCCAATGCGTGAGGCCATCTCTTCGTGCACCGGCAGAAGCGCCTTCTTGAAGGCTTTGCGCTGTTCGGGTGTCGGTACGTGCACCGCCGTCTTGCCGCTCTTCTTGACCGCCTCCAGATCCTTGTCGTTCTGCTCCTTGGCGACCTTGTTGGCGTACTCGGTTGCATCCTTCATGGCTGTTTCGAGCTGCGCGCGAACATCCGCCGGCAGGCCATCCCAGAACTTCTTGTTGACGATCACGGCGTAACCCAGGTAACCGTGATCGGTAATCGCCAAATGCTTCTGAACTTCAAAGAACTTCTGCGTAAAGAGGTTCGACATCGGGTTCTCGGTCCCATCGACAACGCCGGTCTGCAGCGCCTGATAGACTTCGGAGAAGGCCATCACCTGAGGAATCGCCTTCAGTGCACGCATCTGCGCTTCGAGCACCTTGGACGACTGAATACGCATCTTCTTGCCCTTCAGGTCCTCCGGCATCAGGATTGGCGTGTTCGCCGAAAACGACTTGAAGCCGTTGTCCCAGAACGCCAGGCCGGTCACACCCTTTGGCTCCAGCTTGGCGAGCAGACCCTTCCCGATCGCACCCTGCGTCACCTTATGCAGATCGGCGTAGTTGTCGAAGATGTACGGCAAGTCGAAGACTTCGAATTCCTTGACGCCAAGCGGCCCGAACTTGGCAAGTGACGGCGCAAGCATCTGCACGGCGCCAAGTTGCAGCGCTTCAAGTTCCTCCTTGTCCTTGTACAAGGTCGAGTTGCCATACACCTCGACCTTGACCTTGCCCTTGGTCAGTTCGCTGGCGCGCTTGGCGAAGAATTCTGCGCTCAACCCCTTGGGCGTATCGTTGGCCACGACGTGGCTGAATTTGATAACGATCGGTCCTTCGGCCAAGGCCGCCAGCGGCATCGCCGAGAGGGCGCAAGCGAGCATTCCGAACAGCAAATTTGAAACTTTCATGGTCTCTCCTTCATGTGCAAAACGTTTCGTTAACAAAATTATTAGCCGGTTGCGAGGGCGTATATTACAGAGACTGCTGGCGGCGAACATTGTGGAAATCCACAGCGCGCGGCAGCGAGGAAGGACGGCGCTTGCGAGCCGCCATTCAGGGCATGGCCATACCCTTCGGGAAGCTGCGATCGACACCGCGACAAGCGGGATCTCGGTCGCCAACGCAGCCCCTGCGGGGCGTACGGTCTGCCCCGGATGCCGGGATTTATGCACACCCCGCGGGCGATAACTTGCGTAAGATGAAGCGCCATGAAAGACGCCCCCCTCCTGCACCAGAATGCGCTGCCCCGGCCGGCGTCGCTGAACTGGTCGCAGTGGTATCTCTCGATTCTGAAAGGGGCGGTGGGTCTGCTTCTCATCCTGCTCATCGCCCTGCTCTGGCTGCTACGCCAGAACGACATCGACGAGCAGCGCTCGACCCTTATCGCCGACGTCCTCTGGCTCGAGCAAAGCGTCCGTTTTCACCTTGAGGGGAATTCCGAACAGCTACGGCAACTGGCCCTCGATCTGACCCGGACAACCGATCCAGACGCGCTCTTCATTCTGCGTGCACGACACATCCTCAAGAACAACTCTGAACTCCTGCAACTGCTCTGGCTTGATGCCGCTGCCAAAGCCGTGCACGGCATGCCAACGCGAAGCCTGCCACGACACGGCAAGGACGCTTCGGGCCAGGACCCGGTCAATCGCTCGATCGAACTCGCCCAGCTTGGCAAGCCAACCTACAGCGATGCCTACTGGGTCGACGACGTCGCGCAGTTCGAAGTCTACGTACCCATCTTCGACGAAGGCGAGCATCGCGGCACACTACTCGCCGTCTACTCGCTGCCTCGCCTGCTCAAGCAGCAGGTTCCCTGGTGGTTCGCTGCAAAGTATCAGGTACGCGTTCTCGACGCCAACGGCAATCTCCTGGCCAGCAAGTCGAAGATCGATGCCGCCTCGACAACGCTCAGCTACCCGGTGATTTTCGACCCTCCGGGTTTCGGCATGGTGCTGCAGGTGACCGCTTATCGTGCTGCCGGCAATCTTGCGCAAACGCTGATCGCCGCGCTGATCGTAGTTCTTGCAGCAGCCGTTTTCTGGAGTTTGTGGGCTGTACGCGGTTTGATCCAGAGGCGGATCGACGCCGAACAGGCGCTGCGCTCGGAGTACGCCTTCCGCAAGGCGATGGAAGACTCGTTGATGGTTGGCATGCGCGCGCGCGACATGGAAGGCCGGGTAAGTTACGTCAACCCGGCTTTCCTGCAGATGGTCGGCTTCAGTGCCGACGAGCTAATCGGCCTGGCGCCACCAATGCCCTACTGGGCACCAGAAGAAATGGAAAGAACGCTGCAACTGCATAACGACGTTCGCGAAGGCAAGGCCCCGCACGAGGGGTTCGAAATCCGCTTGATGCACAAGAATGGCAGCCGCTTCGACGCCCTCGTCTACGAAGCGCCTCTGATTGACGCGGACGGCGAGCAAACGGGCTGGATGGCGTCGATCATCGACGTCACCGCCCGCAAACACGCCGAGGAACTCGCCCAGCAACAGCAGGAGAAACTGCAGGTCACGGCACGGCTGGTGACCATGGGCGAAATGGCTTCGACCCTGGCGCACGAACTCAATCAGCCGCTGGCAGCGATCACCAGCTACAACACTGGCTGCCTGAACAAGCTGGAGTCAGGCAACTTCAGCGCTGAACAGCTCAAGGAAGCACTCGAAAAGCTCGCCGTCCAGGCGCAACGTGCCGGCCACATCATCCGGCGGGTACACGACTTCGTGCGCAAGAGTGAACCCAAGCGAGTGCCCTGCGACCTCGCCGAAGTGATCGATGACAGCATCGGCTTCATCGAAGGAGCAGCCAAGGCACGCGGCGTGCGTATCGTCCGCGAGATTCAGGGCATGCGCCCCGAACTCCTGGCCGACCCCGTGATGCTCGAACAGGTGCTGCTCAATTTGATGCGCAACGGCATCGAAGCGATGCGCCACACGCCATCCGAGCAGCGCCGGCTGACCGTCAAGCTCAGCCAGCTCGACAGACAGCAAATGGAGATCCGGGTCGTCGATCGCGGTCCCGGCATTCCACCCGAGGTCGAAGAAAAGCTATTCACCCCCCTTTTCTCGACCAAGGCCGAGGGCATGGGCATGGGCCTGAACATCTGCCGCTCGATCATCGAGGTCCACCACGGCCGCCTGTGGGTTGAAGCCAACCCGGATGGCGGCTCGATTTTCATCATCACCCTTCCGATTGTCCAGCAATGACCCCACACGCCTACCTCGTCGACGACGACGACGCCATCCGTGACTCACTCGGCTGGCTGCTCGAGTCACGCGGTGTTCCCTGCCGGAGCTACCCCTCGGCTGAAGACTTTCTGGCCGCGTGGGAACCCACGCTTGCTGGCTGCATTCTCCTCGACATCCGCATGGACGGGATGAGTGGCCCCGAGCTTTTTGACGTCTTGTGCGAGCGTGGCAGCACGCTGCCGGTGATCTTTCTGACCGGCCACGGCGACGTGCCAATGGCCGTCTCTGCCCTCAAGCAAGGCGCTTTCGACTTCGTCGAAAAGCCCTGCAACGACAACGAGCTGGTCAATCGCGTCATTGAGGCCCTGCAGCTCGATGAACACCAGCGCCTCGCCGCCTCCGATGCCGTTTCGGTCAGCAGCTTGACGAGCCGACTCACGACGCGCGAAAAACAGGTCATGGAACTGGTTCTCGCCGGCACCCTCAACAAGGTGATCGCCGACGAACTGCAGATCAGCATGCGCACGGTCGAAGTACATCGCGCCAATCTGTTCGAGAAAATGGGGGTGCGGACGGCCGTCGAGCTCGCGCAGCTGCTGGCCGGCAAGCGCTGAGCAGAACAACGATCATGGCGTGGTAGTGCCGGCAGCCTGCTTCCCCAACCGGGCGTAGCCAGCAAGCGGACGACCGTCACCTGTCTCCCACAGCAGCTCGACACCCTGCTCACCTGGGGCGCAGGCGAAGGCGGCATCAACGCCAAGCCCGCCAACCCACGCCAGTCGCTCGCCACACCACAGCAGTGGCAAGCGAGCCCGCTCCCAGGGGGGTACGGCAGCTTCCTGCAAGAGGTTGCGCAAGGTCCTTGCCGGCCGCCGTGCGTCAGGCCGCAAGCGCTCACCGCCTTGCCTGACCCGGAGAAAAACCCGAGGACCGGCAAGCATGCGGCGAGTGATGCCTTTTCCCGTGCGCTCAACAAAGCGCACCCGGCCCTCGCCCCACGGCAACGCCGACTCGCCATTCCAGCTAAGCGCAAGACTTGCAGCGGCCGGGCGCTGAGCCAAGGCGTACAACTCGCCGCGATAGACATGCACCTCGCCGTCCGCGGTCGCGATACAGGTCTGCGCGGCGGCCGCTGCCGTCTTCAACTGCCGTAGCGCCTCATCAAGCCAGCGTGCGTCGGGGGCACGAAAACCATTCGCCCGCAACTCCGAGCGCAACAGGTTACGCGCCCGCGCCGGGGAAAGTGCGTTGAAACGCGCCACATCGATGCGCCCGCCATCACCCGCCATAGTCGCCCGATCGGCCTTCGCCAACTCCTCGACAAGCTCTGCCGCCTCGGCGAAATGGCGCGCGGCACGCGCAAGCGCCCGAACCGCGCCGGGAAAATGCCCCTCAAGGCGCGGCATGACTTCGCGCCGCAGGTGGTTGCGGCGATAGTGAGAATCGGCGTTGCTCTCGTCCTCGACCCAGGCCAGAGAATGCGTCTCCGCATAGCGCATGATCTGCGACCGCGACACGTCGAGCAGCGGGCGAATCAGACGTGGCCCGCCGGGCTGAGGCCGCTCGGCGGGCATGCCGGCAGCACCGGCAACGCCCGCCCCACGCAGCAACCGGAAGAGAACTGTCTCGGCCTGGTCGTCACGATGATGCGCCAGCGCCAACCAGTCGGCAGGAGACGCAGAAAACGCCGCATGACGCAGGCGCCGTGCCGCCGCCTCCAGTCCCTCGGCGCTGGTACGCGGCACTTCGACGCGCGTAATTTCGAGCGGTACGGCGTGGTCGCGACAGAAGTCGCGACAGAAGCCAGACCAGGCATCGGCGTTGCTGCTCAGACCGTGATGAACGTGGGTCGCCGAGAGATCGATCGACAATCCGGAGCGACGCAGGCAGTCGAGCGCGTGCAGCAGGACAACCGAGTCGACTCCACCGGAAAACCCGACGCACAGGCGGGCCCCAGGCAGCAGTCGCGCCTCCAGAAACGCCGAAAGCGTGTGCAGAATCGGCGCTGCAGCTTCCTCCTGGCTTGCCTCAGCGGCGTGTCGGTTCTTTGACCCGGCCATAGGCCATCAAGCGCTCAAGGCGCGTCTTGAGCAAATCGCGTGTAGGCACCGACGCCAGTTTGTGCAAGGCATCCTGCAAGGCCTCCTTGAGGCTTCTCCCCATCGCCTGATGAGCGCGATGCGCACCACCGGTCGGTTCTTCGACGATGCTGTCGATCAAACCCAGCGCCTGCAGGCGGGGAGCAGTGATGCCCATGATTTCTGCCGCCGTGCTTGCCTTTTCGGCGCTCTTCCAGAGAATCGTCGCGCACCCCTCGGGAGAAATCACCGAGTAGGTCGAGTACTGCAGCATCTGCACGACGTCGCCGACCCCGATGGCCAGCGCACCGCCCGAGCCACCTTCCCCAATGACTGTGACGATGATCGGCACTTTCAGCTCGGCCATCACGTAGAGATTGCGGCCGATCGCCTCGGACTGTCCGCGCTCTTCAGCGTCGATACCCGGGTAGGCGCCAGGCGTATCGATGAAGGTCAATACCGGGATACGAAACTTCTCGGCCAGTCGCATCAGGCGCAATGCCTTGCGATAACCTTCCGGACGCGGCATGCCGAAGTTGCGGAAGATCTTCTCCTTGGTGTCACGCCCCTTCTGGTGACCAATCACCATCACCGGCTCACCGTTGAAGCGGGCCAACCCGCCGACGATCGCATGGTCGTCAGCAAAGGCGCGATCGCCGTGCAGTTCCTCGAAGTCGGTGAAGATCAGCGAAAGATAATCCAGCGTGTAAGGGCGTTGCGGGTGGCGTGCCACCTGCGACACCTGCCAGGCCGATAGTTTGGCGTAGGTATCCTTGGTCAGGGCCTGGCTCTTCTTCTCCAGGCGGCCGATTTCGTCCGAGATATCGACCGCCGAATCGTCCTGCGCAAAGCGCAGGGCTTCAATCTTGCCTTCGAGATCGGCGATCGGTTGTTCGAAGTCGAGGAAACTGGTTTTCATCAGGCCCAACCGTATCTGTAAGCATGCTGGTTTTCAATAACCCGTTATTCTACCGGAAACACCGTGCCGGGCTTTGCTCCAAACAAGGAACTCGGCAAACTCAGTACTCGACGGGCAACGGGTCGAGGCTGCGCCAAAGGTACCAGGTCGCCACCGAACGCCAGGGACGCCAGCGTTCACCTTGCTCCAACAGGAAACGACGCCCGGGGCGCTCGCCATGGCAGTAGTGCAGGGCCACCGCCTTCTGCAGGCCAATGTCGTCGAGCGGGAAGATATCGGGACGCAGCTGATTGAAGATCAGGAACATTTCCGCCGTCCACACGCCGACGCCGCGCACCGCGGTCAACTCGCCAATGATCTCGGCATCACTCAGCGACGACCAGTGCTGCACCTGAATCTGGCCATCGTCGAAATGGCGCGCGAGGTCAAGCACGTATTCGACCTTGCGTGCCGACAGACCGCAAGCACGCAGGGTTTCAGGTCCGCTCTCCAGAACGCCGGCAGGCGTGACCTCGGGCACAGCCGCCAAGCAGCGCGCCCAGACGCTGTCGGCTGCTTTCACGGAGATCTGCTGGCCGACGATCGAACGGACGAGCGTCGCGAAGGGGTCCCCGCGTGACGCCAGCGCGGTCCCCGAAAAACGCTCGACAAGGGTGGCCAGGACGGGATCGCAGAGCGCCAGGGCGGCCGACGCTTGCTGCCAATAGGGGGGAGTCATGCGCAGATTGTACCCATGGCGGCCACCAGAGCGGAGCCGCACGAGCGAGCCACTGTACGGCTGGCCCACTGCCGCCACGCAAACCGAGGGCGGCCACCAGCGACAAGTCTCGTGGCAAGCCGCCGCAAAAAGGATACCGCCGCTGACCTCCCGGGAGATCAGCGGCGGACGGATGCTGCATTTGGACGCTGCGAGCTTTTGCCTGCGCCCCGATGCTACTTTGCTGACTTGCCTACTTGATGACCAGTTCCGGTCCCATCAGGGCGTAAGGCAACGCCGTCGACAGCCACGGCACATAGGTCACGATGATCAAGAAGATCATCAGGACGCCGACAAAGGGCATCGCCGCCTTCACCACGGTCGCCAGGCTCATGTTGGTAATACCGGAGGTGACGAAGAGGTTCAGCCCGATCGGCGGCGTAATCATGCCGATCTCCATGTTGACGACCATGATGATGCCCAGGTGGATCGGATCAACTCCCAGTTCCATGGCAATCGGAAAGACCACCGGCGCGACGATCACCAGCAGACCCGAGGGCTCCATGAACTGACCCCCGATGAGCAACAGAATGTTGACCGCGATGAGGAAGGTGAACCACGTGAAACCGGCCTGCAGCATCCATTCGGTGATGTCCTGCGGAATGCGTTCCGCCGACAGGGTATGCGCAAACAACATGGCGTTGGCGATGATGAACATCAACATCACCGTGGTCCGCGTCGCGTGCAGGATCGTCGCCCGCGACTCGGTGCCAAACAGCGCCGGGAAAAAGTTCTTGGCCAGCACGACCAGGTTCCGACGCCAGATCCCGAGGCCACCCACGAAGCACTGCTGGACGGATCCATGCTCACGTCCAGCCTTGAACAGGTAGCCCACGAAAATGGCGAGCGACATTCCCAGCCCCCAGTACGCGCGGATCTTTCCGGTGGCTTCCATTCCGTCGGTGGCAAAGAAAGACAGGATCATCCAGACCATGAAGAATGACACGGCGTAGACACCGACGTTGAAACCGATGCGCGCGGCATGGCTGTCCGTGGACGCGACCCAGGGCGTTTCCTTCAGAGGCCCCATGTCACGGTAGACAAACAACGCGACGAGGATCGAGTATACAGCGGCGACGACAGCGGCTTCGGTCGGCGTAAACACACCGCCATAGATGCCGCCCATGATGATCACCACCAGAAAAAGGCCCCAGCCCGCTTCCTTCGCACCCTCCAGGATCGCGCCGAAACCACGCCATTCCTCGCTTGGCAAACCCTTGATCCGGGCGACAACGTAGATCGCCAACATCAGCATCAGACCCGCCAACAATCCGGGAATGACGCCAGCCAGGAACATCCGTCCGACAGAAACGTCTGTGGCAGCCGCGTAGACCACCATCACGATCGACGGCGGAATCAGAATACCCAGCGTACCGGCGTTGCAGATGATGCCCGCCGCGAACTCCTTCGAATAGCCCACCTGACGCATGCCGGCGATGGCGATCGTACCGATCGCCACCACGGTTGCAGGAGATGACCCCGACAGCGCCGCAAACATCATGCAGGCCAGGACCGATGCCATGGCCAGGCCACCCTGGAAATGGCCGACGCTGGCGATGGCGAAGTTGATCAGTCGCTTCGCCACCCCCCCTGTGGACATGAACGCCGAGGCCAGGATGAAGAAGGGAATCGCCAGCAGCGTGTAGTTCTGCCCGGCGCCAAAAAGCTGAATGGCCACCGACGACAGCGAGTCATGCGAAAAGAAAGCAACGAAAAGAATCGACGACAGTCCCAGGGCAACGCCCACCGGGACGCCGATAAAGAGCAGCGCAAGCACCATCGCAAAAAGAAAGAGAGAGTTCATCCTAGGATCCTTAGTCGTTTAGTCTTTCAAGATGTGCTTGTTCTCTTCGACCATGTCTTCTGCTTCATGGCCGCTGATGAGAAGTTTACGGCGACCGGTTGCGATATCGACAAAAGCCTGAAAGGACCGGAAGGCCATCAGCGCCAGGCCCAGCGGCAGAATCAGCAACAGCAGCCAGCGATGGATCCGCGACTGGATACCAAAGGCGTCCTGTATGAATCCCGGATAATGAAGCTCTTCCGAGCCAATGCCAATCTTGTACATTTTCAGCCAGTAGTCGATGGCGCCGCCCTTGGTATCGACGCCGAGCAATGCAACCCAGGACGAATCGAGCAATACCAGGCCATAAAGCATGCAACACGCTGCGCCGAACAATGACAGTGCTTTGGTCATCGGTGCGGGCACGGCCTTGATGATGATGTCGACTCCCAGGTGCAGGCTGGTTCTCAGGCCATAACCCATACCCAGAAGGATCAGCCAGGAAAACATTGTCGTATTGAATTCCAGCGCCGCGGACCAGCCGGTATTGAATCCGTAGCGGGCAATCACCTGGAAGAAAGAGACCGCCATAATCGAGGTGATCACCAAAACAAGAAGTGACTCCTCTGCGCTGGCCATCGCTTTCGGAAACTTTTTTTCGAGCGCCCAGAGGATCACCAAGAAAATAACTAAGATACCGTGGAACCAGTAAGCTCCCATGGCAAACACCCCCACTCATGTTCCAAGAAAATAACCATCAGTCGAAACGATTCGAGCCTGCTCGACACTGCCGCGCCGAGCGAATAACCCGGTGAAACCCAGGGCCTCCGCACTCGGATAGCATGATGTTTTGTCATACCGGCTAAGAAGAAATTCGTTAACTTTCATAGGCTTATGACAAGGGCTTGTAAACCCCTTCACAATCAGGTCTACTCTCGTCTTTTGGGCGACCGAAATGAGTGTGACGAAAGGGGCAAACTTGATGAGCTACTTGAGGGAAGTCGACGACCCGCGCAAACCCAGCAATGGGACGCTGCATGACTTTGTGGAGATGCTGGTGATTGCTGTGGCGGCGGCATTGTCGGATTGCGACACGGTCGAGGACATCGCGTACTGGGCGCGAGCAAAGGAGGCGTGGTTGCGCAAGTTTCTCTTGCTGACGAACGGCGTGCCCTCCGAGGAAACCTTTCTTCGCGTCTTTCGAGTTCTGGACCCAAAGCAATTTGAAAGTGCCTTCCGGCGCTGGGTGGGCGGCATTGTCGGCGCCTTGAGCGGCAACATTGCCGTCGATGGCAAGACGGTGCGCGGCTCGGGCAGTGGTAACGAGACCGCGATCCACATGGTCAGCGCCTTCGCCACGGACCTGGGCATCGTTCTCGGCCAGGAAAAGGTGAGCGGCAAGAGTAACGAGATCACCGCCATCCCGGAATTGCTCGAAGCCCTTTACCTCAAGGGTTTCCTGGTCAGCATCGACGCCATGGGCTGCCAGAAAAAGATCGCTACTCAGATCACGGATCAGGGAGGCGACTACCTGCTGGCGGTCAAAGGCAATCAACCGACGCTGCTGGAGGCCATCGAGACGGCGTTCATCGACCAGCACCAATCCGAAGGTGTCGATCGTCAACACGCGGTCCAAAAGGGTCATGGTCGGATCGTCGGGCAGATCGCCTCGGTTCTGCCTGCGCAAGGCATCGTGCATCTCGCCGATTGGCCCGCGTGCAAGACCATAGGCCGTATCGACTCTCTGCGAAAGGTCGCCGACAAAGAGTCGGAACTGGAGCGGCGCTATTACATCTGCTCGCGTGTCTTGTCCGCCGAACAACTGGCGGCCGCGGCGCGTGCTCACTGGGGCGTGGAAAACCGGCTTCACTGGATCCTCGACGTCAGTTTCGGGGAGGACGGCAGCACCATCCGCAAAGACAACGCGCCCCAGAATCTCTCGCTCCTGAAGAAGATCGTGCTCAACATCATTCGCCTGGACACGACCAACAAGACCAAGGCCAGCTTGCGTTTGAAGCGCAAGGCAGCCGCCTGGGATGATGATCTCCGGATGAACATGCTCGGGTTGTCAAGAAGATGACATCCGAGTGCGGAAGCCCTGCGGTGAAACCAGCGCTGCGATTGACGACGATTGTTATCGCGGGCTCAACGAAAAGGGCCAGATTGAGACTGGCCCTTTTCGATCTGGCGAGTTATGAGCCGGCCGCAGCCTTGATTGTGTCTGCACCAATCTCTTTCTCGAACTTCTTCCACACCGGCGTCATAGCCTCCACCCACTTCTTGCGTTGCTCGGGAGTCAGCTTGTTGACCTTTCCGCCGGCCTTGATGATGTTCTCGCGGTTGGCCGCTTCGTCCGCCTTGACTTGCTGGTTGGTTTCGTTGGAGACCTCGTCAACGATCTTCAGGAACTGGTCGCGAACAGCCGGTTTCAGGCTGTTGAGCCATTCCGCGGAAGTCATCAACATATAAGCCAACAGCTGATGGTTGGTCTCCGTCGTGCTGTTCTGAACCTCGAAGAACTTCTGCGTATAGATGTTCGACCAGGTGTTTTCCTGGCCGTCGACGACGCCGGTCTGCAGTGCGCCATAGACTTCAGCGAAGGCCATTGGCTGTGGCGAGGCACCCATCGCTTCGATCATCGCCTTGGCCACGTCAGAGGTCTGCACGCGGAACTTCATGCCTTTGGCGTCGGTTGGCGCGATCAGCGGCTTGTTCGCCGAGAAATACTTCATGCCCGACATCCAGTACCCGAGCCCGACGAAGCCGACACCCTCCATCGACTTGAGAAGCTTCTTGCCCTCGGGCGAGTTGGTGAAGCGGATCGCCTGGTCAATATCAACAAAGATGAAGGGCAGATCGAAGACGCCAAGTTTCGGGGTGTAGGACCCGAACTTCGACAGCGAGGGGGCCAGCAACTGCACGTCACCGACCAGCAGCGCCTCCAGCTCCTTGCTGTCGCCAAACAAGGTGCTGTTCGGATATACCTCGATGCACAGCTTGCCCTTCATTTCCTTGTTGACACGTTCTGCCAGGCGGTTGGACGCGACCACCTTGGGATGCGTCGATCCACCCGTCACGTGGCTGAGTTTGGCAACAACTTCACCCTTTTCACATTTCGCCAATGCCGACGTGGCGGCAAAAGCCATGGCAAGGGCTGTCAGGGCGACGCTGATCTTCTTCATATGCTTCATGCGATCTCCTCCTAAGGAAAGTTACTGCGTGTGAATGTCTCGTTCTTCACTACCACAAGCGCTGGTGCCTGCGGCGCAAAGGATAATCAGTTCGCTGGCGCGAAGGCAAGCACCGGCGGCCTGCAAATCCTCACTCGACGCCGGCTGTGGCGCTCAGCCCGCCGGCAAGCAGCTTTTACACCGCTCTCGAAAGCGTCGCCGCATGCCCTTGCCGGCGGCTGCCCGCAAGGGAAGGAAGAGCTTCCTCGACAAGGCAGATGTGCTTGGCCCCCTGTGTTTCCTTGAAGATTCTGACCGAACAGCGTGGCCACAGCCATTGTGGATTTCCGCAGGACAGGCGCGTTGCCGGACGCGGCCGCCACCATGCATTTTGCTTAAGCTCGTTCCGCCATCCCCGGCGTGCCCGCCGCCCCGCCGCCCCGCCGGCGACTGGCTGGCGCCCCTGCGCCCGCGCGGTGGAGGACAATTAAGGATGCGCCCCGGCACACAGCGACGCAGCACCTGCGGCAGGTGAACTCTCTGCTGCTCACCCGACGGCAGCTAGTCCTGCATGGCCATCGGTTCCTTGTCGGAATAGCGCAGCCGTAACGCCAGCGCCTTGGCAAGCGCTTAGCTTCCGTCACCAGCAGGGCGTGGTCGACCGTTTAGGCGATCGCAAAATAGGTCATCACCCGGCCAGCAAACCGAGGATGGTCGCAAGACAGGGCGTGTCCTTAGCAAGCGACGAGCGATCGCCAGCAGGCACTGCGGCAACGCCGACGAACGCGACCCGGGAAACGCAAAAACATGCTCTTGGTGATCACCACAGCCAGACCACACGTGCCCTTGACCCGGTCGCGACCGCGCTCGGCGAAATCGCCTGCGCCCGCATTTCTGCCAGATCACGCAAGGAGGCGTCAGGCCTGGCATTGGACAAGCAGAACCTGAGCGTCTCGCCATCCATCTCCCTGCACACGAGGAGGTGCCAGCAGCAAGCTGAAGGCGATTTTCCGTCCCAGACCCAGACTCGCCCGGTCAGATAATCGGCCCGCAGCTTGCACCTGCCCTCCCCTGCATCCGCGATCAACAGCCGGCGCCATTGCGCCGCCGGTTGAACGGACGTCCAGGCGATCAGCGACGTGGGTGCTGCGCTGGTGCGCAAGCGCAGCGACGCGCGCACCATCGGCAAGCGGGCAGCCGCAACGGCCAGCGTCGGATCGTCGAGATAGACGGCGTGATCCGGATGCCGCTCGAGCAGAAAGGTTTCGCCTTCGCTAGCCAACGCATGCGGAAGCCACGGCAGGTGGCCGTAACCGCCAGCGACAGAAACGAAAGAGAAGGGCAAACCGTTCTGCCGCGAGCGCCGCACCAGCTGCCGGGCGGTTTCACGTTGGCGCCTGCGCTCCGGCGACTCGTCCGGCGCTTCAGGCACGTCGTAGCGGTACCCTTCGTGACTCCAGGCGACCGGCGCGCACCACTCCGGGGACAGCAGCGAGGTCACGCCGTCGCGCGCAAGCACGGCAAGCCCCGCCAGTGCTGGCTTATTCCCGACCGCCGTCTGCCGATTGACTGGCGTGACGGCAGGCACCACGGCAAGACCGCTCATTTTCTCTTGTCCGCCAACGCCATCTACTTCATTTTGGCAACGTAGGCATCCATCACCAGGTCGAGGTCCTTCTGGATTTCCTTGTTGTACGGCTTGTTGAGGACGGTTTTTTCCTTGAGCTTCCACTCCGGCGTCTGGTTGGCAAGGGCCTCGATCAGTTGCCAGCGGTAGGTGAAGGTCTTGCCGCTCAGCGTGCGCAAGGCGTCCAGGCGCTCCGCTTCAATCACGTTCAGTTTTTCCAGGACCTTGAATTTGGCCGGATCGACGGTGATTTCTTCGACCAGCGAGTCGTCGACAAGCTGCAGCACGGTCTTCGCGTCGAGATCTGGCAACGCCTTGTCGATGGCGCTCTTCAGCTGGCCCGAGGTCGGGAAGCTCTTGCCAATCACGTCGGCAAGCGCCTTGGCGTCCTCGGCATCGCCGCGATGGACGAGTACGTCTTTGGCCAGACGATACTGCGAAGGGTTGTAGACCGTCTGCCCGAAAACGTTCTGCAGAAAGAAGAGGAAAACGTAGCAAACCAGCGCCGCCACGAGCGGCGTCTGAACCCAGGCCACGACGATACGCCCGACGACGCTCCACTTGATGTTGCGAGCGTTCTTGATCAGCCCGATGCCGATGACGCCACCGACGACCGCCTGCGAACTCGATACCGGCACCAGAGGAATCGTCGGCAAACCTATCGACGCCAAGGCATATTCCAGGCCTTCCGACGCGAAGAGGAAGAGCACCAGGGAGGTGGCGATGATCACCACAAAGGCGCCGACCGGCGTCAGCGGGGCAATTGACGTTCCCACGGTCAACATCACCCTCTTGGCATAGCTGAAGACGCCCACCGAAATTGCCAGGCCACCGAGCAGAAACAACTGCTGCAGGCCGGAGAACTCGAACACGCCGGCGTGGAAATCCTGGAACGGATTGGCGCCAATGAAGACGCCCATCACGTTGGCGATGTTGTTGGCGCCCAGCGAGTAGGAGCCCAGCGCGCCGGCGATGACCAGGCCGATGCGGGTCAAGGCATCGAGACGGATGATGTGAATGCGCGATTTCTCGAGCAGCTTCATCACCCCTTTGTAAATGAAGTAGCTGAAGAAGCCGGTGAGCACCGGGCTGGCAATCCAGGTGGCGCAAATGGTCTTGAAGACGCTGTAGTCGGTGACCGAACCGGTGAACAGGTTCCAGCCGATGATCGCTCCGACGACCGCCTGGGTCGTCGACACCGGCAGACCGACGATGGTCATCCAGGCGACGACCGCGGCAGCGGAAAAGGCGACCATGAAGGCGCCACCCAACGCGTTGATCGACCCGAGTTTCGACAAGGTGTGCGCCGCACCCGCGCCACTGACGATTGCACCGAGAATCACGCCAATCGTCAGGATGATCGCCGCGGTGGTGAACTTGACCATTCGCGAAGCGACCGCTGTGCCGAAGACGTTGGCAGCATCGTTCGCTCCCAGCGACCAGCCCAGGAACAAGCCGCTGGACAGATAGAGGAATATCGTAGGATCCATAGTCTGGGTGTCTCCCTGGTCTTAGTCCAAACGCTTGATGGTGTAGATCGCCAGCCAGTCGGCGACGTCCTCGGCTTCGTCTGCAATATGGTCGATTTGGTCAACAAAGCGGCGCAGGTGCAACTTTTCGGCCAGTGGCAGGGAAGAAGCGAAGATGGCGCGCTTCAGCTTGTCCGATTGGCCGTCCGCTTCCTTTTCGTAGAACATCACCTTGTGCAGGTGGTCGCGAACCGACTGAATGTCCCGCAGGAAAGCCCGGGACGCCATCACCGCAGCCTCGACGGCCATGGCGACGCTTTCGGCCAGTTTCCGGAGGTCAGCATGCAACTCCTGCGGAAAAGCCGGCCTTTCGATGTCGAGCGAGCCCATCGTGTCTTCCATGACATTGAGCAGGCCGTCCAGGTCCTCCAGCAGACTCAGCACGTCGCCGCGAAAGTCGGGGATCAACGCCAGGGTATAGAGTTCATGCTCGACCTGCCGCCGCAACTCGTCGCCTTTATGCTCCAGGTCGTTGATTTGCTTGAGCTTGGCGGCCATGTCGCCATTCCCTGCCGACTCCAGGTACGCGCTCAGACCGGAGCGGAACGAGATGCCGCCTTGGGAAACGGTATCCAGAAATGAGTCGAAGTGCGTTTCCACTTCTTTGGTGGTGTGAAAAAGACGCAGCTTGCTCTTGTCCATTACTTTCTCCTTTGGCGAGAGGGGAAATGCTCGCGTAAAAAATTAGGCCGCCAGGCGGCTTCGTTGCCTGATGCTCCAGGTCATTTTTCCGATCAACGCCGAGCGCGAAAAGCGAAGGGCGAATGGTTCGCCGCCCGACCACTGCGTGACCGCAGTTCCCGAGAGTGCTGTTCAATGGCCAGCGAACCGGCTGCCTTGATTCTTTCCCTGGCGGATCGCCAGCTCGCGCCTTTATCGGCAGACTCCCGGGCCGGGCGCGAACAAACGCGGCAGAGCGTTTCTCGCAGAGCCTTAATGCACATATCGTGCCAGGCACCAACGTTCTCTCGGTTTTCGAACCCAATCAGACACCTGGCGGCCGACGAGCGCGCCAGGAAAAGCGCATTCCGGGGTGTAACAAAAAAGCAGGCGCGTCGCCTTGGGAGGCTAATAACAATGGCGATTAGTCAATCAATTCAGTCCGCTTCAGGGTTCTCGCGCGCTTTGCCCAAAGTGGCAAAGTGTTACACCCTGGCGCCCGGGAGCGGCAGCACCCCCTGGTCATCGACAACATCGCGACGGCACGAGCGAACGGCAGAAGTCACGTAGAAGACCCGGCGCGAAGCTCTGCCAACAGCGCTTTCCTGCGCCGTTCAAGGCCGTCCCGGATGGCTTCGCCTGGCTCGCCGGGAAGCGCCTCCTCGGTCAGGTGAACGGCACGGGCCAGTTCGTTCAGTCGCGCGAGCAGTTCCGGCAGGCCATTGGCCGCGACCCGACCGTCCCGTCGAGATTGATCGGCAAACATTGGTGCGAAGAATTCCAGGGCGTAACGCAGTCGTTTGTACGCAGCTCGCAGACGATCAGCGGCAGAGTCATCGCCGGCAAGAAGCTGCGCCGCCAGCCGGCCCGATTCGGCGGCGCTGGTGTCGAGCAATGCCCGCGCACGAGCTTCCAGGCAGGCCGCGTCGCGTTCGGGAAGCGCCAGCACGGCAGCGGTGAATCCGAGCAGCAAGCGCGAGTAGTCGTCGGACTGGAGCGTGCTGCGCACGGCCTCGCGGTTGATCACCGATCGCCGTTGAGCGTAGTTCGCCAGGCGAGCGCTGGCCACGCCCTCCGGTAAATCCGCAGCGATCGTCGGCAGGGTCGCGGTCAGAAAAACCTCCCAGTGACGCGCCTCGGCGAGTTGTTCAGCGAGCGTCCGCCAGCGTGGATCGAAACGGCTCACGAAATCCTTCGGAAGCAGTGGCCGCCAGATTCGAATCGCCGAACGCAGACGACGAATCGCCGCGCGCGCCTGATGCACGAACTCCGGATCGTCGCCTTGGCGCAGGCCCTGCTCATTGCTCTGCAGATGCCTCAGGCAGGCCAGCGCGATGCGCCGAAAGTAGACCGTGGCGGACGTACCGGCGTCGATCCGGACTGGAGACGACTTGACCGCCGGCAGCGACTCGTCGGCGAGAACGCGGTAGCTCCGCTCGACCCTGGCGATCGCTTCCGGGTGCAGCGAGAAGTCCGTCTGCAACTCGCTGGCAAGAGAAAACAGGTCTTTCGGCGATCCCGAAACGAGCTTGAGTCCAATCTCGCATAACGCCTGTCGTCGCCCGAGACAGATTATCCAGCCACGGTCGAGCATCAGCTCGATGCGCACGCCTTCGTGCGGTCGAAGCAGCCAGGCGTTGCGGGTAAAGCTGGTCGTGAAGGTCACCTGCAAGTCGGCGTGCAGCGACTGCAGCCACTGGCGCAAGCGCCTTTCCGACACCGGCGAGAAGTCGAATCTGGCGGGCTCGTCAGCCTCTCTGGCGATCTCCCAGTGCGCAGGGCAGGCGCATTTCGGAGCAGCGAAATCCGTCAGTACAGCCCTGCTCACCGAGGCCAGGCAACGGGCCCCAATCTTGCGACATAGGACAAGGACCTGCTCGCGCCGCAAGCGAAGGTCCGGCGTGTCGTAACAGAGGTCGACAATGCGTTCGCGGACAGCGGTCGCGTCGCTGAGCAGGGGATGCCTGGCCAGTCGATTGGCGACCCCAGGCGTCAGGGAAAGACAGAGTTCAGTCTGGATGACCATCTGACAGGCTCCCGAGAATGGCCCATGCCACCAGGTGCCGCTGCAACTCGGCGACTCGCCTGGTCAACCGCAACGCCGGGCTGCGCAGAGGAGTGAGCCATCAACGTCGTCTGAAGCGATACGGCAAGGGCACATCGGCTACCAACCGCGGGGACAGCCATTCCACGCCGACGGCAAGAGGAACGCGACCAGCTGCCGAGCCAGCACCCGCAGGTCAGATACGCCCGTCCGCTGAAGCCCTTTCCGCCAGCGCGCTCCTGCCGACCGCCTTGCTTCAGCAGAGCTTGACGACGATATCCAGCAAGGTGCTGTTGCAGATGTTGAGGCGCTCCCCGGCCCGGTTCAACTGCGTGTAGATTTCCTTGCGCCTGAAGATGTTGTGAAAATCGTTGTCCTGGAACAACTCGGACAAGGCCCGGCGAAGCGTTCGCGTCAGGCTCTTCAGGGCAACGTCGGCTTTTTCGGCGTCGGCGCGGGCCGCTTGCGGATTGCTCCCCAGGCGGGCAAAGCCCGCCGCCACGGCTTCGACACCGGCCTTGAGGTACACGGCCATTTCCAGGCACGCCTTGTCCGGCTTCAAGGGTTGCACCTCGCCCTCCATGTCGACCATGATCGCGTGGCAGCTGTTGATGATCTCATCGAGATTGATGAACGCTCGGTGCAGGTCCTCACGGTCAATCGGCGTCGAAAAAGCTTCGTTCAGCAGCGTCAGATTGCGAACCTTCTGCCGATCTCCCTCACCTTCCGCCTCGACGATTTTGCTCGTCGCCTGCGCACTGTCGCTGCCCATATACTCGACGAGCAGGCTGGCCGCCATATTCACGTGCGCACTTTGCTCGACGAGCAACGCAAAAAAATCGGGCACCTTCGGAAACACCCGGTGCAGGATACGGCGCGTGAACGAAGGTGCAGCCATTCTTGAGGGTGCCGCCATGCTTAAGTCCGACATGATTGAGCCTTTCCAATAGAGAGATTGACAAACGCGAATGTCTGAATCGCCACCAACGCCGGAACGGCAATGTTGATCGCATCGCGGCTAACAAGGCGCAGATCCTTCGTTCAGCGGACCAGCCGCAGGCCCTACAAAGCCCTGCCAGCACGACGGCTAAGCTGGCCCCGACCAGCACGACGAAAGCATTTTGCGTGCCAGAAATGTGTACTGCCAAGGAAAGCCGGAAAGACCACGAATCAGGGCTTGAAAGCGACTCGTCTCACCCTCGATGAGGGGTGTAACAAGACGCACTGTCGGCCATGTCAAAGTCGTTGCAAATGACGGGAAAAGCTTATGAAAACGGAACCGCAGCCGCTCACCAGGCCCGCTTTGTAATGACGCAACGTTACACCGGCGGTAAACCTGCCAGCGTCCGTGGACAACGACGCGCCGCGCCGATCGGCCATGGCAGGACGTCAGGCCGCGACAGAGCGGAGCACTGGATGATTCGAGGTCAACGTGAGTGGCGTCGCGCGGCCGCGCGTGCCACCTCGCCTCGAGCGCGCGGAAACCCCGTTCGCCGGATCAGCAATTGGCCTGGAGCACGCGCCGCGCCAAGCGTCGGTTGAGCGCTGGACGCGACAGTCCGAGCAGGGTGGCGGCGATGCCCTGATTACCCCCGGCTCGGCGCAAGGCTTCTTTGACCATCGCTTCCTCGACCTCGTCAAGGGTCGGAAATCGCCCCGGGATGATCACCGGCAATCCACCGGGCGGTTCCGCCGTGGAATCGTCGATATTTGCCTTCTGCTGCTTCTGAATGGCCACGCGGAAACTCTCCATGGCCAGCACCGACCCACCGCGATGTAGCGCCATGGCGTTGAAAACCATTGCCCGCAGCTCGCGGACGTTGCCCGGAAAATGGTAGTTCGAGAGCAGCGTGATCAACTCGTTCGAGGGTTCGGGGCCGGTCTTGTTGATCGCCGTGGCGGCCTCGTCAAGAAAATGCTGCAGGAGAAGCGGAATGTCTTCCTTGTGCTCCCGCAGCGGCGGCACCTCGACCTGATGCACCGACAGACGATAAAAGAGATCGGAACGAAACTGGTTCTGGCGCATTGCCTGGGCGAGATTGTGGTTGGTTGCACAAACGACACGGGCGTCGCTGGGACGCGCCACGTCTGATCCGAGAGGAAAGTACATGTGTTCCTGGAGCAGACGCAGGAGTTTGACCTGCGAGGCCATAGACAGATCGCCGATCTCGTCCAGAAACAGCGTTCCGCCGCCGGCCTGCGCGATCAAACCGGGGCGATTCTGGTCCGCGCCGGTGAACGCGCCTTTGCGATGCCCGAAAAGGGTATCCGAAAACAGCGTGTCGTCGAGGCCGGCGACATTGACCTGCACAAACTGACCCGCCAGACCGCTTAGCCTGTGCAGGGCATGCGCGAACATTTCCTTGCCGGCCCCGGTCTCGCCGGAAATCAATACCGGCTCCGCCGAAGCTGCAACCGCCTCGAGATACTGAAACAGCGCCCGCATCTTGCGGCTGTTGGTAACGATGCCGGCGAAAGCCTCGCCGTTCTGCAGGCAATCGGAGAGAAGATAGTGCTTGAGCACCCCCATCTGCCGGCGCAGCGATTGCACTTCGAGAGCATGCCGGACACTCGCCAGCAGCCGACTTTCCTCGACTGGCTTGACGAGGTAGTCGAAAGCGCCCTCCTTCATGCTGAGCACCGCGGTGTCGACATCCTGAGCGGCGGTCATGACGATCACCGGCAACTCGGGGTACAGGCGGACGATCTCCGGCAGCAGCTCGTTTCCCGTGACATGTGGCATGAACAGGTCAAGCAGAACCGCGCTGGCCGGCTGCCGCTCGAGCGCCGGCAGCAGTTCGCGGCTGTCATCGACCATCTGGACCTTGGCCACCCCGGCACTATGTAAAACGGCCGCCGTTGCGTGCAGGACTGAATGGTCATCATCGACCACCAAGACCGGCAAGCCGGCAAAGGATTGCTCTCTCATTCACTTCTCCATGCTGATCGGTAGATCAATGGTTACCGTCGCGCCAAGCTTCTTGTTCGCCGCGAAGCGCAAGACGCCGCCGTGTTTTTCGACGATCGACGACGAGATGGACAGGCCCAGACCGGTGCCGCCACTCTCGGACTTGGTGGTGAAGAAGGGCTCGCCGACCTGGGCCATGACTTCCTCACTCATTCCGACGCCGCGATCCTTGACGCGCACAATGATCCGCCTGCCGGCGCTGTCCAGCTTGCCGGAAACCTTGACCGAGCGGCTCCGCTCGGGCAGCGATTCCAGGGCATTGACGATGACATTGATGAATACCTGCTCGAGCTGCTGGACGTTCCCGCGCACTGCCGGCAGGCCGTCCGGCAAATCGAGGATCAGGGCATCGGTGTGCTCGCGAATACGCGCGTCGAGCAGCGTCACCGCACTCTTGAGAATCTGCCCGATGTCCGCCAGCTCGTCCATTTGCCCGCCATCCTGCTTGCCCAGGTGCTTCAGATTGGCGATGATCTTCTGGATACGTTTGGCATTCTCGCCAATATCGCCCATACCCCGTGCGACGATCTCTTGCGCCTGCCGCGGACTCAAACCGGCCAGCAGAAAATCCCCCTGCTCCTGCTCATACTCGCGCAGGATCGGCAAGGCGTCCTGCCAGATGCGGGCCAGCAAGGCCGCGTTGGCCATGATCGCGTGATTCGGGTTGCTGATTTCGTGGGCAATGCCCGCCGACAGCACGCCAAGCGACGCCAGCCGCGCGCTCCGGATCGCCTGCCACTGCAGTTTGCGGTTCTCGGTGATGTCCGTGATCACCACCATCGCGGCCATCAGCGTGTTCTGAAGGTTGGCGGCGTTCGCCGAAGCGGTCGGTACCATGCGCACTTCCCACCAGGTCGCATCGCCGGTGGTGTATTGGCAGTGTTCGATCTGGCCGCTGGCGAATGTTTGCCGGAGCTTCTCCAGGTAACGCTGGCGAACCTCCGGCGGCAGAATCAATTCGGATCGCTTCTCGCCGGCGCCGCCGACCGGGTACGTCCACGGTCGGTTGTAAAGCAGTATCCGGGCTTCCTCGTCGACCGTAAAGATGATGTCCGGAGAATGGTTGAACAGCGCCCGCAGCTTCGCTTCCGAGTCACGCAGAGCGTCCTCGGCCAGCTTCTGCTCGGTGATGTCCTGGCAAAAGCCGACGATGCGAGTCAGCTCGTCACCCGCTTCGTGCACCGGGAAGCCGCGGACACGCAACCAGCGCAGCACCTGGTCGCCCGGCGAGCACAGCGGCAGCTCGACCGCGAACTGCCCACCGTCGGCCTGCAGATGGGCGATCGCCGCGCTCAATTTGCGCCGGCCATCGGGCTCGAAAACGTCGAGCAACAGGGATGGCGCAGTACGTTCCAGCCAGGCCCGCTCCCCGGCAATCTGCTGGAAGGCCGGGCCGATATACTCCAGACGCGTAGCGCTGGCGTTGGTGGCCCAGAAAACGACCTCGACCGTTTCCGCCAACTGACGAAACAGCTCTTCGCGCTCGTACAGCGTCTGCGCCAAGCGAATGCGATTGTCGAGTTCGCGGCGACTGCGCACCAGGTAGAAGCTGAGCAAGGCAGTAAACAGGATGCCGCCGACCATCACCAGCCAGTGCGCCTCGGTGAACGCCTCGGCCGTGCGAAAGGTATGCGTGGCCACTCCGGTGACCGACCAGTTGCGGTCGCCGACGGCTATCCTGGCGACCAGCCGCGGCTGATCCTGGTCCTGCTCGGGCAGGGCGCCATCGGCCGTCGCCGCGCTACCGGGTTCGAGGCGGCTGGCGTAGAAGTGGACGAAGTCGGCGTCGCCGCCGGCCGAATCGTCGCGCACCAGAACCTCGACGCCGCGTGGCTCGAGCACGCTGATGGCCAGATGAACGAGTTCCTCGACGTCATAGACGCCGACGACGAAACCCAGGGGCTCCAAGAGCGCCTGCGACACCTGATCAGCGGCCCTGCGGCTGTTCACCTCGCCCGTTGCCGTGCCCGACGCATAGACTGGCAGGGCCGCGTAGATCAACGGCACGCTTTCGCCTCGCGGGGGGACCACGCGTCCGCTGACCGCGATCTTGCCGCTCGTCCTGGCGCGCTCGAACAGGGCAGTGAGTTCGCTGGTCGCGTTCAGCTCGACGCCGGTCGTCTGCCGGGAACCCGCACGCCACGCACGCCGTACGAGCGAACGATTGGCCAACTCCGTGCTGCCACTCGCCGCCGGGTCGGTTTCCGCCGCGGCAACAGCTGCCGCTGCCTGGGCGATCTCGCTGACCACTGCCGACGGTTGCTGCCGCGCAAGGGGCAATAACGGCACCCAGAGCAGGCTGGCAATATAAGGGCGACGCTGCAGGATCGAGTCGGCGAAGATGCTGAATTCCGTCTCGTCGATCGTCTGTGCAGCGTGCAGCAGCGCGCGCAGCTCGAGCAGGGCGTCCAGCCCCTGGTCTACGACCGAATGCACGGCTTCGATACGATCGCGAGCCGCCCACTCGAATTCCTTGAGGTGGCCGGTCTGCAGCTCCTCGCGCACGTTCCACGAGGAAAGGCAGGTCAGCAGGACTCCACCGATGGCCACGGAATAAGCGGCAGCGTATTTTCGCAAATTGTCAAACATGGACGGCCCACAGAAGCTTGCTCCACGGCGCGGCGCGGCGGTGGTTTCCCGAATCGGCGATCTTGCGGTCGGCAGCTTAGCAGAAAGCCTTGTTAGCGCGAGCAAGCCGTGTGGCGGACAAGAAAATGAGTCTGTTCTGGCGGCTCATGCGGCCGCTCGCCGAGGTGCCTGCCGACCATCCTGAACAGCACTCCGCCTCCCCGGCGTGCGGCGCTCAGCCGCGAAGCGGGCTGACAATCGCCCGCCATTTCACCCGACGGCTCGCGCGCCGCCACTTTGTCGATTGACGCGCGCCACAAGCGCTACCTATACTGCCCGCCGATTCCCGGAATGCTCTGCCGCGGGCCAGGCGTTTGCCGCCGCTGGCCGCTACCGTCCAGGCCTGCCGGCCGAACGTCAAAAGTCACAGAGGAGCAGCTGATGCGCCGAACGAAGATAGTGGCCACGATCGGCCCCGCCACCGCGACCCCAAGCACGCTGCGCCGACTCCTGGAGGCCGGTGTCGATGTGGTGCGGCTCAACGCTGCGCACTCGGACATGAAGACACACAGCAACAACGCACGCCTGGTCCGTGAACTGGCGAGTGAGCTCGGACGCACTGTCGGCGTTCTCGTTGACATGCCCGGCCCCAAGATCCGTACAGGCCTGGTCGAAGGCGATGAGGTGGAACTGGCGAGCGGCGATACCTTCGTGCTCACCGCCAGCGACGACAGCGTGGGCAATGCCCAACACGTGTCGACCACCTTGCCCGACCTTGCCCAATGGGCGTGCCCCGGCGACGAGGTGTACCTCGCCGACGGGGCGATAGTCCTGCGCATGCTGGAATCGGTGGGCCGGGACGTACGTACGGAAGTCGTTCGCGGGGGTACCCTGCGCTCGCGCAAGGGCATGCACCTGCCGCGCGCCGAAGCACACGTCGAACCATTCACCGCCCGCGATGCTCTCGCCCTGGAAATGGCCATCGCCGCCAAAGTCGACTTCCTCGGACTCTCGTTTGTTCGCCGCGCCGAAGACGTCGAGCGCGTCCGCGCGCTGCTCCCCAAGCGCGGCCTACGCCCGGCGTTGGTGCCCAAGATCGAGACCGCCGCCGCCGTCGACAACCTGGCCGGCATCATCGAAGCTGCCGACGCGGTGATGGTCGCCCGCGGCGACCTGGGCATCCAGATGCCGGCGCGCCGCGTGCCGCTGCTCCAGAAAGAGATCATCCGTGCCTGCAACATGGCCGGCAAGCCGGTGATCACGGCAACCCAGATGCTCGAGTCGATGACTCGCTCACCCCTGCCGACACGCGCCGAAGTCAACGACGTGGCCAACGCGGTTCTCGACGGGACCGACGCCCTGATGCTCTCCGAAGAAACCGCCGTCGGGCTGTTCCCCTGCGAAACCGTGCGCATGATGGGCGAAGTTGCCGAGTCGGCCGAGGACTCGCCGCACGAGCATGTCCATCCCGCCGCGATCTCTGCCGCTGCCGCCGACCGCGTGGCCTGGGCCGTGGCGCACGCCGCCGTGCAGGCGGCAGAGGATCTCGGTGTCGCCGCGATCCTCTGCCCGACACGGAGCGGCCTGACCGCGCATCGCGTCGCCGCCTTCCGTCCAAAGATGCCGATCGCCGGCATCTCGACCGCCCCGCAAGTCCTCGGCGGCCTCAGCCTGGTCTGGGGCGTCCAGCCGCTACTGCTTCCCGACCATTCCGACGGTGATCAGTTGCGCCTGGCGATCGCTGTGGCGCGGACAGCGGGACTGGTTCGTGATGGCGACCTGGTGGCGGTCGTTTTCGGTTCCACCGGGCCGCGTGCCGGCAGCACCGACAGCGTACGCATCGTTCGCGTCTGAGAGACCATCGCCGGGGCCGGTTCTCTTTGATCTAGCAGCCTGTCGGACTTTCCCGGCGCCAGATCCGAACATGCTATAATCATACTTCTTCGAGCAACCGAGTCATCGCATGTCCAACTTTATCGTTGCTGACCGCCAGACGGACTATCTGCTGCCGC